>Ga0209086_10000082_pt1 | contig 86047 bp, 80 predicted proteins | sample M_130207_XF_Meta_FD_187312 | JGI IMG/M metagenome (GOLD analysis project Ga0209086, IMG submission 187312) | Freshwater microbial communities from Lake Montjoie, Canada to study carbon cycling - M_130207_XF_MetaG (SPAdes) (version 2) | ecosystem: Environmental > Aquatic > Freshwater > Lake... | reverse complement strand
TAATGAAATATATGAGAAATTACATGATTTATATGCAAATGAAATTATTATATTATCTGAAGATGATATAAATTTTCAGTATACAACATATACAGGTGATCACGACGATTATCTAAAAGATTTAAAATATCAATTTTTTAGAAAAAAAATTGTGTATGACATTATTCAATCATATGAAATTATACAAAATATAAAATATGATTACATCATATCAACTCGTTTTGACATGTATATGGATATAAACACATTACCCGATAAAGTTTTAGGAAATGACATTTATGTCTCATACTTTTCTCACGGACACATTGCGGATCAGATTTTTGTTGCAGGCAGTATTGAAGATTTGATAAAGCTTAATGATTTTATTTTAAAACATTTAAAAAACTTTTCAGAGAACGATATTCATAAAATTCTTTATAAAGGAGTAGAACATCTAAAATTAGAATTGAAGTCATTATCATCGTTAGTTCATGTAAATCGAAATTATGTTTGAACAAATAACATTGGTTAAGTTTTTATTGAAAATATATTTTTAAATATATTTATATTATATACAATGACTATAATTGGTTTTTTATCTAATAAATTGACATTAAGAGGTACAGAGATCGCAATGTACGATTATGCAGATTATAATGAGACAATGTTAAAAAACAAAAGCATCATTATAACAAGAAATTTTACAAATATTTCGAATGAATTTGACGCAAATTCACAGGCGTATAAAAAATTCAACGACAGATTTTCTGTATTCTATTACTCATCGCGTGAAGATATCGATACGATTGTTCAATCAAATGACATTCGTTTTTTATATATTATAAAAGGAGGTTCTTGTGATAATCTTTATTCTCTAAAATGTAAAAATTTAATACATGTTGTATTTCATCCAACATGTCCTCATGGTGAAATCTATAGTGTAATATCTAATGATGTTAACAAGCGTCATGGAACAAACTATCCAGTAGTACCTCATATGATTCGTATCGCTGAATCAAATGATGATATGAGAGATGAATTGAACATACCACAACAAGCTATTGTTTTTGGTCGATATGGCGGTAAAGAAACATTTGATATTACATTTGTGCATGATGTAATAAAATACATTTTAAATGAAAGAAATGATATTTATTTTATCTTTATGAATACTGATATTTTTTATAATCATCCTAATATTATTTATTTAGATGGGACAACTGATATGATTAAAAAACGTAAATTTATAAATACTTGTAATGCTCTTTTACACGCGCGAATCGGAGGTGAAACTTTCGGGTTATCATGTGGAGAATTTGCTATATCACTTAAACCAGTGATTACATATGGTCTTTCTACAGAAAGAAATCATCTCGATATTCTCGGTGAACATGCAATCATTTATGATAATTTTGAAAGTCTTTATCATATTTTGAATGATTTTCATCCTGATGTATACACAATGAATGATAATGGTTATCTTTTTTATACTCCAGAAAATATAATGAATATATTCAAATGTGTTTATCTTACTAACGAATAGGAATCATTTTTATAAGCCAATATACAACGATTATGAAGTAAAAAGAAATTTATTAATTGAGCTTCATAAGCAAAAAATCGATAAAATAATTCTGGCTCAACTGGTTCCAGCAATAAATATTCATCGAATATATTCTCCAAAATACAAATAGAATCTAATGTTCCAAAACTAAAAACCCCGAAAGAATAAATTATATTATTATTTCCACTCTTGATTCTTTCAAGCGTCATGTAATTGTAAAAATAATCTAATCCAAAAGATATATTATGTTTTTTTTTTTCAATATGACAATTAGGTAAAATGATTTTTGAATATTTATTGAATTGAATTAGATCATCTATATTTTTCAAATTAAATTCTTCCATTGTTTCCAATAATAATTTTTTATTATATTGATTAAAACTTAAAATGTCCAACATATTTTTAGATTCAGGTACATGTGGATAAAATAATTGAGGATATTGAATATCAAACCGTGTAACAAGAACAACATTTATTGGAAAGAAAGAGTTATGAAATTCCAATAATTTTTTCATTCCGATAGATAATTGGTGAAATTCTCTACCTGTATTTAATTGGGGAATAAAAGGAAATTCGTCAATTCCTTGTGGGTGTAATGATAAAAAATTTTTTTTATGAGTATTAAAAATATCGCTTTGAATTTTTTTATTCATAGCCATTAAATATTGATCAATATAATCATTATAATCAATAATATAATAAATTATTGGATAGTTTGAAAAGAATATCTCAAGTAAATTAGAAATATCTTCGCTAAGATCACTAATTACTAATATAATTAGAATATTTTGATATTTTTCTAAACATAATTCTAAAACATTGGAAAAATTTGTAGAAAAAAAAGTTCTTAGTTGTCCTTTAATGATAATTCCTAAATTCATATTTCATTTATAAATAAGAAAGAGAAAAAAATTTTATGTAAAACGTATATTTTCTGAAAAACATAAAAATGAATTATAAAAAGATTTATTAGAGTATTAATTTTATTTATATAGTATAAGTAATGAGAAATGTCAATACCGAGAGAAAAATGCGCAATATGTTCTAATCAATTAAATAAAATTTATTGTTTTAATAACATGCCGATCAAATTGTCGTGTACGACAAATCCTAATATTAATGATAAATCAGGATTATCATTTGCACAATGTTCCTACTGTTATACAATTCAATTAGATGAAATGATTCCTTTATCTATTTTATATTCTGAGTCACATAATTATACATCGGTTGGAAAAGTTTGGGAAAATTATTTCAATCTATTCTGCATGTCGATTCAAGATATCGTGAACAATAAAAATGTGTTGGAAATTGGTGATCCGTCCGCAAAAATTGCAACAAAACTAAACAACTATAATAAATGGTATATAATTGAACCCAATAAAAACAATAATATTATATTAAAAAACAATATTGAATTTATTGAAGGTTTTTTTGATAATAATTTTCATACTGATAAAAAGATAGATGTTATCATACATTCTCATCTATTTGAACACACTTATGATCCTAATAATTTCTTGAAGAAATGTAATGATGTCTTGGTTGATAATGGAGAAATGTTTTTTGGAGTTCCAAACATGGAGTACATTGCAACACAAGAAATATCACCATTTCTTGGAGTGTTCTTTGAACATACTATTTTTCTGAACAAAGATAATATACGCCATCTATTAAGAGCAAATGGTTTTGATATTATCGATATTATCGACTATGAAAATCATAGCATTTTATTTCATGCCCGGAAAAATACAACATCTTTATATGGTGAAACTATTATACATAATTTTTATGATTCCTTTTTCATAACACTGAACAAATATAACGAATTTGTGAATACTTGCAATGAAATTATAAAAGGCGCTGATAAAAAAGTATATCTATTTGGAGCATCTTATAATACCCAATTTTTATTAGCTTTAGGTTTACATGAGGAGAAAATCGATGGTATTTTAGATAATTCAACCGATAAACAAAATAAGTATTTATACGGTTATGACTTGAAAATTTATTCTCCTGAAATCATTATGAATAATGATAGCATTGTGATTTTAAAAAATGGATATTATTGTGATGAAATTAAAAAACAATTACTATGCATCAATCCAAATACAATTATTATAGAATAAAAAAATTAAATAATGCAATTGAAAAAGATTTTTAAAGCGAATGTACGCGTTTATTAAATGATCCATCATAATCCACTTTCAGTCGCTTCACCCCAACCCCAAAATCAAGAAGAAGACCTTCCCACTCAAGCCTTTTACACCTTTTTACTCTCTATCTCCCCAAAAAAATCTTCCTTACCTCCTCTACCCATCGACGTCTTGCGTCACGTCTTACAATACAGCGTGGAATCCTATTCTCGCGCCATGTTCCGTCTCTGGCGACGCATGCGCCTCCAAAACACCTATGGCCGTATCCTCTTCTGTCAGAAAACCGACAACTGGCGACTCCAGATCGATTTTTACACCGATGGCATGAGCTCCCGATTGGTCGACATCGAGATCGAATCCGACGACGGCTACTTTGTCTTCCGTTACGATTCCCTTTATTTTCAATCACGCGGGTATCAGAACGACGGGGCCCTCGCCAATCTCTTTGTTATCCTCTGTGAAGAAATCGAGGCCAGGTACGGCGGGGATACCGACATGTTCTGCATCCCCATGATCGCCTCCCGACAACTCTATCATCAACTCTTTTACGAGCCCTTCCCACCCGAAGAAGACCCGCGTAACGATATGTACTCATCCATAAAAGACGACCTGTGGATAAAGGGCATTTTAGGCATCCTTCGCTCCCTAAAACATTCTTTTAAGCAAAACCAAAATTGATGATTCCTGGGAATCCGACGAGCGGAACTGTGGATAAGATATCTTGTATTTGTTGGTGTTGCTGTTGTTGTTGCTGATCCGATAAATCGTCCAAAATATACCGACAGATTTCATCCCGTAATAAGATAAGCTCGTCGATCGTTAATGGATCCGGTATCGGTACTTGGGAAAGTAATCGAGCCCAATTTTTACCAAAAAACATGGCCTTGTTTTGCAATGATCCGGTGTAAAGAAGTCGTTTGATCACAAACGTCGGATCAAGGATTTGAATCAGCTTGTGAAAAAAGTTACGATCTCCTTCTTCTCCATGAGCAGCCATGCCATTATTCGTCAGAATAAAATAACGCACACCCATGGCACGAAATACTCTGAATAATAGCTTGACCAGTTGAAAACGAGGAGGACCACCCATGATATATTCCAGGTACGACGTATAAGAAACCTTTAATTTTTTAAAGACAGTTTTGTGATACAATCCCTCGACACAAGAAAGCGTCCGATCCCAATCAAGAAAGACGTACACTTCTTCACCGGATCCCGTGACTTGAATACACCAGAGCATGAGATCAATGATCTGAGGAATCGTCATCCCACAAGGCATTTCTTTATCAAAGAATTTATCCAAGTCGATCACCTTGTTGACAAAGGCATTTCCAGGAAATGCCTCTGCATACCGGTTCATGTAACGCTTGAGGGGGACACGCGACGAAAACAAGGAAGGACTATAAAACCGGATGTCCGAATTTTTTAAAAGAGGGTTGGGAAGTCTATCATCTGCAAGAATTGTTTCTATATGTCTCTTGGAATATAAAGGAACCTTATGAATCGTTCCACGATCATTATCATAAAACCGTGTTTTTATCGTCGTTGTCGACGTCGTCATGTTTTTTCTTTTCAGGACATATTTAAAAAAAAAACGAATGTTGCTTGATAGCGATTGTGGGGGAACCAAAATTGAAAAATAAAATTTTTTTTTTAAAAATAACAAATGTCCAAAAAAATAAAGGAATTTTTAAGTTCTTCAAGCGTTTCCACCTTTGAAAAACAAAAAATAGAGGATTGTTTCAAGAAGATTTCTCAAAAATATAGAAACAAAGAGTTGGTCGAGATTTTATTTATTAAAGTGTTAAAATCGTTTTTCCCCGAAGCTCCTGAACGTCCTGAGCAGATACGATTGTCTGAACGACAATATAATGAATACAATTCATTACCTTATGCACTTAGAAGAGAAAATCAACAAAAAATCAATGTATCATTAGCGTCTCTTATGCCGAAAGAGAGTATAAAAGGAAATTGTATTATTGTTTATCACGGAACAAGCTATAATTCCTATCAATCTATTTTGAATCATTCTTTGGATGCATCTCGTGGTGGTGGATTTTTAGGAAAGGGTTTTTATTTTACTCCCGTTTTTAGTTATGCAGCTTTTTATGCGACAAGTGGTAGTGATAATCCAGTCGTTCTTGAATTTAAAATCATAGATTTTGATAAACTGAAAGTTCGTTTGTTGCATGACCCGGTAACGGCTGGAGTTATGGATAGTTTTAAGGATTGTGAAGAGGATATTGTTTCACAGACTGGGTATGTAACAAATCCATTACTAAGATCGAAGCGTGTATCTTTCAAAAAGGGTAATATATGGCAATTTTTATGTAAAAGTAATGTAGTATTAAAAAATCATTTTAGATTATCAAAGGCCTATTTTTTACCCCAATAAATATATCAACAATGAATTGGCACACTTAACGTGATAATCCGTCACCAATTCCCATAAAATGAAGGGTTGAGCTTGGAGTGGGGATGGTGGTGTCGGGTGGGAAAATCGGACGACGACGACGACGCAAAGGACGCGAGGAGGAGGGAGAACGAGATTTGGGTTGAATCAACGAAACGTTAGCGTTAGCGGTGACGATGGGGATGGGGATAACGGTGGTAGCGACGGTGGATCGTTCCTTTTCTATTATTTCTCTTTCCTCCTCCGCACGCATGAGACGACAGATCTCATCATGTAAAAAATTCAATTCTTCCATAGAAAGGGGTTGCATGGTAAAGTTTTTTGGAAGAAAAATCCTCCAATCGTCCATAAAGAAAAAAGCCTTGGATGGCATATCTCCGGTATAAATCAATTGCGGACGAGTAAAAGATGGATCCAGAATATGAATGAGCTCTACGAAATACAAAGGATCGTGTTTCGCAGTTCCATTATTCGTCAGAATGAAATAATGAACACCGTAGGTTCGAAAGACAAGAAACAACAACCGGACGATGTGCAAGCGCATAGGACCCCCCATGATGAATTCCACATAAGATCGCAAAGGGATCTTTAGTTCATCGACAAGAATCGAACGGAAATACAATCCCTCGACACAAGACAGGGTCCGATCCCAATCCAGAAACACATACGGGGTATCTCCTGCTACTTTTCTTTGATTGCACCACAGCATCAGATCATACATTTGATGGATCGTCATACCACAAGGCATCACCGAGTCAAAAAGAGAAGATGGCTCTGCCAACGCTCGAATCACATAGGCATTGCCAGGATAGGTATCATTATATCTCATCAGATAACGCTTGTTGGGTGGAAGAGAAGGAGAATAGAAATCAAGATCGGATTTTTCCAAGAGCGGGTTGGGTAGCGTATCATCGGCAAGAATCGTTTCTATGGAAGAAGAAATCGACGGAACAAGAGAAAGTGTAGCACGATCATTATCATAAAACCGAGTTCTTATCCTTGTCATATGTTTTTTTAAACATGAGCAATAAAAAAACCAATTATCTTTCTTCATTTATTTTTTTACGGTGGGGAAGAGGCATATGGGACAAAACTACGACTGCAATTCCAAATTAAATTATAAAAAAAAAACTACACAATGTTCTACTTCTACTCTAATTAATGGATATAATTGTCGAGGGCCCGGATAAGCTCCTCCCTGGGAGTTTTATCATCAAAATCAATGTCCCAGTCATCACACTGGGTCTGAAGATCCTCCGTGCTCAGCTTGTTCCAACGACTGGGTTTCTTGGTATTGGCAACCGTGATGGGAGCAGCTGCAACTGCCACCGCCGGAAAGGTATTCGCGCTCTTGAACTGCTGTTGTTGGTTGTGCTTCTTCTTGGGGGCAATAGGCTCGGGAGCGACATCATCCTCCTCCATCTCCCCAAGATCCGTCTCGTCCTCCTCGTCTTCTAATCCCTCGGGAAGGATTCCCACCGAGCCAGGAGTCCCCTCACCAACATTGCTAAAACGCTCCTCCTCCTCGTCATTAGTTGGGGCGGGAGCTGGGGCTGCGACGGCGGCGACAACGGGGGCGGTAGCAGTGGTGGCAACAACGATGGGAGCATTGCGGATACGATCGAGGAGTTCCTCACGCTTGCCCGAGACCTTGAGAGCCCTGGTCTTGCAGATATTCTTGAGATCCTTGAGGCTCATCGCCGTATACTCATCCTGGATGATGGGTGCGGGTGCGGGTGCTGCCGCAGGTGCAGGCGCAGGCGCAGGTGCAGGCGCGGGCGCAGCGGTAAAAGTCGCAGGCTTGGTCTTCTTGATAGGCGCAGGAACGACAGGAGGCTCTTCCTCGACATCATTCAGCTGAGTGGCGTCATCCTCATCATCCTCGTCCTCGTCGCCGTTGGCGACAGCAGCAGGAGCCGTGACAAGAGGAGCGGTAGTTGTAGCAATACCCATCTCCTTGTAACGATTCTTCTCCTCGACGGAAAGAGCGGTCCAGCGACGGCCAATTTCCTTGGACTTGGCAACAAAGTCCCAATCAGGATGCTCGGCCCCAATCAAAGGGCGCACCTCCAGTCCAAACATCACATAACCGGACTTCTTGGTTGCACCCTTGTTCTTCTTGGCACCGGGAGCAGACTGGGACTCCTTCCACAACGAGGAAATCTCCGTGGCATCGAGACCAAAGCGGGTCGCCAACTGCTTGCAGAAATCATCCACCGCATTGTCAATGTTCTTGGCAATCTTCTTCATGAGAGGTGCCATGGTTGTTGTTTTGGGATCTGTTGGTTTGGTTTTGGTTTTGGTTTGGGTTCTGGAAAGAGAAGAAGAAGAAAAATGAGAATCCATGATATTTTTTCTTTTATTAATGTCTACTCTTCCCTCTCAGGAAAGGGGATCGTGCCCTTCAGTTTTTTTTTTCACGAATGCCTTCCTATTACTCTTTTCTGATATGTGCACCCTCCTGGATCGAGAAAACGGGGTCCCGGGCATCAGTTTTTTTTTACCGCCATGGACACCGACAATTCAACATTCATCTTTTTCTTCTCTTCTCGTAGAGGCATCGAAGGAGATAATAGAGCCCTCATGTGAAACGCATCTTCGACCGGTTGGAGGTAATATCGGGGAACAGTTTCATGGATTTCAAATTCCAGAGAGGTATACAACGCGATGGCGCCCTTGTTGCTCACACGCACGTGAAGATTCAGTACACAAGGTTTCAATACGCTACGAAACGAGTTGAGACAATGATGGAAAAGCTGTTTCCCAATCCCTTTACGACGATAGGCCTCTCTCAAGGCGAGCGAGACAACGAGCTCGCCATTGCACAATAAATAACCAATGACTTCTTTCCCATCCACGGCCACAAACGTATGATTCTTCCCAAGATGATACTGCTGTTCCCAAAAGGGACGATCGTAATTCTCCTGCAAACACTCCTCATTGACACGAATCATCCCTGGAATATCCATATAACGCACCGGTCGCAAGACAATCTTTGATTTCATTTTATCTTCTTTCCCTCTTTTTGTTTAAGTTTAACGATGATGGGGCCAAATCTTATCACTACCACCCAGATGTCCCCAATCACTGTCCACGGTGAGCTTGCTTGTGATGCCTCCTCGGGGACGGAACTCGATCTCGATACGCAACCGATCGGGATTATAAACTTTCATGAGATGTTTGTAAAGAACATCCAGACATCTTTCATAACTGATAATAGTTTCACGGTACTGGAATAGATAATGTTTTAGACTCTTGAGTTCAATGGTCTTGTCATTACCATAGTACCATAGAACAATATGACCAAAATCGGGCTGATCTTTGACGCCGAGAAAAGTAAATTCGGGGATTGTAATCTTTTGCTCATAACCACGAGCGGCATTCGGTAGACTCTTGAGCATGGAATCTTCAATCTGATTCCATAATCGAGGCGACATGGTGTCTTTCTCTTTTATTATTATAAAAAATATGTTTTTTTTCATGACTGAAAAATCTTTAGACTCTCTTGAGCATGGCTCGTCGTCGCTTATACACAAAAAAAAACAAGAAAAAATTACTTTCTTTTGATTCTTGACGCTCGTAAAACGTCGAGACGCGACACGGGTCATGACCCGTGTCGCCATCCATAATTGTTTCCTACTTTCCAACATACGGTAACTATCCATCCTCTCCTTATTGTAAAATCGTTCTTCGGATTCCGGGTTCCAAGACCCAAAATCCTGCATCGTCATAGTATACGTCCTATCATCATCCGAGGACTCATGGCATCGTTCACAAAGATTGTAATCCGAACGCACTGTGCAACGGTAACGCACGCCTTGGATCTCTTCCTGACAGGACCTACACACTTCAAAATTTTTTCTATAACACGGATGACACAAGGCGTATGCGCTCGTCCCATCTTCCCTCAAAACGCAAGCCCAAGACTCATTGGACGTGATTACGCTCTTACAATCATCACAACATTTCTCTTGCTCGTCTTCCTCTTCGTTTTCCTTGTCGTCGTCATCCTCGTCATCCTCGTCGTCATCCTCGTCGTCATCCTCGTCGTCATCCTCGTCGTCATCCTCGTCATCCTCGTCATCCTCGTAGTCCTCGTCAAAGGCTTTACGGCGATGACATTCCCGGGATCGGTGCACAAGATGGGTGTAAAAAGGCTGGCGCCTAAAAACAATATCCTGGCGACACATGGGGCATCCCACCTTCTCTTCTTCCAAATTGCCCTTGCAAAGCCAACCCTTGATACATGCCTGATGAAAGAGATGTCCGCATCGCAGGCTACAGTCGCTTGAACGACGAGGAAAAATCTTCTTATTCCCAACACATCTCACCTCCGTCATATCCTCCAAACAGATCGCACACGACGTCGTCATTCCTGTTGAAAAGATGATTTCCAAAAACATTAAAAAAAAAAAGTGCAGAGGATTTTTTTTTATATGTTCTGTCCGAGTTATTTTCATCTATCCAGAAAACCAGAAAAAGGGTTACCGATCGTTCAGTTTTTTTCTCCCTTTCACTCGATTCATTTCTTACCCACCTGCAATACTTCATACGGCGTCGTAACACTGTATTTTTCCCAGATATCCTCTGGAACATTCTTCTTGGAAATCGTGCTTTTGTACAGCGTCTTGACTGTCGCCGTGGCGCCATTCTTTGCAAACGATTGACTCGGCTCTTCTTTTAACATCGACTTGATCTTGATTTTGTATTCCTCCATGAGTTTGGTGTAATCATTCGCCTTATTTCTCGCATGTACATAACGATCAATCAATTCTTCCATCGTTTTTTTTTATTTTTTGACAAGCACCTTCTTAAAATCATTAATTCATTTTTATTTTTTTTTCAGAAACTTCTCTCGAAGCAAATTTTTAATTCGTATAATTGTACCACAATCCTCGTGGATCATTATTTTCGTTCGTGTAAATTACTTTCCATATATTTTGTGGTGATGAATATTGAGCAACCCAACCATTAATATCAATAATATAAAGAACATAGGACAGAATCGAAGTATATTTTCGCTCAAGATATTGTTGAGTTAATAGCATTGATTTGGTCAAAATTTCAATTTCTTTTGGATTATTAGTTCCTAATGTCAAAGGATACCCACTTTTGGGTAAAAATGCCTTGAACGCACCACAATCTTGATGATTAAGAATAATAAATTCATCCACATCAGACAATTCTGTTGATATTTCAAAATTAGTTAAAATCCCGTTTTTCAAAATACAATTTGTTTTTTTAAAATTACACGTACACCCACTTCCAGGATTTGTTGTGCAATAATCATTATAAGTAATTGATAAACTTGCTCCTGCGACAGTTCCTTCGTAATAAGTTCTACTTAGATTCAAAGTGCTTAAAAAAGTTGTAATTAAATCTGGAAATCGATAATCAATACAATCGATTAAAAATTCTATTCTTCGCATAATCCTACTTTAGGGCAAAATTTTTTTTCATCGTGTTTTTGTTACATCGTATCGAAGCAATTTAAAAAGATAACGCTCAAAGAGTTAAAAATGAGCGAAGAAAAGAGGATTCAGTTTGTCAAGGTGAGCAAGGATGATGTGTTTTTTTCGATCATGGCCAAGAAATATGAGGGAAAATTTTTCAAGAGCGGTCCAGGATATTCGTTTCCATATGCCAACAAATTGGCCGTGGAATCGGAATGGAAACGGTTTCTGGACGAAGGAATCATCTGTACTCGGGAGACGCCGTCTACACCACCACCACCACCAGTAGAGACGACAATCACTTTCTCCGATGTGGGGATACAGACGATACCACCACCTTTTGAGAAAATAAAAGTAGAGCAGAAGGATGCAGAGACACAGACACCACCACCACCACCGGTGTCACCACCGCCACCCAGCCTAAAAAAATTATCCTATAAATATAATTTACCACAATCTTTCAAACAACATTATAAACCGTACGCCGATCTTGTTCTTTCCATCCAATAACAACAAAAGAAAAAAATGAATGACTCATTGAAAACCCCTTCTTCCTTTCAAACTTTCAATCAATTATTCGATGACAATAGAATATCAGAAAAAGACATTTTCTCTCCCGGAAATCGCCGAGTTGGAAAAATCTCGTTCACTGGTACCCTGTTTGCTCGATAAAGATAACCATACTCTTATTGATATTCAGATCCCAGATGCGGATCTGACAGGCATGACGACCATCCAGGTCCGTGGACCCGAGGATATTATCCATGCCGTTCCGTCCAATACCTCAGGATGTTATTGGATCATGACGGACGAGCCCGTGAATCATTGTTTTAACAACGGTGCCTGGGTTCCCAAGAAAAGAAATTGTGATGGTTTGAGTATCGTCTACAGTGGTGTTTGTGACAATCTGCGCTCGCGTCTCAAGGAGCATCTTTTACGACCCGATGGCGTCCGTTGTAACAGTGGATCACGATCGGCCATGTCCATCGATGTGCTTCCTCAGGACAACCTTGTCAAGACCCATGTGAAATGCGCATGGGCAGAAAAGAAAAAGTTGCCCAAAATCTTGACTCTTTCTCCGACGGGAGGAGGAGATGTCACGTACAAGAAACCTGAATCCTACGAAGAGGTTTGTGACGCCCTGCGTATCGAAACAACAACAACAACAACCATCACTACCCGCGAGCTCTATTTCAAGAATGGGATTGATGTACGACATCCAAAGCACGCTTCTTATCAATGGAAGGTGGCATTTGTACCGCTCAAGGTACACTGTATCCGTGATTACGTGGAGAATGAATGGAAAAAGAGGCATGGTTGCCCTGTCCTGTGTTCCTACAAGGAAGGTCGTTGACCTAAAGAAAAAAGATTTCATCATTCAAAAAAAAAAAAAGATGAAATTCGCAAAATGGCTGTTGTGTTTTGGTACCCCTCTTTTGAATAAAATAGACGTTCGTCTCATGCCTATTCGGACGTCTCCCGTAACGCAATTCAATCTGGATGTCAATACTACCATCAATCATTGGACGCCTTTTGAACCCATTCGATCTCGTTTGTCATTACGCTTCCAGAGTCCTCTCGTTCATCGTATCCGTGATTTTTACATTATCCACCAAGGCACAAAATGGGCACCCTCCGGTCATCAATCTATTCATTCTTTCCTTGTTCATTTTCTTGTCGAGGAAGATCCCTTTCTACCGTCGCTGGATGGACAGAATCTGGGATGTGTCACCTGCTCCCTGTTGAATGAAACCATTTCCTCTAAACCGCTTCTTGTGTAAAGTCTTCTGACTCCTCGTACAAAGAACACATCGGCCCCCACAACACCTTGGTGTATTTCGTCCTTTTTCGCTTTCCCCTTGTGACGCACTCCATTTCTTGGAATTCCTCGCCATGGCTGTAAACCTCCATGCTCAGCTTGAGTGCCGCATCCGCGGTGTTGACCTCAGCAGATTGGGGACCATCCGGAACAAAACTCGGCTTGCGACACCGCTTGTATTTCTGGTAGGGGTATTTATAATTTCCATTCTTGACAAAACAGTAGAGATAACGGAAAAACTTGTGGATGGATCCGCCCATTCCAAAGATACTAAACTTGTCGTAGCGCCAAAAGACAAACTTGGTGACGCGATGGTCCAAAAACTTGCCGTGCTCCTGGATCCAGAAATGGAGCCACTGATAGATCTGGGATACCCTCCACCCCTCCTCCTCAGCGAGTATCCGGTGAAGATCCGTCATGTCCTCCGGACACAGAGGCACCTCCAACCCGTGAAAGTAACTGGTATTCAATTCCCGACATTTTGCACACAACCGTCCATAGTGGTTGCACGCGCAAAACGACATCCAACAAAAAGTCTTGTCTCCGGAGGCCTTGTAACGATGGTACAACATCATCCCATTCCCGCAGAGAGTATCGCGCTCGGGAAAGACATACGCGTCCACGTCCTCCTGACGATACGGCTTCTCAAAGGGATGCCCGTATTTCTTGATGTAATCACGGTCCACAGATCGATAATTTTTATGCATCTGTAAAAAAGAAAAAGAAAAGTGAGCGTTTGTATACAAACATGGAACGTGGGTGTGTCTGTCACATAATGATGAGTAAACATCAGTTTTTTTTCTCAACATAAGAGCAAGCGCGCTCGGAATATTTTTTTTTTATTCTTAAAAAAAATCAAATCCCTTCCTGATGAATGTATTTTATATCAATCTGGACCGGCGTCCAGAGCGTCGACAACACATGGAAGAACAATTATCACGCGCGGGTATCACAAAAGACAAGATTAAACGTGTTACCGCCGTGGATGGCGCCACCCTCAACCTCCATTCTTCACCGCTTCGATCCCTTTTCTCTTCCCAAGTATTGAAAGAAGCGCAAGAAGAAGGCGCTGCGTCTTTTGCACCGGGATCCAAAATGACCAGGGGTGGTCTTGGTTGTGCCCTTTCCCACCGTGATGCCTACCAACGCCTTTTGGAACGCAGTCGCAACAATAGTAGTCCAGGCGCCATTGTCTTGGAAGACGATGTCCGTCTCTCGGATCATTTTGTCCAGAAAGCCCAGTCCTTGATCGCCTCGGCACCACCCGATTATGATATTCTCTATCTCGGATATCACGAATCCTGGGCCAATGAGCCTATTCCTGGTGGAAATGCCACATGGATGCGACCTACCAAACAGGTGTTTGGTACCTTTGCCTTGTATATACGCGCCTCTTCGGTACCCAAGATTCTCCAAGCTCTTTTCCCCATCACTGCACAGCTGGATAGCGCCTATTCCCGAAATTTTCATAGACTCCATATCTACCTTCCCAGGCCTCAAGATTGTATCGTATGGTCAGTAGCGTCCATGGAAAGTGATATCCAGAATCCTATTGCGGTCACTGTCACGACCCAGTCAAAACGTTCTCTTCTTTCTATTGTCCTCATTGTTGTCCTCGTCCTCATCTTGATGGCTTGTTTGATGGTTGCCATCTTGTTGTCTCGATGATGAAAAAAAAATCTTTCTATTCATCAAATTATTTTCGATTTCTGAATGAAAGATATTATTTTCTATAATATATTTTCCGAACAGGATCTGCAAAAAGATCTTTTTGAAGCAATCAAGTCTGGAAATATCAAAGACGTGAGAAGTGTGTTGGATCGTATCAAGCAATCAGGGAGGGCTTCTCTGATTGTAGAGCCCAGAAACGGCACTATTACACCTCTTGTTTTCGCCATTCTACAAGGCAATCCTCCAGAAATCATCCAATTACTTTTGGATCACGGCGCCTCTTCAGATATCAATACACCATTACGAGCCATTAATAATAATACACCACTCCATATGGCTGTTCAATCTCAACCTATCAATATAGAGGTGATTCGACTTTTGTTGGAAAACGGAGCCTTTGCCAGTATCCATAAAAAAAACGCCCAGGGTAAGACGCCTATGGATATCAATCCTACTCTTCCATGGAAACTTGCCATCATCGCGGAAAGTCTTTATAAATCAACAACAAGGGAACGCATTCAACGTCAACAACGACAGGCACGGTATTCTGAGACGTTGGAGGCGATCGACCGAATAAAGGAAGAAAAGGAGAAGCTGGAGACCGCTCTTTTAAAACAGCGCGAAATGCGTGAAAAAAGACAGGCGCAACTAATGAAACAAAAACAGCGATGCAAGAAAAAGTATCCTGTTCTGAGTGTCAAGGACTCGGTTTCCCGGCCGGAATCCGAGTTGGATGAATATCTGCGCATGAATTATCCCGAGGCCTTTATGAAACGATTAGGAACGATTCAAAACCGCACCCTTCCCATTACAACTCTTGAAGATCTATTCTGGGGTTCGTCCAGTACCACCACCACTCTTTTACCAGAACATCTTTATCTTTTTCACGGCACGGATGCCTTTTCACGACGGTCCTTGCAGAACAGGGGTTTGCGGACCAACGTTGCTTCACGAACCTTACACGGAATGGGGTTCTATACGACACCATCACCCGAAGAAGCCGTCCAATATGCTTTTTCGAAATATACTGAAAATAGAAGAAATAGCATCGCCCCCACTTTGTTAATACTACGGATATCTCGAGAAAAAGCACGAGGATGGGTGTATCCACAAGATTTCAATTTCAGGCGCGAGTTTCCGTATTACGTAATTCTGAAAAATCAAGAAAAGGTAAATTCAGATATCGAACAAGTCGAGACCCTATTTTTGGAAACATTGTAAAGTCGACTGGACACGATTACGATTTTTTTTTTTATTCCCCCAAAAAAAAAAACACCCAAATACCACCACCTCAGCATAACATGCAAGTGTATGAATCGAAAGAAGAATGGCTGGAAGCCTTGAACGGAGATCCCGTCGATGTCTTGGCACAAAATCTCGGCAAGCTTTCCTTTGATCCTCTCCTATTATTAAAATTACTTCGACAACCGTCCGTCGATAAGACCTTTTTCCTTTATTGTCAGGGTCGTTGTATCAAAGGATTTGCCATTGTCCTCGAGTTAGAAGAAGAGGATGACGATGACGAGGACAAAGTTCATCTTGTCCTGCAATTGGCATCGAGTGCTGTGATCGCTCGTTCCTTTATCACTCAATTACATAAATACCTTATTCATGTTTATGATGGACTGGAAATCGAGATCACCATTCTGGATCCTCAAGAACTCATTTTAGAAATGTTGGTCCATGATTTTGATTATCACCGGACACAGAATGGACTGACTAAAAATATCATACCGGTCATTCCACGGATACCACCGCAAAGGATGAGGGCTTTGTTTGCCCACCAACGCCAGATGCAGATGCAGATGCAACATCAGTTTCAGCAGGGGTAAAAAAGGAGGATGCATGGACAGCCTGGTGACATCGCTCACAGAGGACCACCAAATTATACGCGCCATTCTTCTCATGGATTATTCCCGAGTCCTTGTGAAACTGCTTTTGTGGTGTGATATGATGCGCGTGCAAATGAATCTTGGAACCGCATTTCTCACAACATCGCATAATCACACGAGAATTGTATTTGGAGACCCCATTCCCTTCTCCGGCTTCATGCACAAAAATCTCGACACGATGACGAAACGCAAACGCATTCTTAATAAACGATTCTGGCATTCCCAGTGTCCGTGCAATCTCAATCCCATACAAATCCTCACCCGATCCCTCTCTCAGCTCCCGGTCGTATCGTACACGAATATCCTCAATCAACAGAGACGCACTGCTGACCTCTTTAACCTCGGCATCGTCGGCACATCGTACCCTGAAATGACAGGTACGAATCTTACTATTATCACGAATCTCTGGAATCTTTTGCAACGTGTGCAAATGCGTCGTAAAGAGAAACAACATCTTGCGAGACACCAATTCCAGCAGACACGACGCCACGATACCCGTCGCGGAACTCGTCTCCGTGCCCGAGGTCAACTCATCACACAGAATCAAAGAATCCTCGCTCGCTCTTCGTAACATATAATTCAATTCGCTCATTTCGGCCACAAACGTCGAATGATTACAAAAGAGATTGTCGTAGGCACCAATCTTCGTATACACCGAACGACGGATCGTCCATTCCATATCTCCGGCAGCCACATAAAGTCCGCACTGCGCCAGCCATACCGCGATTCCCAGACTCTTTAGGATCGTGCTCTTTCCGGAGCTATTCATTCCATACAACAACATTCCCAGTGGCTCGTCATCCGACCCGTCTCCAAGAGAAAAAGAATATGGTACAAACATCTGGTCACGATGAAGATACTCCAGAAGCGCATGTCTCAGGTCGGTAACGGCAATACGAGCGGAGGAAGACGATGAAGACGACAAAAGCTTTGGTTGCACGTAATGATATTTCTTGAAAAACGCAGCAAGATGAATCCAGCAATCCATATCGGCAATCTTTTGCACGATGCACGTCAGCGACATCTCATGTTTCTCCAAAAGCTCGCGCGACAACGAACGAAAACTCGCCAGCACATACGACTCCCTCTCATTCATCAATGCCTGCATCCTCGTCGAGCTCTTGTCTAATGCCTCCAGGCTTACACGTACCTGTGACTTGTTTTTGGAAATCTCGTACAGCGCATTCTTGGGATTCCTGTACTGATATGTCTCCCATTTTTTCACACTGCATCCCAGAAAATAAGAACCGTCCGCACTCTGTTGCATCCTGAAATTCTCCTTGTACTCTTCTTCGATCGCCATAATCTCTTTCTTCAGCACGGTCTGTCGAGAAAGGAATTCCTCTTGTTCCACACTCGTACACTGGATAAAATCCAGATCATTGTTCATCATCTTTTCCACATCGAACCTTGTCGTCACCTCGACATGAAATCGTTCCCACGTCTCCCGATCGTCACTCCAGAATTCCGGATAACGATCACACGTCTTGGTACAGACCAAAATCAACGATTGCAAGAGCTGTCCTACCAGACGAAACGACAACCTCTCTCGTCGCCATCGCAACAACATCCATTCCAGATCCGGTAGATGCCCATCTTCGGTACTGTTACTATTCTTATCCGCTGCCTCCTGGAAATACGCAATCGAGGATTGACGTCTCTTAATCTCCTCCTCGTCCGTAATCGGGCGTCGGAGCATGGCTTCCAGTCGTCTCCGACCCAACGGATTCATTCCCTGGGACAGCATATCCAACAACGATTTCTGTTTCCGGCTCTCTACACTTCCCCGTCGACGCTCACACACCGAGGCGATGTTCAATTCCAGAAAGGCATCACGATTGTACCTCATCGTGGTCCCGCCTTCCCCATCCATAAACACCGGCTTCCTCAGTTTGGTCGCCAGTACTGGATCATGTTTCCTTACATAATCCAACAGCATCGTCAGCGTGTTGGCGATACTCGCATAACGTTCTAATCCTAATACTACCAAGGGATCTTCGTCTTTACGAGTCTCGTACACATCGCTCAGGATCTCCAGTTTTTGAGTGGCGCTACAATTTCTCTCTTCTTCCGTGCCATTGCGCGAATGAATCTTTCCCGCGATCCCCGTCTTGCGCAAAATGTCTTCCATCCGCGCCGCTTCTTCTTCCCCGATAAGTGCACCTTCACAGCGCAGAATCACTTCCGGCGGTGCATGATGCAACATCATGTCCTGAAGCTCACGCTCGTACGATTCCCCTTCCTGCTCGCTCACCCCGACCGTGCCCGTTCCCATGTCTACAAACGCAATCGAGATGATGTAACGAAACACATCCACGCGATTGCGTCTTTGAAATGAATCTTTGTACTTCTCGATCGTCACGCCAAACAAACGACGATCACGGGCGATGGGATCCGTCACCGATGCAGCCTCCTCATCGGGACCACCCTCATGTCGCATCACATAATCGTACACCCCTTTCAGATACCGTTCCACCTTGTTATGCTCCACGATACGCTGGTCATACACCGCCACAGTATATCCTTCATCATTCAACCTCCCCAGATGCTTGCCCAGGACATACGTCGGGAAACCTACCATCCATGGATTGTTCTCCGCATCGGGCTTGTTCCCATTCTTCTTGGTCAGATGAATTCTCAAGATATCCGAAACAATCTTGGCACAACCCCGTGGTCGTGGCTCGTCTATCTCGTACGCCTCATAAAAAGAACCGACCTGCATCAACAACAACACACTACTATCCCCCAATTCCTTCCTCTGGTTCTCCAGCGCCGTGAAATATTCCTCCAGCATCGGTGTCAATGTCATTTTTCTCTAAACACTTCTGTTTAAAGAAACAGTCTACACGTCTTTAAGCCTCTTATCGGATCGGAAAACAAAACGTTTTGAAAAATCTCCAACACTTTCTATTTTCTATTTTTGATTTGGTAAACAAATGGACTCCCATCCATTGCTATCTTGGCGCGTCTACCGTTGCCATCTCCAAAAAATAAAACCTTTTGATTTTTATTTTTTTTGAAAAATCTCCAACACTTTCTATTTTCTATTTTTGATTTGGTAAACAAAAGGACTCCCATCCATTGCTATCTTGGCGCGTCTACCGTTGCCCTTTCAAAAAAATAAAACCTTTTGATTTTTATTTTTTTTTGAAAAATCTCCAACACTTTCTATTTTTTTATTTTTGATTTGAGATATTAGATGTAGTCGCAGATTTCGGCTACAAAGTCGTCATTATGGACAGGGGTCTTGGATAACACCACCCGAAACGGCTTGGCACAGCCATAAACGGCGTTCTGGGATACGAGACGCTCGCATTCCTCCCGAGAGGAATGTGGCGGGATAGGCTCCATCGTGGCTCGAAATACCGCATGTCGAAAGATGGCACAATTCACATCTTTCTTCTCAATGTACATCCATTCCTGGCAATGGGGGCACGATAGAACAAGGCTCATATTTTACAACCTTTCCCATGATTTTTTAAACAGGATCCATTGTGCATAGGCCTGTTCTCCATCCCATCGTTGTTGTGGATCGGGATGAACCATCCAGAAAATAATATTTACCAGCGCATCGATGAGGTATGGTCCGTATTTCTTCATCAGGGCTTGGTGAATATCCCGATCGATTATAAATAGATTAAGCATGAGGATTCCTGTGCTAAAGGTATCAATCTTCGAAGGATCGTAGCGTATCGCTTGTCTCTTGTATCGGTCTCCATAGATCTCAAAATAGGCATTGGCAAAGATACTGTTACTTCTAAAGGGTTCGATATCAAAGGTTTGATCAGGATCATTAGAAATTTGCTGAAGCATGTCTATAAATTCGGTTTGGTTACGTTCCGTATAAAAGATGTACCAATACTTGAAATACTTGTCACAGAGAGAAAAAAATCCATCAAAATCCTTGGAGATAAAATCCTCCTGTTGATATAAATAGAATCGATGCTGCGGTATTTTTCTTCCCATAGATGCTATATTGTAATAGGTTTCCAACGGCCACGCAAAATACACATTTTGTAAGAGCATTTCTTCCTTTTCCTCCATGTCCTTGAAACGCATCATTATATCAAAATCAATCAATCCCAATCGTCCCGTCGTGGGTGAAAACATGACATTACCACTCTTAATATCCCGATGGGTGTAACCGGCCTTTTGAAGTAATAAAAGGGCATGCATGATATCGTCCCAATGACGAAACACTTGAAGGGCAACGTCTTCTGGAATGAAACCTTGCATCAATTGGTCCAGAGAAATCCCTTCATCCCTAAAACTGATACGATGTTGTATATAATCCACCTGGATCATGGGACTTTTCAAATAGTTCCGATAAGGATCAATTTGTTCATCAATAATCGTCTGTAATAAGAGCGCTTTTTCCATCTTGTCTTCTTCTGGATCAGGACGATAAAATTTATCAATCAATCCACTCTGATGACGATAGACCACACCGTAGGCACCTTCATTAATATAATTGCCTTGTTTTTTTCTCGAGTCGGTAGGAATTTGTGGAGGGTTGTGCTTCCTTCCCAAAAAATCCATCATCGCTTGAACCACCATCTTTACACATCGAATCTTTGGATTCTTCTTCTGTATTATCCCACAAATCATTTGAAGAACCTTTAAATCCTTTTCAATCCAAGGATTCGTTGCCTTCTTGGCATAATCATCAATAATTTCTTTTAATCGGGTTCTGATGAACTCTGGACTACTTTCTTCCCGCAATGCAAAAGAATAAAATTGCCTTATCGGTGAATCTACCGGCATGTAAAGATACATATGAAAAAGTGGTTCCAAGCAGATTTTCTCCTGTACGGTCAACGTTAGCTCCAATTCTCTTTGAAAAAGATCCATGGCGTAATTGTGATGGACAGCCGTGAATCGTCTCTTTCTTTTATAACGATCGATAAAATCAAAGGCTTTCTCCACAAGACGACTCATCTTTCTTTTTTTTTTACATGATAGAAAAAAAAAATCTACTGAGGCGGGGGGGAAACTTCTCAAAAAATCCATGATAGTTTTTTCCTGATACCACTAAAGGCCTGTGATGATTCTGTTTCTGTTGATACCGTGACCATGTTCTTGATAGCCTTGATATCTTGTAATTGTTGATGAAGCTCTTTAATCGTAGTTTCGTGATGCTGAATCGTCTCACGCAAAAATTGAATTTCATTCGTTTGGTTTTCCAGGAGTTCCTGGATCTCGGTCACGGCCTTGTTCAAATTTTCCATGATGATATTTATAGTTATAACCTCTCATGTCTTAAATTAATATCTTTTCTTGTGTCTTGGTTTTTTTTTCTTCTCTCAATTTTAATGTTACATATCCTCTTCTTCATCCTCCGAATCCCATGGATTTTTGTTAGAACTACCAGGGATTGTTGTAGGAGCAATAGGAGACATTTGAAGGTTCATTGCTGCAAAATAATCCATGAAAACATCATCCACAGGCTCCATTGGTTTGTCCGCCTCATAACGCACCTTTCTTCGACGCATCTGTCTCATCAGATCATGATGCAATCGCACCGTGGTAGCGGAGAGCATGCCCGCCTGACGATGGGTTTTCGAGTAGGATAAGATGTCTTTCAGGATCTTGGCCGACTGTGGAGTGCTTAGATTAGCCAGAGAGAGTTGACGACGAGTATGATATTTTTGAATGATTTTCAGCAAACAGTCCACCACAAGCGGGATCTTATTGACCATGTCAGTGGAGTAAACACCCGACAACAAATCAGTCAAGATATCCCTGATCAGATTTAGGTAGTCTTTTCGGGGCATATATTTGTATGGATCCAGGAAGGGAAAGCGTTGACAAACGTCTTGGATTCGTTTTCGAAGCGTGCTATGAAATTTGATTTGTGAGGTGGCGGCGTCCATTACCAGTGCACGAATCCATTCCAATACCTGGAATCGCACCATAATGATTCCCGGCATCAACTCCATTTCACGTACACGATCTATATCCCCTTCATGTACGGCCTGAAAGAATTGTTTCATAATCTTTTTATTCCGTAACATCATGATAGCCTGTTGTTTCATGATTTCGAGTTTTTTCTCTATCGCTGCATTCCATTGGGTAGACACGGACGCCATGTTACCGGGGTGAGCAAGATATTCATAAAACAACGCCAAGATCTGTCGTGGAATCTTTGTCTGAGACATTTTTATTTCTTTGGCGAAAAGAAATAAAAAAATAAAGGGTTATTACAAGATAAGTATAGAGTCATGGGAAATCTTCGACGTACAAGACATATCAATTCTATTCCGAGCTGGCAACGTATTTATATTTTAGGCCCATTTAATTCCGGAACCAATCTTCTGGCTTCCTTGTTACGCAACAATGTGATTAATGCACAATTAGTAGAAGGAGATTCACCATGGAAACACACCCTAAATAAACGTGACCTCTTGTTTCTTCAGAAAAATAGACGAAATATTCTTTGTATCATGCACCGTCCTCTCTTGAGCTGGATCGCCGGGGTCCAGAAAATGCCTTATGATCTTGTGTTTCTTCCGGATGGTAAGGTTCGTTTCTTAAATAAGGTTTACCCAAATATCATCAAGGTTTATCATGCCTATGACTCCATGTACCAAGATATTCTTCGTAAAGCCGATAACAAACATCCGACCGTGATCATTGATTATTTCAAACTTCTTCATCCCGAAAATGGTTTTGATTATCTCAACTCGCAACTAAAAAAGGCGGGCGTCGGATGTCTGCGCTCCAAAGATCAATTTTGCAAGGCACTCCTACGACCGTCCAAGAATCACGGCTCTCCTGTCCAGAATTATCAACAAGCCCTTGAAAAGAGAGAGAGCGATGAAAGAAAGGTGATGGAATGGCTTTCATCGAATTCCTATTCTATCGACGGAAATACGCATTGAGCGTGGATGGTTGTTCTTGCAAGACGGTTTGTTGTTCTTCACTACTGGCTTCCATCTCGGTACTACCGGTACAATATTGTTGAACGACCGCCACATAAGGATTGTTAGAAGGCATTGTCGGGGGAACGCAATCGGTCAAGGGCACCGCGGGCACTTCATTAAACACGAGCTGGGATGGATAGGCAAACGAGATGAATCGATTGTAAAATCGGGTCGTCGGTAGACCGGCAACGACCGGATTCGTTATCAAGGCAACGGGATTTAGAGGAATTGGTGTGGGTGTTGGTGTGGGTGTCGGTGTGGGTGTCGGTGTGGGTGTTGGTGTTGGTGTGGGCGTGGGTTCAGATCCCATTTTTAATCGATTATTACCACAACAAAATACAGTCGGAGGCATCTTCTCTATAATTGTCAAGACAAATTATTTTTTTTTAGGAAGGTCCAGCAAGGTCTTTTCACAAAAAAAAAAAATTATTTAATATTTCGTAATGGTAAATGGTCAAGGTTGCTTTTCTCACTGGGATTACGGGTCAAGATGGTTCGTACCTTACCGAGTTTTTATTACATAAAGAATATGACGTATGGGGAATGATCCGCCGGGCTTCAAATATCAATACCGATCGTATTGATCATTTGTTCCATAATAAACATCTCTTTTTAAGATACGGTGATCTTATTGATCAGGGTAATATTAGCAAAATTCTGACAGAGATCAAGGACACCTATGGTGACGATCTGGAAAGGCTGGAGATTTATAATCTCGGCGCCATGAGCCATGTCAAAGTCTCTTTTGAAGAACCCAAGTACTCTGTCGATGCCAACGCCACGGGCGTTCTTCATCTTTTAGAGAGTATCTTGCTCCTGGATATGAAAGACAAGGTGCGATTCTATCAGGCTTCGACTTCCGAGATGTTTGGTTTTGTTCAGGAGGTTCCTCAGAAAGAGACCACGCCCTTCTATCCGCGTTCTCCTTATGGATGCGCCAAACTTTTTGGATATTGGATCACCAAGAATTACCGCGAATCCTATAATCTGTTTGCCTGTAATGGCATCCTCTTTAATCACGAATCCCCGCGACGCGGAAAAACCTTTGTGACACGCAAGATCACTATTGCTCTTGGTCATATTGTCCGTGATCCCACCGCCACGCTCCATCTTGGAAATATCTACTCCAAGCGTGATTGGGGACACGCAAGAGATTATGTCGAAGGCATGTGGAGAATGCTCCAACAAGATCAACCCGATGATTTTGTCCTTGCGACGAACGAGACGCACACCGTCAAAGAATTTGTGGAAAAATCGTTTGCCCTTCGTGGATTCGACATCGCCTGGCGCGGTGAAGGTTTAGAAGAAGTGGGTTACGATACAAAGACCGGTCGCGAACTCATCTTTATCAGCGACAAACATTTCCGCGCGGCCGAGGTCGATCTCCTGATTGGAGATTCCACCAAGGCACGTACCCTTCTCGGATGGGAACCCCAGGTAGGGTTTGAACAACTTATTAAGGAAATGGTCGACTACGACGCCCCGACCCTCTAAAGAATATAACTGTAATCGTTCTCATACCCAGGCCTTTCTTCCTCCTCCTCCCCTTCTTGACAAAAACTTTGTTCAAGATCATGTTCATTATCAATTAAAATCGCTCCTGAAAACAATGTATCCCAGTCTTGTTTCTCAAAAAATTTCATAAGTCGAGGCAAGATCTTGGAGGCGATATCATCGATCTGGATATTATTTTCCACAACCATAGGTCGACCACAATATTTTTCATAATTTTCGGATGTCATGGTATGACACTTCCTGGAAGAATTCGTCGCGATCGTATTAAAATCCATTTGTTGCTGTTTGGTCTCAATATCGCCGCGCAATCTCTCATACATGGCCTTGTGTCTCTTGAATTCTTCCAGGGTCATTCCCGATATTTTTTTTTTATCCAATCGTTGCAGTTGCTTTTTAAGACGGGTATAATCTGGATCTTCTAATGGAATACCTAACATTTCCTTTTGATGTGTCTTGGCACCATCCTTGATCGTATTACCCAAGTAGCAATACATACACGCGAGAATGTGATTCATCGAGTGATGGATGGTCTGTTTAGAGGCCAGGCGAAAAACACCTTGAATGGTGATTTTCCGTAAAGTCACCATGCAACGTAAAATGTATATATTCGTGGTACCCAGCTCCTTGAGGATCGCCAGGACACATTTATTTGGATTGTTGGATTGAAGATCGGATTTGTTTCCATACACATCTATCGGATGCAAGTAGCTTTTCAAGATGATTCTCTGAAGTTTGCGCTCGGGCTCCATCAATAACAATAGTCGCTGTAACATTTTTTTATTCTTTCCCAAAACAATAAAAATTTTTTATTCAGAACGTTCCCATCCCTTGATACACCCAAAATTCTTGTAATACTGTGTCGCAATTGCATTCAACAAATCCATCCACTTCCACGCCGCCTCCCGATCCCCCTTGTCCAGCTGATTCGATTGCCACAACTCCTTGAAATGATTGACCTTGTTCTGTGCTACCGACGCACCCGTGTACAAAAGCGTATTGTTCAGAAAGAATTTCTCGTCTCTTGCCTTGACCTGATCCGCAAACGGTAACAAATCACGGATGAATCTGCCCAGCACATCCGCCATAGGCACTTGATCCTTGATAAAAATACGGATAATCACAAACTCACCCTCGTGTGGAAACTGCTCAATCAACTCGTCCAGAAACTCCACCAGACGCGCACGAAATTCTCGAATGATATTCAACTTTTTTTCCTCTGTTCTGTCGGTCAACATTTTGCCTCTTTGAATTCCATAGGACGTATTTCTTTAAGCCCCTACAAAATAAAATCAAGTCTTTTGTTCATTAGGCCATGATGATCTCTTCTACACATTTCCGAAAGAGTGCATTGGACCGGTACAAATCATAAAGACCCATCTCTTTTACAATGGAAAGAACATCATTGGACGATGATGAAATATGGAATCGTCTCATCCGTTTGATCGATTTTTGTAAATCATCCATCTCATCCTCTCCTGAAGAAGTATCCATATCCTGATCGTCGCGAGGCGGAGGCGATTGAGAACGGTATCGTTTAAGCGCTTTCCGACGATCCCCTGACAACAATCCACGTATATACTGGAGCGCAATCCATTCTTCTAAACGTTCCAAATTTTTATTGCAGACCAGAAAGCTGGGATCCATTCCACTGCCTGTACTTGCATCATCATACATTTCCATACCATAATAGGATCCAATACGAATACTACTATCGAAGCGTCTCAAGGGTTCTGAAAGATCGTCGTGTGTCACAGACCAGATATGGGTGTAGTTTTGGGGAACAATGACATAAATGTCATCACGTATACCCAGCCAAACGTCATGCACGTCACTCATCGTCAGTCGTTCCAACGATTTATAAATAAATTCAATATAATCAGGATACGATTTCGCCTTCTCGATAGCATTCTTGAATTGTTCAAGCAGTAAATCCATATTTTCTTTTTATTCTCAAGAAAGAGAATAAAAAATTATTGTGGAGCAAATCAAGGAGTAATCACAATCATTGGTGTTGAATCGGATGTTGGGGTGGGTGTCGGTGCCGGCGCTGACGCTGACGCTGTTGTTGACACTGGCGTTGAATGTTTCATCGCATACCGCTGTGTATATTCTCGCGCCTGGGAGGCGTATTTCTCCGGATCGTCATGATAGAGTTTGGCGATCTCCGGTACCAGAGGATCATCGGGATTCGGATCTGCGAGCAAGGAACACACCGACAACAAGATCTTGGAAATCGTCAGCGCCGGACTCCATGCATCTTTGAGAATATCCAGACAAATACCTCCCGTCGTATTGATATTGGGATGATAGATTCGCGTCTTAAAAGACACCTTGGGAGGCTTGAACGGATATTCAGAAGAAAAAATCATAATCAGGTCAAAGATACCTTCCTCGTACGGGGTATCCTTAGGACCATGGATGCTCGCGGTCCATTGAAAGATATCCTCTTCATTTGGCATCGCGGAGCAATGTGGTAGGGGTTCTTTGAGCATATCCTCGAGTTCTCTTTTTAAACGCTTGAGAGCCATGATAACAATACACTCCTTTTATTATTTTCACTTTCAGAAAAAAAAAAAATTTCATCTCCAGAGAACAAATTATTTATTTAAATTATTCGTACCCCTGATTATTCTTAAGACAAAAGATTATTACCCCCTCCGGTACCCTGACCACCACTGTTACCAACACCACCACCGTTGCCTGCACCCCCCATCATTGTGCCCAGATTGCCCATAATCATCTGCATTGTATTCATCATCTTGCCCATATCCAGATTTCCCTCGGAAAACGATGAATTCATATCCTCGACAATGTCCTTAAACACCCCCGATGTCATCATCTTGGTCATCAGTTGCATCGGATTCTCCACTTCGGTATCCATCTCTGAACTTACCTTGTCAATGATATTCTTGAGAAATTTCTCCTCATTCACCTCCTCCCCCTTCTTCTTCTTATTCTCCATCTCCTTCTTCAACAGCTCCTTGGCATGACTGGAAGGATCCAGAAGCGCCAGCAAGGCCAGCAGATGCTTAAAGATGGCATTCTTCTCCTCCCGATCCGCCCATCCAAATATCTCCTCCAGATTCACACCCACCTTCTCACTATAGAAAATCGTGTATCCGGCAAACTGTTTCTCGTCCTTGGCAAGGATCGCCTCTTCATTCATCTTGACAAAATGATAAAAGAGAGACACGTGTTTCTTGATGGGCTCCTCGTGCATGATACCCGTCTTCTCCACCAAATGAGAATACAGCATCAACGACTTTTGACGACTTCCAAAGGACTCTGTCAGATCCTTGATGAAATTACAGATCCCCTTGAAAACAAGGATGCGTGATTCCGTCTCTGAAGTCACGCTACCAGTAGTTGGAGGCTTTGCAAGATTTGGTGTCGTTGTCATGGATGATTCGCTTCTTTTATAACCAATACCTTATTTTCTTTAAACCACCCATGATTTTTGTCCAAAAAAAAAAAGAATGAATCTTTGTTTTTTTTAAAACAAAAAAAATTTTAATAAAATGGAAAAAATTGATTTCATTGATTTCATAGGTCTTATGAAGGAAGTACTCGGTCCTACGATGCCTCGTATGATCAGGAGCACGCTTCTTAAAAGCAATATCTTGAGAAGTGTAAATCCCAAAGATCTTCCTGAGGATACCGGTGATCTACTTTTGGAGGCCGCGCGACGGTGTTATTTACGTATTTTCCCGCGCGCACTTTCTACGGATCTCCCCTCTGGTTATGAAGATGCGAATGGTGGTATTTATTTTACGAATACAGAACCGATTGAAGACAGTTTTATTCCAACGCATCAATCGACGATCACGGAAGATGAAACGGGAGACAACGAATTGCTTATTCCCATTCGAGTTTTCACCCAAGGACGAAAGACAGTATGGTTTTTCACCCCCAAAGAAATCGTCAACATTATTCATCAAGCATTATCTTTCGTCGAGGCCAAAGTGATGATTGTATCCACTCCCATCAATCACAATTATCACCAGCACAACTTTATATGGGATCCGGAAATTTCTCATCTTTTTCCAAGTGATTATAATCATGAAGAATTTAATCAACAACAGATTCGATCTATTTTCTCACAGCTCCTCTTGGCAAATGCCTTTCGTCCCGGAGGACCCGTTAGTCAATACCCCGACGTCCTTGCTTTCTTTATGAATTTCGAGGACCTTTATCAAAATTATGGTCAATTTTTGAAAGATCAAAAAAAGAAAAAGAATATAAAATATGAGATTACGCGTTTTCTGGGCGACTTTTTTAAAAAAAAAGGGCTGATATTTAAATATACCATTGTACCCAATTGGACATGTTCAAAGGGTCACGTAAATAAGATGGATTATGATATTGAACTTGTCAATGAGTCTACCGGGGAAGTCATTAATGTTTATAAAAACCAAAGGGTACAACAACCTCCCATTCCCGTTTGTCAAAAATGCAAAACACCCAAGAGAGCCGATGTGGAGGGATCTGGAAGTGCCGGAGAAGGTAGTGTTCAAGATATTCGATGGGAATTCATTGGTCGTCTTAAGAAAGATTTTCGCATCTCGAGAAAATTCTTTCCTTTCTTTTCCTCCCGTACATGAGGGTGTAAAGGCTTTCATCGGTTGTAAGATTGAATAATCTTTTCCAATAGCGGAGCCACACCAAATCGTTTTCCTAAAAGATCCAGAAGAATGCGGATATTTTGCATCGTGACCTCTGGAAAACTGGGTCCAGGTCGACCCGTTCTTGCCGGATCGGTATGAAATATACTAAAACCGGCCTGTTCCGCCTTGACCACATTATCTTTCTCATCATCAAAGAAAACTATATCTTTTTTGGAGAAGGGCTGGTACGTTTGAAACATGTTTTCCAGCACGGCCACCTTTTTCTCTGTCCAAACGCCGGCAGGCATACCGGTCTCCTCTCTTCCGGAACTGCCAAATACATGAGAGGGATCGAAGATATCAGGTATAAATTGTCGGTTGGTCTGTAAATTATATATCAAGGCTTGTCGTGGTGAACGACTTATGATGAACACCTCTCCAAAACATCGGAGGAGGCTTATCAAGAAATGTAATTCTTCATAATATTTACCAATATAATCGGCATCTGTAACCACCTTACCTCCAGAATGTCTGTAGGTTAGAGTATGATCAAAATCAAAAACAAAATAAAGACCGGTTCGAGAGATTATTTGAGGCATGCGTAAATCGGTAATCGATTGGGTTGACATTGTTACAGGCACTTGTACAGGCACTTGTACTGGTGGTGGTGGTGGTGGTGGTAGTTGTACTGGTGGGGTGATGCGCCGTCTTGATCCTCCTCGATCTTTATATTTGCTGACATTTCTACCAGCAAAAGGTGATGCAGTCGGGGCGTCTGGAATAAAGGCGGCTGTGTTTGCAGGACCTGTGATAGGTGCTCTACACTTGGGACAATTGGAATAGCGACCACGTTGTTGTTTCCATTGATCAATGCAAGTCTTGTGAAAAAAATGTCCACAGTTGGGCAACATCTCAATGTCGTTGGGGGTCTCACTCAAACTCTCAATACAAATGGCACAATCATCATTAGGAATCAATTTGACAATATCCACGAGTTCGGCGATGGTTCTCTCTGCACCCATTGGATTACGCAAGATCCCTAATTCTATGATTCTCCAAATCGTTGTTCTTGTCTGGAGCGCTGCGACGGATTGAGCTTGACTTGGAAAAATTTGTCTTAGTATAACCTGAGGATCCGTAATTCCTTGCCCCACCAAGTTTGTAATCTGTCGAACATCATTCGGTGATAGCGTAATTTGTTCTACCGCACCTGGAACCTGAGCGCTTAAAACAATGATAGTATCGATAGGAGGTTTTCCTTCCTTGATGGATTCCACGGCATCCTCCACAAGTTGTGTCATCTTGTTATAACTACTAAGACTCGGATAAAAATTGGGCGCGTATTTCCACAACGCCGCGAGTACATTTTTCCGAACCATAAAGTCTTTCTTATTTCGTATATTCACATGTAACCACCAATGAATCTTGGCATCAGGATGCTCGTATTTTTCGGTATCGGATTGTCCGATTTGAGCCGGATTTCGATGAGGAATGACGGCACCTTGAATCAATTGTTGTTGGATATATTTACGCATCTTTTGCCGTGTCGCATCGGATATCGGAGTGATATCAAAAGGGAAAAGGTAGATTTCACCTTGCTTTTCCCCCGCTTGTACCTGTCGTAACATTCGTAGCTGCTCTTCTGGTAAATCGAGGATATTGTGTGCACCACCACCCCCACCACCACCGCCAGCTCTTGCAGCATAGCTCCCATCATTTGGTCTTCTTCTGTATCTATGCCCGTCTCTTCTGTTCATTTTATTTTCCATCAAAAAAAAAAAATACATCATAAATCCAGAAAATAAGAATCCTCCATGACATTTTCAATACGCACCTTGAACGGCAATTCATACACCCTGGCAAAATCGTGGGCGCGTAAGAACGCCTTCATCTTCTCTATTTTCGGTAAAGAAGACTTGACCGTATGAATGACCTGATGAGCCTTGGGAACAAATAGGGCATCTCCCGGGGATCCGATTTGTTTGAAATAGAAATTAGGATGAAATTCGGTCTCGATGGGAAGATGGGTATCCACTCCAATAATATATAGCTCTTCATCGGAATCAAGAAGAGTCACGATTTCCTCCATAACGGAAGAGGAAAGCCCTGTGTAAAGAAGGATCCGACCCGTCATCTCTGTAATGGCACGATTGTACATACCCATCCAAGGCTTATGAGGGTTTAAAAGATATTCATTCGCGACAAGATTGGCTTCGAGAAGAGGAGCCTGTACCCCGTTTTCCTGAAAAATATGAAAAAGAGAATTGGTGTCCTTGGGAAAGCAGGTGCCTCCGTATCCCCTATACTCTTTACCATCCACCAGAGTATGCGAAGCACCGATACGCGGATCCGCTCCCACGCCATAAATCACCGCATCATAGGAGATATCCAAGGACTTACAGAGATCAAACACATGGTTAAAAAATACTACCTTGGTGCTTAAGAAATTATTACGGAGCAACTTGATCATCTCCGCCTCGCGATTGGTACAAAAAAAGGCTTCGGTATGCAAGATCTTGTCGGCCTCCGCGGCATGACCAAGAATTCGTGTCATGACCTCTCGAAATCGCGCATCGCGTTCCGCTTCCACCGAGACAGGTGATCCAAAAATCCATAAGGGACAGTGTCGGAAATCCACGGGCCAATTTTTCTCGGTGAGAAACTCGGGCATGAAAAAACAGTTTTGAGCGTCGGCATAACCGATAGGAACCGTAGAACGGATGACGACCAGGGGATGATCCCGGAGCGAGTGCAGAACACTCTCTACGATGGAGGTGTTACAGGATCCATCGATATTCATCGGAGTGGGAACACAGATAAAGACAATATGACTTTCTTGAAGGATGCGATCCATGGAAAGCTCGGGTGGGCTACATAATTCTGGTACTACGTCATAGTACCAGACCGTAATCTCCTTGTTTTCAAGGAGACCCGTCGCCTTTCCAACAAAACCACGGCCAATAATGGTTACGATGATAGAATTCATTCTTATGTTTCTATCATCCATCCAATATTTTTTTTTTCAGTATTTTTGAGGTATAAAAAACAATTTAAAAATTTAGAGGCAACCTCCATTGCAACGGGGAAGGGGTGCGGGAGTGACGGAGCATCCGCAGTCGGGGGTGGGCGCCACACCGCAAGGGGAGATACAATTCTGGATCACAACATTGGGCCAGGTTTGCCAAAGGGGTGGACTGCAGTCATACACGCAGGCCTGGGGGGTAGGGGCGGGAGTGGGCACGCAAGGAACCACGATAGGGGGAAGGCATGGGTAGGAGTGCTCGTCCGGGCAGAAATTGATGGGCTCGCAGCAAGGGGTGGGGTATTCGTTACAACAGCTATCACAGGTCATGATTAATTACTTTCTCTATTATATCGAAAGAATTAAATTTTTTAGTATTTTTTTCCAAAAAAAATAATAAATAGGAAGAATGTCAAAACCATTACTAATTTTCTCATAAATCGATCTTATCGGAAAACTTTGCCTTGATTTTGAAGTTTTGAATGCATCTTATAAGAAACATTATATTATCAGACACGATACGCAAGGACAGGTTCAGGAACAGCAGTCCTCTGCAAGAGTGTTTTTATTTGTTTCAACAGGTATACCTGGTCATCTTGTTTTTTCTTGGTTATATAACGTCGAATGCGTTGTTGATAAGCCACTGAATCTTCCGCACCCATTTTCAAATCCAATAAGGATCTTAACGTCTTGTTTATATGATGAAAGGGTCCTGTCTCTAAATAATGATCAATAATAGAGGGGTAAGGAGGATGGCCATCTCCTATTAAATTAAAACCGTATACGAATATCGATTCATACAGGATGAATAAAAATTTATTATCAATTGTCATGTATGCTCTAAAACCAGATGGTAATAATCCTCTTCTAAAACTTGTATGTTTGGCTTGACTATGTATTTCAACAAGAAAAGTATTTGGATATCTGGAGGCAAGTTCTGATACTTGATAGCTTCTTGTTGGTTGCCACATTTCAGTAATACGTATTCCGTCTAAAGATCTTAGTGGTAGTATTTCAGGAATAATCTGGAAAGTATTAACCATCCCTGAATCCACAAGTTTCATAAAAATGGTATCAATGTCGGATAGTTCTTCCGGTGATAATTGTTGTCTTTGTCGAACACCACCACCACCACCACCACCACCGCCACCACCACCTTGCAATTGTTTTTGTGATTGTTTAGACATTTTTAAAAAATAAAATAAATCTTCCAAACTTTTACTATTTTATTTTTTTTTTTTGAAAAAAATAATTAATTCGGAAAGAAGAAGAATTGCTCCAGTAGACTCCGTATCCGGAGGGAGGATTTACATTCTAAATGTCTTACCACAATCACTGCATCGAACAAAGACGGTCGCAGATTCATCCGCACGTCGCGTTTGTTTGGAGAAGGAAAAGGTTTTCTTGCTTCCGCATTTACACTCAATAACACCTTCTTCCACTTGCGGTGGATTGACCAGAAAATCATCGTATTCTTTTTGTTTTTGTTCCAGGGCCTCGAAATTAGAATGATTCCATCCTATTTTCTTGGCCTTGATTGTCTGTAATGAATCGTGGAGTTTAAAGGAGCAATAATAATCCGCCAGGACCTCAAAACAAAGATAATTCGCATAATCGGGATCCTTGTTCGCCGTACGCCATAAAATCTTGGCAATCGTCTTTCGATTGTGATCTTTCTTGACAAAAGAATTGAGACTGACCTCACAATGAAATTCAAAATCTTCAAAGGCCGTAGTTGCGGTGTTGGTGGAACCAGGGGGGTTATTTTCTGTCGTCATTGATTTTTATAGATGCTTGTAAAAGACAGACAGAGATTCATTTTTTTCTGTACCGAAGAACCATTTCATCCAGATGATGATAAAAGACTCGGTGAGAGGAATCACCCACAATTTCAAGATAGGTTTGATAAAGACAGGAAGGCATTTTTTCCAAGAAACGACGTAACCTCTGCATCATCGCGGGATATACCAGAAGCATGAAATCACTTTTGGTAAAGTGCCGTTCTGGAACTTCGTACATCTCCAGGATGATCTTTTTCAAACAGGAAAGCATCGGATGCTGAAAAATAACATCATACTTATTACGATCGCGTAATAACAAGGGTACCGGTACACGCATCGTGAAAACAAACGAAGGGTGATGTCTGGAATAATAAAAAACACGACGATCCCAGGCATGATCGACAAGCCGTACGTTATGAAGAAGCTGTCCAGGAGTTAGATAAGAAAAAATGATACAAAAAATATCGTTCATCGGTTTCCTTGACGATTTATCGTCTTAAATCAACATTCAAAGCGGTCCGAGAGCTGGTGGGCGCGTTGCAAGACCTTTTTGTATTTCCATTCTCCTGCGCGGGACTTGGCGGCGCGGAGGCCACGACAGTTGTAGGTGCATGGCATGGTTTTATTACAGATGGGGAACTTGAGGTTATTGGGGTCAGGGATGAGAAAACAGGATTCACCACATTGGTTGAAAAGTTCTCGGCGTTGTCCAACACTATCGGGCTTATTCTGTCCCCAAGATATATTGGAATGATCCACAGGATAGTTGGCAAAGTTTTCGGGAACGCGGTAGGAATCCTCGGTAGGGGGTTTATACGATGGCATCATCTTGTATGGAGCTTGAGGTTTGAGTACGCCTCGATGGACAAGATCATTGTAAACCGCACCTCCTTGTCGTACCCATCGATGGGTCTCGGGATTCAAATATTTTTTAATCTGCGGAGACATGACTGTTTTAATTTTTAAAACTTTTTTCCTTTTTTTTTCTATTCTAATAAATAGAAACACCTATAGAAAATATAAAATGGGAAGACTTCGTAGAACACAACAAATTTTCGCCCAGCTCCGTGGGGATGCTGAAAGACAACAACGCGAGGAAGCGGAAAGAAGACGCGAGAATGAGGAACGTGAGAGGCGGGAGAGGGAGAGTGCGGAGCGTCGTGAGAATGAACGTCGGGATGCCATTCGTCGCAAGAAGGAAACCTATGAAAACGATCCTACAATCATCAAACTGCGTACCATCCAGGCCGGTCTGAAGCTGGAGAATGGATTTTTCGGCCAGCACATGGTTAACCAAGAAATGAGTGTGCGCTTCATCGAACCCAGTGATGTGGTTCTGGAGCTCGGAGGTAACATCGGAAGAAACAGCCTCATCATCAGCACCCTTCTCTCCGATTCCAAGAATCTTGTGGTTCTTGAATCCGATGCCAAGATCGCCAAGACTCTTGAAAAGAACCGTAATAACAACAACTTCCAATTTGTTATCGAGGCCAAGGCGCTGTCCAAGCAACCGCTCATCCAGAGAGGTTGGTGGACGAAGCCGCTTCCCGAGGGCGAGGTACCCAAGTACTGGACCCCTGTGGACATTATTGATTTTGAGACCCTGCAGTCCACGACCGGTCTTACGTTTAACACCCTCGTCGCGGACAGTGAGGGTTCTCTGTACTATTCCCTGAAAGAGGATGCTTCGATCCTGGATGGCCTGGAGAAGGTCCTCTTGGAGAATGATTACTGGGCCGCCCGTTCCCAACAGGACGAGGTGCGTGAGATTCTCACCAGCAAAGGCTTTTCCGTGGTCTTTGACCGCGAGTCGGGCCTTAGCCGTCCCTCGTTCTGGCAGGTCTGGACCAAGCCGGCTGCTGTTCCTGCTCCTGTGGTGGAGGTAGTGGAGGCGGTAGTGGAAGAGGAAGTAGTGGAGGAAGTAGTGGAGGAAGTAGTGGTGGAGGAGACCCCTGCTTCGACAGAAGCCTAATTTTTTTTCAATTTCTAAAAATTGAAAATCATTTCCCTATTTATCTTTTGGTTCTAAAGACAGTACTCGCCTTCTATGCTTCCCCTGTACAGCAACTCTAAGCCTTTTCCTTATCGTAGTGGAAAAATAGAGAATATCAACGAATCAACGAATAATATTCAGGTTGTTGTTGTTGTGGTGGCAACACGGGGGGAGGAGATGGATCGTAATGAAACGATTCCTCGGAATCCATAGAATCGATATTCTTCATAGCAACAGAAGAACCCTTGTTCACAATCACAATAATGGCAATCAAAAGCCCAATACTCACCAAACTAAAGAGAATGGCAAGAATCATAAGAGCCTCCATGTTCTTTTTTTATTGGACGCACGTAATAAAAAAAAAATTAGAATAATATTTTTTCCTTTGACTCGCTTTCTGATTTAAAAACATTCACCAATGTCTTTAAAAAAAAATGTACGGAAGCTATAATACGGCGTATCCAAAGAAAACTATGGAGGAGGCCACCGCTGTTATCAAACATTCGGAACATGCGCCCGAGTTGCTCTCGCGTGGTCAGTTGATGGAGGCGTTACAACCGCACAAGATTGTGGTGGTGAGTGCGTGGGCAGAATGGTGTAATCCATGCAAGGTGGCCTGTAAGAAGCTGGATGCGCTGATAACCACGCCGTCTGATCCACGTGATCCCCAAAGTTCACGAATCCTCGATTATATTCAGAATGGTTATATACAATTTTTTAGCGACAACATAGGGAACGAGGAGACCTCGGTCCATAGGAGCCAGGTGAGCGTGGTTCCTACTTTTTTCATCTATTACAATAAGAAATTGGTGGATGTTCTTACGAATCTCGAATTTGACAAGATGGTGGTGAACATCCAGCAGTTGCTAACGCAAGAATACCAGCGACGGCAGCAGCCTCAGCCTCTGCCTCCCATTCCACAGGAATCGATGCATCCAGTGCCTCCACACCCGCACGGGTCTGTAGAATACCAATAATCTCGGTCAAAATGCATTTCACCGCTTCACAATCAATCCGATTATAGGCTTCCAGTGTCTCACGCAGGGTATCATTCGATCGATCCTCGCGATAATAAGAAAGGGCAATGGCGATACTGGCCTCACCGTCTTCGCAATCCAGATCGCAATATCGGAAAGGAACCTTGCCGTGTCGATGAAACGCAGGAATCATGCTTTTTAGACTGAAATCCAGCGCACCGTGCACCACCACGGTCCCAGATCGCATCAGATCACATGCATCGTGCCAGTTGTTGATCTCCGAGGCCTCTTTTTCCAGACCGTGACGCAGACATTGCTTTCGCCACATGGTTTTTTCGGCATGCCAGTACCAGAACCGCATTCCCGGATAGCGATTCGAGAGGAATGTACAGTAGGTATTGAATTCTTGCAAAAGATTCTTTTCGGCCTCGGGTGTGAGCGCAGAGGCCCACAAGCAATGATATTGAGACCCCCAATACACACCGATCATGTAGATCGTACCATCCTCGAGATACTCGAAATCAAAAAACGCGTGTCTTTTGGTTGCACCCGGCTCCATCAATACAGGCCACTTATTCGACAATTCCGGATCAACGCGCATCCACTCAAAATCCTCGGTACCAGGATCCTGACGATTGATCTGTACAATCTTTTCCAGCGTGGATGCCTTCTTGTTCTCCGTGATGCCCACCAGCGCCGGGGTAAAATGCGGGTCACGCCAGGATCTCACTCCATGAGAAAAGGCGCGTTGGCGATGCTGATCACTGCACATCCACAGCTCGGTAATCTCCCCCAGCTCATAGCTCATCTGTTTCTTGATGGGTTTCCAGATCTTGTCATTGCGGAGAACTTTGGATTCCATGTTGGGAAGAAATCGAACATTCGCCTCACGAAGCCTTTCGAGAAGATCTCCTGCACCCAGACATGGAGCCACGCGCTTGATACGTCGCACATCCCGGACCATGGTCCGAATATCGGCACGCTCCTTGTCCGACAACATCAGGATTTTGGTCTCTCCATTCTTGTCGACAAGAATCAATCTCTCCGAGTCAACATACTCCGGATAGAGCGCCGCGCCGTAGAGAAGCACCATCTCGGCCTTTCGTCGATGATACTCACTTAACTTGTGAACCGAATCGCATAGATAGAGAATCACATAATCAGTACCCGGATCTATGGTCATGTCCAAACATGGCAAAAGCAGATCTCTGCGAAGAATACCATCCATACATCCCTGGATATGGGAGGCTGTATTGCGGAAATAGACCTTGTGTAAATATCCAATCTTTTGGTTCAGCCAGGGTGTCACCAATTTCTTCTCTTCGGAATATCCAATATATTTATACTGTTGAGCATCATGGTTCAGTTTGCTTGCCATGGTATGCAAAAAATCGTAAGCAATCTTCATCTTGGGTTTGGAGAGTTTACGGATGTGATCGTTCTTTTTTTCTTGAAGATCAGTGTCGTGGGCATAAAGAACATCCAGGACGTAGGTCAGACAATCATTGTTCATCAACGCATACAATTCCGAACAATCAATGTAGATGGGTGCGGATTCGTTGGGAAGGCACAGTAAAGGAGCACCATCAGCGGTACTTCGAGTTCGAGTTCGAATTCTATAATGAGGAGCGGTCATGATCATCTTCTTCTTTTTTTCTTTCAGAGATTTCTTAAAAAAGAGTTAAAAAGACCCTCCTTTTGACTCTTCAATTTTTTTTTATAAAAACAACTTTTGACTTAAAGTGTAAGAGCATGAAATAAAAAAAAGAGAAAAATGTGCGGAATATGGGTATGTGTTGGGGAGGACAGCGATGTGCTTTCTTTACATGAGATTTTCAAGGCAAACCAAAAGAGGGGTCCGGATGATTTCCAGATCATGAAATTGGCTAACGATACCGTCACCATGGTTTTTTATCGTCTTGCTATCCGGGATGTTCGCCCAGAGGGTATGCAACCTTTTTTACGTCAATGTTCTTTAACGGGAGATCAATACGTGCTTGTGTGCAATGGTGAAATCTATAATTACGATCAATTGTTGGCGGATTTTCCCATGGTGCAAAGCCGATTGGTATCCAAAAGCGATTGTGAAATCATTTTGGAATTGTATCTTCATCTTGGAAACAACATGGGGGCCGTCTTGGAATACATCCGTGGGGAATTTGCGTTTGTATTGGTGGAAATCGATGGAAAAACGTCCACGGTCCGTCAGGGTTATGCTGCTCGTGATCCCTATGGTGTGCGTCCTTTATTTATCGGTTCCGCGACCACCACGACCGACAGGATCGTATTTTCCAGCCTGCTCCAGGGTCTGAGCGGTGGAAGCATCGTGGATCCCTCCACTGCTCGTCAGTTACATCCTGGTCATATTTTGGCATTTGGCGCGGGAGGAGCGGTGCAATGGCAGAAACCGTATTATGCCCCGCGTGTGTTTTTCTTATCCTCGTGTTCCTCGGCGTTGACCGTGGAAGAGGGAGAAATCGCGTGTTATCGCGAGGTGTGTGATCGGTTGATAGAGGCGGTGCGCCAACGGATGATCTCGGACCGACCCGTAGGGGCTCTTCTTTCTGGTGGATTGGATTCCTCGCTGGTAGTAGCCATTGCGCACAAAATCCTCGGGGTACCGGTCCAGACGTTTACGATTGGTCTGGACGGATGTGAATCTACAGATATTCGCTATGCACAAGAAGTTATCGATCATTTGAAGATCGGGGACGAGGCTACTATTGTGCGTCTGTCTGTGCAAGAGGCTCTGGTAAGCATCGAGGAGGTTATCCGGGAGTGTGAGACGTATGATATTACGACCATCCGTGCTTCGATCATGCAATACGCCATGGCTCGTCATATCCGGGATCATACAACGATCCGCGTAATTCTGAATGGGGATGGTGCCGATGAGGTTCAGATGGGTTATCTCTATTTCCGGATGGCGCCTCATGCCATGGCGGCGCGACATGAGAATCTAAAACTGTTGCGTGAGATTCATTTCTTTGATGGATTGCGGGTGGATCGATGCCTGGGAGCCATGGGTTTGGAAGCCCGACTGCCATTCCTGGATATTGATTTTGTCGATTATTTCCTGAGCCTGCCCACTGAATGGACGGCGCCCTTGAACGGTCGTCCAGAAAAATCGCTGATACGCAAAGCGTTTCATTTCTGTTATCCAGATTTGTTGCCTGAATCCGTGCTTTTTCGACAAAAGGAGGCATTTTCGGACGGGGTTTCTTCTTCAACAGATTCCTGGCATCAACGACTGAAAAATCATGTCGAGCAACTTGTATCGGTAAATCCTCTGTCTTTTGATACAGGCGTGAATCCGCCCATCAGCACAGAAAGTCTTTATTACCGATCCATTTTCACCAAATATTTCCCGGGTATGGATCGCATTATACCTCATTTCTGGCAACCCGCGTTCACAACGACCTCGGATCCGTCGGCAAGAGAATTGGCAATCTATACGGAGTCATCGTCAACGTCATCGTCATCGTCAACGTCAACGTCAACGTAGATACATCAAGCGTTTACCGTTGTGACAAGGTTTTCTCCCAGCTGTTGTAGGATTTCATCTCGGAATAGAGCATGCATACGAAGAAAGACCTCTGCGTCATCCGGAGATTTTGTAAAACTGGTTCGGAAAAAATCAATATCTTTATTCATCATCTGTATAAACATGGACTGTATAAATTCCCACGTCACCGATCCCTTTGCATTTATATACCTCGAAAATCTCAGCAAAATCTTGTCCGGAGTCGACTTTTTATTATGCAATGCCGATAGCCCGCATAATAAAAGCGTATATAGTCCAGAAAGATGATGCACTTCCGCGCTATTCATGACCTCTGGATATTGATCCCGTAAAAAATCATAGATTTCCATGGCGGATGATAGTGTTTTGAAACACTTGGGGTAGCTCCGTGGCCGAAGATATAAACGACGCACCTCATATAAGATAACATCTTCTTTTATTTTGGACATTTTTTCCTCTTATTTCATTACGCAATATATTTTTTTTACTTTATTCGATATGATTTAAAGCAAAAGCCGTTAAAAAACAAATTAAACCATGATTCAAGAATCCAGGTCATGTGCTATATGTGCGAATGACTATACGGTACAGGCCAGGAAAAGAGTGCAATGTCCATACTGTCAACACGAGTGTTGTGCCCAATGCGTCAAGCGTTACATCTTGTCTATTCGGGATGATCCATGCTGTATGAATTGTAAACATGGATGGAATAAGGATTTTATCGACGAGCAGTTGACACGTAATTTTCTGTCCGGGGAATACAAGAGACATCGTGAGGAGGTCTTGCTTGAGCGTGAGAGCTCCTTTTTTCAAGAAACCGTCGGACTTATGGAAAGAAACAAGGAGCAGACGGACCATTGTCAGACCAAGATTAAGGGATTGGCAGCGGAACGACGTGAACTTCAACGAAGAATCTCCGAGACGAGTCGATCCATTCAAAATTATCGGAATACTTTGGCTCATCTTGAGTTGGATGCGACTCACACCGTTTCGGATATCCGCACTCCATTTGAGAAGAAAACTACTTATATTCGCACGTGTCTTGCCGACGGTTGTAAAGGATACATCAATCAACGAGGAAATTGTGGTCTTTGTGGTCTTATCATGTGCACCCAATGTCATGAGATAAAGAGTCAGGACGAAAATGCGGAAGAGCATCAGTGTCGACAGGAAAATATCGACTCGGTGGCTCAAATCAAAAAAGAAACACGTACCTGTCCTCAATGTCATGTAAATATCTACCGAATCGACGGATGTCGCCAGATGTGGTGTACTCAATGCCACACCGCCTTTGATTGGCGAACCGGAAATATCATTCGTGAGCGGATTCATAATCCTCATCTCTATGAATGGGAAATGCAACAACAACAACAACAACAATCTTCTACCTCCTCGGGCAATGACGCAGGAGGCGTCGGAGCCTGTAGAGATAATGAACTTCCCCCTTTGAGTGTTCTTCGAACGTTTACCCAGAATCATAATACCAGTGTTCTGATCAAACGACGATTATTTGATGTTCATCGTAATACCCAGCACATTCTGGATATAGAGATTCCGAGGATTGAGGTCCATGATACTCGGAATCATGGTTCAGGGGAGCTCTTTTATCGAAACATTAAATTACGTGTTCAATATCTTCGTTCTTTTCTTGCACGAGATGATTTCAAGAATCAGCTCGTCCTCCGCGAGAATCGAATCCAGAAAAATCGCAATTTTCAACAGATCCTGGAAATGGTATCTCAGGCCTGTATCTCTTTCTTTCATGAACTTCTCCGTGTTGTCGGTGAAGAGGAAAAACAGAATGAAACGAATTGTCCACGAGCCCGAGAAATCAATTTCCTAAAAAAAGTCGATACATTGGTCACTTACACTAATACACAGCTCAGTGCCCACACCAAGAGATTCAAGATTCGTGGTTATGTATTATCTCCTACTCTGGAGATCGCACGATCTTGATTGCACCAGTTTTTGTAACACGCTCATGGCTTTGGAAGCAGAAAGAGCAGGTGTCGTCACTGATCCGGTATTCTTGATAGACGAGTTGTTTAGATAATTTGTTAATGGAGTACCAAGCCGTCCATGAGCCTGATCCGCGGATAAGTCTGAAACTACCGAGGACGAGCATTCCTCATCGATCGTATTAAACTCTGGATTGAAATTGGATGATTGAAAAAATGTCGATGATGAAGTGTCCGCTGGAGGTTTTGGTAAACTGATAGTATTTTTATTGGTATTATTCTTTTTTTGAATACGGAACGTCGAGTTCGTCTCCGGCGCAGGCCTTGGTAGACTGATGGCATTAAAATGATTAGAATTGTTTTCCAATTGCACCGCTTTCTGTATTTGAAAATTCGTATTGACCGAAGGATTTACAAACTCGGAAACACGAAATGGTTCTATCTTGGACAAACGGATTGGACGATATGAGGTAAAAGAAGTCATTAAATTATATTTATTTAATATCTTGAACAGAAAAAAAAATATTTTGAAAATTTTTTCAGGGTAAATAGACGTATTTTGTCTCGGGTGTGGTCTCCTCTAACTCTATATATTCCTGTTTGATTAAATATTCCAATTGGGTCTGGATCAACATGGGGTCCCGTGTCAGATCTCTCATTTCTCGGAGCAGATCATTCATCGTCTGAGGGCCTTTCTTGCACAAACGAACGACTCTCGCCCTTACAACATAGCCCGTGTCCATATTCGTAACGACGGCGGGTGTTCCCCCTCCTTCTTCCTCTTCACTCCCACGGATTCGTGGAAGCTCCCATGAATGATCCTTCGTCTTGCTCTCAAATCGCATATTGAGACTAAAATGGTCCTTCTCGGGACAGAGTCGTTTGGGATTTCCTGTTTTAAAAACCAAGGGAGGATTTCGACGACAAAAAGAGTGAAGTACGGCTCTTAGTGAATCATTTCCTGTTAGGAAAGAAGCACAACGCTGGCGTAGATCTTCCCACGTCTTGCTCGTGGACGACGAGTCCATGAACCCGTACCGAAGCACAAGATACTGCATCACCGACATGCGGAAACAATAGGAAGAAGAAGAAGAAAACGTGGTCTCCAGGAATACGAGACTCTCCCATAAATGAAAAGAAAAGGTGCGCATGGGATGTTGTGACTTGTAAAAGGCCAATATATTTTTACCACTCTCTCGAAGGATAGGACAAGGGATTCCCTCGACATGAACCAACTTTAACTGAGAATTTCGCATAAACATCTTCTCGGAAAAGACAAATAAATTACATCGCAATGAGGATGCTGTGTTTGTAGCGACGGTAGAACTAAACGCCCTCGTCAACGATAAAGACCCACGCGAATCATTGACCAGATTCTCCAGCTTGTACAAGAGAGGCTGTTGGATGTATTTTCGCATCTCCTCCATCGGAATCGTTGGAACTATGCCTTGCATACCAATTAATCGTGAATAAAACAGCTTCCCATAATAAAGGATAAAATCTTCCTTCCTCTCCAGAATCCCCACGATGAATAGAAAATTACATGGATCGGACTCTACCAATCTTGCAAATAATGTGTACAACGATGGAAACCCCTGGAACAACGCGGACACCGCTAAGCAAAATTGACGATAAATCTCCTCTCCCAATTCATGATGTCCCTCTCGTTGCAATTGCACCTCCAGCGCCTTTAGATGGTCATGATAACGTTTGATAAGAGGGAAAACATTCGGATGCGGATAGAGCTGAACGATGTTATTATGAATCGATTCCAGAAATGCTTCCTTGGAAATGAGCACCAGCACCATCATCACCTCATAACGTGCGTGAAGGATGACCGAAGAAGCATGTTCCCGTACCAGAAAGGTTACGGAAGGTATTTGAAAACAATCCACCATGACGGAGAATAAATCCTTTCGCAGAGTCGGAATCGCCAGCTTCTCGGAGACTTCAAGAATGTGTAATTCCTGATGATGATATAACGACATGACTTTATCCAAAGAGAGCTCTGCTCCTGCAGGTAATGGAAATATGGACGAAAAATAGCCACGGTATCCCTCCATCAGTGAGGCAATACATCGGTTCATTCGAAGTTTTTCACGATTCATATAATGAAAGAGCTGGGCACATTGTTTTATTTCTTTTTCATTTCCTGTGTAACGCTGAAGCTGATCGGAACATCGTTTTTCCATCCACGGCCACATTTTTCGAAGAAAGATATCCCTGCATTGCTCTTCCAGCGTCATCATCTTGAACTTGAGAACAAAAAACTTGTTCAGATAGCGAAAGGCAAAATTGACATTGCTACAAAAAAAAGAGAAAAGCTCGCTGTAAACAATGATTTCCTCCACACTCGGCTTGAATAATTGTAAAAGCCGATCTGACAACTCATTAACAAAATCATCCACGCTTTTTTCATGCAATCGATACAGCAAATGATTGACATTCTTGTTGGTGGAAAAATCATCGATGCATTTCTTGTATACAAAGGTATAGATATCCATCAATTTACTATTTTCCCATAAAATCGGTTTCTGATCCATTACCCTTTCTGATAGATCCTTCACCTCTTGAAGGAGAAAGGAGTATTCTTCAAGGTCTTCTTGATCGTCGTGCATTTTTTTTTAAATAATCGTTGTAAAAATTCATGGGGTATAGAGGAATCAGTTTTATGTGGAAGCAATTTCATCACGACACATAGGACACGTTGGATGTTGAATAATCCATGCATCAAGACATGCACAATGAAAGTAATGTTGACATCGCTTGATTTGACGACAAATTTCTTGATCATTTAATGATTGACGACAGATGCTACAAATTTCTTCCTCATTTTCATCGGAATGTCGGTAAACAAACAACTCTGTAAAACGATTCGTATCCCCAAGAGTCATCACACGTTCCGTCGTCGGTGGTGCCGTCGCCTCCGCGTCTGCTGTCTGGAATCCAAACACAATCTGCACCTCTCGTTGCGGTGCTTCTTCTTCTTCTTCCTCTTCTTCCTCTTCTTCCTCGTCGTCCTCGTCGTCCTCCTCATCCTCTACCTCCTCTTCGTTCGTATCTTGATTCTCATTCTCGTTTCCATTTTCATTGGAATTGGTTTGATTGGTAACAACAACACCCTGTTGCATTACCGTTTGTAAAATGTTTTGCAACAACCCCGAGAGAGACGATGCCGTAAACGGCGGAGCACCAGAACCCGAAGACGTTGAAGACGTCGAAGACACAATTCTTCTTCTCCTTGATCTTGGTCTTGGTCTTGGTCTTGGTCTTCGAGTCGCGTTTCTATTCTCATCGGCTTGCGACGACGACTCCGACGTATAGACATGAATCTGTAATCCAGGAAAAAAATTCATAGCTCCAATCAATAATCACGTTTTTTCTATCCCCATCACACGCATCTTTAAACCACCCTCTCCCTTCTCATTAAAAAAATTTTTGATTTAAAGAATGGGATATTCTTTAATAAAAACAAAAAATAAAGGGGGCGTAGCTCAGATTGGTAGAGCGGCCGTTTAGCTTACGGCAGGTCGTTGGTTCGATTCCATCCGCTTCCATACCCTCCTACGGAGGTATTACAGAAATCCAGTTTCATTCGTAGTGATAAAGAGGGGTGAGTCGGACGAAGTGAGCGAGGACTGGAAAGACGAGACGAGAGTATTACAGGTACTGTCATAGGTGTACACCTCTCCCGTGCTGGATAACAGATACAGAGAATTGCTGTCTTGTCCCTTGCCATTGATCATGGCCGTGGGAGAGAAGGGGAGAGAAATCGTGCCATCCACTGTCAGAGGTAAATTGGTAATATTATAATAGATATATTGATTCAGGCTGGGAAGAGGGGCGTAAAAGAAATTCTTGTTGAGAAAGAATTGTCCTGGTACAGTGGGAAGATCTATATCTAACCCGATTATCGTTTGTCCAAAGACAAAAATTTTGATTTTTTCAGTTTGATATTCTTGCGCGAAAAGTACTCGTGACGTATCCAGCGCCAAAAGCCCGAATTGAGTGTTTGCAGTTGTTTGCAGACTTAATCCAGAACTATACAGGGGTGTTCCATGTGTGATCGTCAGAGAAGATGTGATCGTGTACTCGGAAATAAAATACTTGGTGTTGTTTCCATTCTTTGCCGTCACCGAGATCTTGACAAGAAAGTCTTGCGATCCACCGGTGGTGGATGCGCCTGCGATCCCACTGCTATACTCCACCGTGTATTCGAATCCATCGATTGTCTCGCTCTCCAGTGCGAATGTCTTGAGCAAGGCGCCGGTCGTGGCATTAAATATGTAAAGATTGGCGTTGCTCGAGCTTACGGTGTAAAGATAATCGGTATTGGGATCGTAGACGATGCCTGCGATATTGGGAACCGAGCTGATAGAAAGCGTGGTTGCGGTTCCCGTTGTGGTTGTGGATTTGATAAGAGACGTTCCCGACAAAAAGAGGACATTGACGTTCGTGGGAGGAGGCGCCAGACCAAAGCTGTCGATGTAATAAAGCAGTGCGATCACAAGTTTTTCACACGCGCTGTAATTCTTACAGGCAAATTCCGATTGGAGCGTACGCAGGTACGATGGGATGGTAGTGGCCGGGGGGAAGGTGGCCACGAGATCCTTGTATTCCTGATAGAGCGCAATAATATCGGTCTGAGTGAGAAGGGTTAGAAGACTCTCAATCACAATCCCAAGATTGGTGATGGTGGGGAATGTCAGGAAGGCGATCAGGGCGTTGAAAAAGAGCTCGAGATCGGTTAGAATGGTCTGACTGCAATCGTCCGTGGCGAATCCGGAGAGGAGTGCCAGCAAACCATTGATCGTGGACAAGGCGTTCACGAGACCCGACGGTATCCCGTTGGCAATGAGATAGAGCAGATACTTGTCCAGGATAGTGAGCAAAATTTTGATCCCGGCGTTGAGGGCAATAGAGCTCGTGTAATAGAAGATGCCAGTGGAGGCGATGTTCACGACAATGGAAAGCGTTGTCCCATTGGGAAGCGTGATGGCACCGATATCCAGGATAAAGAGAAACGAGGAAATGGATTGGATGAATACCGGGAGGTCGGTGCGTGGGGGTGAAAAGAGTGCGGTGTAATAATTCTGGAGGAAGGGCACGGAACAAGAGGTGGTGATGAAAAAACGATTGGTTGTTGAGGAATAGATCAGGGGGCAGGAAGGACTGCATCCGGATTGGAGATTAACAGTGGTGGTTTGATCGATATACAGCGTCCCGGGAAAATTCTGGACATTGAGGATGAATTTGTTGGTGGCGCCGACAAACATAAACGGCTGGATCGATTGGTTGATATAGAAATGTCTGCTGGCCAGGAACGCAAAAAGCGCTCTGGAGAAAGGAAAACATCCTATGGCCTTGATCAGCTGTTGCAGACAGCATCCTACCTGATTAGAAATGAGGCCTGTGGACAGGTCATTCAGGATAACGGTGAGGAGATTGGGCGTGCTGTTTAGCAGAGAAGCAATGAATTGTTCGTAAAATATCAGGGTCTGTTGGCTGGTGGTGTTGGTATCCACGACGATCTGTGTTCCCATCGACGTGGAAATGACTCCAATGTCTGCATAGACCTCATTCACGGGGTCTTGGATCAAGACCAGCACCTTGAGATTGGCGATGTTGGCCAGGACGTTCGTGGCGTCCAAATTGGGATTCTGTTCGAGGTATTTTTGGACAAGGGGAAGGCTATTGGTTCCAGTAAAGATGAGCACGTACGGCTGGCAGCTGCAGGGACTGCTCTGTTTGTAGATGGTGGAACAGAGATTATCGATGAAAAATAATATCGTCACGGGCGCAAACAGGGTTGTATCCAGGCATTCAGAAATGGTGATACCGAGTCCATTGGCGATTTTAATGTAATCGCCAAAACTGGGGTCGCATGGACTCAATATGCACGAGGCATTACAATTGGGATCGACGACAGTGGTGCAGGGTGACGCACACGTTCCACTTCCACAGCACGGTTTCATTTTCTATTTTTTTTGGTTCTATCTATCTTATACAATTCTATTTTTTTTTCACACATTATTTGCTGGACCAAAAAAAAATAGAATATTATCATAATAAAACGTTCAGACCATGGTTTTGAATCTACCACTAAAGAAACTGCGTCGTACTTCGGGTTATATAACACAACCGGAGTCTGATGAATATTCTAAATGCCTCCATATCCTGAAAGCCAACCCTTTTGTTTTTGAAGACGAGTCTTTTCTCGACGAGATCCCCGTTTTTGTACAACTCGATGAGACGATAAAACAAAGAATGCGTAACATAGCCTCTTCTATCCTATTGAAGCCTCGTATCGAGCAAGCTCTGAATCAACTTGGAAAAATTCAAGCCGAGCTTTTTTCCCGTGAGGGTATGGACAGCTCTGCAGTCGATATTTTGATTGACTTTTTAAAAGAGGCGTTGCGGATCGTAACAGAAGACCAGGAACTAAGCGATCATCAAAAGAAGAATCGTCTTGTCAAAGGTATCAATTCACGTTTAGGGATCATGCTTCACGATGATAAAGACAATAAAACCGGTTTTCAGTCCAATGTTCAGAGTGTCCTCCAGATAACTCATGATCTGTACTCGCGCCTGTGTCCACGCGGACGCGGAACCATAAACCCTCTCCGATTAAAGAAATTCGCAATGTACCTTGGTACGATCACCACAACAAGAAAAACAGCATGTATCGACGGACGTATTGATGAGATTGCCAGTTACGTGTACAAGAGTGATTATATCCTCGATCCTAATCAGCCCTTTTTAATGAATATCACTCGTATTATCCATCGTGTAGCGAAACAGAAAGAAATGGAGTTGTACACGTTTATGACCGAATTATGGAATGAAAGCACGTTTACTCCTTTCTATATAATGGCACTCCAGAACCCAAAAGTGAGGAAAGAATTACTGGATAATGGTGTTGTTGATGCCGATCAACTCCAGTCCATCGAGGAAAGATTTGAAGACGGTATCTATCCATCGGACGAGGCCTGGAATATCCTTTACCATATATTTCAATTCTTGATGGAGAATTACATAATAAACTGGGAATCACGAGACGAAAAGACTATTCTTTTGCTATCACCACTAAAGCAACAGCAACAACAACAGCAACAACAACAGCAACAAGAGGATTTTTAAAAATAAGGACAAGGATCCGCACTGCGAATAGGGGCTCTCTTTAGCCTATTTAAAGCGCGCCAACTGCCCAATACACCTATCTCTGCATGTTTTCTTATCCTGCCTTTTCACCACCCTGTTCTACCGGGGTGGATGGTTTTTTTCATGTCTTTTTGTCAAAAATATATTTTTTTTTGGTAGGAAATCAAAAAAATAAAGTCTCTGAGAATTTAAAATTTTTTGAAAAATCTCAAATACTTTTTATTTTTGATTTCCATTTCTTGAAAAAAAAACATATCATTACCGCTATTTGCTTTCTTTACTCCATGATATCTGGTTGAGGAGAGTTGTGATGATGGCCATTCTTTTTTATTAAATTTAAAAAAAAAATAAAAAAAGAATATCGATAAAATTATAATTTCATGAATGCCTTTTTCTCCATCGCAGTCGAATTTATAGGTACCTTTATTTTCCTGATGGTTATTGGTGTCACCGCGAGCATGGGTACCCGTTCCATCGCCCCATTGGCCATGGGTCTTGCACTCGCCGTCGCCATTTATGCCTTTGGAGCCATCTCAGGTGGTCATTTTAATCCCGCGGTGACCTTGGGTGCCTCGGCCTCCAGTGGATGGCATAACAAGTATATTGGATACATTATTGCACAGATTATCGCCGGTGTGTGCGCCTTTTTGTTTGCCAAATACAGTGATATCATGGAGAAGAGTGTCACACAGGCGTTACAGTAGTGGGTGGAACGTAATTGGTAATAATCAATTCTTGTACATGAGCCTTGCTAAGAGTTGAGATGTAGGGAACATCCAATCCAAAGAGGAAAAATTTCCTACCAAAAAGTTCTTCTACTCTATCATCGCGATTATAGGACATGATAAATTTTCCTTGGAGCTTGCAACAAGCCTCATACAATTCGACGGGATCCACACCGTTCCCCTCGTACAGCTTTTCTTTCCCCATGTAGGGAGGATCGAGATAAAAAAACGTGGTGGATGAATCATATTTTCGCATCACTTCCCGGTAGTCTTTATTCAGGATGACGGATTTTTGAAGTGCCTTTTGCAAAAGAGGCAACGTTTCCAGGAAATTCCTCCCACGCGTCTTCGGTTTAGTGGCATAACCACCGGACTTGTCTCCCGAAAAGGAATAGTAGCTGAGATACAGGTTTCGAAAGAGGCGTGCATGAGGCTCGTCGGACGAGTTTTCTTTGAGATGATAAAAAAAATCACGGTTTCCCTCCCATGGCATCGATTCCATTTTTTCTTTCGAGATACGAGTTACATCCTTCCACATGTCATAGATATCTCGATCCAAATCATTCAAAACAATCTTGGTGGAAGACCGTGGTTGTTTTGGTTGAGAGGCCATATACAAAAACACCTGGGCCGATCCGGCAAACGGTTCGACATAGGTAGTGAATCCTTCTTGAGGAAATGCGTTTACGAGCCGTGGTGCAACACGATGCTTACCACCAATCCGTGTAAAGAAATAAATACGACGACCCATTTTATTTCTTGGATGGCTTTTAAAAAAAAAAATTATAAAACCTAACAATAGAGAATGAGTCACGTTATTTGTTGTCCAGACGATACCCTGCTTTATCAATACCTTATTCCAACGCCGACACCCACTCCGACACCGACACCGACACCTACACCCACACCGTGCCCTACGCCATGCCCTACGCCATGCCCTACCCCATGCCGTATCCAATGGGTTCCGCTTGGTTGATTGGATTTGCAAAAAAAAAACTTTTATTTTTGAGAGAGCGCAAATAATAAAGAAATTTTTATTATTTCATTTCCAATTCCATTGGTAATTTTGTTCCTTTCTTTCTTTTACTGAACCAACAAGCAACAACAAACATATTACGACGATGTATAGAGGTCCAAAAAAAAAAACTACTACTCTAAAAAAACTCGAGATACGCCTCGACAAGGTTGGGGTTGAGACGATATCCCTGGGCGGTATCGCCGACAAGGATGCGACCGAAAATCCAGGAACTGGGGATGTACGGCTGGATCAGATGAGAAAGGGTCACACTCATCTGGTCCTCATTCTTGCAGAGAGCCTTGATCTCATTCACCGAATACACCTTGTCATGTTCCAGGCGACGCATAAACCCGCCAATCTTGGTGACATCGTCTTCCGATCCCCATTTGGGAAACATCTTCTCACGTAGCCTTTTCTCATCCTGCTCCACGGTGTAGGGCTCGCTCTTCTTCTTTGAAGCCTTGTCCTCAGCCTCCTCGTCCTCGGGCTCCTCGGGAATCATACCCAATCCAAACTCCTCCATGCTCAGACCTCCATCATCGGGCGTGTCCACGATGACCCCTCCGAATTTCCCTCCCTTCTTCCCCGAAATCTTTCCCTGGGGAACCTTTTTCTTGTGAAAGGTCATCGTCTGGAGCGCCTCCGCAATCGGAGTATCCTCCATCCCGTCCGTGCGCTGATAGACCTCTTCCTGGAGCTGATGTCCCCTCTTGAGATCTCGTTCGTTCTCGAGCGTGCAATGAACACGGCAGATCAGGTCGTCGGTAAAGATGCCACAACCACGCTGATCCTGCATCTTGTTGGCAATCTCAGCGTCGTGAGAGGGACGCCAGAAAAAATCCGACAAATGCCACTTGTAATCATGGCTGACAATGTTGAGACCACGCCCCACCATGTTCTGGGCGATGATGAGGATCCTGGGAAAGCGTTTCCACCACGCGGGCTGTTTCTTGAGCCACTGAAGCACATGACGAAGGCTGCCCCCACGACAGATCAGGCGATTCCCCTGTCTCTTCAGTTTCTTGCTACAAGCCGGCAGCTGAAGATCGACCCGTTTGCTAAGAAGGGGTGCATAAATCTCGATGCACTTGCCGTTGTAGGTCATGATGGTATACTTCTTCTCCAGCTCGGGGTGACGGGCAATGTCCTCCATCAAAGAGGATTGCTTGGCAATGAGACGCTCGGTGTTGATCAGCGCCAGAAGAGGATGTCTGTCCTTGCGCAAGACGCCGTCGTGACCACGCCTGTTTACCATCATCGGAGCATCATTGCGATGTTGCAAAAGAAATTGCAAGAGATCGGGATCAGAGGCCAGGGCGCCGGCGCACTTCTCCTTTGGAAGATCCTTGATGGTCACATAGCTCAGATCCATGATGCCACGATAATTCACCGGCGGGGTCATCACATAGACATTGTCGGTGCTAAAGAACTTCTTGTCGAGATCGTGCAGAGGCTTCCAAGTGGTCGCGGTGACGCCAATGATATGATCCGCCTCAGAGAGGAGACGATCCAGTCCAGGATTGACCTTCTCTCGATCTTCTCCGTACAAGAGTTGATCGACCTCGTCGACAAGGACGGTGATGCCAATCATATCCTCATACTCCCGACGGACGGTGCCAAGAACGGCATTGACCTTCTGGAGCTGATGGACATTCAACAACGAGACGATCATGGTCGGCCCGCTCAACATGGCATCCAGAATATCCATCTCCTTGTCGTCGTCGTCGTCATCCTCGTCGTTGATGTCGACCTCCTCCTCGGCCCGGATCGTGAGATCCTTTGCAAAGTAGGAGGGAGGCAGGCCGTCGAAATCTTCCATGTCAAAGAGAACACCGTGATCGGCACAAAACTCCTCAAACTTGGCCATAAACTCGGTCCAGGCATCGTGATATTGCGACGAATCCTCGGTGATGTTACGGACAAGGACAATGACCGACTGCTTGTGAACCATCGTCATAAACAGCGCCAGCGCCGTAAGAATGCGCGTCTTGCCGCTCTGCACCGCGCCCTTGATAAGGAGATGAAGACGCTCGGCCAGTTCCGCGGACCACGAAGACGTCTTGGTCTCCAGATCGGGGATCACCTCAAAGAGGCGGGTGTACGCCTTTAGAAAAAGCATCGTGAGCTCGGGGACATCGCGAATCGTGTAGACCTTTTTCTTGTGCCCAGAGGCTTCCTGAGAAGAGGGCAGACGGGACATGCAGCTAAAGTAAGAGGCGTCGTCCTCATAGTTCTCCATGTTGGTGGTGTTGGTTTTTGGTGTTGGTTTGGTGTTGTTGGTTTGCCTGTGATTGTATTGTAGAGGGGGAGAATAAGTTTCCTTCATGAAAATAATAATCACTTGATGCTCAATGCTTGCTAACCCCTGATGGGTGGGGAAGGACCCCCCTGAGCTTCAGTTTTTTTTTTACAAAAACCTCGAATAATAATTGTCTTGGAATACATACAGAAATGTCATCTCTGGATATGCTGTCGGAAGATAGAGAGGACCCCCTCTCTGTCATCGATCGTCTTCTTTCCGAAGAGCCCGATCCACACGTGTATCGTCCTCTGCTCAATGGCGTCGATGGTGCGGGCATGGTGAAGGATTGGACTCCTCTTATGCTTTTATGGGATCGTCCAGACACTCCCTCCATAAAAAGAAATGCGCTGAAATTAATCCTGTTTCACGGTGTGGATATGAATCTAACAGGCGGTCTTGGGCTCAATAGTCTTCATCTGCTCGTGTTGCGTCTATTCTGTTGCATCACAGAGGAAGAAGCGATTGAAAGGATAGACGACGTGGAATGGTGGTTGCGCATGGGCGCCGATCCCAACGCTAAATTGTTTCTTCTAACCGGTGATAAATCGTTAGAGATCTTGACGCCTCTTGAATTTTTCCTCTTTCTTGGTCAACATCCCAACTTTGTTCCCAAAGGTCTGGAACGACGCCTTTTAAGGATCCATCCGTCCCTACTCACGGAAACGGTTCAGCGTCGATTTTATATCCTCCTGTTGTGCTTTGATACAGAGGCACCTTCTGCACCGTACAGAGAGAATCCCGTGTACAAGAATTGTGCTGAACTCCGATTACGGGATATCACCAACGCCATGCTTCAAGAACATGTTCTTCTCCGTCAGAAACTGCGGGATCATTACAAACTATCCATCGATCGGGAGGAGGATGATCTGGAGGAACGTCATCGGACACTCCAAAAAAAATTCCTTCAATGTTCTCCATCTCCCCTCTTTCCACCGCTCTCACCCTCCAGCATTGTCATACAAACAGAGTCCTGTGAACACGATGGACAGACGCCGTTGGATCGATATTTCTCGGTTGTGGTGGGCAATGGAAATCATGCCTTTTTTCATGGCGAGATGGTGGCGCGTTTATTGCGAGATGATCGTAATCCCTGCACCAATACCCCTTTTTCTTCTGCCGTTCGATGGGAATGGCTTCACCGACTGGAGAGCGGGGAACCGTGCTTTCCCTATCATTCTCTGGAGGAAAACAAGGCCCTCTTTCCAAAGATTTTCCACATTGCAGAAAAACCGTATGAAACGAGGATGCTTCTTGAAAAGCTACACGATCGGATGAGCAGAGCCCATCCGTTCTCCAATTTGCTCTATCTTCAGAATTATGAGGATTATCGTTTATCCTATCTCTGCTCGATTCTGGAGGGAGAGACGTATCGATTGACCGAAGTAAAAGATGTGGATACGCTACAAGATCTCTTGAAAGCAATGATGTTGGCCGTGTATCGGGATCGTGACAAGATTGCGACGATTCATTTTGCCGTCGAAGAAGCCCATGAAGATCTTCTTCTCTACGACACCGTTTGTAACTATTTTGAAAAGAACCAAACGGCATTTATTTTTTCCTTTTACGAAGCCATCACCCATCTGGATCTCTTTCGCCTCCTTTCTGCTCGTGTCGGTTATGCCAGCCTGGTGGAGATGGCACTGGTATGGTACAAGATGAGCAACATCTATACCTTTCATCATTCATTAGGAATCTCTTCGGAAGACGGTATTATCGTTCTTCATCAACAGGATGGGGAGAATGAGGAGGAGGAGGCTGAATTCGAGTCGTCGTCGCAAGAACAGGACTATAACCATTTTCCCATTATTATTCTTTCGTCTTCGTCGTCTACCGATGAAGATACATCTGGTTCCGAAGAATCAGAAGGAGGATAACCCGTTTTCATAGGCAAGGCGCATGTAGGCGCCAAGAGAAGGAACATTCGTATTGTCGACCGGGTTCTGACAATACGGCTGTCGGTAAAGTTGTTGGTTTCTTTGTCTTATGAATCGAAACGCCACCGCTTCGTCATAATAATCCGCGTACTTGGGAACGGGAATTCCCGCACCGTATTGGACAAGCAACGCCGTCCTCAGCGTATCATAAATTGGCATGAGTGTCTCTCTATCTATGAAGAAGAAGGAGAAAAAAAAATAAAAAAGGCGTTCGAAATGATTCTAAGTCAAGGGAAATGTTAACAAGATGTTGAAGGGTGTATGACCACCCTGAGGAAATATGGATGCTATGCCAGCACCACCACCCCCACCACCACCGATGGTATCCAATAATTGACGCTGTGCTTGTTGCCATTGTGGTTCAATAAATTGGGGTGTCGCCGTGACATGATCGGGGATTAAGAAGGCATCAATAGGAGGCTTACCCATGATCGGTATGGGGTTCATGATCACATGACCGTTTCGGAGTGCGGGGATACCATTCAATATCTCGGTAATGATATAATAATCCGTTCTATTAAAATCTCCGCCGATCAAAATCCCAAAAGAAGAGGCCTTGATTTTTTCTAAATATTCTTTATACAGGCGTATCTGTTCATTGATATCCCTCAGTAGCCGTTTACGATAATAGGCATCATAGCCGATTCTCCGGATATGGATATTCATGACAATCATATAAAAAGAAGGAATCGTCTTGCTTCTGAAAAGACCGGAAAGTGTACTCAGCTTGGCAAATATATGCGGCTCATGACGATCATCCTTCATGGGTTCCGTAGAATACCATACGGCTTGACGATTCAAATCTTGCTCGGCGGCGATCTTGGGTTCCGAGTAAAATAATCTTGCAGGCATCGACGTAACAATGGCTCCCTGAGATGCATCCTTGTCAGAAATAAGCGGTCTGAGCATATGGGATTGAGGCTTTTTTCTTTGAACAATCTCCCACGCTGAACTACGGGCCATGATCATCATTCCATGGATCTGATTCTTCATTCCCGGAACATTAAGGTAAGGTTGAACAACGGCACGGTGAAATACGTTAACAGAAAGATTTTGAGCACCAGTTTCTTCCAGCAGTGCATTAAAATATCTAAACTCGACAGGATCAAAAGGAGTTTCTTGTAAGAGAATAAAGTCAGAAGATAATGTTATTGTCTCCAGGAGCCGGATGGTACTGGATAGCAGTGCTGGGTAAACTTTAATATCCAGCCAGGAGATATTCCAGGACAAAGCATCGATACGAATGTCCGTCGGTTTTTGTTGTTTTTGTTTTTGTTTTGGATGTGGTTGCTGTTGCTGTTGCTGTTGGAGGAAAAAATATGCCATGGCATCTTCTTCTTCTTCTTTTTCTTCTTCTTCTTCCGTACCCGTTAATCCTGTAATTTTCTGGAGCACCTTCATAGGAAGATGGGTTGCGATATTCCCAAGGAGGATGGAGATCAAGTCATCGATTAAAGGCATTAATTCCTCGATCCCTTTGTCTTTGAATTTTTTACCAAGATCATCTCCTAATTTTAATTCTTTGGGTGCCATGGTATAAATCAGCTCGATCAGGCTTTGTTTTCCGTCATAGGGAACATAGATAAGATCCATCTCTTCCATGGCGGGTTCTCGTAATAAACCATCGTCAAATAACGATTTCATGACGGTTGGTAATACGTCCTTGTTTCGGAGTATTTTCGGGTCCACTTCTTTTAAATTGTCTCGGATTCTCGTCACGATATTTTTACGATCGTTCTCATACAAGTAGAGAATACGCAGGAGGATTTCAAGCAATTGTTTCTGAGAGGGCTCGTCTTGATAGAGGCGACGCATAAATTGCTTCCTCAAAAGTATATTCGCCTTACCTTGTTGAAGAAGGGTCTGGAGAGGGGCACGTACCGAGGCATGCGTTTTTCCCACGACGCCTCGATATTTATCAAATAATGCTTTTCTATAATCAGGTTTTGATTCCCCAAGACGCAGGGCATCGATCCGTTTACGATTGATTTGTTGTAATTCTTTTCGATGTTTTTCTAATTGGAAGAGCGCCTTATCAAACCTTGGTGTGGGAACGATCATCGTTTTTGACGTAGAAGGAGTATTGCGGACCACCTTTCCTTTCTTGACCATGTCGATCGAGCCATCCTTATGAGTTATGGTTCCCTCGACTAAGACTCCATTCTTGGGATTCCATTGTCCTTTATATTGATCTTCATGCGGGTAAATACCTCTCGCAATCTCTTTCAAAGAGATCACTTCTTCCGTCAGGTCAAGATCCTCATCCTCTATCATGATATCGTGTTTACGTGAATCATATTGGGCATCTCCTTCATAAAGGGCGCCTGTTTTGAAATCAAATTTACCGGCACAAATCAGGTTCTCGCTTACCCGGGTTCCTTCTACAAGAACACGACGAGAAGGCTTGGAAGAGGAAAGCTTGGAAGAAAAGAAACCGTCCTCAATATCACCGTTCTCGTAATAAACAGTTACCTTTTTGTCAATTTGAGGGATTCCCTCTTTATAGGTGAGGACGGTTCGGGTCGGTTTGATCTTGAATTCCCGAAAATTATCGCGACGATGATGCATAGAAACCAAGCCATCCAATGTCTTGTTTCTCACATGACCTGTTTGGGTCTCTCCATTCTTCTCGAATCTTATGATTGCCCCTTTTAGCACACCATTATATCCCCAACCCTCGACTCTATATCCATTAAAATAAAGACTGACTCTTCCTTCTATTTTATTGTCATGTATCAGGCCTTTTATGCGTGCAAGAAATGATTCTTTAGCGTCATGTTGTTGTAATACGGGTAAATGCGGCCAAAATTGAGCACTCGATTCGACGTATATTTCTTCATAAGGATTGATGAATTCCGATAAACCAGGGTCGATAAATCCAATCGCAGTGATGATATCCTTGGAATCCACAAATTTAAACCATTCCGCATCTCCTCCCTGGTGAAATTCAAATTGTTCCACATTGGATTTATTGGCTTTATTCAACAACGATGTCAATATCGAGTCCGCGATAGGTTTACTGGACTTGGAGATAATATCGTTGACATCTTTCCTGTCCATCTCTATGGGTTCAAGAATGGTGCTTGCCTCGTAGATTTCTTTTCCATCGGTAAATCTTGGAATAGGTTCGTTCTCGAAAGTGATGACTTTTTGAAGATTTCCGTACGAGTCCCTCGCAAGAAAAGTATTTCCCACATGAAATTGCCTCGATTGATATTTTTTCATCACTTGTAAAATACAATCTTTTGTCTTTTGTAATCGAGGTCCTCGATAACCATGACGTTTCAATAAAGAATCCAGTATGAGACCCAATATGGGTAAAGAGATGAACTTAAATCCTGTATCAAGGACCAGGTCAGCAAAAATTTGAATCCAATAAGAGGGAAATTCTTGTTTCATGCGATACGATCGTTGTTTTTTCATAAATTCCCATTTTTGTTGTATTGTGTTGACAGGAGATGAAATCGGAACGTCATGAAATTCATTTTCTGTCATCCATTTTCCAACTGCATCAGGAGGAAGGGTCAAAAATTGTTCCTGGGTGATGGCGTTCTCCTCGTCGTTATACAGGTATGCGAAAAGTTTTTCAATGACTGGCTTGGATATATCATTAATATATACCCCAAGAGTGTCACCATTTATGATTCCCTCTTTCGACAAGGTGGCATTTGGTCGGAGTCGTTTTTTATGCTTAAATATTGTCATGTATGAAGTGTCAATGCCAGTTTGTTGTGAAATGATTTCCATCACGCGATGCACCGTTTCATCAGAAGGTACGGGAATTTCAAGTTCTTCCCCTGTATTTAATTTAACCTTGATTTTAAACTTAGTGTATATCATAAATTTATTCTCTTTCCACTTCCCATCTTTAATAGTTCCATCGGAAAATGTCATTTTCCCCCTTCCATCCCTTAAACCATCTTTCCAATCTCCTTCATAAGATTTATATGGTCCATCTAAATATGTCATTTTTCCTTTTCCATGTCTTTGACCATCTTTCCACTCTCCATCATAAATGTTGTTTAATGATGTCTCTATTCCTTTTCCATGCTTCTTATCTTCTTTCCACTCTCCTTCATAGAAATATCCAGGATAAAATATCCGTTTTCCTTTTCCATCCATTTTATCATCTTTCCAGTCTCCTTCGTAAGATCCTCCACTTGGATATGTCATTTTCCCTTTTCCGTGCTTTTTATCTTCTTTCCACTCTCCTTCATAAACTCTGGAGGGTGATGTCTCTATTCCTCTTCCATGTCTTTGATTATCTTTCCACTCTCCTTCGTAATATCCTCCACATGGAAATGTCAATTTTCCTTTTCCGTCCTTTTTATCTTCTTTCCAATCTCCTTCATAGAAATATCCAGGCCAATATATCCGTTTTCCTTTTCCATCCATTTTATTATCTTTCCAATCTCCCTCGTAAGATCCTCTACTTGGAAATGTCATTTTTCCTTTTCCATCCCTTTTATCATCTTTCCACTCTCCTTCATAAGATTCCCCATTGGCATATATCAGTTTTCCTTTTCCATGTCTTTGATCATTCTCCCACTCTCCTTTATAAATAGATCCATCGAGGTATGTCATTGTCCCTTTTCCATGTCTTTTACCCGCGCCGGCCACACTTTTTACTGCGCCTCTATAGATGGATCCATCATCATAATAAATTACCCTTGATGGGGAAGGCCTGCTCCACGTCGACATTATCCAGCTCCATGTCGAGCTCGGTCCTTGTTCTTGTTGTTGTTGTTGTTGCGCCATTTATTTTTGAAATTAAAAATTATTAATTAAAAAAATAAAAAATTGATGACCGTAATTCTAATGATCAAAACAAAGAGGTAAGGAAACATAATGGATAGTTTTATCACCCCGGAGACGGAGACCGTGGTCGTCAAGCCGAAATGCAAAGCGCTCAAGAAGAATGGTGAGGCATGTCCTCACTTGGCCAAACACGATGAATTCTGTGGCCAGCACAAACCAAAGACCGAGGAAGATCTCCAGAGGAAGAAGGAAAACGCAGCCAAGAAACTTGCGGAGAAGATGGCAATGCCCGATTTGTACACCGAGGAAATCCTTCGAGAGGAGTTTCAAACCCATAGAGAATACGTCTTGAAACGCAAGCAAACCAAGGAAAAAACGGGTCTGGACATTCGTATGCCCAATATGCCGGAAGATATCAGCGAGAACATCACAAAGTTTATTATCCATCATCACGTGGGAGATACGTCTTCCAAATGGACCAAAGGGATTAAAGGGAAAGGACCTAAAATAACAGGCGACTTGATTTCGGAAATCGAAAAAACCCAAGAAGTGAAATGTTTCACCTCTGATGGCCCTACGTCCTTTGGCCCGAAGGAAAAATGGGATGTCATCTATTTTCTGGACGCTCGTGAATGGCTGAACGGCCGATTTGTTCTTTGGCGTGTTGTTTTGAAGAATGTATCCGATACGTGGAAAGCGGTCAAGATGAACAAGGATCAAACACACGAATACCAGAGCGAAGAAGGCCGACGCCCTCGCATCACATGGGAGAGTCTTTACCCTCAAATCAACGCATATGCTGAAAATGTGTTTGATGGAACCTTTGAAGACATCTTCACAGTGAAAAAAGAGAAATCATCAAACGATGAATGGGAGTCCGTCGTCATCATCACGAAGGAGGGATGAAGGAAATAAACGTGGGGTTGGGTTGTAGCGTGGCACAAAAGGTCGTCTTGCTACTATCAATGGTGGTCCAATCGGCGGCCAAAACACCTCCCGTATCTCCACTGTCGGGATTCAAACACCAGTAATAGAAATCACGTATTCCCTTGGCCTTGAGATACTCGAGAACATTCTGATGCCACGTATAATCCGGACCACCATTATACCCCCCTATCTCTCCGATACAGATGAGATTATCATAATACTGGAGAAGAAAACCAAACCACGTATCCCACTGCCAGGTCCCGTCATACAGCGCCTGGATACCGCGTACCGAAACGCCGTACACATGGGGAGAAAAAACGACGCGCGGATTGGGCACTTTTCCCATATTGGTTCCCATCCTCGAGAAACTTCCTCCCCAGGCACTGCCATCGCTATAATCCTCAATACCTTCGACCCAGTAGAGGCCTTTGTATTGTGGTATCTCCTCATCGACAAAAGCAATAAAATCGAGAACAAAGCGCGACCATTCATTCCATGAGATGCCTCCGTGGGGTTCATTCTTCACATCGATGCCAATCAGATTGGAATAGGCACCGTATTCGATAAGCATATTTTTCCACGCGTTGCGGTACATGTCCAGATCGATCATGGAAAGTGGAAACGGTTGTATCTGGTCATGATCGCGGTGGAAATCGAGAAGAAGGGTCATATTGCGGATACGGGCGTGATAAAAAAGATGATGAAGATATCGACGCGCGGTGAACGATTGGACATAGGGATCGGCCCGTACACACTCGGATACAATGGGGGTGTCAAGTTGATAAGCAACCTCGTAAGAAAAAGGAATGCGGATGGAATTAAAACCCTGGTTTCGTAAAAGATTCATGTAGTACTCGGTATCGTGAACCCATAATCCATTCGGACAATTACAGCCTGCCTCCATACCAAACCAATTGATGCCACGAATATGATAGCGATGATCTCCAAAATAGAGCTGATTCTCTTTCGTTTGAAAACGGTCCACTCCCCACAATCCAGAAATCAAAATCATACCTATTATGATGAAAAAACGAATACCGAACCGCATGATTTTTTAATGATCCCCCATAAATTTTTTTTTTTATAACTTAAAAACGAGATTCTGAAAACAAAAAAATTTTTTTTTTTTGTTTAAAAAAAAATCTAATCCTCATGGCTTCTTCCAACAGTTTCGTCTTTTTCATGGTACTCCTCGTGATCACCTTTGTCATGTACAAGGCGGCCAGCGGGCACCCCAGCCTCATTGAAAACTGGGGTTGGACCATGGTGTCGATGAACTCCAATGTTAACTCTGTCCGGGATGGTGCTTCCAAGCCCGCCAACAATCAACAGCAACTATTCTACAACACCAATCAGTTTATCAATACCAGTTTGTTGAATCCCGCACAGACCAATATCGTCTCGCAGTCTCTGAATCCAGCGATCGGCAATTCCCAGGTAAACGCCGCCTCGGCTCGCAAGGAGGTCAAGACCAACCCGGCGCTCCAGGCCGCCTCTCTCTATGAAAATTATCAGAGCAATCCCACGAACGCCGCCGGCGAGCCCGTGGCTGGCTTCCCTGTGTACACTGTCCCCGGCACCTATCAGGCCGATCTCTCTCCACGATTTAACTCGGTGGGTCTTAACTCGTTTGTCAAGTACAATCTTCCCGCTGAAGAGAATCTCGCCTCGTACGCCAAGGATCCTCTGACCATGAATCCTCCCCGCACCACCTCCACCGAGGGATATTGCGGTGCCGGGCGCTGTGGAATGCCCCAGAGGGCGCCACCCTCCAGCGAAACCTACGCGCCCATGGATCTTGCCAACATGGTGGAGAAGCCCGTGGTCCGTGAAGATTTCAAATCCATTGAATCTACCACGACTGCCGACCAAAACAAGATGAGGCAGAAGCTCGCCGAGATGGGTGCCAAGGTCGCCGATAAGCTCCCCGTCCAACCTATGAACGGCGGTCAACCCAACGACAAGGATCCCATCTATTACAACGCGGATCGTTACATCTTTGCGCTTCAGAAGAGCAGGCTGTACGGTCAGGCCGATTTCATCCGTGGTGATATCCCCATCGTTCCCACACTCCCTAACTCGGATGCCAGTAGCAACGTCTGGTTCCGACCCTCCGTGATTCCCAGGACGGATCTTAATGCCGGTGCGCTTGGCGTTATCGGTGGTACCTATAACACCACCCAACAACAGCTTCTGGAGCTCATGGCCAGGTCCGCCGGTGGTTCCCAACCCGTTATCAACGGTGTTACCGCCGATCCTCTCAACACCCCCGTCAACACTCTCAACAATGTCCAGCTCGCCAGGCTCAGCAGCATCAGCCAATCGAACCAGATCGATCAAAAGATCAACAGCATCAATCCTCCCGATACCGTCTTTACCACCGCGTTTGCCTAAACTCACCCTCCCTTCCTCTTTCTCTTTTTTATTTCAATTTCAATTTCATTTTTCATCCAAAAATGAAATTGAAATTTTTAAAAACTATTTTTCTTCTCTTCCATAAAAAAATAGTTTTAAAAAATCCCCACCATGTATCATCCTATCCAAAAGACATATACCGATCTTCATCAGGAAAATGTAAAAGAAGAAGATAAAATTTATTCCAGCATTCTCATCATCACCGATCCCGAGGGTCCCATGGCCACCGGCCCTCTCTCCAGCAGTCCTCAGCTCCGATGGGAAGATCTCAAGTTTTTCTGGAAAGAAGCCGTCCAAAGGATTTATAATCCCTGGTACGCTGTCTTACAATCTACACTGACTGGAGATACTCCAAAGCGAGTAGCGGCCATCCAACAGACCAATAATATTCTTGGAGTCTTGGCACAAGAACTGGAAACAAGATATCCTCATCTGTCATTCGAATTTATCATTGCCACGCCCGCGGGCATCGTCCGAGCACTTGGTGGACACTTTTCCAAGGATCTGAAAACACTGCTCGGTCTGGCGGAAGCCTTTACAGGCAAAATCCTGTGCGTTACGAGGACGTACGATGAACAGGATCAAAAACTTACTGATTTTTTTACCGCGGGTCTTGATTTTTTTAACAAAACATCGGGAACCAGTTTCAGTCATATCCTTCAGGTGGCCGTCGGAAGACAGTAAAACAATAACACGATTTCTTTCGATCACTGACGCAGACGTCTTGTCATACGCGACGTGGACACGAATGGTCTTTTGAGTGCAGGAGGAAACCACCAATGAGTGCTCACATAATCCAGTGATCGATCGGCATCTTCCATCTTGAAATCTCCGTGTTTATTGGCCCAGTGTAAACCTCGCAATGCCACGGATTCCGGATGAAAACGAAAGACGTAATGAAAATAAATCTCGTATTCCGAGGCTCCGGAGCCCTCGTAATGCACGGGATCCACTTTTTCCAGAAAAATCTCCCAGAAAAATTTTCCATTACCAGCATGTTTCTCCACTTTTTCCATGAGCTCTTGCATAAATGCCGTCTCAATCATCATATGATGACAGATACCACTTTTTCCAAGCACCGTTCGACCCAATTCGGGATACAAACGTTTCATATGGTCTATATACTGGCCCTCATCTTCACCCGACCAATTATACAGACATCGATCCTCCGCATCTACAAAAGACACCGGTCGAAGAAAAACCGTATCGGCATCAATAATCAGATAACGATCCATGGGCTCGCCAGTAAGATTCGGTATCACGATACCCGCATACATCTTCAAGAGTTGTTGAAGATACCATCCATTCCTCTTACTGGGAGACAAACGCTGAGCGATATCCTTCATGTGGAAGGGGAAATCATTTTCAGGGATGACGGTCACACCCTCTATCGGGAGAAGAAGGGTTTTGGACGAGGTGATGATATAAATATTTCGTAATCCTATCACATGTTTCCGAGTTGCCTTCACTTGGCGGTAAATCTTCTGAACATCATTGGGACCCAAAGGGATCACAACATCAAAAAACATGTTTTTGATTGATTTTCTATTAAAGTGACAATAAAATTATTTTATTGATTTTCCTCTGCAATCGATATCGTATATTCTTTCAATAAAACGAACAAGATGTTTCATTATTTTTTTTCCTTCTTGTACAACAAGTTTTAAAAAAAAGAGTAGATAAAAATAAATGTCCGCTACCAAGATTTTTCTGCAAACCCGTGCACGCATGGGAAACGCCATTTTCCGTTACTTGGCGGGTGCATTATTCTGTGTTCTTTACGGATTCCAGCTCACGGAGAGCGATGCCGATCTGCACAAAACAATCGATGATACCTATTTTTTGCAATGGATGCATGAATACCAGCGTACCGGTCAACTGCCTGCCCTGGACACGTCCAAAAATTATCGATTTGATGGATATTTTCAGCATGATAAAGTCTATGTGAAACATAAGGAGGATCTTTTGCAATACATCCGTGATCATCCCGAGGATCGGGTGCGAAGCGACGACGGACGATCGATCCATGCGATGGAATTATTAATGGACGCGTCCTCCTCCTCCGTACCTTCCTATGAAGTGGTCCTTCATCTGCGTCTGGAAGATTTCATTCTTGAAGGTCAGACCATTCATCCCGATGGTATTCGGAGTTTTTTAGAAAAACAGTGCGATTTTTGGTCAAGTCCCCAATTAACGATCGTGATGAAACAACCAACCATGGAGATTGAACATAAATATATTGAGTATGTGACGAAGGATTGGAAAGAGGGCGGACGTACCGTCAAGATGGAATCCAATGATCTGATGAGGGATTTCCATATCATGAAGAATGCCCGAATCCTTATCTGCTCGTGTTCGACACTGTCCTGGACGGCGGCGTTGCTTTCAGATAGTCTCGAAACGGTGTATATGCCTTATCATATAAATCATCCGGGTCGGATCTGGGAAACCTTTCGAAAACCAGTGGAGGATACAAGAGCTTCTTTTCCTAATACGGAATGCTCGATTTATACGCTGGGAAAAATCCTTGGAGTGCATGTGCCATTACCAAAAACAAGACTGACGACTCGGTTTCGACAATTGACACGCTAATAATATCGTATCATCCCATGAAACTCGCCACTTTTTTGCAATGAATATGTAGATTAAAGATGGGTTTTCTCTGTCCATTTTTCATCACAAGAAAGGGTTTCTTGATTCCATCGATGATTTCCCATTCAAATTGGTGGAGATCATACCGGATGGCACAGGATTCATTGATGAATCCTCTCGTATCCCTGGGATTGTCGACACCACCAAGATATTGTCCCATGGCGGCAGCATCAAAGATAAAGGGGAAGGTGTCGGAATTCTTACAGACGAAACGGATTTCGTCGGGGGAAAAGAAACGACGTGAAGGTTTCATTTCTACGGCCTTGGAAGCCGTCATTCGTCGTGAAATTAATCTTGACATTTTATTTTATTATTTTTGGGAAACAACCTTTTTCTATTCATTACACAAGGAAATATTCAAATTTTATTTTTTTCATCCCTATATATATATATATATATATCATGGGCCGTTTACAAAGAACCAATCATTTTTTTAATAACGCTTCCTCTTCTCCTTTTATCCGGAGGCCTTCCCCGGCGGGCATCCCATGGGATGCGTATATCTCCCGTGTCGGTGGTTTCATCCCCATTCTTATAATATGTTATAATAATGGATGGATGGTGCAACGTACCGTGATGGATCTTTACATGAAATTTGAATATCTGCAATATGTAATTGTCGACAATGGGAGCACCTCCGAGGAAACTCAGAACATCCTCGTCGAGTTGGAAAGTTTAGAAAAAGTCCGTGTGATTCGTCTTCAGGAAAACCACGGTCCTTATATCGTCTATCGTCATCCTTTGTTGGCCAAGTATCGACAACATCCCTATCTAATCACGGATCCGGACCTCGATTTATCCCGACTTCCCGAGGATGCATTGGAAGTTTTTTACCGCCTCGGAAACGCCTACCGCGCTCATAAGATCGGTCCCGCATTGGACATCTCTCCAAACAATACATTGATTCATGATCATCGGATTGAAGGCGCCTCCAAGATACTGGATACAGAGAGACAATATTGGAATAATCGCTTTTCGGTCTCTACAGAAGGCTTTCCTCCAGAATATTATCGCGCACCGATCGATACCACGTTTTGTTTTATTTTCCCGGAGAATGATGGACCCGGATCAGAGAGGTCCCATATTCGTGTGGCTGGATCCTACACCGTTTTTCATCTTCCATGGATCAAGGAATATATTGATGGATTGACACCCAACGAATACGACGATTATTTCTTGAGAAATGATGGAAAGAGCACCGTCTCCAAGGTGGTGCGGAGATATCGACGCGTTTAGCCTTTTTTAGCAAATCCGTGTGCTGGAAAAGAGTGTTTGCATAATTCGCAATATTGTCGAAACGGCAATTCTCCCAGATCAAGGAATCCACATCGGCATGGGCGATTTGGTGGTCAGTAGTCGTCTAATGTGATTTTATACTACTCTACATCCTATGTTTATCTCTTATTTTTCTATTTTGATGTTGATCAATGCAGAGCCAAAATAATTCTATTTTGGATAAGATATTGTTCAATAAGTTCCTGGTTATTGGCGCGCTTGATATTAGCGTAGCGGGCAGCAACCCTGGGAACGTAGTCCAGAGCGGTCTTGCTCACGAGACCGGTTCCGGTGAGCTGTGTGGGGTAATAATTACCAGTGAAGGGCATGGTATTATTCGACCAGGTGCCCTTGGTGGGCAGTGAAATTTGGGGGACAATAGCGTTGGCAATGGCAGACATGTTTTAAATTCTCTCTCTATACTTTAATCGAGACAAAAAAAAAATCATAATTTTATAATTTGGCGGATGCCGGAAGAAGATGTGGATCCCTTGTACAGAAAAATAAAGAGTATGAGGAGAAAAAAGAGAATGCCAAGATAGGCTATATCACTATAAATCTTTTGATGGACATCGAGATAACGATTCCGCAGATCTTGAAAAATGTTATTGATGGCACCAGAAATGGTAAACATGAGTCCCAAAATGAACAGGACGAGCAGAGAAGATAAAAAATCTCCCAGCATTATATGTTTTTGTTTTTTTCTTTCAAAGGAAAAAAAACAAAATTTTTTTAGAGGATAGAATTCATTTATGCATATCCAAACTTCGCCTTGGCTTCAAGGGCCGTCTCCATAGACTTATAATGTTGCCATGTCTTGATGCCGTTTTTCCTGGTAATCACCATATAGACTGATCCATCGGGCTTTACGGGACCTAACTGTCCATTTTCACAATGGATGGAAGGACAGGGATAGGAAGGACGACCTTCATATTCAGGATTATAATGATCAGTACAGCATGCAGGAAGATCTTGAAGAGCATATCCCCGAGCGGCAGCCCCCGCATCCACCACAGCCTGGGCCACATCACGATCAGCCGCCTCCTGAATGAAAGCCTGGGCCTGGGCCACAGCCTGACGTTGTGCCTGACGTTGCACCTGTCGTTGTGCCTGTCGCTGTTCCTGTCCGAGGCCGAAATAATTACCAGCGGGCTCCGCATATTCCTGGTCAAATTGTTCCTTCACCAAGACCTTGGGGTCGAGATGTTTTTTTCGTCCCACTCGGACAGCGGGTCCATACTTTTGCAGACGAGCCAGTTGTGCAGGAGAGACATTGACTCCAAGCTCTTGGTCATAACCACCCGTATAACCCCTGTATTGATCAGGCAGGTAGCCTTTCTGCACCGCTTGTTGTCGCGATCGATTTAAAAAACGCTGGTGAAAATTACCCCCCGTTCTTAATCCGGTTTCCGGATCCAGGACCGAAACAACCTTATTATTATTGATGTAGCCACGACCTTTCAGACGATGCATAAAATCAGACCATTCTGTTCTCGGCATTTTTTTTCTTTTTATTTTTTTAAATAGAAATTAAAAAAAATAAAAAAATGATTTTTTTTTTTAAGTGTGTGTTGTCTGGGATTATAAAAAAAAAGAATGGACGATCCTCATCATGCCATGTGGGAAAAGGCGTTGGAAAATCTGCAACTCATGATGCTGAATCGGGGTTATGTATTTCTACGAAAGAAGGACGATGTCTATCTGATCTATGGTAACACGGACAATCAAAAAATCATCGTGTGGTGTTACGAAGCTGAAAAGCTCAATATCGATGGGATCAAGGAATTTATCTGTGTTTTGGAAAAGGATCGATATCGCCACGGCATCATTATTTATCAGAATACGATGACCTCGAGCACAAAAAAGGTCCTGGACAATCTGTATAAATTTTGCATCGAGCTTTTTCTATTAAAGGAGCTCCAGTACGATCTGACCAAGTTTCGTTATTTTTGTGTGCATGAAAAGATGAATCCCGAACAGGCCAAACAGGTCAGAGAAAAATTTGGCACTTCGTTACCGAATATGCTAAAAACCGATGTCGTCTCGCGATATTATCATTTCCAGAAAAATGATGTCATCCGGATTGTCAGACGCAATGGTACCATCACTTATCGCGTCGTAAAGTAGTGGCCAGCATGCCACGCAGACCAGGAATCACGGGAGGCCGTGCACGGCTTCCCAAGCGTGGACGATCACAAAGGTAGCGGAGCATTTCTTTTCCCTGAAGGACCACCTGTCTCTCCTTCAGAACCGATTTCCAGCGACGTTGTACCAGTCGCAGGAAATGCGTCTTGAGAATGGTATTATAATAAAAGAAATGAGAACCGAGACCAGGGATGGGTTCCCATTGAAGCTTGACAATTTCATTTCGATGCCAATTGGGTCTCACAGTAGAAACTTCCATAAAACTCTCCAAAAGCACATCATGTGTGTATCGAAAAAAAATATCGTTTTCCACGGCATTTTCCAGAAGAAGTCGATTTTCCGAACAAAACACGTTGCCGATAACCATCCGGCCATTGTCGATCATGTCGACTTCCATCCATGGGATCTCTTGATGCATCATCTGTTGAATGTTGTTGAATCGGGTAAATTAAAAAAAAAAAGAGGAAATAATAAATCAAAGAGCTCTTCAAAGAGTGTATTTATTATCGGATCGGATACCCTTCTTCCAAAAGGGATTTCAATTTTTTTTTCTTCTTTCATCGCGTGGCCTTGAAATGCATGTACTGACGAGGATTCTTATTCTTTTGTCGACAGATCTGTTCGATCATCGATTTGTCCATCTGGTCATAGGTTAGAGGGGTTTGGGGAGAGACACGATGATAGGGTCGGCACACCGGATAACCTTTTTGTGACGATCCGCATTGAACAATGTGATGAGGAGGTTCTGATTCACAGATATTGATCCATTTCTCCGCAAACCATCGGTTCACCCCGGTCAGTTGCTGTTGCTGTACCTGTTGCTTTAGTTTTTTCAGTTGTTTGTTTTTCTTTCGTTGATGATACTCGGCATCGTCGGAGTAGGTCCCTCCGGCTTGTTTGTAACGATTGACGAGCATCATCGAGGCATAGACACCCCAATTCTTACCTTCCTCGTCAAGTTCTTCATGGATTTCTTGCTTGATTTCGGCATAAAGATCTGGATCCTCGACATTGTCGGGAATGGGACTCATTATTTTATTTTTGTTTCCAAAAAAATAAAATCAACAATAATTTTCTTACAAGAGATCATAGAGCGTAGTAGGTGGTACAGGGGATGTTACGGCTTTTGCCATTACAGCGGTCTTCTTTTTCTTGGCAGCAGCGGTGGAAGAGGAGGAGGAGGAAGATTTCTTCCGCGGTGCCTTGTACACTTCTTCATCAAAGAGGATGATCGGTTCCGAGCGTGCACGGATCTCTTTCATCAGCTTGAATTGTTGTAGATGAATCTTGTACAGTCCCGCAACAAAATCCTTCTGTTCAAAGACCACATTCAATAGCTGATCCAATGGCTCCGCCAGCGACTTGAGATAGTAAAGACGATCCATCCGCAAGAGGTCCCGGTGGCTTGTAAAATACACCGGGTCTTCAATCTTTTCCGACATTTTCGCTTTGGGATCATCGACGTTCTGTATAATAAGAAACTCGATCCGCGATCCGGCTTCCACGGGTTTCCCACGCTCCGTCATCTTCATCGCCAGCTGGACGTGACCCGGTTTGGAGCGTCGGATATATCCCATCAGCCAGGAATACTTTCCCATGTTTGGCGAATCGTGATCCTGTTCCAACAACATCTTGTTCTTTTCTTCCAGATACGCCGTGGTGGCGATCGTCTCTGAAGGATGATCACGAATGCCCAGCTCGTCCATCCTCTTTTTGAACTTTTTGTACTCGGTAGGCATCGCCTTGACCTTGTACTCTTTATTCACCTGTTTGGTGATGACAAACCACGAAAGAGTCGATGTCTTCCACAGCATCAGATCCATGACATGACGAAGCACCTCCTCATGCACCTCTCTCATAGGCAATCGATCCATTAGCGATCGAACCACCTTTTCATATAAAACACGGATCCATTTACAATTATCCCTCCTCGCCAGTAATACCCCTCGGATGGTTAGCTTCTCATCCAGCGAGCCATCTTCTCCACAGGTATACGCCATATATCGCTTCTTGGTCAGGATCAAAAAAGTCTTGTAGATCTTTTCTTCAAAGACAAGCTTCATGGGCGACGGAAATAGTTTGATGAGCTGGTCTTCCACCTTCTTGGCCATCTTCCACGCCGAAAGGGCGTTTGTATAACCGGGAAAATGACAATAGATACTGTCGGTATTCTTGACAATAATATTGCCTACACCGGCGTGGAAAGAACCATCCGCGGTTTCCAGATCAAAGACATACTTATTTTCCTCATGGGAAATTTCATCGATCCGAGAAATGACCGTCGACATGGTGTGGGAATGAGAACTCGCATCTTTCTCTCCCATATTGACATGAAAGATAGTACGATCCTCCATAAATTCCATACTGGTTCGAGGAAATTTCTGACTCATATAGAGATAGAGTACCATGACATCGGTAGGATGTTCGTCCACCGTCCGATATAAGATCACTCGTCCGTCCGAAAGAATTTCCATCGATTCGATCACATCGACGGGGAACACCAACCGCGTCGTCTTCTTTTCCCAAAATCGGGACATATCACAAGCCATCAGTTCGTCTCCGACCGAGACCTCTGTAGGCTTCTTCAAATTTCCTGCTACATCCAACAAACTGTGATCCTCGGTGACCGTGAGAACCCCCGTCGTACAAAAGACACGCATCATCCGTTTATGGGTCTTGTGACGGATCATGCGAATCACAGGCGCCCAACCACTCTTTGAATACACTTCCATGTCCTGCACATCGATCCGCTGTTTATCCTCCATATCTTTCTCCTCGGGTCGGAATTGTTCATACGCTTGCATCGGTACTTCTTTTGCCATCGTATCAAAAAGTTCCATGGCGGTCATGACACGAATGGTTCCCATCGTCATGGATCGAATCGTAAGAGGCGTGTCCGCCGCCACCGAGTCCCCGTAAATCAGATCTCCCTTGTACGTCGAGCGCACAAACTCGGCCGCCTTCTGAATCGAAGCCCTTCCCATCGCCGTCGTGGACATGGCACCCGGCATGAATGGAAGATAACCCTTGTCTACACCCATGGATCCGTACGCGCTGTTGGCAGACAGTTTGTATGCAAGCTGACGCTTGTCCAGTACGGTAAGACGTGTCTCCATCTCCGGAGACGAGGAAGCCTTGATCTTCTTCATCTGTTTCTTTGTATCGGAGCGCTGGCTCAATAGATCCATAAGAAGACTGGGAACAACGCCGATAGGAGATTTACGAAACACGTATCGATTCTTTCCACACAAAACCTTGGCTTTGCCCGATGTCTTGGACTTGGAATGATCATGTTCGCAATTCACATGATCCTCCCACTCGATCACATGACAATCCTCCAGATTCACCTTGGACTCATCCAGCACGAGCGTGGAATAATCGATATTGTACGCAATGATCGTGGTGGGATACAGTGAACTAAAATCAAAAGGGATGACCCAATCGTAGATCCCCGGCTCGGGAGGAAAGACAAAAGCGCCTGCATATCCCTGACATCGTTTCAGCACGGGATGTTCCTGGATGGATTCCACAAGAATATCTTCCGCAAAGCATTTCTTGTACACCTGGCTATACACCTTGATCTGCTGTCCCTTGGTAAACAGATACATCATTGGCACCTGACAGATCTTGGCCATCTCGCTAAGACCAATCCATAGTTGCAGTGTGCCAAAGAGTTTGAGAACCAGCGCGCTGTCTTGCACGCAGTATTTTCCACAGCGAGAAAGCTTCCGCATACCCGATTCATCCCCCTTCAGGACACCGGTCTCATACGCCTGAAAAATGTCCAAATGAGAGAGTGGATCCTTGGTTTCTCCGAGGAAGAATGTGGATACTGTCTTGAGCTTGTAATTGGCAAACTTGTAATCACGCTTCACTACGGGGAGCAAATCCACAAGCACACGTCCTTCGGCATCCAGATAATGAAACTCTTGATAGGAGTAGGCCGTGGAAGACCATTTGATTGTTTTTTCGGGGGCGTGTTTCGAATGCGGAATTCCCAAAAGATCAAATTCATCGAGAATGTCGTGTAATTTACACCGCTGGATCATATACGGAAGATCGAATCCAAAGATATTATATCCTACCATTACATGAGGATTCGTGTCTCGCACCATATTGGTGAAAGCAAGGAGCAACTCCTTTTCATCAGAACAATGCACGACCACCACGTCCTGACCCACGATCGCAGGACACGTCTTACCCAGTGTCAACAAGTATTTTCGAGAGACGCCTCCATAACCCTCGATCACACCACTGATCTGAAAGATGCAATCCTCTGGAATGTCCGACATGGGCATCCTTTGTGGATTCGAGGAATAGACCTCGATATCAAAGGAAAGCACCGTGGGAACCGGTACACCCAAATTCACCTCTTCCTGTCCCTGAATCGCCCAGAGTTCCTCATAGTCGACAAAATATTCCTTGTACCGATCGGTGATCCGCGCCTCGGTGGTAAGAGGACGACCCTTGAATTGGATCCATCCTGCTGTGGGTATGTTTCGAGAAACCACGAGTTGCAGGAGCGAGGTCGCGTCCTGTTCATGACAGGCAATCTGAAAAACTCGACCCATCGATCGGCATTTATAATTCTGAAGAGAGTAGGTTACACTTCTACGATCCCGGATAGTATTAAATCGTAGCTTGAAAAAAGAATAACGCGTACGATCATCAAAATAAAGTTTCTTCTTTTCCACGAGATAAAAGGTGTTTTTGGTGAGGAGCTTGCATCGCTCGGTGATTTTGCTCTTGAGAAAGGTCTTGGAAGCAGCCCAATTCTCGCTTGTATTTCCGTTCTCTTTCATTTCCAGGTAGAGCCATGGCTGAAAATTGCGGATGTGAAGAACCACGGTTTCTTGTTGAGGCGTGATGACGTAGGCTCGGATCATGAGCTCTTTGTCACCGTCCCCACCACACTCGTCGTCCACGAACCAATGATAAATAAAACCTTGCATCATATTCTCTATGAAAAAATAATGAAATGTCTTGCTATGTTTTGGAAATCAGTTTTTTTCTTTTTTAGATGTCTTGTCCCAATCGTGTTTGTTTTTTTTTTTCAACCATCGATAAAAAAAGACACATTCTTTTTAGATGATGCTTGGAATTGTTTTTACCGTCTTTCTTATTCTTCTTTTGATTTTTTCTCTTATCGTGATATTTGTGCTTCAAAACAATTGGAAAGCGACGGGTTCTATCCAAGACACCTACAAGCCACCACCCGCTCCAGTCTATTCTTACCCGATAATAATCTGCGGGATCGTTTACCAATGCGCACCGTATCTCGACGCTGTGTTCCAGAACATCCTGCGGATCGTTCCTTTCTTTTCAGACTACCGTATTGTGATAGAAATCGATGAAGGTAAGGATGCTTCCTTGTCCATTCTGGAGTCCTGGAAAGATAGACTGCGTCCGCATATGATTCTTGTAGAGGGAACAAAGTCCAGCACGATAAGGACAGAGAATATCGCCATTGCGAGAAACATGGTTCTTGAACAAATTCGAGCGCTCGTGGAAAAAGGATTCGAGCCACGTTTTTTTATCATGATGGATATGGATAATGTTTGTAGTTCTCCCATTAAACTTCCCGTTCTACATCATGTTCTTGACAACGAGCACGTGTGGGATTCTGTCAGCTTCCATCGAAAGCCTTATTATGATTTATGGGCGCTCTCGTACGATCCTTATTATCTCAGCTGTTTCCATTGGAAAACAAACGTTGTCAAATCGAGCATTGAAAAGGTGACCAAGAAATTCAATAACCTCTCTCCCAAAGAATTTTTTCCCGTGTATTCCGCCTTTAATGGATTTGCCATCTATCGTACCGAAATCTTTCTCCGATGTGATTATGATTGGAGATTCCAATCCACACAAAAATACATGACACCCACGATGCTTTCCAAGAATAAAAAAGCAATGTATCCCAATGTGTTCAAGAGAACCATGGAAATGGATTGTGAACATCGTTTCTTTCATATGAGCGCGATATTTGATCATGGTGCACGGATCCGGCTTTGTCCCCAATTACTTTTTACATAATTATTTTTTTCCTCCTTTAGAGAAAAAAAATAACCATCTCTTATCATGGAAATATTTAAGAAAAAGAGTTCGTGGATAGAGAGGCTTTATGCGAGCAATCCTGAAATGATATCTTTTTATCCCATCGATATCACCAATTTTCTTTTCCGAAAACTGGCTCGAAAAACAGTCCAGGAACTTCCCTTGGATCCTTTTCGTTTGATAAAAGTGTTGGAATCCGTCCCAATTGATAGAGTCTACTTTCTTTATTATGATAAAAAACAGGCTCTTTGTGGATATGCCATCGCCACCATTATTGATGAAAAAGAGGATGTGGGTGTTACCGTGGATATCGAGTTGGGTGCCAGTGTTCAGATACGCCAATTTTACAAACGAATAGAAAGAACAATCATTGATCTTTTATTTTATGATTATTGGCACATTGATTTTCGTATCCATCCCGCCAATCAGCGTATCGCCAACATGTTGAGACAACAATTTGATTATTTAAACGACGGTGAAAATGATTTAATGAAAATCATCGAATTTACTCCCAGGCAACAACAGCAGCAAAAAAAATAATATTTTCTTCCTGTAGGAAAGTATGAGGATCTATGCTCCTCCTCCCTTGATGAAAAATACGGGTCTTATTCGCGTTCACCGGACTCTTCTACCACCTCCGCCTCCCTATGTTCTGACCGCGACCCGTGTCGCGATCGCGACCGTTTCTCTCCCACCAGCACCACTTCCAAAACCACCATCATCAAAATTACCCAAAGAAACGGGAACGTACATGTTTCGTGGCGCCACGGGCTCGGTTCCCACATGGGAGTTTGTGATCAGGGACACAAGATAACCTCTCCTCCCATTGTAGAGAGGAGTGGTAATGAATGATTGGAATGATCGAAAGAAGAGGCAGAGCGTGATTTTTTCATATGCGCCCGGCGAAGATGGATCAGCACCTCCGACAATACCTTGTCCTCGCTTTTATCATTAATCGGACGTATACTGGATTCTTCTAAAAACTCGGGTAGTTTCTGTCGATCGCCTCCAATCTTCTCATCGTATAGCGTAGGCGTGATGACGATTGGACGAAACACATCAATCACAAACTTGCGTTGACGAAAAGTCTGTGGACAACGGACATTCTTCCATTTGGATCTCAGATTTTCACGCTCTGAATGCGCAACAGTCGTCAGATGGAGCGCCTTTTCGGGATATATATTGAGAAAGTAGCATAAAACACACGCCACCAGCATCCCCGATCTCCCATGACCACCCTTGCAATGAATGTACATCTTCTCTCCCTCTTCCAACCTCATGAGTTTCTCACTCAAAAGAAATACGAATTCTTTAAATCGACCAATGTCGTTAGGAATATTATTATCGAGAATAGGGAAATGATGATACTCGAGATTCTGTACTTTGGATCGATAATCCAAAAGATGATACATTTCCTTCTCTTCCTCTGTTGTGGTATCTACAAAAATCTTGGTATGATTCTTTAATAATACATCCAGCCATTCCTCTGTGGGATATCCCCCAAAAAAAAGAACATTGCCATGTGCACGGGACGTGAAAAACATCTTGTTTTAAAGAGAAAAAAAATAGTTTTGATGAATGTTTATAAACATGAAAAAATAATTTAAATCATTTTTTTCATTTGTCCAAATAAATGTACAAGAGTCTTAGCCAAATCGGTGCCGTGAGCGCCTCGACCACAGATGATACCAAATATTCCTGTCTCTCCGTTCCCAGTCCCGATCCTTCCAAGTGGAATGATTTTTATGGATCAGAATCTCCCTTGCCTTTTTATAATCGTGAGTATTATTCCTCTTCCTCTTCCGCAGACGAAGGTGCTTCCCCCAATGGTTTCTGCAAGAAATTATATCCCTTTCCCAGTGTGAACAACCAGATTCCCGAGGTCGTAGAAGAAAGAGGTGGTCAAAACGGCCTCTCTCATTTACCACCACTGCCTGCGCCGAGAGATCCCAATTCTACTAATTTTTATGCCAGCGAGCTTTATTCTCCTCTTACTCCTGCTCCTCGTCCTTCTATACCAGCAGGAAGAACTCCTCTTCAACATCTTCGTGGTGTTTCCTCCAAACCTCCAGAATCTTCTACACTTCTACCCGTCTTGGATTGTCGATTCAATATGAGAGAAATCTGTAAACAGTGTATTTTATTAGAAGATCATCTGAGTCATGATTCCAAACGATGCCACGACTGTTGTATCAAGCATTTTCTGGCTCTGGAAGGACTTAGTGAAGAAGCCATAACATTGGACAAGCAGGGGAGTTTTTCTCAATCTCTCCACGGCATTCCCGAGAAGATTCGTTATATACAGAGACTCTGGTACACGGATCCGGATGGTAATTCCCATGAAGCCAGTCAGATGCTTCGTGAGATTCGAAAACAATTTATGCAGAATACTTTTGATGTGGTCTTTGATGATTCTTCTTCTTCTTCGGGTTGTACAGGAGGAGTCTGCAAGATCAAGAAATAATACTATTTTTTTTTTTGGTTTTCTCCCGTCTTGGAAAAAAAAAAAAAATTCTTGCAGAATAGAAGCGTAAGAACGTAATGAAAATATCAACGATATTCTGGACCGTTGTGTCGGCACTGGCCTCCTGTATCATGGCAGGTAGCAACACATTGACGACAACAAGGATTGTCACTCTCGAGCCCCATAGTTTCCTAAACCTTATCGGGCCCATTACTTCCAGCGCTGTCGACGCAGCGCTTTGGGAATGGAACAATCCGACGGCACAAGAATATATGCGTGAGAATGGAACATTCACGCTTTATCTCAATAGCCCCGGAGGTTCGGTGCACGCAGGTAATCATCTCATTCAATATATGCGTACCGTTCAATCTCGCAACGTCACGATAGAGTGTATTGGTCAAAATTTCATGAGTATGGCGTTTGTCATCTTTCAAGCATGCGATCATCGGATGGTGCTCGACAACTCGCTGGGCATGCAACATCAGATGAGTTTTGGGATGCGGGGTCCCATCGAACCTCTCCGCAAACTCTTCCAAATGCATGACGCCGTCAATGAAAAAATCATCGCCATGGAAATTGATCGTATCGGTATAGAACGCGAACTCTACGATGAAAAGATCGCCCATGATTGGTGGATTTATGGGGAAGACAATATCGTGCAGAACACGGCAGATGAGGTCATTTTCATGGATTGTGATCCTTCTCTCTATGGCGGTATCCACACGCGGAAAGAAAAACACGGTGCTTATACCTTCTTGGTACAGACCCATCACTGTCCCTTGTTCCGAGATGTAGAGGTCTCTGACGCGCTTTTTGCTCCCTATTACGATACATCCGAATATCCGATGTATGCACGCACATGGGCCAATTCGGAATTGTTTTGATTACCAGAACAAGCATCACGGCGTTAGTATTTTTTTTTTAAAGTGCTTAATGATAGAAGTGCAATCGAAAAGAATGAGGACAGAGGCGTATCATCAAAAAAAACTTCCCAACGGTTTTTATAATAATATTCATCTCAAAGTAGAACCTATGGTAGCATGGGCAACAACGACCGAATTTGGTATACGGATTTGGACGCGAAATTCTATCACGGTCATACCGTCTTTTGAATCACGTGATAATGCGTATCAAAATATTTTGAAAAAAGAACTTCCAAAGATTGATGTATCCGCGGATACACCGATTGTTATTACGTTTGGCCCACTTGTAAGTAATTTCACCGATTTTTTACAAGGACCACCACAGACAAATACGATACTGCGCCTCAAGACGACATCATCATCATCATCCTCCTACTGTTGTCATTCGAGCGACAATGACGTCATCGTCGAACTTAATTTCAAAATACCAAAATATTGGGCGGGACCCTTGCAACCCAACGTTCCGGATTTCAAATTTAATATTAATTCTTGTACAAAGCTTGTAGGTGATTATGAAACGAACGAGGCCGTTTTTCCTTACTCGCTTTTCCGTCTATGGTCTAATTACTCTAAAGATGCGGATCTCAATATCCTTCTTGGTGATAATATCTATATAAGCGAGTATCAGGGTGACAGTAAAAGTGGCGTTGTTCAGCGATACCTAAAACTCTTCGATCTTGATGTATTGAATGGCGCATGGTCGGTGTGCCCGTATTCCGCGGTGGTGGATGATCACGACCTTGGTATTAATGACGTTTCCCTCGGCGCGCCGAGCCTGAATCTGTTGAGACGAATCTTTGCATCTATGTGGCCTAATAATAATGAAAACACGATATCTCCGGTGATGTGGTCTTTTTTCCGATACGATCTGTCCTTCATCGGTCTGGACAGCAGGAGTTTTTCAACAGAGCCCGGTAATCCCACTTCGACGATCCTTGGAAAGAATCAGCTCGAATGGCTTCGACAAACATTTTTTACCATCAAGAAATTATATGAAAATTCTTTCATATTTATCTCTACAGGCATCCCCTTTGTCCGTCCGCGAAGTTCTTATTTCAGTAATTACCCACACGATCAGCGGGCCATTATCGATATGATTAAAGAATTCAACCTCAAGAATGTTATTTTTCTTACCGGGAGCGCTCATTTCAGCGATATTTCAAAGGCCGATATCGGAAACGGACTATTCGTCACAGAATTCATCAACTCCCCAATGGGAACGATTCCTCGCGATGCCGAAGATTATAAGACATTTCCTCCTAATCCTTACCTCGTTCCTGGAACATTATTACTTAACGAGAACAATTTCGGATCTATCCGTGTGACGGGAAACTACGGCCGTCGAAAACTCGAATATAAAGTCGTCAAGCCCAATGGTACGATCGCTTATACTTATGTCATGGATCAACAGATATAACGGATACCTCGAGATTCCAGCTGGAACAGAGAAGACTTTCTCTAAAAGAACCGTGGATATTTTTTTTTCCCGAGAGTTAATTAAAAACAAAAGAAAAATTGGCATGTCCGAGTTTACCCTCCATCTACCCGTCTTATCCTCGCGTGCATGGCATTCTATGCAATCACTGCTTCATGATTATCTACGCACGTATCTGTTATTGTGTAAGAAAGACGCCGTCATTGGGAAATATCTGACGCCTGAATTGATGGACGTGCCTGTGGCCCCCGCTCCAGGAGGAACGAGTCCAATCATCACCACTGAGAATTGGAGAAGACAAGTTCAACAAACCTATCACGGTCTCTTTCATTCAAAACTATTTCTGGGGGAATGTCAGAAAGATCCCAATCATTTGGCTCTCTCCTTCTTGCAGACCGAGTACCAGATTCTTCTTTGTGTAAATCTTTTAGTATCGACCACCAATCAATATCTTCAACAACATAACAAGAGTGAATTCCGTTTTTCCATCAATGTGGACAAGGCCTATCGATCTTATCGTGATGGGACATGGGAGTCTTCCTTTCTCGCGGGTGAGAAGGATATTTCCATTGACGAAAGGCTATACATCTTGTCTTCGATGACCATCTCTAAAATGCAATACCTGCTCTCCTCATGGTATATTGATTTTTTCTTGCTCAACAAGAAGAAGATCCAATTGGAGATAGCGCAGGTACGACGTCCCAAGAAGGAATCTTCCGGAAGAATGGGTGGTGGTGGTCCCTCATCCTCTCTCCGGCCTCGATCCTCCACAGTGACAGCGACTACGACCGGAATCACAGGAAACTCACGTTCCCTGCGTCGAAAGAAGATTCTCAATATTCAACTCGTAGGATGAATAACTCGCATTTTTTTTTTATGGGATAAAAAAAAAATCAAATTGTTCCTAAGGTTCTTACCAAGCAGAGGAGGAATAACCAGATGTTTCCGTGGTGGTGGTTGGACCTCGGGAAGGTTGTACATCTATGCTTCCGGGTCCATGCTGACCACTGATGGGCGGTGTAATTGTTGTCGTGGGTGGCCGAGCGGTCGCAGACGTTGATGCGACTCCAATACGTTCTACTTCCAGCATATAATTATGGAAAGGCTGACGATTCAATCGTTTGACCATATCATTTGCATTCTCCTCTGAAAAAAAAACAACAAATGCATGTTTCATGATTTCCGATACATAAATCAACTTGATTTTGAAAGGACAATGCAAGATAATGAATCGATATACATCCTCTCGACTTTCGGATCCATCGATATTTTTGATGCTAATGGCATGATAGATGGTTTCTGATTTCTGCGGTTCGGGTGGAAGCATGTTGGGTGTTGTTGTGGTCGTGGTGGTGGTGGTGGTGGTGGTGCCGTGCATATTGCTGTTTTGGAGGAGGCGGGCTCGTTCACCGATGGTGATCGGTCGACGTGGCGGGGTTTCGTGGGTTGCTTCGTCGTTCTTTTCTTTGGATTCGATACCAGGTACAGGCTCGATCGTAACGTCATATTCGACATAGACCTGAAGGGGCACCGAACAGTTTCCAAACGGTTTTTCCTGTTTCGCGAAATAGGCCCTACGGGCCTCGATTCTCTCTTTTCTTGTCATCTGGGCATTGGTAATCATCATTTTTTATTAAAAAGTCTTTTCTTTGCTTTGCTGAAAAACCATCCTTGAAAGAGAGAAAGAATAGTCCTTCATTTTTTTTTTATTTTGTCTTCAAATACCAGAGTATAATCAAACAATAACGCCTTTATTTGTGTTGTATGTTTCGATGAAATGACTTGATAAGAGGCCTTGTTGGGGCTGTTGTTATGAGCGGAGATGGGCGTGACATGGAGACCAAAAGATGATATAAAAATTTTTTCTTTTCAGGATTTGAAAAAAAAATTTTAAAATTCTCAAAAGGTTTTTTTTTTGAGATCCTAACCCAGAAAAAAAAAAGTTTTTTCACAAATTACCGTCCACCCGGTACGACCGGATGGCGGTAAGGCAGGAAAAGAAAGACAAGCATAGATAGGCGTGTCAGGGAGTTGGCGCGCTTTAAATAGGCTAAAGGAGATGTTTGGAACAGCGATAGGCAAGAAGAAAACTTGACTTTTGAAGATTTGAAAATTCAAAAATAGAAACTGTTTTGAATTTTTTTTTGGAATTCAAAGTTTGTTAAAAAATTTTTTTAGTTCGGATCAAAAGCGTTTTCAATCTTTTTCACAATAGCATTGTTAATTTTATTACTGTTAATAAATGAAGCATTCCCAGAATAGGCGATGACTCCACCCGATTGAATATATTCTCCAATATCGGATATTATGGAAGATATGGTGTTTACTGAATTATCATCCGCATCTATAAAACGATTTGGTGTGGAGATTTCGGAGGATGCAATAGCACACTGAGCATTTCGTAGTTGAACAAGAGGCGCTATCGCCGCAACGACATCACCGTGTAAAACTCTTGAAGAACTTAACGAGAGGCTGCTTCTGTCCGCAAATACCGCAGGTCCTCCTCCATTATTAATAATACTACTGGCAGCAAATTTAATGTTTCCTCCTGTTGAAGAAATCGCAGGTGTTAATGAAGAAGAAGTAATCGAGGATCCAGACACAAAAATGTTTGATGTGTTTGATATTCTTGATCTTGATGTATCTGATCTTGGTCGTGTTTCATTTGTTATAATATTGACAATTTGGGATCCAGTCACAGTAATGTCATTGCCAGAGCCTATGGATCCGATCAATTCTATAGAAGTTGTCGATGATGTTTTTGAGGAACTCATTTTTGTAGAAGAAACGTTGCCCGTAAACGAGTTTCCATTATTGTCAAGCTTGTATCCGACATTTCCTCGGATAAGTCCTGCCTGCAACAAGCTATCCTGGTTTGAATTATCTTCGAGCTTGTGTTGAAATACCGTACCGCTCGGTGCCGTAGCAATATAGTTAAATCGGAGGACATTTGAAACGCTGTCGTCTTTCGTCTGATCGAGGACTCCATCGCCCTCCCCCAGATTGGAAAGCGTACAATTCCCAAGATTAATATCAAAGGACCCATTTTCAAGGATCTGATTACGGATCAGAGGTACGCCCAGACTCGTATGAGCCGTTGTTGAAGAATTGTTGATGGTTGACGTGACGCTGGCCGATCCCGTAATCAAGCGACTTTTCAGAGGCTGGGAAATCACCGTTGTGTTCAAATGACGATCCTTGAAAATATCTTCCGTGATAACCGCATTGTCTTGATAGACTCTTTCCACCGATTTACCCACGGTGCTTGTGGAGGTCAAATCATTGACAGACAGATTAAAAACAGAGCTGTCCGTGATGATGGATCGGTGCACAATACCAGAGCCATCGTTACTAATGACAGTACCTTTGCTGTAATTCTGGCGCAGCGTTCCTGTCCCTGATGCGTATCCGGTGACAAGATCACCATCTCCTCTATTTTGAGTATTACACGACTCGATGAATATTTCAATAATACCGATGCTAACAAAGTGCTGGACAGCGGACATCCCTTTGGTGGTTTTAAAGCATCGCAAGCTTGAAATGGCAGAATAAGAAATCCTTCCATTTCCAAGATTCTTGGTCCGTATCAGAAAATCCGTCGCGGGTTCCGTGTTGGTCAAATCCGTATTTTTTTGGACGCATCGAAGGATCGAGTCCGAATCATTCCTGATATCAAGAAGAGGACCGGATGCCGATCGGACGCTGACCTCGTTCTGTTGCCATATCCACTCCGATCTTCCTCCTTGTTGGACGTAGACGGTAGGAAAAGAAGGATCGTTTCCTCCGAGGAAAGTCAAGCCGGTGATCTGCGTGTTTAAAGACAGAAGAAGAACATTGTCGTCGTTCTCGTTGCCATTAATCCATGAGTGGTGTCCGAGGATCGTGGTATTGCTTGATCCTTGTCCAAGGAAATCGACGTTGGGAGTCCAACTATACTTTTGATCCACACGTCCGTGAACACCCGCTGAGAACGAGATCACGACCGTCTTGTTCTTGTATTCTTTTTGAGTTAGCGCGTATGCCTGATCAAGTGTCGCGGGATTGGCCGCGCTACCGATCTGGGCATTTAATGTATCGATGCAACGACCAATCTGGCATTGCGATTGAGGTAGTGAGTAACCCACATAGATAGTATTGGATGCCAATGTTGTAAGATAATTAGACTCGGGCATTTTTGATTGATCTTCTAACTATACTCTTTATTTTTTTTCGCTTTTTTTTTGGTCCAACAACAATAAGGATGAGATAGACGTGTCATGGAGTTGGCGCGCTTTAAGAACAGCGATAGGCAAGAAGAATCAAAAATGGAAACTGTTTTGATTTTTTTTTTTCAAAAAAAAAAAAATTAAAAAATCTGAAAAGGTTTTTTTTTTGAGATCTCATCCAAAAAAAAAACATGTTTTTGATGAAACGACATGCGTACCGGATGGCGGTAAGGCGAGAAAAGAATACAAGCATAGATAGACATGTCAGGGAGTTGGCGCGTTTTAAATAGGCTAAAGGAGGTGTTTGGAACAGCGATAGACAAGAAGAAAACTTGTCATTTCAAGAATTGAAGAATCAAAAATGGAAACTGTTTTGATTTTTTTTTTTCAAAAAAAAAAAAATTAAAAAAT
>Ga0209086_10000081_pt1 | contig 86315 bp, 57 predicted proteins | sample M_130207_XF_Meta_FD_187312 | JGI IMG/M metagenome (GOLD analysis project Ga0209086, IMG submission 187312) | Freshwater microbial communities from Lake Montjoie, Canada to study carbon cycling - M_130207_XF_MetaG (SPAdes) (version 2) | ecosystem: Environmental > Aquatic > Freshwater > Lake... | reverse complement strand
GCTACTCCTGAAGCAGTAGCATTTACTGGACTAAATAATAAATAATGAACACCGGCAGTTGTTGCTGCTGTTGTGTTGATATTTTGTGAAGTAGTTGCTGATCCAACACTTCCTATAAGAGTACCGTAGAAGTTAGTTGCTGTTATTGCTGTTCCGGTAACATTTCCTGAGAAAGTTGTAGCAGAAAGTACATCAGTGGCAGGATTGTAAGTCAGTTGGGCATCACTACTTAAGGCAACACCTGATGCACCATTGATAGGAGAGAATGTAATATAGTGAACACCAGCTGTGGTTGCTGATACAGTGTTGACATTTTGAGATGTTGTTGCAGTACCTGTGACATTACCAGTTACAGCACCAACATGAGTACCAAAGAAGTTGGTGGCAGTAGCTGCAGTTCCTGTGAAGTTTCCAGAGAATACATCAACAGTAAGAACATTCGTTGATGGGTTATATTGTAATCCTGCATCACTTGATAATCCAACGCCTGTACCAGTAGCATTTAATGAGAATATTACAGAATGGTTTGAGTTATTTCCACCAGCAGCTAAGTTAATATTTTGTGCTGTTGTAGCTGTGCCAGTAACATTTCCAGTCAATGTTCCAAAGAAGTTTGTAGCGGTTGCTGCTGTTGCAGATAAATTTCCAGAGAAAACATCAGTAGTTAATACATTTGTTGCTGGGTTGAACTGCAATGTTGAATCAGAAGAAACAGCTACTCCACTTGCTGTTGCATTTACTGGGGAAAATAATAAATAGTGAGCTCCAGCAGTTGTTGCGCTAGTTGTATTTATATTTTGAGCAGTTGTAGCCGCTCCAGTAACATTTCCAGTCAAAGCTCCAAAGAAGTTCGTAGATGTTACAGCAGTACCTGATAAGTTTCCAGAGAATGTAGTTGATGACAATACGTCTGTAGCAGGATTGTAAGTAAGTTGAGTATCACTACTCAACGCTACTCCACTCGCTCCGTTTGCAGGAGAGAATGTTAGGTAATGGACAGCTGCAGTAGTAGCTGTTACTGTATTGATGTTTTGAGAAGTAGTTGCAGTACCTGTTACGTTACCTATATGAGTACCGTAAAAGTTAGTTGCTGTGGCAGCGGTAGCACTTAAGTTACCACTAAATACATCAACGGTAAGGACGTTAGTTCCTGGATTGAATTGTAACTGAGCATCTGATGAAACTGCTACACCTGAAGCAGTAGCATTTACCGGACTAAATAATAAATAATGAGCTCCAGCAGTAGTTGCAGCTGTGGTATTGATATTTTGTGATGTTGTAGCAGAACCAACGCTTCCTATTAAAGTACCATAGAAGTTTGTAGCAGTTATTGCAGTACCAGTTGCATTTCCAGAGAATGTAGTAGCTGAAAGTACGTCAGTAGCAGGATTGTAAGTAAGTTGAGTATCTGAGGAAAGTGCTACCCCTGATGCTCCGTTCACCGGGGAGAATGTTATATAATGAACACCTGATGTAGTAGCTGTTACAGTGTTTACATTTTGAGATGTAGTAGCTGTTGATGAATTGCCAACTAATGTTCCGAAGAAGTTTGTTGCCGTAAATGCAGTTCCAGTATGATTACCAGAAAATACATCAGCTGTAATAACATTAGTTGATGGGTTATATTGTAAACCAGCATCACTTGATAATCCTACTCCTGTTCCTGTTGCATTCAATGAAAAAATCACAGAGTGATTTGAATTATTAGCACCCGCAGCTAAGTTTACATTTTGTGAAGTAGTTGCAGTTCCAGTAAGGTTTCCAGTAACATTTCCTGTCAATGTTCCAAAGAAGTTTGTGGAAGTTATTGCAGTTCCGCTCACATTTCCTGAGAAAGTAGTTGCAGACAATACATCAGTTGAAGGATTATATGTTAATTGCGCATCACTTGAAAGAGCAACGCCAGAACCAGTAGCGTTCAAAGAAAAGACTATTGAATGACTTGAATTATTGGCACCTGCAGCTAAATTAACATTTTGTGAAGTTGTAGCAGTACCTGTAACGTTTCCAGTCAATGCTCCAAAGAAGTTAGTTGCAGTGGCTGCTGTACCTGTGAAGTTACCAGAGAATACATCCGTTGTTAAAACATTAGTCCCAGGGTTGAACTGTAACGTAGAATCGGATGACACTGCTACACCTGAAGCTGTAGCATTGACTGGACTAAATAACAGATAATGAGTTCCAGCTGTCGTTGCAGCTGTTGTGTTTATATTTTGTGAAGTAGTGGCTGTTGCAGTATTGCCTACGAGAGTACCGTAGAAGTTGGTAGCAGTTATTGCTGTTCCAGTTACATTTCCAGAGAATACAGATGCAGTTAATACGTCAGTACCAGGATTATATGTAAGTTGAGTGTCACTTGAAAGTGCAACTCCACTTGCACCATTTACAGGAGAAAAAGTAATATAGTGAATAGCTGCTGTAGTGGCTGTTACTGTGTTTACATTTTGAGATGTAGTAGAAGTTCCAGTTACGTTTCCAGATACATTACCAGTTACAGCACCAATATGAGTTCCATAGAAATTAGTTGCGGTAGCAGCAGTTCCTGTAAAGTTTCCTGAGAATACATCTGCAGTAAGTAAGTTTGTAGAAGGATTATATTGTAAACCAGCGTCACTAGATAATCCTATACCTGTTCCAGTAGCATTTAATGAAAAGACTACAGAATGATTTGAGTTATTTGCACCAGCTGCCAAATTAATATTTTGTGCAGTTGTGGCTGTTCCAGTTAAGTTTCCAGTAACATTTCCAGTAAGTGTTCCAAAGAAGTTTGTTGCTGTTGCTGCAGTAGCACTAAGATTTCCTGAGAAAACATCTGTTGTAAGAACATTAGTACCCGGATTGAACTGAAGTGTTGAATCTGAGGATACCGCAACTCCTGAAGCTGTAGCATTTACAGGGCTAAATAATAAATAGTGAGCACCAGCTGTTGTAGCAGCTGTAGTATTTAAGTTTTGTGCTGTTGTAGCAGTGCCTGTTACATTTCCAGTAAGTGTTCCAAAGAAGTTAGTGGCAGTGGCAGCAGTAGCACTAAGGTTACCAGAGAAAACACCTGCAACAAGAACATTGGTTCCAGGATTATAAGTTAAATCAGTATCAGTTGAACTTGCTAATCCACTACCCGATGATGCTGTTGAAAAAGTAATATAATGAAGACTATTTGCTGAAGCAGGGTTTATATTTAAATTACTTGCTGTTGTTGCAGTAGAAGAATTGCCGACTAATGTTCCAAAGAAATTAGTTGCAGTTACTGCTGTTCCTGATAAATTACCTGAAAATACATCTGTTGTAAGAACATTAGTACCAGGGTTGAACTGTAATGTTGAATCAGACGATACTGCTACCCCTGAAGCTGTTGCGTTTACTGGAGAGAATAATAAATAGTGTGCACCTGCGGTAGTTGCAGCTGTAGTATTTAAATTTTGTGCTGTTGTCGCAGTGCCAGTAACATTTCCAGTTACAGCACCAACATGAGTACCAAAGAAATTAGTAGCAGTAGCTGCGGTAGCACTAAGGTTTCCAGAGAATACGTCTGTTGTAAGTACATTTGTTCCAGGGTTGAATTGTAAAGTGCTGTCTGAACTAACTGCGACACCAGAAGTAGTTGCGTTTACAGGACTAAATAAAATATAGTGAGCACTTGCAGTAGCTGCTGTAGTAGTATTTATATTTTGAGATGTAGTAGCTGTTGCAGTATTACCAACAAGAGTACCATAGAAGTTTGTAGCTGTAACTGCAGTTGCTGAAACATTACCTTCTAATGTTGCTACAATTACACCAACATTTCCTGAATATACATTTGTTCCAGAAAGAGTAGCATTAGGAATATATCTAAATTTAAAATCAGTATCTTGGAAGCCAAAGTATCCAGTTACAGCAGTTCCACCATTGGAATATCTGAACTCAATACCTCTGTCTTGATTATTGTCAGCAGTAGAGTGTGTTCCTCCAACACCAGATCCTAGAACAATGACAGGATCAACAATTGTAGTAATTGTTGAATCAACTGTAAGTGTAGTGCCTTGTACTGTAAGATTACCTTGGATTACAACATTGTCATTGATGTTTACTTGTCCACCAGTTGAATCTAATGTTAAGTTTCCTGATGAAGTATCAACGGTATTAGCTGAATTTCCTATTCTTACAGCATTTGCAGTAATATTACCAGTTCCAACAGATAGTGCATTTGTTGACGGATTGTATTGAAGTTCTGCATCTGATGATAATGCTACTCCAGATCCAGTAGCATTTAATGAGAATACAATAGAATGGTTAGCTGCATTTGCTCCAGCTGCAAGATTAACATTTTGTGCTGTTGTTGCTGTTGAAGAATTGCCAACTAATGTTCCGAAGAAGTTAGTTGCAGTGGCAGCTGTTCCTGTGAAGTTTCCAGAGAAAACTCCAGCAGTCATGACATTAGTACTTGGATTATAAGATAAATCAGTGTCTGCTGAGGTAGCTAAACCACTTCCACTTGATGCAGGGGAGAATGTTATATAATGTGCAGAGTTTGTTGTAGCTGAAACAACATTTAAGTTAGAAGCTGTTGTAGCAGTAGATGAATTTCCAACTAATGTACCAAAGAAATTAGTAGCTGTAGCAGCTGTAGCACTTAAGTTTCCAGAGAATACATCGGTTGTAAGAACATTAGTGCCAGGGTTGAATTGTAAGGTAGCATCACTTGAAACAGCAATTCCTGAAGCAGTTGCATTTACAGGACTAAATAATAAATAGTGAGCTCCCGCAGTAGTTGCGGATGTTGTATTAATATTTTGAGATGTAGTAGCTGTACCAGTAAGATTTCCAGTTACATTACCTGTTAGTGTACCAAAGAAGTTAGTGTATGTTGCAGCTGTTCCAGAAGCATTTCCAGAAAATACATCAGCAGTCAATACATTTGAAGCAGGGTTATATTGTAATCCAGCATCTGAAGATAATGCTATACCTGTTCCTGTAGCATTTAATGAGAATACAACAGAGTGATTGGAATTATTTGCTCCAGCAGCTAGGTTGATATTTTGTGCTGTAGTAGCAGTACCAGTTAGATTTCCAGTGACATTTCCAGTCAGTGTTCCAAAGAAGTTAGTTGAAGTAACTGCGGTAGCACTTACATTTCCAGAGAATATATCTGTTGTTAATACATTAGTACTTGGATTGAATGTAAGGTTAGCGTCTGATGATAATGCTACACCTGATGCACCATTGACTGGAGAGAATGTAATAAAGTGTGATGCAGATGTAGTAGCTGCAACAGTATTTACATTCTGAGAAGTAGTTGCTGTTCCAGTTAAGTTGCCTGTTACATTACCAGTCAATGTACCAAAGAAGTTTGTTGCAGTAAAAGCTGTTCCTGTATGATTTCCAGAGAATACATCAACAGTAAGAACATTAGTTGCTGGATTGAACTGTAATGAAGAGTCTGATGAAACAGCAACTCCAGATGTAGTTGCATTTACAGGGCTAAATAATAAATAGTGAGCTGCTGCAGTAGTAGCTGATGTAGTGTTTATATTTTGAGATGTTACTGCAGTTGCTGAAGATCCTTGGAATGTACCGAAGAAGTTTGTTGCAGTTACAGCAGTTGCACTTACATTACCTGAGAATACATCTGCAGTTAATACGTTTGTTGATGGGTTGTATTGCAAACCAGCATCACTAGATAAAGCAACTCCAGAACCAGTAGCATTTAATGAGAAGACTACTGAATGATTTGAGTTATTAGCTCCTGCAGCTAAATTAACATTTTGTGAAGTAGTTGCGGTTCCTACAATTCCAACCCAAGTTAAGGTACCTGATGTGTCTGATTGTAATACTGATGTTCCTGATCCTGGATATGCTGCTGGGAAGGTATAGGTAGTGTTAGAAGCATTTGCCCCAGCTTTAAATCCAGTGTAGAATGTATTTCCAGAGTTATTAAGTCTTAATTCTTTTGCTGATCTAATTTCAATATTATCAGCTGCAGAAATAGTTGAACCACCAAATATTGCTCCAGAAATTCCAACACCACCACTTACTACTAATGCTCCAGTGGTTGTAGAACCTGATCCAACTGTTGATAAGATTGTTGTTGATCCAGCATAATCAACTTTGAATTTTAAAGTGCCATTGTTTTCTATTTCAAAAGCATTTCCAGAAGTCCAAGAAGCATTTTGAAGTTGAACATGTAAAGGTACTACAGAAGTTGAAGTAGGTTGTATTCTGACTGCATTATTAGTAGCCCATCTGATTGTAGCGCCTGAACTATATGTAGACCAGTCCAATTGACTTATTGACAAAGAAGTTGGTGATAACACTGCTGACAATGCGTCAGAAACACCATAAGCAAAAATTAAACCACCGTAGGCAAAAAAGTTGCCCGTAGTTTTTATTGCACCAACAGAACCATAAGCTGTCGCATATAATTTGATGTCTTGAGCTAAAGGAAATTTTATTTCAGCATCTTTAGTTATGCTTAATGATGTGGTACCAGTAGAAGTAAAAAACTGTGCGTAATCAGCTGTTTGTGATGCTGCTCCTTGAACTACTAAGCCAGGAGTTGCAGCTAAAGAAGTTTTAATATTGATTTGACCAGTAAGTAAATCAGTGCCAATACCAACTCTTCCACCAACATTTAGAGATTGTCCAATACCAACTCCACCAGTTACAACTAAAGTTCCAGTAGTTGTTGATGTTGAAGGTGTAGATGCTGTTGCTCCAACAAATCCAGATGTAACAGCAGTAGCAGATAAATTACCAGAGAATATATCTGTTGTTAAAACGTTAGTGCTTGGATTAAATGTAAGATTAGCATCAGAAGATAAAGCTACTCCAGATGCCCCATTTACAGGAGAGAAAGTAAGATAGTGAGTTGCTGAGGTTGTTGCAGCTACAGTGTTTACATTTTGTGAAGTAGTAGCTGTACCTGTTACATTTCCAGTTACATTTCCAGTGAGAGTTCCAAAAAAGTTAGTCGAGGTTACTGCAGTAGCTGAGACATTACCACTGAATACACTTGCTGTAAGAACATCAGTTGCAGGGTTATAAGTTAATTGAGCATCAGATGAAACAGCTACTCCAGAAGCACCATTAGTTGGAGAGAACAACAGGAAGTGTGATGCAGATGTAGTAGAAGCAACTGTATTTAGGTTTTGAGAAGTTGTAGCTATACTTGCACTATTAGCACTAAATCCAACCCATGACAAAATACCAGAAGTATCAGCTTGTAATACTGAAGTTCCTGTAGATGGTACATTAGCAGGTAAAGTATATGTATGATTTCCAGATGCAGCACTTAAGAATGCAGTAAAGTTTGTATTTGCAGCATTCCATAAATGTAATCTTCCACCAACATTTAAGGATTGTCCAATTCCCACACCACCAGAAACTACTAATGTTCCTGAGGTTGGATTTGTTGATGCTGTGACTGAAGTAAAACCAACTGATCCTATAACATGCAACTTGAATGCTGGATTGGACATTCCTATTCCAATATTTCCAGCAAATTCTCCCATTGCTACAGTTCCATCTGCATTAGCTCTTAATAATGGAATACCTGAAATATCACCAACACTAAAGATAAATCCAGTAGAAAGATTATTATTTATGCCAAATAACTTTCCGGATGTACCTTCAAATTGTAAACCATTATCTGCAAGAACAGTAAGTGTTATGGGATTACCTGTTGTTCCAATAAATGCCATCGTTGGGTTAGTAGGTATGCCAGTATATCCAATAGCTGCTCTATTGAAAGATAATTGTCCTGAAATACCAACTCCACCAGAAACAGTAAGTGCACCATTAGCCATATATGTGGAAGCTGTTGAACTTGTGACACTAACTAAACCTGATGTAACACCTGTAGCAGATAAGTTTCCACTAAATGTTCCAGTTGTAAGAACATTTGTTGATGGATTATAAGTAAGATCTGCGTCAGCAGATTGTCCTAATCCTGATCCTGAAGAAGCAGTGGTGAAGGTTACAAAGTGAGTAGAATTTGTTGATGCAAGTGAAACATCAGTATTTCTTGCTGTTGTTGCATATCCTGATAAAGTACCAGTAATAACACCAGAATTTATTGTTACTCCTGATATTGCAGTTGCTGATGCTACGTATAAACTTCCACCTATACCAACTCCACCAGATACAGTTAATGCTCCAGAAGAAGTAGAAATTGATGCTGCTGTAGAACCAACATTAACTGCACCACTAGGAGTTACATAGAAATTAGTCGCTCCTGCTGATGATTGTGTTTCTATTAAGTTTCCAGTTTGAGATGCTACTGCCTTAACGATAAAACCTGTAGCAGTAGTAGCTGTACCAACTGTAATTTTTGTGTTACCAAAGGGACCAACGGAAAATCTTTCTACTGATTCAACACTACCCTTAATAATATTTCCAGAATATGTTGTCGCAGTTCCAGAAATATCCAAGGTAATAAGATCCATGGTATTCCAAGCAGTATGCAAACCGTTGGGGTTATTAGGATTAATTACAAGGTTTCCATAACCTCTAAAAAATGATCTTTCTGTGCCAGAAGGAGTTAATATTCCAAAAACTCTATTAGCTCCACTAGTATCCCATCCTGTTGCAATAATACCAACACCTGTGACAGAAGTTGTTCCAGAATTATATATGTACAACTGTCCTGAAGCTTGTGTAATATTAGCTCCAGCTGTAACCCAGTTTATGTTTGAATATTGCCAGGTTGATAAATTCCAGTTTACTCTTCCGTCCGACACATCAAATATGTTTTGCTGTACTTTGGAAGTCCAAATACCATCCATGCCAGTAAGTCTGACACGACCATCAGCTCCAACTGCAAAATTAGTAGTTCCTGTTGAGCTAAATGTTGTTATTGCATCTGCTGTTTGGGAACCATTCCCTTTTATAACGATACCAGAAGTAGCAGTAGATGGAAGTTGAATATTTAAAGCAGCATTTAGTAAGTTAGTACCAATGCCAACTCTTCCACCAATATTGACAGACTGACCAATACCAACTCCACCAGTAACAACTAAAGCTCCAGTTGTAGTACTTGTTGAAGCTGTATTATCTGTAACTCCAACAAATCCAGATGTAGTTCCAGTTGCTGAAATATTTCCCGAGAATGTATTTGCTGTGATTACATTTGTGGCAGGATTGACAGTAAATCCACTATCAGATGAAACAGCAACTCCAGATCCACCATTTACTGGAGAAAACAAGATATGATGAGTTGAATTAGTGCTTGCAAAAACAGTATTAATATTTTGAGCAGTTGTAGCGATGCTAGCACTATTAGCAACAAATCCAACCCATGAAAGATTTCCAACACTATCTGATTGTAATACTGAAGTACCTGTAGCAGGAGTAGTGGCTGGCAGATTGTATACTGTATTTCCAGTTGCAGTACTTACAAAAGAAGTAAAGTTAGTATTAGCAGAGTTCCAAAGATTTAATCTTCCACCAATATTTAATGTCTGACCAACACCAACTCCTCCTGAAACAACTAATGTTCCAGAAGTTGGATTAGTAGAAGCAGAAATAGAAGTAAAACCGACAGAACCAACTACATGAAGTTTGTATCCAGGATTTGTAACTCCAATACCAAAATTGCCACCAAATTCATTAGCAGTTACATTAGCATTAGCATTTGCACGTAATAATGGAATACCTGTAATATCATTAACAGAATAAATATAACCTGTTGAAAGGTTAGGAGTTATAGAAAATAACTGTCCTTGTGATCCTTCAAAAGAAAGTGAATTGTCTTCTAAAACTTGAAGAAATATTGGATCACCAGTAGAACCAATAAAAGCAAATGTTGGAGGTGAAGCAATACCTGTTGTTCCCATAGCAGCAGTATTGAAGTACATTCTGCCACTAATACCAACACCACCATTAACTCTTAAAGCACCTGAAGTTACAGATGTTGATTGTGTTGAGGAAGAAATAACTACATCAGAACTAAAGTTACCAGTGTATCCATATACTGACCATCTGTATGTAGTTGAACCAAGATCGTAGTTAGTAGTTCCGGGAATAAATGCAGAAGTACCTGAGTTATCATTAAAAGAAGCAATTACAAAAGTTCCACCAGCAGAACTTCCAGGAGAAAAAGCACCACTATAACCTACTACAGAAATTGTATTTTGAGCATCACCTTTTATAGAAATTGATTGCGAAGAACCAGCGCTATCATTCCAATAAATTTGACCCGATCCAGGTTCTATGATGACATCTGTAGCCATTAATTATTTTATTCCTTAACTATAATTGCGTTGAGAGTATCAAGCAATAATTCTAAAATTGCAATTCTAGTGTCTTTTCCACTAAGTCCAATGTTTGAAAAATCATCACCGTTAATTTGAAATACTCTTCTTTCTAATGTATTCATTTCATAATCATGAAGTGAATACATTATTCTTATGCCTGTTTCGATATTTATGTTGCCTTCTTCAATAGAAATCCAAGCAGCATTTAAATTCGAGGCTAACAAAATCCTAAATTTGTGCATTTCATTTACCTTGGTGATATTTAAAGAAGGGAGGTTTCCCTCCCTTCTTTTTATTTTTAGTGATCGTCTTGTTCAATAATAAGTGGAGCGTCTATTCTAGAACCATGTACTAAATAATCAACTTTAATATTTTTAAATTTATTAATAAACATTAGTCCATTTAATCCAATTATAAAGGAATTCATTGACTTCTCGATGATGTGAACTGAATAGTTACCATAAGTAGTAAGAGTTACAGTGTAGTCATCATTTACGAGCTTGCTCCAGTAATCAGGAAGTTCTATTAATAGATTGCCCTTACCCTCAACTGTTCCTCTATGATAAACACCATGTTCAGGGCCTTCAAGAACACCGTATACTAGTCTTTTACCAGGTTTTGTAGGGTGATCTATATCAAAGCTCTTGGTTGTAGCTCTTAAGTTACCATTTGCGTCAACGGAGAACTTAGATGAAGCACCAGAAGTAATACCTCTAATGAAGAAATCGCTAGTAGAAGCGTCATCACCAGATACCGTTTGGATAGTCAAGTAAGAGTTGTTTGTTAGAGCAGCTGAGGCCGATAATGTAAGACCAGCACCACTTCCAAATATATTACTTACTGAAAGTGTGTCAGTTGTTGGAACATATGACAACTGTGCATCTGAAGATACTGCTAATCCACTACCACTTGCTGCAGAAGCAAGGAGCAAGAAGTGAGCACCAGCAGATGCAGCAGCTACTACGTTTACATTTTGCGCAGTAGTTGCTGTAGCTGATGTTCCATTAAAAGTACCATAGAAGTTTGTAGCTGTAACTGCAGTACCAGAAACATTTCCTGAGAATACATCAGTAGTAAGAACATTAGTTGCTGGATTGAACTGCAATGTTGAATCAGACGATACTGCGACACCAGAAGCAGTAGCATTTACTGGTGAGAACAATAAATAGTGAACTCCAGCAGTAGTTGCTGCAGTTGTATTTATATTTTGAGATGTAGTGGCTGTTCCTGTTAAGTTACCTGTTACATTTCCAGTTAATGTTCCGTAGAAGTTTGTTGCAGTTGCAGCGGTACCTGTAAAGTTTCCAGAGAAAACAGAAGCAGATAAAACATTTGTACTTGGGTTATAAGTCAAATCAGTATCTGCAGAAACTGCTAATCCACTACCAGAAGAAGCTGTAGCAAATGTAATGAAGTGTGTTGCTGCAGTAGTCGCTGCAACGACATTTATATTTTGCGATGTGACTGCTGTAGCTGAAGATCCTTGGAATGTTCCGTAGAAGTTTGTAGCTGTGACTGCTGTACCTGTAAAGTTACCTGAGAATACATCAGTGGTAAGTACATTTGTTGCTGGATTAAACTGTAAAGTAGTATCACTAGATACTGCAACTCCTGAAGCAGTTGCGTTTACTGGGGAAAATAATAAATAATGAATTCCTGCTGTAGTAGCAGCAGTTGTATTGATATTTTGAGCAGTTGTAGCAGTTCCTGTCAAGTTTCCAGTAACATTTCCGGTTAATGTTCCATAGAAGTTAGTAGCAGTAGCAGCAGTACCCGTGAAGTTTCCAGAGAAAACATCAGTAGTTAATACATTTGTTCCTGGGTTGAACTGTAATGTTGAGTCTGAGGAAACAGCCACTCCTGAAGCAGTAGCATTAACTGGACTGAATAGTAAATAGTGAGCTCCTGCTGTTGTAGCAGCAGTTGTATTTATATTTGTTGCTGTAGTCGCTGAGCCTGTAACATTTCCAGTTACGTTCCCAACATGGGTTCCGTAGAAGTTTGTTGCAGTAACAGCAGTTCCAGTGACATTTCCTGAAAATGTTGTTGCTGACAATAAATCAGTAGAAGGATTATATGTTAATTGAGCGTCACTGGATAATGCTACACCAGATCCAGTAGCATTTAATGAGAATACAACTGAGTGGTTAGAGTTATTAGCACCAGCAGCTAAGTTCAAGTTTTGAGCTGTAGTTGCTGTACCTGTTAATGCACCTGAGAATGTAGTCGCAGAAAGTACATCAGTATTAGGATTGTAGGTAAGTTGAGCATCACTTGATACAGCAACACCAGAAGCTCCGTTTGCTGGAGAGAACAATACAAAGTGAGATGCAGCAGTTGTTGCTGAAACTGTATTGAGAGTTTGTGCTGTAGTAGCTGTTCCTGTAAGATTTCCAGTTACATTTCCTGTAAGTGCTCCATAGAAGTTTGTAGCAGTTACAGCTGTTCCTGACACATTGCCTTCTAATGTTGCAACTATGACACCAACATTTCCACTGTAAACATTTGTTCCAGATAATGTAGCATTAGGTATAAATCTAAATTTAAAATCAGAGTCTTGGAAGCCAAAGAAGCCTGTAATAGCAGTACCACTACTTGCATATCTAAACTCAACACCTCTGTCTTGATTATTGTCTGCAGTAGAGTGTGTTCCGCCAACACCTGAACCTAAAACAATGACAGGATCAACTATGGTAGTAATTGTTGAATCAACTGTAAGTGTAGTGCCTTGAACAGTAAGATTACCTTGGATTATAACATTGTCATTGATGTTTACTTGTCCGCCAGCAGAATCTAAAGTTAAGTTTCCTGATGATGTATCAACAGTGTTTGCACTAGTACCCACTCTTACACTATTAGCTATCAAACTACCAGTACTTAATGAGAATACATTAGTAGATGGGTTAAATGTTAAGCTTGAGTCAGATGATAATGCAACACCAGCGTTTGATGATGGAGATGCTATTAATGGAGAAAAAGTTACATAATGTGTAGAGTTTGCAGTAGCTTCTTGTAAATCTATATTTCTAGATGATGTTGCAATGCCAGTAATTGTACCTGAGAATGCTCCGCTAAAGTTTGTTGAATATAAAGTGTCAGTTGATGGATTGTAGAGTAACGCAGCATCAGAAGATAACGCAACGCCTGATCCAGTTGAGTTTAATGAGAAAACTACAGCGTGGTTTGCATTGTTTGCACCAGCAGCTAAGTTGACGTTTTGAGCAGTAGTGGCTGTTCCTGTAACATTGCCTACTAATGTTCCATAGAAGTTAGTGGCTGTAGCAGCAGTGCCAGTAAAGTTACCAGAGAATACATCTGTAGAAAGAACATTTGTGCCAGGATTGAACTGTAATGTACCATCTGATGAAACAGCTACTCCAGAAGCAGTAGCATTGACTGGGCTAAACAATAAGAAGTGAGCACTAGCAGTTGCAGCTGATGTAGTGTTTACATTTTGAGCGGTAGTAGCTGTTCCTGTAACATTTCCAGTTACATTACCAGTTAATGTCCCATAGAAGTTAGTAGCTGTTGCTGCGGCTCCTGAAAAGTTACCTGAAAATACATCAGCTGTAAGTACATTAGTTCCTGGATTGAACTGCAATTGAGCATCAGATGATACTGCTACTCCAGAAGCAGTAGCGTTTACTGGAGAAAATAATACAAAGTGAGCACCAGCTGTAGTTGCTGCTGTGGTATTCACATTTTGTGAAGTAGTAGCTGTTCCAGTAAGATTTCCAGTTACATTACCTGTCAATGTACCAAAGAAGTTTGTAGCGGTGACTGCTGTTCCAGTAAAGTTACCAGTAAAAACAGAAGCAGACAACACGTTTGTTGCTGGGTTATATGTAAGATCAGCGTCAGCAGAAGTAGCTAAACCACTTCCTGAAGATGCTGGAGAGAAAGTGATAAAGTGTGATGCTGCAGTTGTAGCTGCGACGACATTAACATTAGACGCAGTAGTCGCAGTTGAAGAGTTGCCTACAAATGTTCCAAAGAAGTTTGTAGCTGTCGCAGCAGTACCAGTAAAGTTACCAGAGAATACGTCTGCAGTAAGTACATTTGTAGCAGGATTATATTGTAATCCAGCGTCACTAGATAATCCAACTCCTGTACCTGTTGCGTTGAGTGAGAATACAACAGAGTGATTTGCGGCATTTGCTCCAGCAGCAAGGTTTACATTTTGAGCAGTAGTTGCAGTACCAGATAAAGCTCCTGAAAAAGTTGTTGCTGTTAAGATATTAGTTGATGGATTATATGTAAGTTCAGCGTCAGAAGAAAGAGCAACACCTGAACCAGTTGAAGTAAGTGAGAAAGTAAGGAAATGAGAAGCGTTATTAGCACCTGATACTAAATCAACATTTCTAGCAGTTGTAGCAAATCCTGATGTGACTGGAATATCATCAGTAAATGCAACAGTTTTAGCGATACCACTCAATCCTACTCTAAGTCTGCTCTGTGTGGTATCATAAGTAAGAATACCAGCATCAGTTGAAATACCAACACCAGTAGAGTTGAGACCAATTTGATCAACATCAATTCTACCCAAGAATGGATCTATAAATATTTTAGCAGTAACACCTGTTCCGCCACCATAAGTAGGGTGTGGTTTGAACTGTGAAGTACCGTTATAACCACCAATGACAAGAACAGGGTTAGTTACAGAAGTAGCGTAGTTGAAAATAGTTGCTCTTACATTTGTATCCACACCTGTTGAGTCAGGTACAGCAGGAGCATTCCAGTAGAAGTTTATTTGTGATGTAGATGTTGCAGCAGTTCCACCGTAACCAGGGACTACAACAAGATCTTTATTGCCACCACTTGCTGGTCCCAAACCACCTTGTAATTGACTTCCCAACGCAGTAAAATCTTGGGAAACAGGTTGAACAATTTCTTGCTTAACAACAGTTTCTTGCTTAACAACAGTTTCTTGCTGAACAGCAGTTTCCTCAAAGTTGTTATCAGATAAATCTACTGCTCTGGATTGTTTTTTAAGAGATTGCAAAACCTTTTCTGCAAAATCTTGAGGATTGTTATTTTCTGCCATAATTATTCTCCATCATTACTTGTTTTGTTCAACTTGTAATTTAATATCTTTTCTTTCTCCAATCACAAAATAATCAAATTCAATATATTCTTTACGTAAGAAGCTAGTCTTTATCCTTTTGACTTTAAAGGAAAATGAGTTACTTTCGGACACATATAATCCAGCTTGAATGCGAGATGTGATTATTACTGAAATATCTTCTTCAGACAAAGCGTGAAAATAATCTGGAAGTTGAATTTCTACAGCTCCAAATCCTTTTCCCCTTCCTCTTTGATAAATTCCGTGTTCTGGTCCTTCCAAAGATCCATGTTCGAGATATTTATTTTGTGGATCTAAAGGGTGAGGAATTTTAAAACTTTTTGTAAGAGCTTTGATACTTCCATTAACTATAATAATACTGTCTGCTTGAGACATGATAGAATTTGTTAATGCAGTACCTGATCCAGTAAACAGTGGAATAAACGATGATGTTCCTGAACCAGTTATATTTCCATTGCTCGTAGTTGCAAAAGTGACAGAATTAATACTATGAGATATAGTAATTCCAGAACCAGCTAAAAGAGATCTATAGCTTAATCCTGTACCTGAACTATTTGAAGCTAAAAAAGAATTGGTCCCACTAATTCCAGTAAGACCAGTACCACCACTATCAACACCTAAAGTAAAAAACGTTTTCCAGCTAGTGCCATCCCATCTCCAAGATTTACCATTAGCTGTGTAAATCTCATTTGTGGATGGTGAAGAGGGAAAATTAAGTGCTGCCATTTATTGTTCCAAAAAATACAATACGTTTAAATATTCTCTACGAGGAGACAAAAATATTGCAAGATTTTTATAAACCAAATCTTGCTCTGCTGTCATTAAAATTTTGAGTTACTTCAGCTTGCGACAATGCTCTGTTGTAAAGACGCACTAAACCCACTCTTCCTTTCATAAATCCGTTTAATCCAGAGTTATATCCAACTTCATAATCTGCACCTATTGTCACTTTTGTATTATTGTCATTGTGAAGAATATTTCCTGATGTTACTCCTGATGCTGCAAGAGATCCATTTACATACATATATTGATTTGAGCCATCATATGTGTGAATAATGTGATACCAAGTGTCATAAGAAATAGATCCTGGATATGTCAAGTTTTGCATTACAGAAGTGACTAAAACTCCTGATTGCAATACAAAATCATATAACCAAATTGCATATGAATTGTTGTTCCCTGTTCCATATTGAGATCCTAGAACACAAACAAATGAATCGTTGGCAGCATTTACAGTAAACCAAGCTTCCATTGACATATCTCTAGTAAACTTTATACTTGTTGTTTTATCTAAAGCAACAAAATCATCAGCTCCATCAAAAGATAAATATCCTCCTCCTGATGAAACGTATGTAGGATTATTTAATAAAGAACCATCATTGGTATATGCAGATAAATCATAAATATCAGATCCACTTCCAGGATAACTTTCAGTTTGTGATAAATCATAATAGAGAACTAATCCATTTGTTGAATAATTCGGAAATGGATAAAATTTAGATCTTAAAGCATAATAATCTTGTGCAATTTCAATTTCAGTCAATTCTCTATTGTAAATTTTAATATTTGATAAGTATCCGTTTAAATATCTACTTGCATCACTGTTTCTTCTTCCAAAAGCAAGTGTTGATTGAGTGTTACCAATTCCATTTGCAAGCTGTGTTGAAGCATTACTAACTCCATCAACATATAATTTAGAAGTTGTTCCATTATTAGTTGCTACAATATGATGCCAGTTATTATCACCAAAAGAATAAGATGTTCTAACTCTTGTAACACCACTACCCGGAGAAGCTGCCCATTCTAAAACACCACCTAAATCAGGTCTATCTTGTAAAACAAATCCATATGAAGTAGCATTGTCGTAAAATGAATTATCAACTAATGTTTGTATCCTTGTAGATCCACTTCCTACAGATAACCATTTTGCCCATAATGAAATTGATAAAGAACTTCCAGTAGTAAGTGGATACGGTAACGGAACTGTAATATAATCATTAGAACCATCAAAAATAAATGATTTTCTAAGTTCTGCGTCTGTAGTAGTTCCATTAAATAAAGTACCTCCAAATCCAGAAGTGACTAAATTATTAATATTTACACCTGAACCTGAAAAGCATCTTCTATTAGATGGATCTATATAATAAATTAAACCATCTAAAGGTATATTTGGATTTACAACGTGACTCATTATTTTTTTGATTTTGGGAATAGTTTTCTATACTTAAATCTTGTACATATAACCTTGTAAATAGGAGTTTTTATGCCAACTTATACTAGGTCTGGTTCAAATTTTGGAGCTGCTTCAAAAACTGGAGTTGGAAACAATTGGACAAATGAAGGAAATATTTTAGCTGATGACGCTACAAATGCTTCTTCAGCGTATGCAACACAATATCTTGTTGCTTCTTCTCCTAATGAAAACTGGTTGGTAGGTCCTCCCGGTGGTGGTGAAAATGCTACTGGCAATGCAACTCTTTCAAGTTTAGCTATAGAAATTCAAACTGCTGTAATTGTTGGCGGAACTGGAACTATGGAACTTTATCAAGATGGTTCTTTAGTTAGTACAAAAACTTACACTATGACAGGTGGTGGAGCAGTACAATCACAAACATGGACTGGAGATAATACTTACTGGGGATTAACTATTACAGATGTTTTTTCTTTGTCTGCTATTTCTGCAAGGTTTAAAGCTTCAGGTGGATCGGGAACTGTTCAGTGTGATTTTATTGGTTGCTCATATTCTATAAGTCAAGAGTACACTTCTGGTGGTGGTAGTGGAAGAAGAAGAGCTGTTTATGTAGCTAAAATGAATTAATTTTCTTGGATCATTATAGATATGCTTACATTTGCAGCAGCTCCAACAGTTGCAAAATTAACTCTTAAATAGTTTCCTGATTGAACTTCTCCATTATTTCCAGAACTTGAAGTTATTGTTGTAAATGAATTTGAATAATTGTTTTGAGCTACACTAAAGTTTGCACTAGCTGCTCCCTTAATTGTGATAGGTGAAACTGTCCATGTTGCATTTCCAGTTGTGTGTCTTTCAAAATAAAATGCTAATGTTGATGCTCCAGGTTCAGTTTCAGTTCTAACTTCTACTCTCTTTATAGTGTATGTTAATTGTGTACTTCCATCATTAGCATAAGGAATAGCAATAGATACACTATCTAAACCTGTTGTTGGAGTAAAACCAGCACCAAAGCTTAGTACATATGTTGCTTTATTACTTGCAGCTTTCACCCATATCATAGAACCAGCAGTGTCTGATTGTAAGATTGAAGCTCCAGTTCCAGGTTTTCCGACAGGTAGAGTGTAATCAGTATTTCCAGCTAAACTTGAGTTAGCTTTGAAAGAAGTGTTGTAAGTGTTATTTGCTTCATAAAATTTAACTGACTTACCACTTTTTACTAATACATCTCCTCCGCTAAATTCAACACCAGTAAGATTAGCTGAAGTAGATCCGTATAAATTAGCAAATGTTCCATGCCCTGCAAATGCAGCATTTCTCCAACCATAACTGCCATCATTTAATCCAATATCAAAAGAGTTATTAGCTTGAGGGATCATCATAGATTGAATTCTGCAAATAAATCCAATTGTGTCTGCTAATCCTGCATTTCCAAGTTGTATTATTGAACCAAATGCTTGAAAATTACCATTTATAATTGCATTTCCATTAGTTTCAATAGCTTGAGAAAATACTTTTTTATTTACAGCAATCCCACCAGCAAATGTTACAGAACCTGTTAATTGATCAGTTGCTTCAGTGTTATCAGTAAATGTAGCTCTTGCAAAAGTAGCACCAGTACCTGAAATATTTCCAGCAAATAATCCAGCTGATAATGTATTTTCTGCTGGATTTACAGTAAATCCAATTCCAATAGTGCTTGCAGTTAACGCTATCCCAGAACCACTTGATCTATTTGAAAATAACAGAAAATGATTCTGGTTTATAGTAGTAGTATTAACAACAACATTACTAGATGTTGTGGCTGTCCCAGTAAAAAATTGAGCTGCTAAAGTATTTGTGGCAGGATTGTAAGTTAAACCCATACCAACTATGCTTGTTGTTAATGCAACTCCAGAACCACTTGATCTATTTGTAAACAACAGATAATGATCTATACTTCTAGTTGTTGTATTTACGTTTACATTTTCTGAAGTTGTTGCTGTACCTGTTACATTGCCAATTAATGTTCCATAAAGATTAGTGGCAGTAAAAGCTGTACCTGTGATGTAAGTTACACTTAATTGTTCATCAGCTGGTCTGTATGTAAGTTTTCCTGCTGTACCTGAAGTAGACAGAGCTGCTCCAGCTCCACTTCCTTGAAGTGTGAATGTAAGATAGTGTACATTGTTATTAGTGTATTGAGCAGTATGTACATTTCTTGAACTAGTAGCTGTTCCCGTAAAGAATAGAGCATTGAGAGTATTTGTAGCAGGATTATATGTTAATCCACTACCAACAGTGCTAGTTGTTAATGCAACTCCACTACCTGATGATGAGTTAGTAAATATAAGATAGTGATCAATACTTCTTGTTGTTGTGTTTACGTTTACATTTTCAGATGTTGTGGATGTACCAGAAAGATTACCTAGTATGGAACTTGAAAATGTTTTAGATCCAGCTATAGTTTGTGAACCTGTAGTTACTAATCCTCTGTTTGAAGCACTTGCATCAGGAAGATTAAAAGTAATTGTATTTGCAGATTGACTTATAGCAAAATCAGTTCCAGAACTTCCAGTTTGCAGAGTAATTGCTGGACCTGTTTGACTATTTATAGAGGTGACAGCGTTTGCCAACCCACCAGTAGTCATTGGAACCCAAATCATATTTCCAGAATCATCAGACTGTAAAATTGAGGAGCCAGTAGATGGTTTACCCGGAGGAAGAATATATGTAACACTTCCTGTAGCGTTAGCTTTTAATCCAAAATATGATGATTGGTTTTGATTATAAACTCTTATTTCATGATCAGCAGAACTGCCGGTAAATATAGTTCTTGCATTGCCAACATCAACAATAAATTTATTATTATTTGATTTGTCTTGAACACTTAATGCAAAATTGTAATTTGAACTTATATTCAAACCTTCAAAGTTGTCAACAGTATATACTGTAACTCTATCAGCAATATTTAAAGCAGTTCCTGAAGTTGATATTACTTTCAAGAAACTAGTCGTTACAGCTGTACCACTCAAATCACCTACAAAAGTTCCTGCTGCTAAAGTATTTTGTGCTGGATTAACTGTAAATCCAATACCAATAGAGCTAGTAGTTAAAGCTAGTCCTGATCCGTTAGTAGCATTAGTAAATGTAAGATAGTGAGTTGCACTTCTAGTAGTTGTGGTAACATTTACATTTTGTGAAGTAGTTGAAGTTCCAGTAACATTTCCAAATAATGTTCCATAAAGATTTGTAGCAGTGAAAGCAGTTCCTGTGATAAAAGTTACACTAAGTTGCTCATCCGTAGGTCTGTATGTAAGTTTTCCAGCAAAATTTGATGTAGAAAGTGCAGCACCAGATCCATTACCTTGCAACGTAAATGTTAGATAATGAACACTGTTATTTGTAAAAACATTTGTGTTTACATTTTGTGATGAAGTAGCTGTTCCTGTAACATTTCCTGTCAATGATCCGTAGAAATTAGTAGCAGTAAAAGCAGTACCTGTAAGATTTGTTACGCTTAATTGTTCATCAGCTGGTCTATAAGTTAGTCTACCTGCTGAATTAGAAGTAGATAAAGCTGCACCTGAACCGCTGCCTTGCAAAGTAAATATTAGATAATGAACACTGTTGTTTGTGTAAACATTAGTGTTTACATTTTGCGATGTAGTAGAAGTTCCTGTCACATTACCAAACAATGTTCCAGTTAGATTAGTAGCAGTAAAAGCTGTTCCTGTAAGAAAAGTAACACTTAGTTGCTCATCAGCTGGTCTATATGTTAATTTACCTGCTGTATTAGAAGTAGATAAAGCTGCTCCAGCTCCATTATTTTGAAGTGTGAATGTAAGGTAATGTACATTATTATTAGTATATGCAGCAGTGTTTACATTTTGAGAAGTAGTGGCTGTTCCTGAGAGGTTTCCAGATATTGAACTGGAAAAAGTTTTAGTCCCTGCAAATGTTTGAGACCCTGTCGTTACTAATCCTCTATTAGAAGCACTTGCGTCAGGAAGATTAAATGTAACTGTGTTTGAAGTAGTGGCTATGTCAAAATCAGTGCCCGAACTTCCTTTTTGTAATGTGATAGATGGACCAGTCTGACTATTGATTGAAGTAATTGCATTAGTCAATCCACCAGTAGCCATCGGTACCCAAATCATGTTTCCAAGATTGTCAGATTGTAATATTGAAGAACCTGTAGAAGGAGCACCAGGGGGAAGTATATATGTTTGTGTACCTGTTGAATTAGCTTTCAATCCAAAATAAGCTGATTCGTTGTTATTATAAACTCTAATTTCATGAGCAGCAGAATTACCAGTAAATATAGTTCTTGCATTTCCAACATCAACAATAAATTTATTATTATTTGCTTTATCTTGAACACTTAATGCGTAACTGTAATTAGAATTTATATTCAAACCTTCAAAGTTATCAACGGTATAAACGGTAACTCTATCAGCTATATTAAGAGCAGTTCCTGAGGTTGATGTAACTTTTAAGAAACTTGTAGTGGCTGCTGTTCCACTTAGATTACCTACAAATGTTCCTGCAGCCAGTGTGTTTTGTGCTGGATTAACTGTAAATCCAATACCAATAGCACTAGTAGTTAAAGCTAATCCACTTCCACTTGTTTGATTAGTAAATGTTAGATAGTGAGTAAGACTTCTAGTTGTTGTTGTTACATTTACATTTTCTGATGTAGTAGCAGAGCCTGTTAGATTACCAATTATAGAACTTGAAAATGTTTTAGCACCAGAGAATGTTTGGGTTAGTGTTGAGACTAATCCTGATTGTCCACTTCCAGCTAGTGGTAATGATATCCAAGTAACACCAGATGCAGAATTGGCTGAATCAACTCTCAAATATTGAAAATTATTTTGTCCAACAGGGAATTTTATTAATGAATTCCCTGTTCCAACAAGTAAGTCTCCAGTGTTGTAAGAAGCATAACCTGTTCCTCCGCCACTGTAAGAAAGTATATTATTTGTTCTCCATCTAGACCCATCCCAAATCCATGTTTTACCGTCTTTCGAGTAGGTTGCATTTAGGGATGGGTTTACTGGAAAATCTATATCTGGCATATTTTATATTCCAAGTTCAGTTTTTATAAATTGAATTTCTGCTCTCAACTGTTCTATTGTTTCTTGCTGTTCCTTAATTGATTTTACAAGGAAAGGTATTATAGATACTGTATCTATACCAACAGTGCCTGATTGATCAGTAGAAACAATATCAGGAATGACTGCTTGAACTTCTTGAGCAATAAATCCATATTTAGTTCCAGTTCCACCAACACCTGATTTCCATTCAAAAGAAACTGGATTTAATTGATTTACAATTGTTGTTCCACCAATCATTGACTGAATATTTTCTTTTAAGTTTTGATCAGATGGATTTGAGTTAGTTAATACTCCAGAGTTAGAATAAACAGTACCATTAGAGTTAAGAGTTGCAATATAAGTGCTTCCATCATTATTGACACTAAATTGTGTTGTTCCATTCTTCCTTGCGTCTATCATATTACCAGAGAAGCCACTTGCCGAGTTTATTGCAAGGAATGTACCATTGACGCTTCCACTAAAATTAACTCCAGTACCTGTTAATACTATAGCTGCAGTAGAACTGGATGGACTTTCTGTTGGAAAACTTTTTATAGCTAAAGAGGGCACATCTTTTGAGAATGTAAAATCAGCTACTCCTCCAAAAGCACTACTGTCGTTGAACTGAACGTTTGTATTTGATCCAGCAGGAGTTGCACTTCCTCCACCAGCACCACCAGCACTTACAATTTCAACCCATTGAGCTGTTTCATCTACGTCAGTGTAATAAACGTTGAATGAACCGTCGTCAACTTTGTACCAGAGATCACCTTCAAGTAGAGTGAAAGCTGGATATACAGGAGCTAGTGATGTTACAAATACACCTGCAAATGTTGACCATCCTAATCCTGATTGTGTAGTTGAATCAGGTTTCAAGAAGTATCTATTAGTTGCTCCAACAGGTAGTCTGGTAAGAGTATTACCAGTAGACGCTCCAGCTAAAAGATCACCCTGTACATAACTAGCGTTTCTTAAGATACCTGTTATATATGTGCTTGTTGTGGCAGAACCTGATACATTACCAACAAATGTGCCAGAACCTAAAGTATTTTGTGCTGGATTGTATGTCAACCCAACTCCAACAGTACTTGTAGTTAATGCTAATCCACTTCCTGATGTAGCATTAGTAAATGTAAGATAATGTGTTGAGTTTATTGTTGTTGAAGTTACATCAACATTTCTTGCAGTAGTTGCAGTTCCAGTAAAGAATTGTGCTGATAATGTATTCGTAGCAGGGTTGTAAGTAAGACCCATGCCAACTGTGCTTGTTGTTAGTGCAACTCCAGAACCAGAACTGTCAGGACTAAATAACAGATAATGATTAGCATTTCTTGTTGTAGTATTGACTACTACATTTCTTGCAGTAGTTGCAGTACCAGTGAAGAATTGAGCACTAAGAGTGTTTGTAGCTGGATTGTAAGTAAGACCCATACCTACAGCACTAGCAGAAAGAGCTAATCCACTTCCTGAAGAAGCATTTGCAAATAATAAATAATGATCAGAACTTATTGTTGTTGAGTTAACAACACTATTTCTAGTAGTTGTAGCTGTACCTGTAAAGAATAATGCAGATAATGTGTTAGTAGCAGGATTATATGTTAAGCCCGATCCGACTGCACTAGTAGTAAGGGCAAGACCACTTCCTGAAGAAGCACCAGTAAATGTAAGATAAAAATTATTACTTAGTGTTGTTGTAGTAACATTTACATTTTGTGCTGTTGTTGCTGTGCCTGTTACATTACCAGTTAATGTTCCGTAGAAATTAGTAGCAGTTGCTGCTGTTCCTGTAAAGTTCCCACTAAATACATCTGTAGTTAATACATTTGTTGAAGGATTAAATTGTAGAGTTGCATCAGAACTTACCGCAACACCAGAAGCAGTAGCATTTGTTGGACTGAAAAGTAAATAGTGTGCTCCAGCAGTATCAGCACTTGTTGTATTAATATTTGTTGCTGTTGTTGCTGTACCTGTTACGTTACCAGTTAATGTTCCATAGAAATTAGTTGCTGTAACTGCAGTACCAGTGATATTTACGAGGTATGCATTTCTCCATCTAAATGAAGGCAAACCTATATCATAAGTATTATCAGTAGTAGGATTAAAATGAGATCCTATTCTTGCATTAAATGTTACTGTGTCTCCTGTAGCATTACCAAGAGCAGCATCTCCTTGAACATCTAATATGCCTGTGACAGTAGCTCCAGTAGCAGTAAGATTTCCATTGAAAACATCAGCAGTTAGAACATTGGTTGAGGGACTAAATTGAAGTTGAGCGTCACTAGATACTGCAACGCCTGAAGCACCATTTACAGGACTAAATAATAAATAATGTCCAGTACCAGTAGTAGCAGCAACAGTGTTAAGATTAGCTGAAGTAGTTGCTGTTGATGAATTTCCAACTAACGTACCATAGAAATTAGTTGCTGTAGCTGCTGTCCCAGATAGATTACCAATAAATGTCCCTGCAGCTAATGTGTTTTGTGCTGGGTTTACAGTAAAACCAATGCCAATAGCGCTAGTAGTAAGTGCTAATCCAGATCCACTTGATTGGTTAGTAAATGTGAGGTAGAAATTACCACCTGCTGTTGTGGTTGTAACATTAACATTTTGAGATGTAGTTGCTGTTCCTGTTACATTACCAATATGAGTTCCATAGAAATTAGTAGCAGTAGCAGCCGTTCCAGATAGATTACCAATGAAAGTACCAGCAGCTAGTGTATTTTGAGCAGGATTGACAGTAAAACCAATACCAATAGTGGATGTTGTTAAAGCTAAACCACTTCCACTTGATTGATTTGTAAATGTTAAGAAGAAACTTCCACCAGCAGTAGTGGTATTGACATTTACGTTTTGAGAAGTAGTTGCTGTTGAAGAATTTCCTACTAATGTTCCATAGAAATTAGTGGCTGTAGCTGCTGTTCCAGATAAATTTCCAATGAACGTCCCTGCAGCTAAGGTATTTTGTGCTGGGTTGACTGTAAATCCAATACCTACAGCACTAGTAGTTAAGGCTAATCCACTTCCACTTGTTGCATTGGTAAACGTCAAGTAGTGAGTAAGACTTCTAGTTGTTGTTGTTACATTTACATTTTCAGAAGTAGTAGCTGTTCCAGTCAGATTACCAATAATTGAAGAAGAGAATGTTTTAGCACCAGCAATAGTTTGCGACCCTGTAGTGACAGCACCTCTAGCTGAAGCACTAGCATCTGGAAGGTTGAATGTGTGTGTTGAAGTAGTTGAAGATATACCAAAATCAACTCCAGAAGTACCAGTTTGAAATGTTTGTGTAGATGCAGTAAGACCATTGAGTTGAGTAATACCACCAGCAGGAGCTCCAGTTTGATCATCTGCCCATGTAAGAGTGACAACACCTGATGCTGGAGCTGAAGCTGATAATATCTGCCCCGATGTTGGAGAGCCAATAGGAAAAACATATGTAAGAGTGCTTGCTTGTACTCCAGCTCTAATTGCTAAAGTATTTGTATTACTTGTATTAGTGAATATTGCAGATCCACCTATAGCAGCATTGCCAGATATAGCAATGCCACCATGAACAACAACACCACCAACACCTATATAAGTTGCATTTGTTGTGGAAGCAAATGTTTTAGCTCCTGCAAAACTTTGAGCAGAGGTATTTACAAGACCTGTCGCAGCAATTCCAGCTAATGGAAAATTAAATGTATGGTCAGATCCAGATGAAACAATATTTGGAAATGTCCCAGAATAACCAATTAAAAAGTTTTGAACTGAAGATGTAAGTTCATTAAGTTTGGTAATACCGGAGCCACTAGAAGCAAAAGCCCAGCGTTGTCCATCCCAATTCCAAGTCTTACCTACGAATGAATACGTTTGCTGTACACCAGGGTTAGGAAAATTAAGATCAGCCATTAGTCACTCCACATATGTTGATGCTTATACTTTTCTAAAATATAACCTATAAGACCTAGCGACTAGATGTATCTCTTTTTAGTGGCGTTGTAATTTTGTTTGATTTCTGCAGCTGATAATGCTCGATTGTAGATTTTGAATGAAGGTAAAGACCCTTGAAACGTATTTACAGAGGCGACACCTCCGCCAATTCTTGCATTACGAGTTCCTGAAAAATTATTTGTAGAAACTACTGTAGATACTAAAACACCATTCTTATAACAAATTAAGTTGTCACCACTTCTTGTGAAATTTACATTTGTCCATTCATTTGCATTTATATTTGCTCCAAGTGAACCCATTAAATTTCCTGATGAGGAATTTAGGAAACTTACAAAATTAATCAAAGTGCTGCCATTATTAAATAAACCCAAATAAAAAAATGTAGCATAGACTCCCTGGTAATCTAAATAATTACTCAAAATTGTTCTGTAAATTGTTCCAGATCCTGGATATATATAAGTAGAATATAACCAAAAATCTATAGTAAAAGGATTGGTTCCAAAAGCAAGCAAATTAGAATCAGATACTTCAATATAATCATTTGTGCCATCAAAAATAAAACTTCCACTGTTTGTACTTGTAAATCCAACTCCATTTACAAGAGTGCCACCTATACCACCTACTAAACCAATAGAAGTATTTCCAGAACCAGAATATGATCTAAAGTTTCCAGCATCAATGGTAAAAATTAAACCATCATTGACAGCATTTACTCCAGCTATTACTCCCATTATAATCCATACCTCTTCTTTGTAGCGTTATAATTTTGCTTGATTTCTGCATTTGAAAGTCTTTTGTTATAAATTGAAAGTTGAGATATTTGACATTTTAGATATGGATAATAAGTCAACTGTGTCGAGCCTGATTGTCCCCCTCTAGCTATTTGTAAACTAGAATGAGTAACTGTTGCATTTCTACCTTCACTGGCTAAGAAATTTCCATCAATATATACGAATTGAGTCTTTGCTGAATTGCTAAACGCAAGAGTGTAATATTTCCATACATTTGTAGTAATTCCAGCCCAGTTCAATCCACCTCCAGCTCCATCATTTACCCAAGATCTAATTTGTGCTTGATATGTTCCTATGCCAAATCCGTTCCAGCTTGTATCCCATGTTGCTACTAGCCCTCTATCAACATTAGTAACATCTTGATAATTCATCCAAAATCCAACTGTAAAATCAGAATTATTACTTACTGGGAAATTTGGGTTTATGTAATCGTTAGAACCATCAAAAACAAATGCACCTGAATTAAAACTTGTAATTCCAACTCCATTGATAAGTGTTGTAGCTGTTCCTGAATACAAATCATAAAGTGTCAATCCACTCCCTGCATAAGATCTTGAATTAGCAGCATCAATGGCATAAACAAGACCATCGGAAACTATAGATGTGTTATATGCAATGCCCATTATAATCCATACCTACTTTTAGTGGCATTGTAAAATTGTAAAACTTCTAAGCTTGACAAAGATCTATTGTAAACAGAGAAGTTACTAAACATACCTTTCCAATAAGTACCTGTGCCCATATTTTGATTAGATGCAGTTGCTCCAATAGTATAATGAATTGCACTTCCATTTCTGCTTCTACCTAATGTTGTTGTTCCTATTGAAGCTCCATTTATATATCCAATGAAACTTGTCCCATTATAAGTCCAACCAATGTGATACCAAGTATTAAAACTCAAAGCACTACTTATTACTCTGTTTGCTAAACTTCCGTGCCAAACAGACATTGACACATTTCCAGAAGCATTTATCTCTATGTTGCTATCTATCCAACCAGCATTTGGAATTGTTTGTCCCAATTCAGTTATTATATTTCCAGATCCAACTGAATATGCCCAAATAAACATTGATGTTTGAGCTGTTGGAAATTGACTATATAGATTGGTTTGCGTCATAGTGTAAGCATCTGTTCCTGTAAAAGAAACAGCTAAACCAGCACCAGTACCGAAAGTTGTATATCCATTATTTAAGGTCATAATCGACCCATTTAGTAAACTATACATCGTGTTTCCAGATCCAGGGAAAGATCTTGGATTAGCAGTGTCATACCAATAAACAAGTCCATCTGTAGGGACAACTGGATTATATTCAATGCCCATTACAGTCCATATCTCCCTTTAGTAGCATTGTAATTTTGAAGTATTTCCTGAGCTGATAAAACTCTGTTGTAAATTTGAAGTTGAGATATAGATCCATTTAAGAAATAATTTGCACTGTTGCCTGCATCACTGTAAGATCCAATTCTAAATATATGTGTTGCTTGAAAATCATTTGCTTGAAACTGAGATATTGTCGCTGATGAATCAAAAATTCCATTTATGAACAGAATTAATTTATCAGCTCTATTGTAAACAGCTCCGATGTGATACCAAGTATTTATAGATAATGTCTGACTTGAGGGTGTTTCAACATCTGTTGCACCACCATTACTCATAAAAGTATTTATTTTATTATTGTATACAAAAACTGCATATCTTGATCCAGCAGCAGCAGCAATTGATTTTGAAAATATCCCTTGAAGATTTGAAATATTATTAGCTTTAAAATAAGCGCAAAAAGAAAAGCTTGATAATCCCATGTCAAAATTATCACCAAGATCTATAACATCATTAGTTCCATCAAAAAGAAAACTGCCATTATTCAAAGATGTAAAACCAACACCATTGACAAGACTTCCACTTAAGCTACCAGATAAACTATTGGCAGTAAGACCAGAACCACTATAACTTCTTGTATTAGCAGCGTCGAGATAATAAACTAATCCATTTGTCACAATAGTAGGAGAGTGCTCAAGTCCCATTATAATCCATATCTCCCTTTTGTAGCGTTGAAATTTTGTAACATTTCTTGATCAGTCAGTACTCTGTTATAGATTTGAATGTTTGAAACTTTACCTGTAAAATGATCATAGCCATTATATGTACCTTTTCCTAAAGTTAAAGGTCCATCCAAAGTAGTAAGATTTAAATTAGTAGAATTAGAAAAAACTGTATTTGTATATAATGATACTGCACTTCCATTATAAGTATGGACTACAAAATTCCATCCAGGAACATTTAAGGTATTTCTTGGTGGCAAGGTTCCTATAGTGTCATATCCACCGGACCAATAATGTCCAATTACTCTGTTATATCCACTGTTATCCCAAGTTATTATGTCAAATATCGATCCTGTAGTTCCTTGCCCATATCCATAAACATTTTTACTTTGAGCACTTGGAATATAAAACCAAATACAGATTGTTCGTGGATTTGCTCCTAAAGGTCCAACGTTTGCAGAGGTGATAACATAATCATTAGTACCATCAAAAACAAAACTTCCTCCGCCATCAGAAGTGTATCCAGTCCCGTTGACAAGAGTTGCTCCAATACCCCCTACCAAACCATATGAGGTTAATCCAGAGCCAGAATAACTTCTAAAGTTTGCTGGATCAAATTGGCATATCAATCCATCAGTAACTTCGATAGGTCCTACGTCAATGCCCATTATAATCCGAACCTTCTTTTCGTAGCATTGTAATTTTGTTTGACTTCTGTAGCTGATAAAGCTCTGTTGTAAATTTGTACTTGATAAATAGTGCCATTGAAATAGTCTGAAGAACCGCCGCCAAGAGTAGCTCTTCCAACATTTACACCAGCTACGTCTGTAAGTGTTGTAGAATCTAGGGCAACATTTCCATCTTCTACGCCATTTATATAAAGTCGCATTAAAGATGAAGCTCTATCATAAACTACAGCTCCATAAAATATATTTCCAGTGTTAACAGATTGAGAAGAAGATTTACCTGCAGTTCCAGCACCATCCGCATACAATTTTCCTGATAAAGAATAAAGCTGAAAACCAGTACCATTTCTTTTAGATACTATACAATTGTAACCTGAAGATGTTAATTTAAACCAAGCCGTAACGGTGGTACTTCCTGTTGAAAAATCAAATCTACTTGCTGTTGGAACTGTAGCATATTGATTTGATCCATTAAAGATAAATCCTCCGTTATTAATAGAAGAAAATGTAGGACTGTTTGATAATGTTGCTGTGCTACCACTTCCACTTATTTCATACCAAGAAGTTCCAGAACCACTGTAACTTCTAGAATTAGCAGCATCTAAAGAAAACACTAATCCATCAGTGATAATTGTAGGAGAATGTCCTAGTCCCATTACAATCCATATCTCCTTTTTGTAGCATTATAATTTTGTACTATTTCTGCAGCTGTTAAAGCTCTGTTGTAAACTTTAAATTGAGAATGATCCATTGCCATAAAAAAATTATTAGAAGAAAGCCAACTGCCTATTCTTCCATTACCACTATTGAAATTTCTATTAGCTGCACTTTCAGAACCTGAAACTTGTGATAAAGATTGATTTTCTCCATTAACATAAATTTTATTATTTGTATACGCTACATCACTTCTCATTTCAAAGACATAATGTTTCCATTGATTGAGAAGGTCAAGATTAGTCACTTGAGTTGATGTCAATCCATAAACATCAGAAGCACCAGTGTTGTATCCTAATCCTCCATTTCCGGTCCAAACATCATAAATATTAAATCCAAAAAACATTCCATTATTTGAAAATGATTTTGCTCTTACCCACATTTCAATTGATAAAATTGTGCCAGGACTAGGTATTGAAAATGGTATATTGTCGTCAATTCCATCAAAAATAAAATGTCCGTTATTAGTAGAACCAAAACCTACACCGTTGACTAATGTAAATCCTATTCCACTTATGAGACCATTTACAGTTGTTCCAGATCCGATATAACTTCTTGTATTAGCAGCATCAAAATATGCTAATAATCCACTGGAGACTATTCTTGGACTATATTTAGTTCCCATTATTTATAACCCATAGTTAGACTTATTACTGTTAAAGTTAGTTGTCACTTCATCAATTGTTAAAGCTCTGTTATATACTTGGAAACTACCTACATTCATAGCACAATAGGATCCGTCGCTATCCATTTTTGTGCCATCGATAGCTCCTAAAGCATAATGTAAATTATTGCCATTATTAAAAGGAGCTGATCTTGTCAAAGTTGCTGTTCCAACTGACACTCCATTTATATATGCAGTAAGTGTAGTTCCAGAGTAAGTCCAACCTAAGTGATACCAAGTGTTAAAAGATTTTGCAGTACTGGAAACCTTGTTAGTAAGTGACCCGTGCCATACACTAAAACAAACAACTCCTGAACTTGTAATTTCAATGTTAGAATCGTGCCAGCCAGTATTTATAGTAGCTTGTCCTATTTCAGAAACTATAATCCCTTGCTCAGTAGGATAGCACCAAATAAAAATTGATTGCGCAGTAGATTTATTAGGCGATGTTCCAGTAATCTGTGCATTTAGAGATGTTGAAGTCATAACATATTGGTTAGAGCCATTTAAGGATATGTACCCACCGTTACTGCTAGAATAAGTTGGGCTATTAGCTAAAGTTGCATTACTATTTCCTACATTGTCAGTCCAAGTTGATCCTGTAGGAGGAGCTGTTTTTAAGTGACAAATTAATCCAGAACTAACTACTGCAGCTACACTAGTTGAAAATATTCTATTTACAGGTCTATGTTGACTAGAAAATGTACTTAAAGGCATTGTATTTTATCCGTATGTAGAATATTGACCTAAGACTGTCCAAGCAGATCCAGTTCTAATTAAGCTGAATCCAACTATGTCAACTTTGTTTGCTGTTCCAGTTGGGGTTGTATTATTGACCCATTTTATTGTTTGTGTACTTCCATCTATTTGAAGAACATTTACTATATAACCAGTACCACCTTGTGCTAATACTAGAGTTACACCAATCGCTCTATCATTTGTAGTTGGAACATTCGTAAAATTCGCTGTAAAGTTATTTGAAATAGAGCTGTGATAAAATATTGAACCTGTTGACAAATCGTGTGTTACAGTACCAGCAGAACCAGCAGATGTTTTTGTAGTTAATTTTTCTGAAGTATATGTAAGAGTAGTTAAACCAGTAATACTTAAATCTGCTCCAACATTTAAGGTTCCACCAATACCTACACCACCAGAAACAACTAAAGCACCAGACGAAGATAAAGTGCTATTAGTAGTATTAGTAATTCTAACAGTTCCACCAATATTTGCATTACCTGTGAGTCCTAATCCACCAGCAATAACTAGAGAACCAGTAGAAGTGGATGATGAATTTATTGAACCATTGCCAATTTGTGTATAGCCACCAAACTCATTGATATTTACAGTTTGACCAGCAGAAGCACTAATGATTGGCAAACCAGATATATCACTTACAGAGAATATTTCACCAGAAGATAAATTGCTATCAATAGAAAACACTGATCCTTGTGAGCTTTCAAAGTTAAGTGAGTTATCTGTTTGAACCGTAAGTGTTATTGGAGAACTTGATGTTGCTCCAATAAATGACATGGTTGGGTTTGTTGTTATTCCAGTAAATCCAAAAGAAGCTTGAGAAAATGATAGTTGACCAGTAACTCCAAGTCCACCTCTTACTACCAATGCTCCAGTACTAGTAGAAGTTGATGCTGTTGATGATAAAATGATTACATTGTCAATATATGTTTTATTTCCAGAAAATGTCTGCGCAATTCCAGAAACTAAACCAGTTATTCCATTACCAGCTATTGGAATATTGAATGTGTGAGTAGAGCCAACTGAAGATATATTAAATCCAGCTCCGGAAGATCCAACTTGAAAATACTGGTCATACGATGTCAATCCATTTAATAAAGTAAGACCAGCTCCTCCTCCACCACCAACAACAGTACCAGTTCCGGGACCATGTTCTATCTCAACCCAGTATCCATCTCCGTCTACATCATCATAATAAACTGACAAACTTCCATCACCAGAGTTCCACCACAAATCTCCAGCAAAAGGATTAGAAGGAGGAACAGTAGATACTCCAACTCCTCCTGATGCATTTGTCCACCCTAATCCTGAAGAGAATGCTGGGTTGCTTTGAAGTACATATCTATCTGGACCTTTTGCCAGTTTAATTGTTGATGAACCAGCACCAACAATTAAGTCTCCAAGATTATAATTTGTATATCCTGTACCACCATAAATACTTGCTAATGGATTGTCTGGAAGATATAAACTTCCATAAATTGTAGCTCCAGCAGATGATATAAAACCATTAATAAAAGTCTTATTACCACCAAATGTCTGAGCTAAACCTGAAACTAAACCTGTTGATGCTGTGGATGCTATTGGTAAATTAAAGAAGTGATAAGAACCACTAGAAGTAATGTTAAATCCAGAACCACTTGTTCCAGTAGCAAAATATTGAGAAGAACTACCAAGATTATTTAGCTTAGTGATTCCTATACCAATATTAGTAATATTTTCTATTGCTGCTAGATTTAAACCAATCTCTACCCATTGTGTGCTATCTACATCTGTATAGTTAACTGAGAGTATAGCAGTTTCAGAATTAAACCAAAGATCTCCAATGTTAGCAACTATCGGAGCTATATCTGTAATGTAAAGTGATAATCCACTACCACCTCCACCACCTGATACTGTTCCCCATTTTAATCCTGATGCTGTGCTATTATCTGCAAGAAGTGCTTGGTTATAACTTCCAACACTAAGCTTTACAAAAGTATTACCAGCACCAACTAAAAGATCACCTTTAGCGTAATTTGTATATCCAGTACCACCATAAAGAGCTGCTAATGGATTATTTGGTAAAACTAAGTTACCATAAATAGTTGCTCCAGATGAAGATATCAAACCATCTGAGAATGTTTTCAGTCCACCAATTGTTTGCGGTAGTGAACTTACTAAACCAGTTGAACCAGTTCCAGCTATAGGTATGTTGAATGTGTGAGTAGATCCAAAAGAACTTATATTGAACTCGCTACCTGATGTTCCAGTAGCAAAATATTGTTGACCAGCTGTTAGGTTATTAAGAAGAGATATACCTGAACCGCTACCACCACCAGTATTAGGTATCCATTGTAATCCAGATGATGTTGAGGTATTTACGGAAAGAATATAACCATTATTTCCCAGAGGAAAAGAAATAACAGTAGAACCAGCGCCAACTACTAAGTCTCCTAAATTGTATGATGTATTTCCTAAGCCACCAAAAGATGTTGGGATAATACCTTTAGGACCAATATATCTCCATCCAACAATTTTGAACGGACCACTAGTTGAAATAAGAGTGCTGATACTTGTCGTATCATTATTAAAAACTAAAATTCCGGTCTGATAATCAAAAAGCCAGTTCGAGTTATCAGATTTTGTAATTAGGTTATTGTTTCTGTCAAAAACCTTAATTTCATAACCAGCACCCGGTACCGTACCAAATGCATCATATTTATCAGATACCCAATCTCCTAATCTTTGAGCTTCAGATCCTGCACTACCATCATTTGCAGAAGTGGTGTTTCCCCATCCCGATGTTGCAAACCAAGTCAAATTTCCTGGAACAGAAGTATCTACTGCTAAAGTTTGACCAAATGAAGCTGTCGGACCGTAGTAAAATAAATTTCCTGAAACTCCATATCCAGCATATCCAGTTCCAGGTATAAGCCCAGTTTTGATATCAGGAAGATATAACTCAAGCGTAGATGCACCTTTTTCTTCTGGCAGACCTTTCCCAGTGCTAGTTGTAATTCTTTTATTACTTAGCTTCTTGAAACTTGTATCTGTTTGTGTCCAGGGCATCTTATGAACTCGTTATGCTTGTCATGCTGTAAGTGTTGTTTCTGAAAATTATCACTACTCTATATCTTGCAGAATTTCCAGCTCCTGCAACTCCGGTAGTTTTAGTACCAATTGACCAACCAAGTGCACCTCCAGATGCAGAAGTTTTAGCAGATATTGCTGCAGATCTGATTGAACCGTCATTAGCATTTGAACCTTGCAAAACACCTAAATCAAACCACAAAGCATCACCATCTAAATAAATTAATGCATTTACGCTTCCAGTTCCATAAGGTGCTATATTTGAAGCAGTAAATCCTGTAAATGTCAAACTTCCAGTACTTGCTGACGTTTTATAGAAATATCTTTGATACTCTTGATCACCTGAGAAGGTATGTGATCCTCCCCATTGCGTGTCATAGTCAGCTACTAAAGGATATTGCAAAGTACCTGACCTAACTTGAGCATTTCCGCTAGCCATATCTATAGTTGAAGTAAATGCTATACCTGAACCTATAACCAATCTTCTTGCCTCATCTTGGAAACCCTCATAAGTGTCTGTGGATACTGTGCCATAAGTATTTATTGCTTTACTTATCGTTGCATTTGAAGCTGCAGTAGTTCCATGTGCTTTATAAATTGTTACAGTTAAATATTTATTAAAAGAAGATTGACTGCCAACAGATAAAGATACTCTGACATGGTTAGAACCTGACTTATCTAATTCATCGGTGAACAACGGTGGACTAGCTGGCAGTCCTGTAGAAGTATTTAATCCAGTTGCTGAAATAGCGTAAACTTGAGTTACATTATATGCACAGCTATAAATACCAGCTGCTCCCTTGAAGTAAACACTAAATCCTGTTCCTGTAGCATAGTAAGAAATACCTGATAACCACTTATCTGATTGACTGTAAGTAGATGCTGTCGCTGCTTGGGAAAATATTGGACTTCCATTAGATGCTGACCAAGGATCTTTCCACATTTCATATGTATTTGTTAACTGGCTATTTTCAGAATGAGCAATGTAAACTCCCTCATATCCAGGATTAGGTTGTGTGTATGTGAGAATTTGTGCATTTGCCTTAGTCCATATACTGTTGTAAGTGCCTAAAGCTGTTAATTTTAGATTATTATTTGTAAATCCAACAGTGTAATTTGTTGTTAAATCAATAGTTCCAACACCAGCACCTGTTGGAGCTAAATAATTATATCTGTTAAATAATATTGTTCCATAAGTTGATGTTGTCAAACTACCAGCTGAAAATGTAGTGGTAGTACTTGCAGTATTTAGAGTATGAGCCCCTGATAAATAATATTTGCTAGTTATTTGGCTGCCTGTGCCATAACCAGCTTGATACCATTCAGTTCCTAAACCAGCAGATATTTTGACTGTATAGTATGTAGGTACACTACTAGCTACAAGTGATGTGCCAGTAAGATAATTTGGTCTTGCTGGTGCTAGTAACGCTAACAGTTCATTAATGTCATCAAATGCGTTTGAAATGGGTGTACCACTTGTCCATGTAGAGAAAAATCCATCAGTGTATGTACTGTCAGTTGGAATACCTATTGTTGTAGTACCAGAACTAGAAGCATTTGACCAAGTCAGTCCTGTTGCTGTAGTACCATCAACTGTTAAGACTTGATTATTGCTACCTACTGGAAGTTTTAGTAAGGATGTTCCTGTACCAACTAACAGATCACCCTTAGCATAATTTGTATATCCAGTGCCACCATAAGAATATGCTAAGGGATTATCAGGTAAGACTAAACTACCATATATTGTTGCTCCAGATGATGAAATAAAACCATCAGAAAATGTTTTTATTCCACCTAATGTTTGAGGTAGGGAGCTTAGTAAACCAGTTTTTCCAACACCAGCTATTGGGATATTAAAAGTGTGTGTGTACCCAACAGAAGAAATATTAAAATCGTTACCATTTGTTCCAATATTAAAATATTGAACAAAATTAGTTAGACCATTAATTGAATAAATACCACTACTTCCAGCACCAGCAGAAATAGGTATTCCGTCAATTAAGAAATTATATCCAGCAGATACATTTACATTACCAACAACATCAAGTGTATAGTTTGGATTACTTTTACCAATACCAACTGATCCACCATATTCTGCAAGAGCAACAATACCGTCATTGCTTGCTCTAATAAGTGGCATACCTGAAATATCATTAATTCTATAAATCCAACTGTCGTAAATGCTTGAATTTGATAGAGATAATATTTGTCCGTAATTTGCTTCGTAACTTAACGTATTGTCTGGTAATATTCTAAGAGTTATTGGAAGATTTGTTTGTCCAATAAATGCCATATAAGGTATCTGCGATGCTCCAGCAGATCCCATATAAGCTCTTTCAAAATAGAGACTTCCAGTAAATCCATTCCCTACATGAACATTCTTGTCAACATAAAGATTATTGCTAACACCTAATCCACCAGAGACAACTAATGCTCCAGAAGTATATGAAGTGCTTGCTGTTGTGTCTGTAATATAAACAGATCCAGTAAATGTTTTATTACCAGCAAAAGATTGAGCTTGTGTTGAAACTAATCCAGTACTTCCAACACCAGCTAACGGTATGTTGAAAGTGTGAGTAGAACCAGAAGAAACAATATTTGGAAGAGTTCCTAAATATCCAAAAGTAAGATATTGCTGTGATACTCCAATACCATTTATAGATGTCAGCGTTCCATTTGAATTTAATCCAGACGCAAATGCCCATTTATATCCAGAAGATGTAGTACTGTCAGCAGTTAATACTTGATCATTTGAACCAGAAAGTAGTTGAATAAACGAACTGCCTGAACCTACAAGTATTGTGCTATGAGTGTAATTTGTATATCCAGTACCACCATAAGGAACAGTGATTGTGCTAGCATTCCAAGTTCCAGAAATCAATGTTCCTACAGATGTCAACGAAGAATTAACAACTGATGAACCTAGAGTTGTGGATGATAATACTGTTGAATTACCAATCTTAAACGTATTACCATTAGATAGATTGACAGGATTATTGAACGACCAACCAATACCTGAGTTCCAAACTATAGTCTTGTCAGTAGAACCCTTAAGTGTTATTCCTCCACCTTCAGCGGTTATATCTGTAGGTGTGTCTACTGAACCTATTTCAATGTTTTTATCATCAACAGTAAGATTGACCGTATTTATTGTGGTCATCGTACCTCTGATGTACAAATCTCCAACTACATCAAGATTTCCACCAATAAATACTGACTTACCAAAACCTGCACCACCTGAAACTACTAAAGCTCCTGATGATGTGTTAGATGCATCAGTAGCAGAAGTTATATTTGTGTTAGACGAGAATGTCTTACTTCCAGAAAATGTTTGTGAACCAGTAGAAACTAAACCAGTAGTAGATGTTCCTGCTATTGGAATGTTGAGAGTGTGAGTTGATCCTGAACTCGTAAATCCAAAAGTATTTCCAGAGTAAGTAGCGTCTAAATATTGTTGACCTAAAGATATTCCATTTAAAGAAGTGATACCTATAGTTGCGAAACCATTACTTGCAACATTTGTCCATGTCAAACCAGTAGCAGAAGAGCTGTCTGCTGCTAGTACTTGGTTATTTGTTCCAACTGCTAATTTGAATAAAGATGTCCCTGTACCAACAAGAATATCACCTTTACTAAATGTGCTATATCCAGTACCACCATAAATATATCCAACAATGTTTCCTTGCCAAGTTGCTTGACTTACAACACTATTGAATAGTTTGACACCTGAAACAGAAGAAGCTTTATTAGGGGAAACAAATAATGTTCCGCCAATACCAACCCCGCCATAAACAACTAAAGCTCCAGTATCATATGAAAAAGATGGGGTATTGTTGGTGATTGTTGTAGTTCCACCAATAAAAGCATTGCCTACATTTGCAAAACCACCTAAATTTACAAGAGAACCAACTGTAACACCATCTGCTAGTGCTTTGAAATCTCTTGAAAGTATTCCAAAACTGCCAACTAAACTTTGCCAACCATCAGCTGAAACATTAGTAGTGCCTTGTATTTGAGTAGCACCACCAATAAATACAGTTCCTCCAATACCAACACCACCAGAAATAACAAGAGCACCTGTAGTAGTAGATGTAGATTGAGCAGTGTAAAGTAAAGAAACTCCAGTTCCAACATTGGTAAAATTATTGTTACTAGTGATAGCTGTACCACTACTGACATAAAATGGAATTCCGTAATTGATACCTTGATAAACTTGTGAGAAAGCACCACCACTAACAACTTCAACCCATTGAGATGTATCTACATCGTTGTAGAACACATTGAGAGTTCCATCTGCAGTGTTGTACCAAAGGTCTCCATAGTAAGAAACAATTGCAGAAGGAGCAATAGAAGTTATTGCCATTCCAACAGTTGTAGTCCAAGCTATTCCTGAAACTGTATCTGAATTGCTATGTAAGTAATATCTTTTATTAGGGCCAACAGGAAGTTTATATAGACTACTTCCTAAACCAACTAAAAGATCACCCTTATCATAAAAAGTGAACCCTGTGCCACTTCCTCCGCTGCCACCACTTCCTGTACCACCAGTTGACGATAAGAATATAGAACTACCTTGATAGGAAATTAATATTCCAGCACCAGGCACAAGAGTTTTATATTCTAAATTTCCACCACAACAATGAACACCTAAAAGTGTATTTGCTCCGCCTTTAGGTAATCTTGTCCATGCTGTACCACTGTATGTTAGTATATCTCCAGCTACTTCGTAAGCTATTGTAAGTTTACTGGCATCAAACTGTTGATTTGACGCAAAAGTAATAGGATTATTGTGAGTATGTGTACCAGTCCAGTTGAAATTGTAGCTTTGGTTGACTGAAACTGTACCAGTGTTTGTTATAGGGTTTGGTGATACTGACGCTCCAACACCAGCAAATATTCCAGTAATACCAGTACCGACAGGAACCCAGCTTGATCCATCATAAAGATCTAGTCTATTAGTGTCAGTGTTAAAGTAAACTTGTCCAGCAGTGCCAGCTATTGCTCTTGTAGTAAGGTTTGCAAATCTAAGGAATTGACTTCCCATAGAAATGTGACCTGTTGGAGTATTAGTCCCATTTAATTTTAAATATCTATTGTCAGCAAAAGATACTGTGATACCAGTTGTACCTGTAGAAGCTATTTCATTCCAGGTTAATCCATCGTAAACCTTAAGGACATTTGAGTTGGTATTGTAAAAAAGTGCACCAGCAATACCAGCATTTGGGTCTGAAGTTCCTGAACCTACAGCAAGACCATAATTTCCAGTTGATGGCTGAAAAATGATGTTGGAGTTAATTGTGTCTCCAGATTTCTTAACATAGAAATCTGGCAGGATAGAAAATGTAAATATGCCACTTGCAATATTTAAAGTCAATCCTGTCTCTGGATTGACCTTGAATGACAAATCACCTCTTAGTGTATTTAGAGATGTGACTACATTAGATCTATCTAGCGATCCTACAATTAATCTGGGAGGTACTATATAAAAATCAGACATTTGAAATTATTTTGATCTTAGATGGCATGCTGTACATTGGTAGTTAGATAAATTTTACAGCTAAAACAATATCTATCTTATATATTCAAAATTTTAGGTCTTGTAACTTCCCAAAAAAAAGGACAACGCTGCTCAAATAAATAAATAATCATTATCTTTTTGATTAAAGGTATGTAAGAAGCTTATTCAGAAATGAATGAGTGAAAACAAAAAAATGTTTTTAGTTTAGTTTCTTCGAAGAAAAGATTGATATAAGGAGATATATTATGCCAACATATCCTTCAAGTTTATATAAAGCGGATAGACCATCTACATTAGGATCAAACGTCACTGGATCTATCACCCGCAATAACTTAACAACTTACCAAGAGTTAGTTGATATTGTAAATGGTGCAGGTGATGTTTCTATCGCATACAACAGTGCGGCAAAATATCCTACTGACACTAACATCGGTACTGAGGTTATCACAAACAGAACAAGAACAATCACTGATTTTGCAACTGCGGTTTCAAACTTATCGACTGTTCTCAGTGCTTACACCACTGCTATTGCTTCTTGTGATTCTAACGAAACAAAAATTGCAGCAAGTTTTACAGGCAATACCTATTTTAACTTACAAAGCAAATTTGAGAAAATTACTTTTGAACTCAATAGAATGAATGCAGACATCACATTACTTGGTGCTGAAGCTGCAACTGATAGTCTTAAGTCGGTATCTGCAAGAAAGTACCCATCTTCTTTCAACAGATTCACAAATACCGCTGGTGGTATCTAATCCTTTTAGTTATAAACAGACAAAAAAAAGAGGGGAGAGAAATCTCCCCTCTTTTTTTATTTCCAAATTGGCCCTTTTTTGAGTTTAGATTTTATAACATCTACTGAAAGATGTTCTAATCTCGTTTGAACTAGCAAAGTTTTTACAGAATACCTATTTTTCATATAAGATCCATTATAAGATCTGTACATATTTCTATAGGCTGTTCTGTTGGGCAATTTACCTCTAGAATACCTTTTTAAGTGTCTAGAAAGCTCTTTTGTGCCGATTGCTATATTCCCATCAATAGTGTAAGGATTGTAGACTCTTTTGGGGTCATAATACCTAATTGATGGTCTGACTAGCTGCATCATACCAATACAGGGTCTACTAGTCATCTTGAATTCACTTTCAACATATGCAGTAGAAGCTATTACATATGGGTCTACTTTAAAAACTGCAGCATACTTCATGATAGCATCTGTAATTTTCTTTATGTATGATTGCGAATATCTGGGTTGAACAAGTTTGATAAATTTAGAAATTTTTTCTTTTTTATCAAGTTTATCCTTTGATGTTGATACGGAAAATTTCGCATCTTGATGGTATGGTTTCGGTGGTAGCTTTACTACTCTTGCACTAATAAGTAAAAGAATAGTAGAGATTGCCACTTGACTGATTACCTCAATCATTGTCATCTCCTTTTCATTTCAAGCAGGAAATCACCTGAAATTTTTATTATAATAAGATTATAGTGTTTTTATCGGATAACTATTATGATTCCAACTGAACAAATTAAACAATATCAGAAAAATTCAACACCTGCCAATCAACCTAGAATTATGGGAAGGCAGTGTGATACTTGTGGAACCATGACTCCATTTGGTCAACTTACTCTTTACAGAAAGGAATTTTTACAATACTCTCCTTTCAATCAAGAAGACAGAGTTGGCAAAATGGTTTGTGAAAGATGTTTACCTCCTAAGCTTTTTAGCTCTGAAAACAATACTAAGATTGCTTCCAAAGTTGATATACTATTTGCTGAACTTTTCAAGAGTGATGACTAATGAATATATACAAGCTAGCACAAATAGTAAAAAATTTAGCTGAAAATGGGTTTGAAGATGAAGCTAATAACCTTGTTGATGCTATTGAGCAAACACCTGAAATTCAACAAAATCCCGAACAGCAAAAAGAAGCTCCTGGAGAAAATTCCAGTATGACAGCAAACGAAATTTTCAATGATCCAGAAGTAGTTGCTGAATTGGAAAAAATTGTTGGTGGGATGCTTCATGAGTTACTTGAAGATCCAAATAGTTCTGAAGCTACGCTATCTAAGCTTCCTTCAGTATTTACAGAATTAGTTTCAGATTAATTTTCTGTATTTAAGTTTATCAAGTTCGCAACTTTCAGGTACTTCTTTTAACCTGCATTCTTCGCAGTGACTTGATACGTGTATTATCCAATCTTCCCAAGTTTTTAGTGTCTTATCTTTGCGTGAAAATCTATATCCATTTTTCATTGCTGGAAGATACAACTCATCTTTAGAGTAATATAACTTTCCGCATATTTCACAAGCACAGGTTACAGTTGGCATTATTTTAGAAAATCTACAATACCTTTACCAGTAATTAATTGGATAGCAGTTAAGAAAGCTATAACTCCACCAATAGTCCACCATGCTTTGTTGATATTGTTTTTAATATCCCAATAGATTTTTTTCATCTGCTTTAACTCAGATTTTACTTCTTCAATATCTGTTCCAAAGTTTGAAATTTGAGCAGTATATTCAACTTGTACTTCTTCTAATTCATTGTCTCTTTTTAATTGAGTTGATTGGAAGTTTTCAAATAATTTTTCTAAAACAGCATATTCTTTAGCAAGATTTCTAAACTCTTCATCTGAAATAGACTTGAGAGTTTCAACTTTACTTATTAATTCTTTTTGATTAGATATAATATTGATCAAAGCCATATTGAAATCAAGGTACGCTTCAGTATGTGCTTTGTAGACGCTTTTAAGTTGCTCTATCCCAATGTTATTTTCTTCTTGCATGAGGCTACCCTAGAGGACACTAAGAACTTCTTTCAACTTATCAGAAGATTTTTTCAATTTTAAAATAGTTTCATCTTCAAGTTCAATAGTGCATAAAAAACTTTTTGTACCGTGGTTCATATCTTTTTTATTGATAAAATACTTTTTACCTTTATGAAAAAATGTTGATGTTGAACCATTTTTAGTACGTAAAGAATATCCGGGAACATCAAAACCTTTATCGTATAATTCTTTAGCCAATTCATTCATAATACAGTTATCACAATCATCTACTATACAAGTAGGAGCTATAAAAGTATCTAAAATGCCCATCAGTAGTTTCGATGGACTTGCGTATTCTTCATTATTTTCCATAAGTGCAAACTACCTCAATCAAAAATTCTATTATAATATTCTTCGAACACTTGATAGCTTTCCTTGTCTTCCATTACAATAAAAACGTTTTTTATTTTGCAATTTTTATGTGTTGATAAATAAGTTTTGATAGAAGATAGCTGTACTCTAGCAATGTCATTTATGTCATGAGTTCCGCAATCTGCAGGGAGCATGACAACATTTCTAGCGTTATTTGTGTCTGCCATATCTAAAGCTTTTCTCAAAGCAGACTTTACATCTCCCTCATTAACTAATCTACTTACACCTGAGACTGTTAAATGATAAACATGTTTGGCTTGTACTTTAGAATTTTCTCCACCATTAGAAGTGATATACAAAGTGCCCATTTTGTATGGCTTCTTGAAAGTATCACATTCTTCTTGAATTTTTCCAAATGATAATCTCATCAACAATGGATCGTCAATTGTTAAAGCTATATTGGTAGGATAAAAAAGAACATCAGATTTTACTAGATATGGATTCTTAACAATATGAATACTTACTTTAGTAGTTTCTTGAGGAATTTTTGTTTCTGGTTTTTCCTCTTCTACAACAGGTTTCTCAGGTTCTACATTTTGAAAAACTTGCTCACTTGGACTTTTAAAACTACAATTAGACAAGCTGCCTTCACAATCAAGGTTCCAAGTATTGTTAATCACTTCAAGGTCTATTTTAGATAAAACTGAAGTAATTGTAGAATTTGAAACTAATTTTAAGAGACAGCTTTTTTCTTGTAAATATAAAGGGCATAAATCTGACATGCATATTTTATACAGTCAATAAGATTATACTGCTGGTTCTCCAGAAATAGGTTTATTCCCAGGAGTAGCTTCTGTGTCTGGAGTTGTTGGTGCTCCTGGTTTAGTTGCTGGTTTCGGTACAGCTGCAGGAACTGGACCTGAACCAAACTGTGATGTAAAGCTTGACAAACCATGTGTACTAGCAAATGACATCCAGTCAGGGTTGGATGGAGAAATAGATCTTCTCAAAACATCAGGATTTTGAGTTGACAACTTATTTATTTGTCTTCTAAGTCCCGTGTTGATTCCCTGGGATATTGCTGAAGCTAAAGTTGGTGGATATCTATTTATTTGTCCAGATATTTCGTTCAATCTCATTTGCCATTCATTGAAATTAAATTTATTTCTGTTGGTTGTTATGGCTGACAAACCATCAACAACTGCTTGAGACACTGAAGTTGCAATAGCATTTTCAACAACAACTTTATTATTTTGATTAGGAGCTTTAGACCATTGTCCAATTAAAGCTCCTAATCCTTGAACATCAGCTCCTGTTGAAGCTAAATATTTAAGAGCAGCAGCACCTTGAGCACTTTGTATGTCAAGTATTTTTTGTAAGTTTCCTGAGCTTTCTAATTGAGCATATTGAGTTGGAGTTAATGTATTGAAAATTAATGGAGTATCAGGACCAAACTTGCTTGCGTACGGAGCATCTACTTGCCTCATAACATTTTTATTAACTAATACGCTATCCTGAAATGTGTCTGGACTCAAGAATGGTCTCAAGCTTTCAGGTAAATTAACTTGTGTAGTTGGCAACTGTGTTGGAGTTGGAGAAAACTGAGAAATTTTAAGCAAATTAAATACACTGTCAGCAAGTGTATATTTACCTTCTTTATCAAGTTTATCGGATATTTTTAATAAACTATTTACGTCTTTTCTCAGCTTCATTTGCTATGCCTTTTAACTGCTGTGAAGAAATACCATTTTGAGACAACCAATTTCTCAATGGACGCATGCTACTACTATATTCATCAAGTATTCTTTTATAATTTTGAACCTTAGCTTCCTCTGATAATTGCTGAGACCGTTCAATTTTTTTCAAAGAAGCAACTAAATCTTCAAAAGTCCAACCTGGTAATGGAGGTTTTGATGTTTCAGCTTGGGCTGGTTGTTCAGGAGTAGGTTGATTTGCTAATCTAAACTTTTTATTTCCTGACCCTAATTTTTCATAATAAACATCAGGATCAGGTTCTGGTGCAATTCCAGAAGGGCGTGGTGTTGAAGATGGAACAGTAGGAGAGTGAGGACCTAAGTAATCAAAACCTCCAGCAGCTAAGTCTGTTTCTGCTGCTGGGTCTAAACCCGGTATTCTATATCCAGGATTTTCTTGCATACCAACCATTTCTTGAGGTTTGTAGTCATGTCCACCTAAAGCTGTAGCTAAGCTTGCCCAGTTGGTAAATCCCAAATCTAACATTCTTTGAAACCCTTCAGGTTTAGTGAAAAAATCAGACATTGCTTGAGGATTTAAAGTTGCATTAAGAAGTTGACGAACAAATGCTGCTCTACCACCAGGATATATTGCTTCTTTTTTCATGGTCTATAATCTCCCTTTATGCGGTTTTTTTCGTCAGAAATAGCTCCTAAAAAACCACCTGCCAATCCGGTAATTTCATTTACTTTATTTTTGAAAGTATCTGCTCGACCTTTGGCATCTTCATCAATTCTATCTTCTGCACTTTGAGCTGTTTCATAATCCTCTTGAACTTTTAAAGCAGATCGTAAATTTTCGAGTGATTTTATCATTATAGGTCTATCGTAATCCCTAAACTTCATAATTCGCTCTCTACCTAGTGCAAAAACAGTTTGGACTGTGTTGCCTGTTCTGCTTTCATATTCATCAATTAGAGCTTCATCAGGTAATATATCTAATGCCGTAGCTCCAGTTCCACTCTTGACTTTTCTCATTAATTTCAAGAATTCGTCATATCCTGGAACTCGCTTAAAAGGAATTTTTTGAGCAAATGCAGCAACTGCTTCTGGAGATTGAGGAACAGAATGTGGATGACTAGTTGAATTTGAAGGGGCAGCGGCTCTTGCTGCTCTTTCATTCCACCAACTCATAAAATTACCACCTTCCCATCTCATTTCGTATTTTTGATCGTTACTCAATCCCATAAAGTATAATTGAATATCATTATCAGAACTACTTACACCATATGGAGTTGTTGGGGTGTGTGCAACAGGAGTGAAGCGTCTCAGTCCAATTCCTGGAACAGAAAATAATGGATCGAAATTTTTGAATGGCTTAACCGAAACTGATGTTGCAGTTCCTGAAAAAGATCTTTGAGTAAACGCTGCATCTCCTGGAGTAGTGGCTGCTGATGGTACTGATGCTATTGTAATTGATCCTGTCAATAGTGTTGGATGAACATTTACATCCATCCAACCTTGACCATAAAAAGCTCTTTCCCAGCTAGCTTCATCGGAAGTTCCTCTTACTGTCAAAAATGAAGTAAAATCACCAGCTGTATTTCTCGCTCTTATTGCAAAAGCTGTTTGAGATTGAGATATCTTAGTAAACTGATAAACTTTATTATTTTCTTTAACAATTTTTTCAGCTTGTAAAATTATTTGTTCTAGTGGATCAGTCATAATAATATATAATTCAAACTCAAGATGCTCTAATCCTTTAAAGTGTCAAATATTCATTAGGATTAGAAACGCATTTTTCTGTTAAAACAATATGCTTCCTGCTTGAGTTAACTTTTCCTAATAAACTAAAAGCTGCTTGTGAAATTGATGATTTAACAATTGAATTAAGAGCTCTAGTTCCAGTTCCAGACTTAATAGCTTTTTCTACAACTGCATCAAAATATTTTTCATCAAATTCAACTTCTACATTTGATTCAGCAAACAATAAAATAGTTTTCTTTATTGGAGAATTATCTAAATCTTTCAAACAATATAGCATTTGTTCTTTAGATAATGGAACAAGAGGAACTATAGACTGCAATCTTCCAACAAATTCAGTAGCTAATCCATATTCAATTAAACTTTCAACAAGAACATCGTGTGAGACATTGTTGTAAATTTCATAGTTTTTTATTTGGTTTTCGTATTCTAACTTATTATTTTTTCTAAAACCAATTGAGCCTTCAGATAAACCTAACTTTTTAGCTACAATTTTCTCTAAATGATTAAACGCTCCACCAAAGCAAAATAAGATTTTAGAAGTGTCTACAACGTAAGGGAATGTTGTTTGTTCACCCAGAGCATTTGGATTTATCTTTACTTTTTTGCCTTCAATTAACTTTAACAATGTTGATTGAGTAGAATAATGAAAACTTTCTAATCTTGTTGCAGAATTATGAGATGAAGCCAATTTGTCAATTTCATCAATAAAAACAACACCTTTTTCAGCTAAAGATGTTTCACCATTAGCTTTGATTAAAAGATCAGTAATACAGCTATCAGCATCACTACCTTGAAAACCAGTTGGAGAAAAAGAAGTTGCATCTCCAGAAACAAATGGAACTTCTAAGTGACTTGAGATTGTATTTACAATTAATGTTTTTCCACTACCAGAAGGACCAAGGAACAAAATATTTTGCTTTTCTGAAACATCTTCATTGATAATATTTCTTATGTGTTCGTAAACAGCAATACTTAATCTTTTCTTAGCTAAATCTTGTCCAACTACTTTTTTCTCCAAAGCCTCATAAAGCTCGTGTGGACTAGTATTCTTCAGTCTGTAATTATTTAAACCAAAAAGATGTCTTTTAGATACAGGAGCAACTTCAGCGATCCTTTCTTTGAGAGACAAAACACTAGCTTTTTCATCTGCGTTTATAATCATAGAAAGAATGTTTTGATGTACTTGCATCTGTCCAAATTTATTTCCAGCAAGATAACTTTGAAAACAAAAAGTACATAAAGAAATATTTAAGCTTTTACCCGTCAATAATTCGCTTAATACTTCAATATCTGTGATAACTTCTTTACTAGCTGGACGTTCACAAAAATTACATACTGTTTTGGCAAGGGACTTTTTTGACATATATTTACCTATTTTTATTATACATCTAGGTAGGAAATAAGTGTCGAATAAAATAATACTATAGATATCTGGAGGAGAGATATGGCAATTATTGATAATAATTCACAAAATAGAGGATTTGGAAAATGGAAGATTCAAACTTACAATCCAAATACCTTAATTGGACATATTGAAGGAGTTCTTATTGTAAATAAAGATTTCTATACTATTTACAAAGATGAGAAAATGTCAATATGTTTATTCAACGTTCCAAGCCAAAATGTAGCTTTTGCCTACAATGAAATTCACGTACAAGACTTGAAGATAGAAAAATAATATGTGGTATCAAGCTTTAAATAGAAAAGATAAAGATGACAAAAGTTTTCCAGATTATGAAGAAAAAATCATAATGTCAGATGCTAAAAAAGTTATTTTGATGAAACTTTTTTTACAAAAGCGTATATACAATCCCACTGACATAATGGTGAGTAGATATCTCGCAAGATTTAGAGATATGCTAATAGAAGAATATCAAACTTTTGGTAATGTAAGAAATGCAGCACCAGGTTTAGAATTGATGCCATTAATTGAAAAGAAAGTCAGCGAGATGTTCAAAGAAAAATGATGAGAAGTGAACACAATACTTGAGATCAGTAAAAAAATAACTGAATGCTCTCAACTTGATAAAATAGAAATATTAATCAGTTTGAGAGCATTTTTATTAGGATGCGAAGATTGTCCTTGGTTTATTTTTTGTAAGTGTTTTGATTCAGAAGATTTAATAATTAAATCTCACGAACTTAATTATCTAGTATTTAAAAAACAAAACGAAGCCAACTTGAAAAAAATAAACTTAAAACCTATAGATATTTTTTTATTACCAAAAAACAAAAAGAATACTATTTTAGATCATATTAATTCGGTAATTGATAATTATTATCCAGATTGTGTGATGTTGCATGATCACGTCAGAACAAATCCATACAGTGAAGATTATTTATTTAAGTATATTGAAGAAAATGATGAAAAATTCACAGACAAAATTTTTAATCTCTACAAAACAAGAAGTTTAGAAAAAACAAAGTTAATAAAAGATACGAATATACCAAAAAGAATTCACGAAACTAATTTTTTAATTTCAAGAAAAAATAAAATAATAGATTATTGGAAAAATACTTGGGGATTATCTGAAAAGTATATAAATCAAACAATTGTAGATCAAATAATTTTATGAATGCATTTATAACATTCTGTAGACAAAATGTAAAACAGAGTATTGAAAAAGAAATACATTTACTTGGAATTAAAAATCCAAAAAATATAAGTGTGCTTGAAAAATTTAATTTAAGATCTGGACAGCCTATTGTTTGTGTAATAGAAAGCTTTAGAATAATAGCTTTCTATTTAATTACAAATGATGGGGAACTTCATCAAATTTATGGTTCTCTTGACTTTTTATTTGAAATAGAAGAAATAGATGATTTTTGTCTTATAAATTTAAAAAAATATAATTACATAAACTATACGTTGCTAGAATTGTTCAAATGTATATCAAGAGAAGAATCTAAAATTTATTCTGATTTATTTGAAACATTTGAAGAAACTATTTTTTATAATTTATTGCATACAGAAAGTGATTTTTTAAAAATAAAGAATTTTATAAAGAAAGAAATAAATAAGCTTGATATTTCTATATTGCTAAAAACAAGAATGTTTAAAGCATTATCAGTTGTCAAATCACCAAACAATAAAATCTTGAAAAAGAAGATTGATGTAGATTTGCACGGTTACACAATAAAAATAAATACTATACTTACGTAATATTTCTGTAAGCTAATTCATTTGATCTGTTAAACAAATCTCTATTCATAACACATTCTGAGCAGTGCATTTCCCCATTGCCAAGTTTCCAAATTTGTCTTCCGCTAGGCAATGTATTTATTTCACAATGACAAAATTCATGCAATGGTGGAACTTTAAAATTAGCTGGTAGTTGAACTTGAATTGGTTCTCTATTTGCAACTCCAGCAGGTGTGTCTGTTGCTGGGGGAATATTAGTAGGAACTGGAGTAAACTCTGGTGCTTCTTGAGTGGGTTCCTCAGTTTGATCATCTTGTTGATCTTCAATATTGAGATCATCAATTTCATCATCAACAAATTGTTTAATAATCTTTTTCTTTGGATTACCTTCGGTGAGTTGACCAAGGAGATTATATGTTACTGCTTCTCGATACCACATTTAAATATCCAATTTTCCTTGAGAATAATCTAAATCATATTCACGCATAGGATACAAACTTTGAGGTTTTCCTAATATTTTTTCTCTAATTCTTTCTGCGGCTGGATTGATTGGATTACTAACTAAATATTCTGGTTTATCAAAATTCTCATAATTATATTTAAGCCATTTATAAAGATTAGAAGCTACACCCATCCCTTCATGGTAATCATCAGTTCTGACTAATTTGATATATATTTGTTTTTTACCAGAACTATAGAAATCTAAGTCTAAATGCATTTTCCCAACTGGTTTATCTTTATCCATATGTTCTAAATCATATGCATTTAAGACATATGATATTATTCTCATTCTTGTTCCAGAATGCTTCCAATCACTATCATCAGTGTCAGAAACTTGTTTCAATTCATAACTAAGATCATTGAAATCATAGTAAGTTTTATGTCCCTTGAGAGCAGTTTTGTACCACATGTTATTTTTTTCCAATCATGACGTTTTTGATATCTGTCAACCATTTTCCAATATATGATGGATTAGTATCATATATTGCGCCACCAGGATCATTTGGAAGCATAGGTATTTCGTAAAAGAAATTGTCACCTTTGTTTATACTTTTTTGTATAGCGATTATTTGTTCTTTAGATGGAATTGTGTGTATTTCAACGCTTAAGTCATTTCCATCTTTAGAAATTCTTATACTATCAGTGCTTTGCATAAATGGAACAACATATTGTTTATGAAAATTTGTATATCCATCTTCTATATCTGGCATTATAGGCATGACTTCAAAAACACTGTCATGAGTAAGGTCTCTGACATCATGACCATCTGAAAAATCCAACATCTTACCGTCAGATAATACATATCCAGCTTTATTAGGATCCTTTGTTAGATTAAATCTATCTATAGCTTTTTCAATATAAGGATGAGTCTGAGCAAATTTGTACCACATATTATTTTTATTCTTTAAATCTTTATAAAACTCTTATGTCAAATGAATTTGATCCAAAGAAAATAATCGATTTCAATAAGAATTATTATGAGATTTTAGATATTGATAAACTTGATTTGCCAAGTGGTAAATCTAGAGATGAGAGAGTTAAGACTTCTCAAATACTAGAAAGTGCTTTTAGAAAAAGAGCTAGAAAATGTCACCCTGATTTTGGTGGGTCTAATGAAGCGTTTTTGGATATTGTTAGAGCTAGAAGAATACTTGAAGATCCAATTCTAAAAAAAATTTATGATCAAGGTTTCTTTGATGAATTTACTATTGGAAGCTTAGAAAGTGATTTTGATGTTGATTGGAGTAAAGTAGGAACATATCGCAAAGGTACTCCAGAAGATAGCATTGGATTTAGTTTATTTTTGAAATTATGTGAAAGAAAAGAAGAATTAAATTTAGTACCAGCATTTTATCCAACTTCTAATGAGCACAACTATGAATGGGATTTTGTAATCAAGAATACAGATAACAAATCAAAACTTGTAATATCAATAGTAAATGATGAAAATGAAGTTCTAAGATTGTCAGATAGTTCTGATGTAGAACATGCATTACCATTTAAGATTTATATTTGTATACCAAAAGCTAGTTTGTGTTTTGTAAGAGATAATACACAAGTACTAAGTCCTACGGGAAATATCTTGACCAATGCTAGCATTACTAAAGTTTTATATAACGATCAAAATCTTCTTGAAACAACTAATCTTGATAATGCGCATAGTTATTTAGACAGTTTATTATCGGGAGATCTTTTACTTTTTAAAGACGGCAAACTAAATAAATTAAATAAAAATCTTGCAAATGTGACTGAAACAAAGTGGATGGAAACAGATAAATTAAAAGAATTTGACAAGTCACAACTAGACCAAATTTTTAATATTAGAAAATTTGAAACCACAATGAATGAAAATGCAGCTGATTTTATTGATAATATTGATAAACATAAGATTATAAAAGCTGTATCAGATAAACCAGACTTGCCTTTTTAGTAGGGCTCACCAAGCATAAAAAAGAAAAGAATACTGTGATTATAATATCAACAAAAATGCGAGGAGACCAATAATTTGGCAAAGCATATTTACATCATCGACACTTGTGTCTTACTTCACGATCCCCTTGCCCTATATAAATTCGGTGACAATGATATTTACATACCATTAGCAGTCATCGATGATTTAGACGACATCAAGACAAGAAAAGAAAATGTTGGATGGTCAGCCAGACAAGTATTTAGAAATTTAGAACATTATTCACTTCAAGATCTTCTCAAAGGTGTGAAGATCAATGAGCTCGGAGGAAGATTGTTCGTCTACAATACAGAGTCTCCTTTACAAAAAAACGAACGACCAAATATTGTCAAAGTTCACTCTGATAACGCAATTATAGAATGCTGCTTAGCTCTTAAATCTGCAAACCCAAGAAAAAAAGTTGCAATTATTACAAAAGATACTGGATTGAGAATTCGTGCTATCACATGGGGATGTGCAGCTGAAAATTACAGATCTGATCAACTTTCTGATGAAATTTATACTGGCTTAAGAAATTTAGAACTTACAAGCCAAGCAGACTGGACCTATTTATGGTCTGATAACGAAATTGAACTTAAAAAATTATCCGAAGATACAGTAAATAAACTTGGTGATATATATCCAAATGAATTTATTTTATTTCAATATGGAGAAAGTATTTGCCCAACTCTATACAAGAGAGGTATTTTGAAAGTTCTTAAAGAAAAATCTAACGCAAAAGAGACTAAAGGATACTCTGGTGTTCAAGGTAAAAACTTAGAACAAAAATGTGCTTTAGAAATTCTTGCTGATCTAACTATTCCTCTTGTAACTCTTTCTGGACCAGCAGGTACAGGTAAATCATTCTTAGCTTTGGCAGCTGCGTTACAAATGATCAATGAAGGTATCTATGACAAAATTGTTGTTATGAAGCCTTTGATTCCTGTTGGCGGTAAAGATATTGGTGCTTTGCCTGGAGATAAATTTGATAAGATCTCTGCTTGGCTTGGTCCAATCAAAGATAATATTGATCAAATCTTAGGATCAAAATCTCTTTCAGCTAATAATATGTTTGAAGAAATGTGCAGAGATGGAATTATTGAAGTAGAGGCTATGGCTTTTATTCAGGGACGTTCTATCCCACGATCTGTCATTATTCTTGATGAAGCTGAAAATATTTCACCTAGAGAAGCAAGGATGGTTGTAGAAAGATGCGGAAAAGACAGTAAAGTCATCCTCCTTGGCGACCTTTCACAGGTCGAAAATCCTTATCTTGATGCAAAATCTAATGGTCTTTCTCACGCAATTTCTGGTGGAAAGAAAAGTGAACTTGTTTCATCTGTAACATTAAGTAAGGTTGAAAGGTCTGAATTAGCTGCTGTAGCAAGCGAAATTTTCAATAGACCGGAAGCTAGAAGAAATTAATTAAATGGTTGATAAATAATGTCACACGCTTTTATTTGGTCTGAAATAAATTCCTCAACTCCAAGTTTAGAAACATATAGAGAAGTGTCTAGTGTTGGGTTTGGTACAAATGTTTCTGGAACTTGGAACAAAAAATTATTTAGACTAAAGTGGATAAACTCTAGTGTAGAAGATGTCAAAATTTGGATAGAAAACGAATTTGCTGATATTTACACTGATCAGAATTATCCACAAATTAAAAATACAAGCGGAGTAAAACTTTTGCAAGACTTAGGTTTTGACATAAGATTTACTATTTTTGACTCATTTACAGTAACAGATCTTCCTAACGCAGACGTAGCAACAACTACAAATTTATCGAGCGCATCATTGGCTGGAGTTACAAGATTAACTACAGCCAAATATGTTGATGGTTTGCAAATGAACAATAATAAAATTGTTCTAGTAAAAAATCAGACAGATGCTAAAGAAAATGGATTGTATAAAGTTCTTTCGTCTGCAGGATATGGAACTATTACGGTTAATAATGCTGAAGATATTCTTACAGCAGGTAGGATTGTAGCTGTAGGAAGCTCATCATGGGTTACCTACAGCCAATATCTAAGTCCATTTCAATCAGCAGCTTACGGAACTACATCAGTACTATTTGTTAGCAGAAACAATATATATCAGCTTACAGACGTACAAGCTGCTACAACTACAAATTTAGGATCTTCAGCAACTGGATTATCAAGCTTAACAGCCACTATAGATAATCGTACTCTTGCACTAAATGACAGAATTTTAGTTAAAGATCAAACTAATAAAATACAAAATGGAATTTATAGCGTAAATAGCTTATATAAAGCTAATGGTTCAACTATATACAATCCATATAGCAGCACTGTTGCTGCAGATGATTTTTGGGATAATGCTGTAAGTTATATCAACGCAAATAATTATGTCAATATACAAGTGTTGACAGCAGGAGTTGCATATAGCGGAGCATACTTTAGATTTTATTCAGGTTCAGGACTTACGGGGGGAACTGCTTCAACTTCTGTGTTGAAATGGTCAAATGCTACTTACAATTACTCTCGTGCAAATGTAGATTATTATTACGAAGTATCCTCTGGTTCAACATCAGTATTTAGAAATAGCTTGGGAGTGCTTGCTCAAACAACTTCCATAGTGTCTACTGGAAGCGGCAGTACTGCAGCTCTTACAGTTGGTAATACACTTTTAGTAAAACATTACAATAATGCTGCAAGCGGTATTTACAGTGTCACGTCCGTAGGATCATCAAACCTGTGGACTAGATCTACTTCTTATGATCAATCAAATGAGATTTCTCAAACTGTAATAAAAGTTGCTAACTATACCAACTCTATTGGTGGAAATATTTTTTATCTTGGTAAAAACACTACTTATTCTAACAGTTTTTCTATCAACTATGATGGCATTGCAGTTCAGGAAAGATTTTATCCTTACACATATGAACCAGTCTCCAATATAATAACATCAAATATTGCTGACTTTGCAAAAGTTAATTCAACAATTTTTGCAGATCCAGGAATTGGAGTTTCGCAAAGAATTTTAGTTTCCGGACAAACAACATATCCATCACAAAATGGCATTTACAGTGTTTCAGCTCTTTGTGAAACTATAAAAGGTCTTGAATTTTCAAGCACTTACAGTATTGAAAGAGGAGCATTAATAACTGTCTCTAATGGATCTGTTGGTGCTGGTACTTCATATTTCTTGTATGCATTAGGGTCAAACACTTCTGCTGGATCTATAGGAGTAACATTTGTAAATATCACATCTGCTCCTACTGTAATCTGCAAAGCGTCTACGGGAAATTCTACGGGTAGTTATATTATGCCTGGAGATTTTGATGTTCCTGTCAGTATAGGAATGACAGTTCTAGTCAACTCCTCAAATCAACTCAACAATGGAATATACGCAGTATCATCTATTGGAAGCTCATCAAAAAGAGTATTTGATTTTGCAGATGGATTAGTCAACTGGTCAAAAGATATTTTAACAAATGTTCTTACAACTAATACAGATGGAACTTACTATGTTTCTCCTAATTTAAAGAAACAATTATCAGGTGTTTATCAAGCAAGTTCAATTGCAGCTACTCACTATGGTGAAATTTTTGTTCCAGAAATTTCATTCTCATCAACAGCAAACTATGAAAATTTCTTTGGCATAGATGGCAAATCTTCATCATTCATTCAAGAAATTGATATTGATTGGAAAGAACAAGATTTTCAAAAATATAATGTAAGAGCAATCTATTATTCAGCTACAGATTCAGGATTTCCAACAACAGCTGGAACAGCTGTATCAAGTCTTGTAAGATCTAAAACTGGCAGTGGCACAAGTACATTACAATCAAATGAAAGTATTTTAGTATTTATTGGGTCAGGTGCTGCATCCACACATGTCAAGAATGGTATATATAGACCTGTATACACGAACATTGGAAGTGTTTACTTCGCTCAGCATGAAGATTTTTATTTCAACACAAAATTCGCATCAAATTCAGATTATAAAACTTTAGCTTCTCCTTACGAAAGACCAACTTTAGTCAATATCAATTATGGATATGTCGCAGCTGGTTCAACTTTCAGCTATGACAGAACTTATATGCAAGCAGAAGTTGGAGTAAGAGCAGGTTTGACTGGAACTTCATATATCTCTGAAGATCTTGAAACTGTACTTAATGCAGGTTCCGAAACATATACATTAGATAGTGAAATAAGACTTTCTTCTGATTTCTTAAACTTAAGTAAGTTTCCTAAAATTGCTCCAATCCAACACACTCTTGAAGCAAATACAACTCTTGATACTGTAAGTAACGATATTGTAATTGTTAAAAGAAATGGAACTCAACTTTTCAGTACAGTTTCTGGTGATTTAAATAACTATTATTATGCTCTTGGTGATAGAGTTTTCTATTACTCTGCTAATGAAGATTTATATAATAATACAGTTAGAAAATCAACTAGTGGTGTTTATCAAATAGTTCATATTGATAATAATTTCAATTATTATCTCAGAAAAGTAAAATATAATTCAGTCAACGGATACCTTGATTTTACAAAAAGATTAGTGGGATATTCTGCAACTGGATCTACTATATATTTAGCTAGACCAGAAACTCCAACAACAAGATTTACATGGGATAAAAAACAATATCCAGATGCTTTAGCAGATGTTTATGTAGTGTCAACTGGGGGAACAATCGTCTCCAGAACTTTAAATACTAACTTTACTATTGATGCTAAAAATGGCTTATTGTCAATTTCTGGAACTGGATGGACTGGAACACTTTACATGTATCTATACACAGATACTTCAGTTCCAAAATACAATGAAGATCCGAAACAATTATTTAATAGATATTATTACTTACCACAAGCACTAACTTACAGAAGCAATCTACTTACTACTACTGCAAAACTTTCAGCAAACTTGGTTGAAGACGGAGCATATTTCCAAATTGTTAACAGTGCTGGAACATCTACTACAACAGAAAAGAAATACAATAGGGACAGAAGTTCGTGGATAAAATCTTATTCTGCAAATAAAAACTATAGTTCTCATATTCATAATATTTTTGAATCATCATCAAATACAGAATATTTCTTTACTCAGAGACTGTCTTCAGATGGATACTATGTTAAATCAGGTTCTGGTAATACATCTAAATTTACAGATGTAGCTGCAGATCCAGTTACAAGAAATACTTTAGGAATATACACTGGTTCTTTATATTTACAAAAAATTACAAACTCTGGAACTGCTGCTACACTAGATAATACTTGGTATAGTGGAATAGCTTTTTCAACTGATAGTAATGTTTTAGTCCTAACAAACAAGCCAACAACTTCGTATGCAGATAAAATTATTGATAGTGGATATCAATCTTCATATTATAGTGACAAAAACTCTTTAGTTGTTCATGATAAAACAGGTAAAAAAGATCAAAAAATATATAAATTTGTACGTTCAGAATATGCTACAGTAGGATTAGCTGGTACATCTGTATTTGCTGGAAATAATTTCAGTGCAGTTTACGCAAGTGTTCAAAACTCAGCAGGATACGGAACTTTCTGCTTGTATTTTGATCCAACAAGCTCATTCAAATCTACTTCTTCTAGGTCGTGGATTGATATTTCAACAAGAACAATTTATAATACATCCGTTGGTTCAACAGGAAATATTCCAGACCCAAATAATATTTCTTACCAAGGTGTCTTGACTCCATTTACATATATACCCGAAGGATCTGGAATTGCTAGCACAGCAATTATTGATAGTTACACAGTACAATTTGGTGACAAAATACTACTTAAAAACCAAACAGATACAACTAAAAATGGCATATATACAGCAGTTCAAAACTATACCTGGACAATAGAAAGAGCACCTGACTTAAATGCTACTAATGAACTTTATGAACTTGGAAGAGTTTCATATGACAATAGAATTTTTGAATTAAATATTCCTGAAGATAGTAGCGCTTATAATTTAGGTTCCTCAGCTCTCAATACTCCACTATTCTGGAAACAATTAGGTTCTGAATTCACAATAGATGTTGTTGGAGTTTCTACTGCAAATTATTCTGGATTTACTTCAATACCTGACATAATTAACGGAATAGGAGTGACTGATGGAGACAAAGTCTTATTCTTAGGACAAACTTCTGAAGCTGAAAGATATGTAGCAAGAGTAAAGCAAGTATCTCAACCTAACCTTATAAGAGTTGGTACGGGTAGTAGTACAACACAATTTTCCATAGCAAGTTTGTTCGTCAAAGATGCAAACACAAATAAATTTTACGAAACATATTTCAATCCTTCTACTGCAACTGTTGGAACACATAATGTTGAATTTTTCCAACAAAATTACCTGACAAACTATACTTTGTGTTCTTTTGCTTCTACACAAAATCAAGCATTAGGATTAGCTGTAAACATATCTAATGTTCAAATAGGTGACAGAGTATTACTTAAGGACCAAACAAACAATAAACAAAATGGCATTTATTTTGTTGATGAAAGTGCTTTGTTTTATCTTACAAGACATAGTGATTTAATTTTAGATAATCAAATTTCACTTACTAAAAAAGTTAATGTATTAGGTGGAAATACTTCATCTGGTTATTACGGATTGATTTACGATGAAACAATTTCATCCCCAGGAATAGGTGTTACTCCTATTTATTTTGCAAAGGTCAATAACAATTCATTTTTAAGTGACGTAGTTGCTGCATCAACCGCTAACATAATTTTGACAAATCCTCCAGCAACATTAGACGGTGTAACTTTAGAAAAATTTGATCGTGTTTTACTTAAAGATCAAAGCAACAAGACGCAAAATGGTATCTATTATGTAGCAAGCATTGGATCATCAAATGTTTGGTCAAGATCTACAGATTTAGATACTAGCGTTGAAGTAAAACCGCAAATCACAGTAAGAGTAAGTAGTGGCAATACTTATTCAGAAGATAATTTTAGAATAAAATTACCTTTACCAGCATTTTTGTCAAATACAGTATTGACTGAATATACATTAGACACAACTAATATAGATTGGGTTAATACTACAACGGAAGCTTACGATAGCTCTCCTGAAACCTGGCAAACTCTTAAAGCTGGTTATTCCAATGCCATAAATATTGGTAATGCAAAACTAGGTATTGAACAAACATCACGAAGTAAAATATTTGGTATAGCTGTAAAAACACCATCTGTTGCGATTCTTTCTGCAAATAATATTACAACAAATGGTCAAGTGCGTAACCTTAGATTCAAATCTGAATACAAAACAGTAAAAGATTAGTAAAGGTAAAAGCATTTCGTATTTGAAAAAATATAATAACAATTTATCAAGAGAGATAAAATATGCATAATCTAGAAGCTCAACTTCATACACTATTGGAAGAAATTGCTCCCGAAGCACACAACTACGATGAGACAGCTAAAATCATAGCAACTGCTTCAGCAATTATAAATAAAAAATATAACTCCAGAAAATTAACAAAAACAAGTTCAAGGCAAGTTGAAGCATACTTGACTGATGCTTTGTTACAATCAATGAGTGTTCTAGAAACTTGGGAAGATGACTTTTCATATGGATATGTTGATGGCAGAGGATTATCTCCTATGCAATTAATTAAGAGAGTTGCGTCATCTGCTAAATCAAGTTTTGGCAACATGGATATACTCAATCCGGAAGGATTGAAAGAAGCGCTTGAATTTGACGAAGACGAAGAAAGTTTTTCAGAAGTAACTTTTGAAAATGCTGAGCAATCTCCAGATGTCTTTAAAACTCCAGGAAGAGGCACTCATAAAACTGATTCTCTAAGCGGTCATTCAAGATAATGTCCAAATTTTTAAAAATAGCTGCTCCTCCTGGTATTTTACCCCCACCAGGATTGGGAGCACCTATGCCTTCATTACCTCCTTTACCAGGACTTCCAGGTATGTCAGGGATGCCACCACCTCCAGGAGCAACTCCAAGCTCAAATCAAAAAGCAATCAAAGAACCATTGTCCAATTTGGGACTTATACTTGCTGATGCTGAAATTGAAAAAATGCTCATGGAAGAATTGCAATTTAACGAAAGAGAAATTGCAAATAAAATTTGGAAAATGTATGGCGGGGATGATGAAGGTGGAGTTAAAGACGGTCATTCCGGTAAAAGGAAAGAAGGCAATGAAATTACCGATGAAGAAATTAATGCCACAGATAAAAGTAGATGGGAAAGACTGCCATTTGGACAAAGTTTGATTGATTTAGAAATTGAACTTGATGATATGGCTAACGCGGTTAAGTTTCTGTCATTTGGTTTTGCTAAAAATAAATCTAAAGAACAAGCTGGAGGAGCTCCTGGTGGAATGCCAATGGCTTCACTAAAACTCAAGAACATGGTAAAATTAGCACGTAATTTGGATTTTTATGGTCTTTATAGTGTAGCTGATCGCATCCTGTAGAAAAGTTGACAAAAACCCTTGTTTTGGGTATAATGCTGTGATATAAAACATCACAGCATTTTTTTATGCCTGTACTTGAACTGAAGCGAAGGAAAGCAAATGGCAAATCAATACAACGAAGACTCAATCCAGATTTTGGAAAGTCAAGAGGCAGTTCGTACACGTCCTGCTATGTATATTGGTGATACTGGTAAAAAGGGACTTCATCACCTTGTTTGGGAAATTTTGGACAACTCTGTAGATGAACACATGGCTGGTCACTGTTCAAAAATTGATGTCATTATTTCAAAAGACAATCGTACGCTCACCGTAATAGACAATGGACGTGGTATCCCTGTTGCAGTCAAACAAGAAGATCCAAAGAAGCGATCTACACTTGAAATCGTACTTACTGAACTTCACGCTGGTGGTAAGTTTGGTGATGATGGATCTGGATACGAAGCATCTGGTGGTTTGCACGGTGTTGGTGCTTCTTGTGTAAACTTTCTTTCAGTAAATCTTGATGTTGAAGTTTATCGTGACAAGAAAAAATACCAATTGTCATTTGAGCGTGGTATCCCTGTAAATTCTGTCAAAGAAATAGGGACATCTAACGCAACTGGAACAAAAATATCTTTCACTCCTGACTATAATATTTTTGGCCAATTTTCTGTTGAAGATGCTTTCCAAGAAGTTCTTGTTGATGATTTTGAAATTGATGAAGTTTTTGCAGAATGTTCCGGTAAGTGGCGTAAAGCATTAATCAATGGAGAAATTAACGGTGCTATTTTCTTTGATATTTTCAAGTCAACAAATATAAATGAGCAAACTTTGGATGTCATTTATAAAAATTGGAATAAACATTCAAATAGCAATATCCAATTTGATGAAACTGTTATTGTACGACGTTTAAAAGAAACTGCTTATCTTAACGGTGGACTCAAAATTGTTTACAAAAATGAGCATACTGGAACTAAAGAAGATTTTTATTACGAAGGTGGGATTGCTGATTACGTAAGCTATCTTGCATCTACTCGTTCAAATCCATATCCTTCAAAACCATTTTACTTTGAAAATAAATCGGGCAAAGTAAATGTTCAAGTTTCGTTTCAATATTCAGAAGATGATGATGAAACAATTTATGCATTTGCGAATAACATTAATACTGCTGACGGTGGAACTCATCTTAGTGGATTTAAAACATCTATCACAAGGGTTATAAATCAATTCTCTCGTTCCTTAAATATTATCAAGGAAAAAGAGCCTAATTTGACAGGTGAAGATATTCGTGAAGGTATTGTAGCTATCATCTCTGTTCGTCTACCACAGCCACAATTTGAAGGACAAACTAAGGGCAAACTTGGTTCACCTGAAGTTGAAGGTGTGGTAAACAGACTTTTCTCTGAAGCTCTTACTGAATATTTTGAAAAAAATCCATCAATTCTTAAAATGATTTCTGAACGTGCTTTACGAGCAGCTCGTGCAAGAGCTGCAGCAAAGAAAGCTTCTGAGTCTATTAAGCGTCAAGGATTTTTAGGTAAGTCAGGATCTCTTCCTGGCAAGTTGTCTGACTGTGATACTGAAGATGTAGCCATTTCTGAATTATTCTTGGTTGAAGGTGATTCAGCTGCTGGGTCTTCCAAGGGTGGTCGAAATCCAATCACTCAAGCAATTCTTCCTATTCGTGGAAAAATCATCAATCCAGAAAAGAATGAACTTGCTAAGCTTCTTGCAAATGAAGAAGTTTCTGCTCTTATCTCAGCAATTGGAACTGGAATTCGTGATGATTTTAAGATTGAAGATTTGCGTTATGGCAAGGTTATTATTATGACTGACGCTGATGATGATGGCGCTCATATTGCTGCTCTTCTTATGACATTCTTCTATCGATTTATGCGTCCACTTGTTTTGAAGGGACATCTTTACCTTGCAAAACCACCTCTGTATCGTGTCACTGTGAAGAATGTTCACAATTATATTCACACTGAAGAAGAACTAAATTCCTATCGTGCTAAGTATGGTGATAAAATTGATGTGACACGATTCAAGGGTTTGGGAGAAATGGATGCTGAAGAACTTGGACACACAACTATGGAAATTGGCACACGTCAAATAATAAAAATTGGTGTCGATGATGCTGAAGAAGCTTCTAATATGCTAACAGTATTAATGGGTAGTGAAGTTGGTCCACGTAAGGCTCACATTATTAAGAAGTCTTTTGAACGTAGTAAGGAAATTGAAAACTAATGGCTAGGAATCTTAGAGTTAAGAATGTTGCGGAAGCATCAGACTTAGTTGATACAATTCTTGAAAAGAACTTTGTAGATCTTATTGATGAACGATTTACCAATTATGCTTTTGCAGTTATGGAAGATCGGGCACTGCCAGATGCTCGTGATGGAATGAAACCATCACAACGACGAACCTTAGTTGCTATGGATGATCTAAAACTCCGTGCATCTGGTAAGACTAAGAAGTGTGCAAAGATTTGTGGTGATGTATCTGGAAATTACCATCCACACGGAGAAGCAGTAGTTTATCCAACTCTTGTTCGTATGGCACAGACTTGGTCATTGCGTTACCCTCTTATCACTCCACAGGGGAATTTTGGTTCCCCTGCTCCTGAAGATAAACCAGCTGCTATGCGTTACACTGAAGCTAAATTGTCTTCATTTGGTGATTTGATGGTAAACGAATTGTCTGATCAGGTAGTTCGTTATCAATCAAACTACAATGATGAAATGATGGAGCCAACTGTTCTTCCTTCACTCTTTCCTAACTTGATTGTAAATGGATGTAGTGGTATTGCAGTTGGATGGGCTACTAATATGGCACCTCACAATTTACGTGAAGTTGCTAAATTGATTGATGCTTATATCAAAAATCCAGATATCACTACAGATGAAGCATTGCAAATTGTTCCTGGTCCAGACTTCCCAATTCGCTGTAAGGTTTTAGGGTTAGATGGTATTCGTTCATACTTTACAAACGGACGCGGTACTGTTCAACTTGAAGGATATTACGACATTGTTCAAGAGCGTAATCAGGAAATTATCAAGATAATAGAACTACCTTACGGCAGTAGTGCTGAAAGCTTTTGTCGTGAAATCAAAGAATTAGTTGAAAGTAAGAAGATTGAGGGAATTACTGGTCTCAAGAATCTTACAAGCAAAAAAGGTATGGATGTCCGTATCTGGCTTCACAAAACTGCAAGTTCACAAGTTATTTTGAATCAACTCTTGAAGCGTACGTCTCTTCGAACAAGTTTTTCTGTTAACTCAACAGTTCTTTTAGATGGCAAAAAAGTTGTTGAGAATGTTGCTATACTTCAACTTGTAAAAGCATTTGTAGATCATCGTAAAGAAGTTCTTACTAATAAATTTACTGCAGAACATGTAAAGAATAGTTCACGAATTCATATCCTTGAAGGTCTTCTTGGAATTACTGACAAGATTGATGCTGTTATTAAACTTGTTCGTAATGCCGATAACAAAGAAGAAGCAGCCAAGGAGCTTATTGCTCAAGAGTTTGTATCTTCGCAAGAACAAGCTGATGCAGTTCTTAGGATTACTCTTGGAAACCTTACAAAACTTGACACTCGTGCATTGCAAGATGAATTTGATAAGTTAGCTAAGCGTAATGAATGGTTATCTGCTCAGTTGGCATCAGAGAGCAAAATGCTTGGTCTTATATCAAAAGAACAGCTTGAACTTGCTGAAAAATTTGGTGATGATCGACGTTCTGAAATTCTTGCTCTTGAAGATGAAATTTCTTATGAAGATTTAATTCAAGAAGAAGATATTATTGTCTCCCTAACAAAAGATGGATATATCAAGCGTGTTCCCCTTGATACATTTAGAACACAAAACCGTGGTGGTAAGGGAGTGATTGGTGTCAAATCTCGCGAAGAAGATGAAGCTTCTGATATCTACAGTGGTACAACTCATGACTTGTTCTTATTCTTTACAAATCAAGGTAATTTGTTAAAGAAGAAGGGTTATGAAATTCCCCTAGCTTCACGTACTTCTAAAGGCACACACTTAAATAATCTCTTGAATCTAACTGAGGGTGAATCTGTATCTTCTACAATCACCATGAAATCATTAGACATAGATGGTTATTTTATTATGGTCACAAACAAGGGTTTGATTAAGCGTTCCGAAATTCGTGAATACGATACAAGCTTGCGAAAACGTGGTTTGAAAGCAATAACTCTTACCGAAGGTGATAGATTGAGTTTTGTTATGATGACTGACGGTAATAAAGATGTTATGCTTGTTACTTCGCTAGGTATGGCTGTTCGTTACAATGAGACTTTAGTTCGATGCATTGGAAAGAATGGACAAGGTAGTCGATCTATGCTACTAAGACCAGAAGATAGCATTGCATCTGTTCTAGCTATTGATTCAGAAGCAGACCCATCCATTTTAGTTATTACTGAATATGGAAAAGGAAAGAAAACTTCTGCATCTGAATATAGGTCAACTGCTGGTAGATGTGTCAAAGGGCAAAGAACTATCAATCAGTCCAAAAGAGAAAAGACAGGAAAGATTGTTTCTGCTTTAGCTGTTACTGATAATGATGACATCTTGGTTCTAACATCTAAAGGCAAAATGATGAGATGTAATCTTGACAGTCTTAGGAATAAATCCAAAGCAACACAAGCAAATAATATAGTCTCATTAGATGACAATGATATGGTGCAAAGTGTGATTTTAGTACCACTCAGTTCTGAAATAGAAGAAACAGAAGAGTAAGCAAAAAAAGCTCAGGCAAGTCCTGAGCTTTTTTTTTATAAGGAATACACACCTTAATTGCAGGAAAATAAAAGCTATGGCAAGTGAAAAAATTGTAAGTTATATACAAAAATCATTTAACATTGATGTTTATCTTACTAAAGAGGAAAATATTTCTAGTAAATATCTTTTGTCAGCATCAATTAATAAAGTTTTCAATATTGTTTCTCATATAACAGTAGAAAATAGTCCATTAAAAAAAGCATACAATTTGCAATCTTATATAAAAACTCCATACATACTAACATCAGATATTGTTAGCAATAAGGATAACTAGATGAACAATAGTGAGATATACACTGGAACAACAATAAAAATTTATGCAGCTCTTACAGATGAATCTGGTGTTGGTATAACTACTACAGGTCTTAAATTTTATATGTTTGAACCTGGTGGAATAGGTTATACTTTTACATTCGGAGTTGGATCAGGATCTGGAAATACACAAAATATTCAAGGCACTGGAACTACTGGATCGTATTATAAATCCTGGACACCGTCAAGAGTTGGTAAACACAAATATACTTGGGAATCTTATAATGGAGTTAACTCAACATTCAAAAGCTTCTTTGAAGTAAAAGACTCTAGGTGGTAAAGTGGCATTCCCAGGTATCCTAACAAGAGGTCAATTTGCTACTGGATTACAAACTAAGAGTATTTGTATCAATGGAGATTATCTACTAGTAGAAAATTGTGATATTAATCAAACACAGGAACTTGATATCAACTATTATGTTCAAGGTGGACCATCTGCTTCTATATACAATTTAGGTGTAAAGAAATACGAAGGTTCAATTTCTTTTCCATTAAGAGTTGATAAAAATGGTAACTTAGAAAGTGCTGCGAGAACTTTACTAACTTATGCAGCAAGGCCTATGTCAGCTTTAAGAATTGATACACATCATGTTCTTTCTCATTTTAATGCAACCGTAAGTAATCCTGGATCTGACAATAATCAACTTTTATCTTTAGATTCAGTGGTGATAAACAACTTAACAATAAAAACCAGTGACGGTGGCCCAGTAAATGTGACATTAAGTGTCACTGGAATGGTAGATGCTGGAACTGGTTCAACATTCAATATAAATGAAAACTCTCTCCAGGGAAGAGTTTTGTCATTTGCTGAATGCAATGCTTTCAGGAAAGAATCTTCTATGAGAACAACTTCTGAATTTGAAATCAAGATTGAAAATGAACTTATAACTCCTGTTTTTCTAATGCCTTATTATGCTGGTGCTGGAGTTACACACAAAGATCAAATAGAACTTATTGCTGTTAAAACAACAAAGTGGTCAGGATCAATCACTGAAGTATCAAGACAAGGTTCTGATCAACAAACTTTCATTCATGGTGGTTTTATGCAATTTCAAAATCTTACTTTTGAAATTGGAAGTATAACTGCTTCTTTTCCAAATCCAGTGTTTAACATCGCACAAACTCCATTATCCTCACAAATAATAAGGAGAACGACTAGTTGGATTGGAATAAATAAACCAGACGCTTCGATGCAAGCCAATGGCTTATTCACTTTCGCTTGAAAGGGAAGCATCTAACTTATAATGAATAAGAACAATAATCTTTAAAAACAAAAGAATGAAATAAGAAATCTTTTGAAAGTGAGTAGAAAAAATGCCTATTAATAATGACATCCTTGGTATTTACAAAGCTGTCTATATTAGAACAGCCAGTGGTGGTGCTGGTTATTCTTATATTGTAGAGTCAGCAAGTAGAAGTGTTACGATTGATGCCAATCCGAAGTCAATGATAACTGGTAGTCCAAAAACCAGAATTATGGACATCGGTGGAGCTAGTGAGTCTATCTCAATTCAATCTCCTATCCTTATCGGTGGTGGTTCTAGATGGGATGGTAGACAACTAGCTGATGATAAAATCACTGAAATTCTCAATCCAACCACCGCTACACTTCCTGTATTGAAATCTGCTGAGTTTTCGATCAACGAAGGTGGTGGATCGGTTTCCATTACTTTAGAGGGTGATGGAGATGTTGGTATTGGTACATCTTCCTTCTGGGTAGTTCAGTCTAATGCTCCACACCCATCCTTAGATCCAACAGGTTCTGGTGTTGGATATTCAACTGCTGGTCCTACTAGAGTTGCTCGTTTCTATGACTTCAGAGCACAAATTGGTAACAGAACTTACTTCATTCAAGAAGCATCTATCAGCGTTAATGTTGAAACAAGCAAAGCTTATTTCATCAACCCATACAACTTTGTCAATCCAAATAGCGGTTATTCCCTTGGTGGCGGTGGTGGTACTAACTTACCATCTGGTTTGTCTGGTAACGGTATTTCATACAAGTATGGTACTCCATTCCCACACATTGGTATTAATGCTATTACTGTTTCTGGTAAAGGCAAGGGTGCAGTTGTTGTTGGTTCAACATATGCTGACGAAAACCTTGCTGGTATTACAACTCAGAGTGCAGGTAAGACTATTCTTGCTTCTGCAAGTTCAACTTCATTTGCTCTTGAAGTTGCCGGGTATGATGAACAAAACGTCTTTGGCTGGCAAAACCTTATTTCAGCTGGAATTGGTCTTTCAAAAGCTATCATCAACGCTACAAACTTCCAAGTCAATACTGGTATCTTAACAGTTGACTTCGACTTTATGTGCTACGTTGCATAATAACTAGTCTTCGTCATTATCGATTATGAAGTTTTCATAATCCCAGTCATCAATGCTATCCATATTGTCCCAAACAAGTTGGACTATATTTATTTCCTTCTTGGACAATATGGATAGTATCAAACCATCATTCAAAGATAAGATGGTAAAAAGATTGTTTAGTTTACTATCTGTAAATTTCACTGAACAATAAATTACATCCCCAACCTTACTTTCAATAACTATACCATCTATTTCTGTTTTATATAATTTTAGAAATTTCAGAAAAGCTTGATGCATGGTTTGTATGTGTGCATTTTCATGATAATACTTAGCAAAAAAGCTTAGCATGCTAGCTTCATAAGTATTTAATTCATAAGCTTTTTTATTATATCCATCACTTAAAGCCACAAAAACTCGACTTTCTGCATTAACTACTATACTTTCAATTTCGATAGGTAAAAGCTCATAACTGTCATCAGTTATTAATTTTTGCCTATCTATTTTTTTATCATCCATCTTTTTTGCACTCACATTTTTTACAAGTATTGCACATCTTGCTATTTATAAAACTTGAAAAAGCCATCATTACACCGCCTAATATCATAAAAAAGTTAAATAAATCATATCGAATTACATTTTCGTCATTATGTTTATGAAGCAATCTGCCGACTAAAAATAAAAATAATCCAAGAGCTAATATACTCAAGGCTTTGTTAGATTTATGAACCTTGTACCCAAAACACAAATTTGCGATATTTATAAGTAATGAAACAATAAGAAATACAAGCTCAAATGTTTCATTGATAAACAAATAGACACCAGATGTAGGAATTAAAATTAGAACAAGTGGCAAAATCGTACAGTGTATTGCGCAAATTAAACTTGACCAAAAACCTAACCTGTTCATATATTTGCTTTTTCCTTGGCAATCTCATGCAATTTTATTGATTTTTCTTTAATAGTTTCTTTAGCAGATTCTAATAAACTGGACAAGAGTTCTATATTTTGACTTTTGCCATCTTCTTGTATAGAAATTTTCAAATCATTCAAATCAATAATATCTTCTTTGCTTAGTGCATTAGTTCTAAGTAGTTCTTCAACTTGAATTTCGCAATCATAAAGAAAATCGTGCATATTTGTAATTTTTCTAAAATATTCATCTTCTTCTTTGTATTTTTGTGCATCATCAATAATTTTTGATATTTCTTCATTTGATAATGATGCTTGCCCAGTAATCTCAATATCTTTCTTGACTCCAGTGTCCAAATCTTGAGCCTTGACTGAAAGTATACCATTTGCATCAATTTCAAATGTTACTTCAATCTTTGGTACTCCTCTAGGTGATTTTTCTATTCCATCAAGCTTAAATTCTCCAAGGCATAAATTATCAATCGTCTTTGGTCTTTCTCCTTGAAAAATCTTCACATCAACAGAAGTTTGATTGTCATAAGCAGTTGTAAAGATTTCCTTTACAACTGACGGAACTTGAGTATTTCTTGAAATTAAGATGCTCATAATTCCACCTTGAGTTTCTACACCCAAAGATAGAGGACAGACATCTAAAAGAAACACTTCTCTGCTTGATTTTCCTGTCAAAACTGATGCTTGGATTGCTGCCCCTATTGATACGGCTTCATCAGGATTTATTGACTTATTTGGCTTTTTTCCAAACTTTTCTTCAATAGCTCTTTCAATCATTGGAATTCTAGTACTTCCACCTACAAATACAACTTCATCTATCTTGTCAGTTTTTGTATTTGCGTCTCTTAGTGCATCATTTACACAGACCATTGTTTTATCAATATAATGCTTGATAGAAACTTCAAACTCTTCACGAGTAATTTTAATTGGTGATTTGCCCACCATAAGATTAGCCACTAACATATGAGAAAGCATTTTTTTAGTTTTCTCCGATATGTTTCTCAAATCAACAGGATCTAATGTGTTGATAGTTTTATTGCAAATAATTTCACTTATAGCAGAATCAAAATCTACACCGCCAAGAGAAGTATTTCCAGATGTAGATTGAACGTGAAAATCAACACCGTCCATAAGTTTGAGTAAAGTGACATCAAATGTTCCTCCCCCCAAATCATAAACTAAAATTGTTGCATCATTTTTCTTATCTAACCCATAAGCCAGAGATGCTGCTGTGGGTTCATTGATAATACGTAAAACTTTTAATCCAGCTAGTTCTCCAGCCGTTTTGGTGGATTGTCTCTGATCGTTGTTGAAATAAGCTGGTACGGTAATAACTGCTTCGGTAACTTCTGTACCTAAATATGTTTCAGCGCATAGTTTCAAATATTTAAGAATGTGAGATGAAATTTCTTCAGGACTATATGACTTACCATTTATTGCAAATCTTTTACTAGTTCCCATGTGTCTTTTTACGACACGAATGGTACTAAAAAAGGGCAAATGCTGCTCCATGTCAACAGCATACTGCCCTACATATATTTCGTCGCCAAAACTAACAACGCTTGGAGTTATACGCTCTCCTAAATCGTTTGGAATAACTTCGGGTTGATCATTTGAATTTACATATGATACAACACTAAAAGTACTCCCTAAATCAATTCCAATTGCATATCCCATAATATAGGATTATACATTTATTCTGGATCTTCTGGTAAAACAGTTCCTCCAGGTTTATATCCTTCAAAAAGTTCTTTCAAAGCATCTTTATTTTCAAGTTTTTTTCTAAATGACAGAGTTTCACTTTTGGTTATAGGACCAGATTTCGATATTTTCGTTTGATCAGCTGGTAAGTCATTTCTATAATCATGAGCCATAGAAATTAATTGAACAACAGCAAACGTATCTTTACACTTAGGACATCTCATAATTGCATAAACTTCAACTTCTGATTTTGGCAACCAACCAAGATGAGAGTTTTTAGTAAATGGAGTTTTGCAGTTCCTGTTAAGACAATGCTTAGGCTTTCCGACTATTGTTTGATGAAACATGGCTTCCTCCTCCAAAGGTAATTTCTTATTCCCTATTTAGTATAAATGCACTTGCAAAAGGTATTCTCTGATAACAGGTATAATATTATAGTGTAAACCGCTGAAGGTATTAATCAGCGGTTTTTTTACGTTAAGAAGGGGGTGATTATTATGAAGATTTTTGAACAAATTGAAGAGATGATGAATCAAGTAATTTCAGCATTATTCAAAATGCAAATGTAAGGTAATTCATAATCTACAATGGCGTAGATTATTTTATTTCATACATCTTCCAAGCTCGTTCATTTCTGTATACATTTTTTCTCATATTAGAGTGTGATTTCAAATTCTTGTGTTGAGATGCGAAATCAATAATAATAGCTTCAGGTTTTCCGTTTTGTATTGAAGCTTCCACATCTTTTCCAACACATCTTAAGACTCTTCCAACCTGTTGATAAGTAGTAACAGGAGATTGATTACTTCCAGCCAACACTAAGCAAGAAATTTTAGGAGCATCAACTCCAACATTTGCCCATTGTGTTGCTATAAGAATTATTTCATTATTTTCTACAGCATTAAGCATTCTTCTTCTGTAGTTTTTTTCCTCATCAGTAGGATCGTCAAATCCTTTGTCTCCACCTGGGACAAATACTGAATCCTCAATCATACCTTCGAGTATTTCACCATGCTCTCTTCTTTCAACAAGAATGAGAGTTGGTACACCTTTTTGTTTGAAACCTTCTGCAAACTGCTTTATGCGATAGTTTCTTTCCCAGTGATTTACGATATTTAAGTTGTAAACTTCATGCCATGTTTGAGCTGATTGCACATCTTTGATATGAACAACGAAGATCTTTGGTGGAACTAAATATCCTTGCTCGATCAAATCACTTGCTGTAACTTCAACAATTTTTCCACCGAGAGTACCTTCAATTCTAATTTCTTGATTATCAGTTCTAAAAGGAGTAGCAGATAGCCCTAAGCGATAATATGAATTAAGAGATTGTTTGCCAATTTCTTCAGTAACCACAGCAGCAACATGAGCTTCATCTATAATCAGAGCTGTACATTCAGCAATAACTTTTCTTACTTGGCTTTTTTGGAATAATATTTCTTGTCTGTGATCCCAGGCTGTCTGAGCTTTTTTGTATGCAATTAGTTCAATTTTGGTAAGAGAATTTATTTCTCTTTCATATTTTTTGCGTAGTTTTTCTGCATCTTTTGATTGATTTTCTTCTGCATTGATTACTTCAGAATGTAAATCTGACAATTGATTATTTGCTGTGTTTTTAGCTTTTTTGTATGCAGCTAAAGTATCTTCTAATTCTTTTTGAAGAAGAGCTGTTGATTTACTTCCTTCACCGTTGTCTTCCACAATTTTATTATTTGATTCAACATACTTTTTATCAAAAGCTATCAACGCTGTTTGATAAGTGATAACATTGATACCATCCATATTGATATCACACAATCCACCGCCAGCAATACCAACTTTGACAGGTTGACCGTCTAATCGTAAGTACTTTTCAAATTCTTTTTGTGTTTGTTTTAATAGTTCAATAGCTGGAACAATAAAAACAACTGGCTTTACTTTAAGTTTTGTAAATATAAAACAAGAAGTCATAGTTTTTCCAGCTCCAGTTGCCAGAGCTAACATTCCTCTTTGTCTTTTGTGTGCTAAGACTCCTGATATATGCTGATAATCTCTTAGCTCTTTACCTTGAAAATCACAAGCTATAGGATAATCTTTTGCTGGTTTAGTTCTGCAATCAATAAAAGTATGTTGAACTTTTAATTCTTGAAATAGATTTGCAATTCTATTACTCAATCCGGCAGGGAATGATTGCAATCTCTTGTTGTAAAGAGTAATTTTTCCATCCCATTGCCCCATCTTATATTTTGCTGACCATTCATGTGACGGTACAGTGTAAGACAACTCATTCTTTACTGCTTCAGAATACATTTGAGGCAATAAACCATGATCATGATCATTGTTTACAATAATACACTTATCGTTATATACCTTAATCTCAATCATATAAACCATTATAACATAAAGAAACAACCATTTTGTTGGTGTCAACAAAATGGTTGTCAGATAAAAATAAAATAAATTATTTAGAATTCATTGCGTTGAATTTATTTACAGCAGTTGTAATTTGTTTTGGGTGCTTACTTATAAATGTTTCAAGAGTGCTAAGGACGAGCATTTCGATTTTCTCAATATCTTCATCATCAAGTTCAATACCCTTGGATGCTGCTCCTAAACGAATGAATCTAACAAATTGATCAACTCCATCCGTTACAGAAAACTCACCATCTTGAATCTTATTAAGACCTTCGATCCATATGTCTAAAATTTTACCAGCTTTAGACCCCAATTTTGCTTCGAGAACAATCTTGATCACTTGCAGTGTATTTAACGTAACTTTGGTATCAGCTGTAAATTTAGCTAGATAGGTAAGTACTGCAATCCCTACAACACAACAAATTAAAAATAAAATTAGATCATTTTGTGTATTGGTGAATATGGACATCAATTTTTCCATCTTAGCAATCCTTAGCTATTACAGTGTCATCTTCATCAGATGCATCAATATCTAAATCCATTCCAGTTGTTGAAGGGATTACAAGTTCATCTTTGATTGGTGCTGGAGAATCATTCTTCTCATCTGCCCAAACTAAATTTTCTGCTTGTACTTCATGCCCCTCGCTATCTGTAAACTTTTCAATCTTTCCAGTAGCTCTTTTGACCATACTCATAGTAAATCTCTCCTTTTTCTTGATTCTATATATGAATTCAAGAACTGTTCTTCTTCTTCGCTAAGATCCTTTGGTATATTATACAAAAATTTCAAATGCAAGTCTGATCTTGTTTCTAAAGATGTTGGTATACCTTTGTTCTTAACAATGTGTACATAACCACTCTTGACGCTATTATTGAATTTAAATTTCAAAATATTTCCGCTAGGATGTTTATATGCAAAATGTGGTTGCACTATTGCTTGTATTGGGTCAACATAAATTTCATTATGTAAATTTAACTGTTGATCGAAAAACAATATTTCATTTTGTTTGATTATAACTTCTATAAACAAAGTTCCTGGACTTTGTTCACGATCTCCATAATTACCTCTACCGTCAAAAACTACTCCCTTAAAAGCAGAACCTTTGGGAAGAGTTACTCTAAATATTTCACGTTTGGTATGATGTCCGATACCTTGACATTTTTGGCAAGTATTGGAGAAATAACTACCTTTACCTCTACACTTATGACATGGACCTGCGTAGTTTCTGATGAACATGAACCCAAGATTTTGAGTTACATATTGTTCTCCTGATCCCATACAATCAGTACACATATTTTGTGCACCATGTCCACCGTTACCATTACACTCTTCGCAGTAAAGCAATCTATCATATTCAATAGACTTTAATTGATCTTCAAAAGCTTCTGAAATTTCCAACTCTAATCTAAGTGTTATTGGCAAATTTAATGATCTTCTGAAATTATTTAAAGGTGTGTCCTTAAAAGGATTGTGAGGAGGTTGAAAATTCTGTTGAGGTTTTGGACTAATAATATCTTCGTAAGCTTGAGATATTTCTTTAAATTTTTCCTCAGCTCCAGACTCTTTGTTTACATCGGGATGATATTTTTTAGCTAACTTTCTATATGCTGTCTTAATTTGATCTAATGTAGAGTTATGATCAACCCCAAGAATTTCATATGGATTTTTGGACATGAAATTATTATACTATTTCAGCCAAAATCTTCTTTATTTTATTTGATGGGGAAACAGAACTTTCGCCAATGCCAACGTCTGCATGCTGGCCTGTTACACCCATAACTAGACCATAGACAAGTCCATCTGTTCCTATGACCATACCGCCAGAAGAACCTTCCATTATATCAGCATCAACGAAAATAATGTCATTCCAAGCTTGAGATGGGGCCCCTTGACCTAATCCTTGATGTAAATTAGAAATTCTACCAACAGTTGCTGTGTCATGAAAACCTTCAGGAGCTCCTATAACTGCGATTATGTCACCTTTTTCGAGAGTGTCGCTGTCACCAAGTTTAAGATCTGGGAATCTTTTTGCTCCTTCACAGTAAATAACACCAGCGTCTATATTGGGGTCTGACTTGATGGGATTAGCTGGATAAAACTGCTTGTTATCAAAAGAGACATTTATCTCTGATATGTCAGCATCTAAAGGAATAACATGTCCAGCGGTTACTATCAAGCCATTTCCAGCATGAAATCCGCTTCCAGACCATTGTGATTTTGAAGAATCAGATCTTACATAAATAGAACAAGAAGATTGAAGACCCAGTTGAATTACTTGTTTTACTGGATCATCAATCTTCTCGGAATTTTGGGAAGTTTTTATCAATAGATCAACTAAATTAAGATCTAATGAAAATCCTCGAAACTCCCCTGGTACTTTTTTAATCATTATCTTATTACTTTGTACAAAATCTGTTCTTTGTGAATAGGACCAAATCTCCTACTGTCATCTGATTCTGCACTATTGTCCCCTAACACAAAATATGAATCATTGCTTAATTTGAATTTTTTTATATTATCAAAACCATATTTTTTAATACTTACAACCATTTCTCTATACTCGCTATCTATAAATAGCATTTCGGATGTATCAAAATCTAAGACTGTGTAATAGTATTCACCAGGAAGATATTTTATTCTTTTTATAATAATGTTTTCTTCCTCTTTTACTACTATAATGTCGCCTCTTTCAAAACTATTTGTTTTTTTAGCTAAAAGTATTTGACCGCCCTTAAGTGTTGGAAGCATTGATCTTCCAACAACAACAACTAATTTATAAGGTTGCAATAGAAGAAGACTTGCTAATATCAACCCTATAACACCAGTCACTAAAGATCTAAGTTTCATACTTCACCTCTTTTATTTAAAAAAGAAGAGCTGAAGTTATTTTTTTATTTGCTCTTGTTTATTTCTTGACCAAAATATTTTGCCAATCTACGTTAGCTAATTTAGGAACGCCAGGTCCCCAATTCTTTTCTTCACCAGGAGTAATATGTGCTGCTTCTAATGAACATATGTTTCTTAAAGCTACCATCATATCTGCTTGACAAAATTGATTTCCAAACTCAGGAAGTAAATTTTGTTTCTTCAAGGCAGATTTAATTAATGCACATATACCCGCAACAAATGGGGAAGCTTGACTTGTACCTGACATTTTGCAATATTCGTTATTCAGGTGTGTTGAATATATATCAACTCCTGGAGCCACAATATCAATTGTTTCATCTTTAGAAGTAAATGTTGCCAAACATCCATTTTGATCTAACGCTGCGACTGCTATAACTTCGTCATATCTTGCTGGATAATTAACTGCATGAGCATCATTTCCAGCTGCTGCAACTATCACAATACCCTGAGCAACAGCCTGTCTAATTAAATCGTGCAGAGATTCAGGAGGAGTAGTTGATGATCCTAAGGACATGTTTATAATATCAACATTCATGTTAATAGCATTTCTAAGTCCTTTTTCAATTGATTCATAATTACCAGAACCATTACTATCTAAAACTTTAATTGGAATTATTTCGCAATTTGGAGCAACTCCTACAACACCAAAATCATTATCACTACTAGCAATAATTCCAGCAACGTGAGTACCGTGTCCACTGCCTTTATCTTCCCATGTAGGATCAGAAGTACAGTTGATAGCATTGTCTTTTTTCCAAGCTGTAATCAAATCGGTATGATCAGAAATTCCAGTGTCTAAAATAGCCACTCTTATTCCTTCACCTTTGGTTACTGTCCAAACATTTTGTATAGCAGCTAGTGCCATACCCCAGTTTTGTGTTTGGGACAAAGCTGCAAAGGGAACTGAAACTACATGTAAATCTTCATCAGGTATGAATTGTATATTTTCCATTTTTTTCTCCTATACAATTCATATTATTCTTTTTTGTATATATTAGACCCTATATTATATATATAGGTAAACTCTCAATTGGAATACCATAAGTAGTTCCGTCATAAGGAGTTACAGTGAAGGAATAAATCTTACCTTTCAAAACAAATGTCAGTGGTAAAGATACACCATCATAGACTTTTCTAGTTTCTATAGATGACAAGTCATACCATTCTACTTTAGCTTGATCGCTTGATAGATCGCTAGGCATATATGAAGCAATAAGAGTAGAACCTGATACTAAAGTACTATCTACAATTGTATTATTTGATGAATACTTAAGATCATAAACGTAAGGAATAGTTATATCTTTTAATATTACCGGATCGCTCGTATATGCAATTCCATAATCAAGACCGTCATATGGTTCTACAGTTACATATACTTGATCATTTTCAAGGAAATAAGCTCCATTTTCATTAGTATCTGAATTTTGCTGAACTATTCTATTTCTATAATTAGGACTACTATCGAGCTCAATGGTAGTAGATGCTATACCAGTAGTCCTAGTTCTATACCACTTAACTTTAGGAGGATATTCTTGATTATTTTCTAAAGATGCATAATCATAATCTACAAATAATCTTTTTGATATTGGTATTTGAGTGCTTGATCCAACTGAAGAATTGTAGAGTTGACTTCCCAGAATCAAACTATCTTTGACAATATAAGGTATATGGGTGTTTAAATATTTAGCGTATGCATCTGTATTTTTTGCAGAAGAATAAATAAAACTAAAATCATAAATTTCTGATGCAGATGAATTATACTTATCAACTTTTAATCCAATTCTGTAGTTAGATGATGGAGTGATTGATGCAGTTATAATTTCAGTTGTTTTTCTTGCTTTGTTGAATATAAGTCTACCATTTTTACGATCTAGCTTATATCCACCCCTGACTATAGTGTTATCAGAATAAATTACAACTTTACTATCTTCTGCCCATCTTCCATTAACAAAATAATAAGTTATATAGTCACTTGTTATAGTGCCTTCACCTTGAGAAATGTATCTTACTTTTGGTTTGATTACAGTTATTTGAACAAGATTATTACTTGTGACTGGTAAACGGAACTTTACACTTCCGTTAACGTTATCTAAAATATAATTATATGATGCTATTTCTGCAGAGTTAATATAAATCTTAACAGTGTCATCTGAAGACCAAGTAAATTTATTACCCGTATTGTATGCAAAATATAAAACATCATTATTGTTAGATTTTACACATGTAAGTTTTTCATAAGTCTGTTCAGGAGTAAACTTATAAGATTTTTGCCTGCTGCTTATAGTTCCATTTTTGTTTGACAACAAAGGAATATAATCATTCCAATTTGTAGAGTTTCCTTGACAAATTCCCCAAGATAATTTTGACTTGAGGTAATCATCATAATCTGACGAAAGTAAATAATTTACAACATTACCATTTGAAGTTATGTTATTAGTAAAAATATAATCAGAAATAGGATCAACTTGAATATAATAAAGTTGCTGAACAAATGGTTTTACTGCAATATTAGTACCATTATTCCAACCTTCTTTCATAACAATATCGAAAATAAATCCTGTGATAAATTTATCTAATATGTAACTACTAGTAATTGTTATCCAATCGCTGTAAGTCTTTTTATCAATAGAGTATTTGAAGCGAACTACACAAGTACTATCTATGCTTTCTCCGGATGATACTGTGTAATTTGTATGAACACTCTTTATGTAAGTAAGTGTTTCAAATTTAATTTCTTTATTCCATGTGCCACTAAATAAATTATTAGCTCCACCATGAATTAAGGAAGTGTTAGTTGCGGTCCAATCAGATGCACTTAATGTTTCAAATAGTAAACCATTATTGTCTGTTACTAGTTTTCTAAGTTTTTGTGTCTTAGAAGATTTATCTGTCACAAAGACTAACGGTTTTACTCCTTGATTATTCCAAGTAGTTTGTAAATTTTCAGATAAACTAGTGTAATCATTTTGAGTATTATCATCTCCGTCTGTCAATATAGAAATGACTGGGATATATGATTTTGACCATCTCTCTATCATATAAGAAGATGCAGATGAACTGTAAGGAATATTCAAAACACTTCCGTCCCAGTCTTCTCTTAATTTTAAAATAACAACATCGTTAGAAGTAATTGCTGAAGTAAACGATACTGCACCTTGCGATGGTAAAACAGTATATCCTGAACTAAGTGTTGTAGAATTCTTTACTACTTCAGCGTATGGATATTTATCTGTATTCCATGTAAATGTATTAGTATTATCAGTACTGAAATAAATGGTTGTTCCTGTGCTTGCACTAGATTTTGGATTAAGTGTAAGTTGCAATCCACTTTCATTAGCATATCTATTTTTTAAATCAGATAGACGCAATAAACTTCTTTCATAGAGATAATCTCTAACTTTAGAAATTTGTTGAGTATTACCTACAGCACTGGCAACCTCAAATATATCTACTACACCTTGAGGCTGTAAGCCAATACTAGCAATGTTTACAGCTTCTTCAGTGTTAGTGTTTTCTCCAAAATAAACAAGTGAAGAAGTTATTGCTATACCAGAATTTGTAAATCCAAGCGAACTTCTATGTATTACTGTGGAACCATAAGTCCAAATATCATTTAAGGATTTAGAATATGAATAAGTAGATGCGTCTACATAGGATGTTACTGTGTTTGCTGATCTAGACACTAAAGAGCCAATTACTGTGCTGATACCAGCTGATATATTTGAATACCCAGTAGAATTTTGATTAGATATAGAAACATCAAATAGATTTGAAACAATGAATTTTGCATCTAACTTCAGATATCCATTGTCATCAGCTAAAACACCTTGGTAAATTGCGTCTTCCCAATCTATAGCAGAGTTGTCATAATTGCCAACAGGAACATAAGTAAGTGTTGGTGATGAAATATTATCATAATGAACTTTGAAGAAGAAGTCGTAGCTAGTACTATATCCACTCCAAGTAATGTCATTAGAACTGTATTGTGCTCTACCTGAAGTATATGGATTATTTAAATTAGATTTCTTCCATGAGAATAATGGAACAGAACTAGAAACTTCTTTGAGAACTAAAGCTAATGAAGTTGTTCCTGATCCTGGAATATCTAAATCACTTATCAAATCAAAAGTTGTAAATCCGCCTAAATTAATATCAGTATAAGTTTTTGATGAAGAGCTAGCTAACAATGTGTCTGGATAATTATTATTATCCAAAGAGTAAACATAAGCAGTAACAGTGCTATTAGATAAGCTATCGTTGTAAGAAGCAGAAGATAATCTATCTTGATCTCTAACAGTCACATAAGCTGAAACTTTTGTTATAGTGCTTGCTGTTGATGAAGTTGAAAAAGTTTGAGCTAAATACCCTAAACTATTACTATCTGAAGCAACAATTTTTAGATCATTGGATGGTTGAGATTTAAATAAAACTGGAGATAATGAAGATACAGTTTGTTCAGCTGCTCTATACCAATTGTCTCCATCATCAATTGTATACCAAATACCGTTATCTGTTGCAGCTACTAGAACATTACTTACTGTTGAATTGTAAGTTGAAGAAAATACTTTTAAGTCATAAACTGCTACTGAAATATTTGACAAAAGTTGTGTAGGTTCAAATGTATATCCGCCATCAAAAGACCTATATACTCCATTATCTGTACCTATATATATTTTGGATTTGCCAGGTACTGCAGTAGTAGTTTCTTCTTTATCAATAGCAAAACAAAAACAATGTCTTGATCTTAAATATCTTGCATCAATAACAAAATCATTTGCATTTGAAAAATCTGGATAACAATATTTCCAGTTTTTTATTCTTAGGACACCATCATCTGTAAGAATAAAAAGCATATTAGAATATTCTGGAACTGATGGTATTGCTGGAATATTGTAAGCTTGAAATGATTTATAAAATTTAGAAACTCCATCAGGATTGCTTGCAAAAAACATTTTTCTTGCAACTAAAAGAGGACTAAATGTTGAAGTTTTATCACCCTTGGATATGATGTAATATCCATCGTCACCAGCTGCATGTAAACAATCAAAAGAAGTTACACTAACTTGATTTTTAACATGATTGCCAATAAAAATTCCATTGATATTCTTGGAAGTTAATTTTAAGAAATCAGAAATAAATGAAGTTCTGTCAGTGTTATAAACATTCACTGTCAAACCGTTAGACTTACCAAAAGCTTCAAATAATTCTCCATCCCAATAACCTGTCAAATATGCATTTTGTTTTTGTTCAGAAGAGTTATCTTTAATCCATGAAGTGCTATATTTCCAAATACCATTAGATGCTCCAGCAATCAAATTGTAATTGTAATCATATACAATGTAGCTTATATCATAAGCATCATCAAGAGTTGTTTCAAGTTCCCAATAGTTATCTGAGAACTTCCAAATTCCTTGATTAGTTGCTAGTCTTGTATTTGTTCCATCTTTTGATGGATCAAAAATATTTCTGATTATTGTAGGATTGGAATCAATATCATTGGAGTTTGGAACTAATTCAGTTCTATTTTTATATGTTGAATTTAAAAGATCAACAGAGTTACTTGTTAGAAAATCAATAACAAGATTATTGTTTTTCAATCCTCTAGTGTCAGTCTGAGATACTACTGGAGCACTGAAATCATACAATGTCGCTATTTGTTTTTTGAGAGCTCTGGATAATGTATTTACATTTGTATTGTTAGCGGAAGATAAATTATATTTTTCTTGAGATAAAAGAATTTGTAAATCATCTTCTAACCCTGAAACAATATCATCCTTGATTGAATATACAGTTGTTCCAGCATTGAAAGAAATATTACTTAAAGTTCTAGAATTTACAAGACTGACTTGTATTGGATATGTTGTATTATCAATACTTTTGATATAAACAATTTCACTATTATTGTCAGTTTTCAACATCAATAGTTTGAGAGAACTATCTATTGTTTGATTTAAGTAAATTATAGTATCAATTGGAGATGATGTAAAAGCTAATAATGCTATCGGATCTTTGCCTTTTGCGAGTGGAACAAATTCAGATGTATGTGGTTTTGTTCCACCATCAACAATTGTTTTAAAATCTCTTGAGACAGTTACGGAAACATTATTTATCTGATCTTTAGAAACAGATTTAGTAAAATATATTTCTCCATTTTTTGCATCTGTTACAAAAGGAATGTCACTAGGGCTATCTCCTATATACATCATTACTCTTGTGTTACTTCCAGATGCATCATTTTGTACTGGATACCAAGGTTCAGTAGTAAACTTATCAAAGTTTTTTTCGTAATAAAATTGCTGACCTGGAATATAAGAAGTTCCAATAGCAACCATTTGATATGGATAAATAAGAGAATAATTTGATATAGATTGATAATCTTTATTGAAAACAGTGAAATCTATATCATCCTCTGTGAAAATATTATTAGTTCTTATCCATCTATAATTTCCAGATGTTGATTGTGTATTAGGCTGCCAAAGCAATTCAGTGCTAACAAACATACCATTTTCTGTACCAGCGTATAATTTTCCATAGTTAGAATTGTCATCGTAATAATAAAGCGAATTAATTCCACCTAATAAAGATTGTTCCCAGTAAAGTTCTTCATATGATATTGATGAGTTGTTATTATTTAAATCTAAAACTCTTGCAACACCATTAGAGTGTCCAACAAGATATTCATTGTAAAATTTCGAATTGTCTTTTTGTATTACACAAGATATTACTGATCTAGATGTGGCTCCTGAAGGTGTATTTGTTGAATAAACTTTGAGCTTGTAAATATCCCACTCAACATCATTAGTTCCTAAAGTAAATGCATCTATTTTTTTCAAAAACCAAATGCTTGAACCGTAAAGAGTTCCTGAACTAATGCTTATTTTTTTATAACTAATATATTCAGAAGAAGCATCAAAATCTGTTGCTCTAGTCCAGCTTCCACTAGCTACTACATAAATACCATTTTGTGTTTTATTGTTTTGATTTTTAACAAGTATTCTGTTGCCCACAGAAGGAGTATATCCATCAACTACAATTATTCCTGATAGAGCAATATTAGTAGTTGTAGCTGCATTGCAAGCAGTAAAAGAAGCGTCAGTGTCTTCAAAAGCAACTGTCCAATATTCTCCAGAAGTACTTGTAGATAATCTTGTTGCATGTGTAAGATATAAATCATAATCATTCCACCAAAGAATATTATTTTTATATCCTCCGGAATTAATTATATAGACACCCTTAACTTCGTCTGTAGTTACCTGAGTAAGTTGACTAATATTTCCAACATATAAACCTTTTGAAGTTGTTCCAGTAGATGCTGCATAAATATTTTTCTTGTAAATAACTTCATTGTAATCACTACTAATTACATTGATTGTTTTAGTAGTAACTTCTTGAACAGATTTTACATTATCAAAATAAGTTGCAGCAGTTCCAGCAGATGTAAATACGTTGCTTATCTTTCTCCAGTACCAATCTTGAACAGCTGCATTTTCTGCAATTTGTGCAAAATATACTCCACTGTCAGTTGCAGCACAATAATCTTTTTGCCAAGAGAATGTTATAGTATTGCCACTGCCAGATTGTATTTTGTTAGAAGAAACAAAGAATTTATTAACAAAAATATTTTGATAAATAGAATTTTTTGGAACTTTTAATTCTGAAATTTTCTCATCTTTAAAAATATTTATTTTACCAAGACTGTTTGTGATATAAGTTTCTTTAAAATAGTTTTCATTTTCAGGAACTAAGATATTATCTTGGATATCTAAAGTTGATCCGTAATCTGCAAAATTTACAAATTCTTGAGTTGATAAATTGGAGTTTATATTTAAGAGACTGATGCCTCTTTTGCCGCCAACATAAAATAAATCTTCGCTTGTATTTTTAGATTTGTAAAAACTAGTTATACTATCATTATATTGAATGACAGAAGATGTATTGTATGGATAAAGAATAGTTCTTCCTATACCAGCTACTAAATTTTTAGTTGGTATAAAACTACATGGTTCTTTGTATCTATAAGAATTGCTATGAGTTATATCTAGTATATTTGATGAAATTTTACCTGATTTGATTTTTGATGCAGATACGCTTTCAATATTAGAATTCTTCAAGCTACCAGTAATTTCAATTTGATTTTTATCAATCTTTAAAACTAAATCTTCAAATGTAAAGTTATTATAATTTGGAAGAGATTTATTAAGATAAATTGTTCCCGAAGTGTTATTGATTGAATAATGAACAGTATCAATAAGTTCATCATTAATATAAAGACCTTTAATTGAATACTCATATTGTCCCCATGAGAAAGGAACATAATAGTCAAAAATACTTCCATCTGGATTAGTATCTTGTGCAATAGTTCCATCAGAAAGAGTGTAATATGTTTCTAATGATAATGCAGACACTAATTTTTGATAAGAACTGTTGATAGCTATGAGATTTTTTCTATCTGCTATGGGTAGAACAACATCAAGTTTAGAAGTAGACTTTATAGTATTTTTGAGGTAAAGAGTGTAAGGACTCACATTTGTTATTGAATATTCAGTATCAACAAGAGTATTTCCGTCAACTTTAACAATTGGATCTCCGTAATTTACCAAAGTTTCAGAAAAATTTGTTCCATCTTGATTTTTCAATAAGAATATGGATGAATTTTCAAAAGATCCAAAATTGTCTGAACTCTGCGCTAAAAGATGAACATAATTTTGCAAATTAATTTTAGATGGATTTTTGTCTCCAATATGTTTATGTTTTAAATAAGATAGCTGAAGTTGCCTTTGAAATTCTCCAGAAGTTTCATTGATATGATTTCTTCTCTCTTCTAAAACGATAGAATTAACAATTTGAATATTTGTATATGTTGCATCAGAAGAAACTTTGATTGTGCCTAGATATACTGCATTTGAATAAGTATTGTAATTCTTATCTGAATTTGCTGGAGATGTTATGTTGCAAAATCCTGATGTTAAAGTTGACAATCCAGGTTCTGCCCAAATGTAATATGTATTATCAGCTGTGTATCTAAAGAAAAATGGTTTTTCAGTTTTTGCTCTATATTTTGATACAATTCCATTACCAGGATTTACAACTACGCATTGTTTAAATGGATCATCAAAATTAAGAGTAGTAGATCCTAATGAAAAAGAGTTTGCAGAAGTAACACCTATCCAAAGAGTATTACCGTTTATATATCCTTCTTCAGCATATACTACAAAGTTGTTTGTGTAATCAGAAGAGTTGTCTAGTGAAGAGTGCCTTGTCCATGCACCGGAGGCAACAATATATATACCATTATTGGCAGCAGTAGACTGATTTTTGACTAATACTAAGTCTCCAGCAATAACAGACACATTATCAATGGTTTGAACACCAGAAAGTGTAATATTTACTGTAGTTGCTGCGGTTACTGTAATTGTAAAATTAAGATTTAAGGCTGATAACTTTAATCCATACTCACTTGTTGAACTAGAAGAGTATCCATTTAATAATAATAATTGATTTGCTCTACTGTCTGATAATTTTTCAACAGTCCAACCATTAATAACACCAGGACCTACAATAGAATTGACACCTGATAATTGTCTTTCTATTGAGACCATGTTTTCATAGTCATAGCCCGGATACCAAA
>Ga0209086_10000080_pt1 | contig 88471 bp, 70 predicted proteins | sample M_130207_XF_Meta_FD_187312 | JGI IMG/M metagenome (GOLD analysis project Ga0209086, IMG submission 187312) | Freshwater microbial communities from Lake Montjoie, Canada to study carbon cycling - M_130207_XF_MetaG (SPAdes) (version 2) | ecosystem: Environmental > Aquatic > Freshwater > Lake... | reverse complement strand
ACACCGGTCCTGGGCGGCTTACATCACGAGTATCGCCTGGTGAAGGACGCCGCTTAAGCGATACTTCAGGGCTCGGACTGAGTTTTTGCGGACCACCGGCCGCAACATCATGAGACGAGATTACTTCCCGAATTGGCTAAAGATCGAGATTGTGACCCGTCCCTCAGTACCAAGATCGAAGGCTTTTGCCCAACGCGCTTCAATTTTTACACCAAATCGTTTCCCCGTGTACATACGAATACCACCGCCAAGGTTGACTTGGGGCTTAGAGTCAGTGACCGCCAGCTTGCCAATCGCCACTTTTCCTGACGCGATCCCAACACCACCTAGAAGGTAGGGCACCGCATTACCTTTTACCGGCAGATGAACATTGAGCCCCCCCAAGAAGTCATCCTGTCGACCCTTTACCTTCTCCCTTCCAATCTGAATCGAGTCCGCCGAATAAAAGTAATCGCCAGTGACGCTGACGAATCGACTCGCACCGGCAGAAAAACCGAAGGTCGCTAAACCAGCCGTATCTTCACCGACCGCAATGCCACCTCCTCCGCTCGTTTCGAATCGTCCGGGGACCATATCCCTTTCGCCGGCATGGGCGAATCCGGACAGTGCGACCAAAATGGCCAAGAAATTCAGCTTCTTCATCAAAAAACGCTCCAATTGCAGGAATGCATGGAAAGGGACCGCAATTCCGTTGCCAAACAGGTCGCGCAATGCAATGAATGACTTGCAGGCCCCTCCCTGCAATCATCGCAACCTGAGTGTCGATCCGGAACAACCCAGGTTGCACGCCGTATGCCAAGGAACCGCCTTGGACGCCGCAATGTTTGCCTGAACAGGTTCGTTCCTGACTGCCCGAAAAGGTATGAGTATCCGGGGCCGTCACCCCTACACGATCAAAGAATCCCCACGCGTTGAACACGGTTTGAATTTGGTCTCCGCTGCCCCAGTGCTGTCGATACCCCTTCTCTGCGCTCGTCAAATTCCGCCGAAACGCCGTGGGTACGCCTAGGGGAGCCATTCTTTTCCCTCCACTGATTTGGGTGCCTGTTAGCTGAAGGCATCGTCCTCACTGTCGGCGTAGTCTTTATAGGAATTTCGCGGCTGCGTTCGTCTCTCGGCTCGAGCCCGCCACGTATGGCCCGCCAACTCTGCTTCGGCTCAACTCCCCCTCCGCCCCCCCCCGTCTCTGCGTCTCTGGTTCGGTCTTTCCGAGTTGGTTAACGCCAACGCGAAATCGCAGACGCCAAGTGAGACATATTCCACGTTACCTGCTCGTATGGTGAACGGACGCGATACTGATCGCGCCGACGCCGGCCGTCAAATCGCCGCTATTCTTGCGGCGGCCTATGTCAGGCGACTCTGGTGCAAAATCAGCGGCGTCGGCGAAGATGGGAAAATGTCCCGCTTCGTTCCAGTTGAAGAGCTGTTCGCCGGTCGCCATTTCGAGGCGTAAATTGTGGTGCTGTGCGTTCGGTGGTACTTCAGCATAATGAGCGAGCTGGGCATAAATCCGGCCCACACAACAATACGGCGATGGGCGCGGCAGTAAACGCCGAAATTCGAGAAGCCGTGGAAACGGTACGCTCACCCGGCGGGTCGATCCTGACCGATGGAATGAGGCCGACGTCAAGGCGCGCGGCGAATGGGTTTACCTGTGCCGGGCGAGCGACAAAGCAGGCCAGACAGTGGACGTCCTTTTGAGTCGGCAACGAGATATCAACGCAGCCAAAGCGTTTCTTCGCAAAGCGATGACGGGGCTGCGGGTCCCCGCCAAGATGACGCTAAATGCGTACGCTGCGTACCATCGCGCGGTGCCCGATTTGAAGCACGATGGCGGGTTGCCGAAGCGGGTGGCAATGCCCAGCAGCAAGTACTTAAACAACTTACTCGCGCAAGATCACCGAAGAATCAACCAGCGGTTGCGGCCGATGCTGGGATTGAACAGCTTTTACGACGGCAGACATTGTAATCAGTGGTGTCGAACTGGCCGAAACAACAAAGGCGAAAACAATTAAGAAGGAGCAGTTGAAGTTAGGCAAGCAGGGCGAGCGCTGCGCCACGGTGCGTGTGCCAGGAGTTGATAACCCCCGCCGGGTACTTCACCAAGCCGATCCCCATGCCGGTATCAGGGTACACGTGATGAGGTTCTTTCGGTGGAGGGTCGTCTGGAGATGTTCGTTGGAACGTTCTTCTCAAGGGAGCTCGACCGTATCCAGGGCGGTGATATTCATCGCTTATTCTGGCCCTTATGAGCCGTGGTCCAGTTACTGGACCAGCCAGTTGCCTGCGATGCGCCAAGGGGATACTTCGCTGTTGGTGGTTTGGAGGGCGGTCCAAATGCCGTTGGCTCCGGTGAGGCCGGATTTCATGGTGATGTTCAGGTTGAGGGCCAGCACTCCGTCGGCCAGCGAGGCGCTGGAGCCCTGCGCGCTCACGCGGCATTGGGAATTTTCGATGGATTGATTACTGGCCAGGGACAAGGTGGTGACGTTGGCGGGGTCGCCGTTGTCGGGAAACAGTAGAATCAGCCGGCCGGGGGCGAAGTAGGCGATGTAGCAGGCCTGGCTGGCGCTGAGGGCGGAGTTCGCCAGGACCCAGGCGGTTGTAATGCCGTTGGCGGAGCGGAACGTGGCGCTGACGGTCTGGCTCGATGTGGCGATGCCAGGCTGGGGTAGCGGATCCGTGCGGGGGAGGGTGAGGCTGGCTTCGGGAATCTGCGCAGCGCCGAGGGTTTTCCAGCCGGAGTTCCCGGTGGCTTGGTCGCGGGCGGCCGTGTAGATTACCTTGCTGCCGGTGAAGGTGGCGGAGAAGGTGAAGCGGAGAGTGAGGGTGAGGGAGTTTCCCGAGCCTTCGGCTGAGGAGCCGATTCCGTGGACGGTGCATTGGCGGTTCCGCACTGTGGCCGTGGATCCGAGGACCAGGGGAGCGGAGAGGCCCGTGTCGGTACCGCCATCGTTAACCAGGAAGAGAACACCGGCGGGTTGGGAGTAGGCGATGTAGCAGGCGTTGCCGCCGTCGAGGGCGCTGTTGATGAGAACGTTGAGGATGTTTAGCTGCTGAGAGCCAGGGGGATTAGAGAAACGGAAAGTGAGGGTTTGGCTGGCGCCGGTGCCGTTGATCGGGCCGGAGTCGGTGGCGCTGGGTTGGGAGGGCGGCACGGCGCCGACTTGGCCGACGGTGAAAGATTTGTCGCCGATGCTGAGGGTTGCCGAGCGGGCGGCGACGGAGTTATTGGCGGCGGCAGTCCAGGAGATGGTGTTGCCGGCGGTCGAGACGGTGAGCCAGGCGGGCGGGGAGCTGACGGTCCAGGTGGTGAAGTCGGCTGGGGTGGGCGTGACGGCGATGGTGGCGGTGGCGCCGGCGGCTGCGGCGGAAGCGGAGGTTGGGCTTAAGGCGACAGAACCGGTGGCTCCAGCTTGGGCGACGGTGAAAGATTTGTCGCCGATGCTGAGGGCGGCCGAGCGGGCGGCGACGGAGTTATTGGCGGCGGCAGTCCAGGAGATGGTGTTTTCGGTTGTGGTGACGGTGAGCCACGCCGGTCGTCCGGATACGGTCCAGGTCTTGAAATCGGCCGGCGTAGGCGTTACCGTAATCGTGCCAGTGACGCCCGCCGCCGGCGCGGAGGCAGACGCCGGACTAATGCTGACCGAACCGGTAGCGCCCAGTTGGGTAAGGATCAAGGTTCTGTTATCGATGCCTAAGGTGGCGGTGCGGGACGAAACGGAGTTGTTGGTCGCCGCCGTCCAGGAAAGGGTGCTGCCACTGTTCGTTACGATGAGCCACGACGGCGCACCGGAGACGGTCCATCCGGTGTAGTCGGCCGGCGTTGGCGTGATGGCGACACTGCCGCCCCCCCCGATAGCCCCGACCGTGGCGGTGGACGCGCCGAGAGTGATCGAACCGGAGCCGCCCGCCTGCGTCAGGGTAAATGTCTGGTTGCTGAGAGTCAGGGTGGCCGTGCGCGCATTGACGGAGTTAATGGCCGAGACCGACCAGTTGACGGCGTTCCCGGAGGTGGTGATCGTCAGCCAGGCTGGGGCTCCGGTGACAGACCACGAAGTGAAGTCGGACGGAGTAGGTGTTACCGTAAAGTTGCCCGTCCCGCCAGTGTGCGTCGCGACGGCCGAAGCAGCGCTCAGCGCCACCGTGCCAACAGCCCCGCCCTGCGTGAGCGTGTAGGCCTGGTTGCCGATTGCGAGCGTGGCGGTCCGGGCTGTCACCGAGTTAATGGCGGGCGCGGACCAGGAGACGACATTACCTGATTGGGTGACCGTCAGCCACGATGGCTGTCCTGTGACGGTCCAGTTGGTATAGTCGGCCGGGCTGGGTGTCGGCGTGACCGTGCCGGAGCCGCCGCCGGCGAGAATCGAGGCCGAGGACGAACTCAGCATGAGCGTCCCGGTGGCACCGGATTGGTTCAGGGTAAACGTCTTGTCGCCTATCGTGACGTTCGCTGAGCGGGCAGCGACGGAGTCGTTGGCTGCCGCCGTCCAACTGACGATGTTGGCGGATGTGGATACGGTGAGCCAGGAGGGGCTTCCGGAGACGGTCCAGGTACTGTAGTCGGCTGGGGTGGGGGTGACGGTGATGGTGGCCGCGCCGCCAGGAGAGAGGACGGTGGCGGTAGCGGGGCTGAGAGCTACCGAACCGGTGGCGCCGGATTGATTCACCGTATAAGTCTTGTCGCCAATAGTGAGCGTGGCCGCTCTGGCGCCGACCGAGTTATTCGCCTGCGCGGTCCAGGAGACGGCCGTGGCCGTCCGCGTCGCGCTGAGCCAGGCGGGCGGGGCGCTGACGGTCCAGGTGGTGAAGTCGGCCGGGGAGGGCGCCACGGTGACACTGCCGGAGCCGCCCGCGGCCGGTGCCGACCCGGAGGCCGCGCTCAGGGTGACCGAGCCGACGGCCCCACTCTGTGTGATTGTGAAGCTCTTCTCCCCGATGGTCAGCGTATGGGAGCGGCTACTGACGGAGTTGTTGGCTTGCGCTGCCCAGGAGACGGCGGTCGCACTCCGGGTCGCGGTGAGCCAGGCGGGCGGGCTGCTGACGGTCCAGGTGGTGAAGTCGGCCGGAGAGGGGGTCACGGTGACACTGCCGGAGCCGCCCGCGGCGGGGGCGGTCGCCGTGGACGCGCTCAGGCTGATGGTACCGGTGGCACCCGCCTGATTCACGCCGAAGGTTACTCCTCCGATCGACAGATTCGCCGCGCGGGCGTTGACCGAGTTGTTGGCCAGTGCCGTCCAACTGGCGGTATTCGCGGATTTGGAGGCGCTGAGCCAGGCGGTCTGCCCGGTTACCGTCCAGGAACTGTGGTCTGCCGGCGTTGGCGTGACGGTGACCGTACCCGAGGCTCCGGCGGCGGCGGGGCTCGCGGAGGAGGCGCTGAGCGACACCGAACCCGTGGCGCCCGCCTGGTTCAGCGTGAAGGATTTATCGCCGATGGTGAGGGCGGCGGACCGCGCGGTAACGGAGTTATTCGATTGTGCGGTCCAGTTGACGGTGGAACCCGATATGGAGACCGAGAGCCAAGCGGGGTTGCCCGTGACGGTCCAGGAAGTGTAGGAACTGGGCGTGGGGGTGACGGTGATGGTACCGGTCGCGCCGGCGGCGGCCGCCGCCGCCGAGGAGAGGCTGAGAATTACGGTGCCCGGCGAGCCCACCTGGGTGATCGAGTACGTCTGGTCGCCAATCGTGAGCGTTGCGGTTCGAGGGTTGGGATCGGAGTTGGCGGAGGCGGTCCAGACGTGGGGGTTGACGGAGACATCGACCGAGAGCCAGGAGGGCTGGCCGGACACGGACCAGGCGGCTAGTGACGGATCGGCGGCGGTTACGGTGATGTTCCCGGACCCGCCAGTGGCCGACGCGTTGGCTCCGGAGGCGTTCAGGCTCACGGTGCCGCGGGAGAAACGGCGCGCCGTCAAATTCGCGAGGCTATTTGTGTTGAAGCTCGCAAGCGAGGCCATGGCGCCGAATTCATCTTCGATGCCGACCGTGGCGCTCTGGCCGCGACCTACGTTGGCAAAGCTCGGCTGCACCTCCCGGTAGTTGTACTGCACACCGCCCCAGCGATTGAAGACGATTTGGAAGGAGAGCGGAAAGCTCCGGCTGGTATCGGTATAGTGCGCGATGCTTTCCCAACTTACGACGAAATTTCCCCCGGTGGACCCGTAGCGGATCGTGCCGCCTTTACTGGGATCGAGGTCATCCCAAAAGACGTAGATGCCATTATTCGGCGCGCTTGGATTCGGCAGGGTAGTGTTTTCATACTCCCCGGCGCCGCCGGGCGAGCCGAAAGTGAGGAAGCCATTGGCGCTGATGTAAGCGGTCGTAAACTGACTGCCAAATAATGGGAAGGCAAAGGGCAGGGCGATTAACGGGCTGAACCCGTCGTCGTCGAGGGAGACGGCGGTCATTCCGGTCGTGTCGATCCAGCGGTAGGTATCGCTGGCGAGGGCGTAGGAAGGCTGCACTCGAATGACTTGGGAACGGCTGGCGCTGCCGCCGGGGCCCGAGACGGTAAGCGTGGCGGTGTAGGTTCCTGGGGCGGTATAGATGTGGGTTGTTGAACCGTTCAGCGCAATGGCGGGGCCCCCGGCGCTGGTGGTGAGGTTGCGGGATGTCAAGGTCCCCAAAGAGTTGTCGGTAAAGGTGACGGTTAGCGGGGGTAGGCCCGAGCGGGCGCTGGCGGTGAGATGCGGAATCGGCCGCTGGAGGTTCGCCAGCATCCGGTAGAGGTTAAGACGGCCTCCGGAGAAAGTCGTGGATTCCAGGGCGGACAGCGCGTCGGTCGCCAGCAGGAGGCGGCGGATCAAGTCGCTGTAGGATGAAGTCGGAAAATGCGCTTTGAGCAGCGCGAGGGAGCCGCTGACGTGGGGCGCGGCCATGGAGGTGCCACTCAGAACGCCATAGCCGTTACTCGGTAGCGTGGAGTAGATCCCGGAGCCAGGTGCGCCGAGGTGAACGCGACGATAGCCGAAGTTGGAGTAACCGGCCAGCGTGTCGTTCCGATCCGTGGCGGCGACCGATACAACGTTGGGGAGGTCGTAGCTGGCGGGGAAAGTGAGCGTCGTGTCGTTGTTCAAACTTTCATTGCCGGCTGCGGCGACGAAAATCACGCCTTGATCCTTCGCACTGTTGATGGCGTCGTAAAGGGCCTGCGAGAAGCCGCCGCCTCCCCAGGAGGCATTCAGGATCTGGACGCCATTGCTCAATGCATAGTTGATGCACTGGATCGCATCGGCCACACTGCCGCCGCCACTGCCAATGAACTTCAAGGCCATGAGCTTGACATTCCAGGCCACGCCGGTAACTCCGGTTCCATTGTTACCCACCGCGCCGATGGTCCCGGCCACGTGGGTGCCGTGCCCGTCGTCATCCATGGGGTTGCCGGTGTCCGTTATGGCATTGATGCCGAACACGTCGTCAACCACGCCATTGGCGTCGTCGTCGACCCCGTTGTTAGGAATTTCTCTGGGATTCGTCCACATGTTCGCGGCAAGATCCGGATGGTTATAGTCAATCCCGGTATCCACGACGCCGACGATGACGGAAGCGGCGCTCGTGCGCAGGCTCCAGGCTTCGGGCGCGTTGACGTCCGCATTGGCAGTGCCACCGCCTTGCCCTGTATTGTGGAGTCCCCAGAGCTGATTGCTCAATGGATCATTCGCGAAGGTCTGCGTCTGGTTAAGCTTGACGAGGTAGTTGGGTTCGGCCAGTTCGATAAGGGGATTGGCGCGGTACAGGGCGACGGCTTGTTCGACGCTGATTGACTTGGGCAGGCGAAGCAACTGAATGCTACCAACACGCGCAAACACGCGGGCAATCGAGGCACCGTGGGTGTTGTGAAACGTCTGCAGCAGCAGGCTCGAAGCGCTGAGCTTGGGCTTGATCAGGATCTGCCCCGTCTTGTACGGTTTGTATCTGAGCGGTTGGGCTGAAAGCAATCCGCCGGCGAGCAGAAGAATAACTAAAACCAGGAACCGAGCTTTTCGCGTCATTTTCCTACCCCTTCATTATGACGCAGAACGAGTGTTTTATGATGCAAAACGACAGGCTATGGCTCGCAAAGGAGCGCGTCCGCGATTGACTCCCGGGAGAGTGGGCCCGGGAGAGTAGGAAGGTACAGCCCTTTGGGTGGTCGCCCCCGCTTGCGCGGCCAAGCCGAAGATCTCTCAAGCGCAGGCGCATCCGGATTTTCCACCACGATTCTATTACCGTCGCATCATCGCCGCCTTCGCCGCCCGAAACGTAGGCTTCGACCTCACCATCGTCCATGCCGACACCCCGACTCTGCTCAGCAACCTGCGCTGCAATAACGTCGCCGCCCAGGTCGCCATCTACTCCCGACTCTCGAACCACCCCTCCGCCGCCGATGCCGATTGCGTCGTCGTCACCTCCATCGCAGGCCATTTCTGCATCCGCGCCTTCGAAGAAAACTCGCCCCTCCCCGTCCTCCATATCATCACGGAAGTTAGCCGCGCCGTCGCCGCCCGCGGCCTCCAACGCCTCGGTATTCTCGGCACCCGCACCGCCATGGAAACGCGCTTTTACAACGGCATCCCCGCCGCCGGAGTCGTTACCCCGGCCCAACGTGCCAGCTTCAATTCCGCCATCGCGAAACTCCTCCACAAAGAAGGGGCCGAGGCCATCATCCTCGGCGGAACCGACCTCGCCCTCGCCTTCGACGAAAACACCGCCCCCTTCCCTCTCGTCGATTGCGTCGCCATCCATGTTGACGCCATCGCAAACTGGGGCAGCCCCCCGTGAAACGCCGCCAATTCCTCGCCGCCATTGCCGCCGCCCCCCGCCGCCCCAACATCCTACTCGTCCTCCTCGACGATTTCGGCATCGGCCACTGCTCGTCCTATTCACAGTTCTTGCAAGCCGACACGCTCGATCCCGCCTACCAAGCCTTCCTCCATCGACGGCCTCGAAAACGCCCCGGCCACCTTCATCGGACTCCTCACCGGTAGAAACTTCGGCAAACTCCTCGTCCGCATCACTCCAGAGGTGCTATCGTAGCAACTCAACCCTATGCTACGCCTTGCACTCCTCTCCCTACTCGCCCTCCCCCTCTTCCCCCAAGACCGCATCGGCAGCGTCCAGGTCCGCGTCTCCACCGACCATCCCGATTGGCGCTACCAACCCGGCCAGCCCGTCCGTTTCCGGATCCAAGCCATCCAGGACGGCCAGCCCATGATCGGCGCCAAAGTCACCTTCCGCATCGGCCCCGAAATGATGCCGCCGAAAATCGAACAATCCGCCACCCTCTCCGCCGATGGCCTCACCGTCGAAGGGGGCACCCTCAACGAACCCGGCTTCCTCCGCTGCATCGTCACCGTCGAACAAAACGGCAAAACCTACCGCGGCCTCTCCACCGCCGCCTTCCGCCCCGAAGCCCTCCAACCCACCCAGCAGGATCCCGCCGACTTCGACCAGTTCTGGGACGCCGCCAAAGCCGCCCTCGCCAAACTCCCCCTCGACCCCAAGCTCACCCTCCTCCCCGAATACGGCAACGCCTCCGTCGACTGTTTTCACGTCAACCTCCAAAATATCGGCACCGGCTCCGTCGCCTCCCGCCTCTATGGCGTCCTCTGTGAGCCCAAAGCTCCCGGCAAATACCCCGCCCTCCTCTCCGTCCCCGGCGCCGGCGTCCGCCCCTATCGCGGCCTCGCCGCCATCGCCGCCCGCGGCGTCATCACCTTCCAAATCGGTATCCACGGCATCCCCGTCACCATGGATCAATCCGTCTATGACTCCCTCGGCGCTGGTGCCCTCGCCAACTACAACACCTTCGGCCTCGACAACCGCGACCGTTACTACTACCGCCGCGTCTACCTCGGCTGCCTCCGCGCCAATGACTTTCTCACAAGCCACTCCAAATGGAACGGCAACCAGCTCGCCGTCACCGGCGGCAGCCAAGGCGGGGCACTCTCCATTGTCACCGCTGCCCTCGACCCCCGCGTCAAAGGCTTGGCCGCTTACTACCCCGCCCTCTCCGATGTGACTGGATACCTACAAAACCGCGCCGGCGGCTGGCCCCATATGTTCCGCTCGACCAATGGGCCCCTCGCCCATCGCTCCGCCGACAAGATCGAAACAACCCGTTACTACGACGTCGTCAACTTCGCCCGCCGCGTCAAAGTCCCCGGGCTCTACTCCTGGGGCTTCAACGACGAAACCTGCCCCCCAACGTCGATGTACTCCGCCTATAACGTCATCCCCGGCCAGAAAAAGTTACTCCTCGCCCTCGAAACCGGACACAACAACATCCCCGAGCAAGTCGCCGCTGTCGACTCCTGGCTATTGGCGCTCCTCCAGCCGGATCCCACTAGAAACTAGCACCGCGGTACCCAAGAGCCCCCCCCCCCATGAACAGACGGGCTTTCCTATCCATAACCACCGGCGCCGCCCTCGCCCCCACCCAAGCCGCCGGCCCGAAAAAGCCCAACATCGTAGTCATCCTGGCCGACGATTTCGGCTACGGCAGCCTCAACTGTTATGGCGCCGATCGGAAACTGATCCGCACGCCCCACCTGGACCGCCTCGCCAAGGAAGGCATTCGTTTCACCGACGCCAACACTCCCTCCTCGGTCTGCTCCCCCACTCGCTATGGCCTCATCACCGGACGCTACTGCTGGCGCACCACCCTCAAATACGAAGTATTGGCCACCACCGCGCCGTTGCACATCGAACCGGAACGCCTCACCGTCGCCTCCCTCCTCAAAGCGGAAGGCTACCGCACCGCCGCCATCGGAAAATGGCATCTCGGCTACGGCACGGGTAAAACGGATTTCACCGGAGACCTCCGCCCCGGTCCACTCGAAATCGGCTTCGACGATCATTTCGCCGTCCCCCAAAATCACGGCGACGCATCCGGCGTCTATGTCGAAAACCACCGCGTCGCCGGCCTCCGCTCGGCTGAGAAAGTGCCCGCCGGAATCACCCCCTACGGCCAGAAATACATGGGCATCAACGCCCCCCAGCGCGTCGACGTCAACGTCATGGACGTACTCACCACCCGCGCGGTCAGTTGGATCCGCCAGCAAAACAAGTCGACCCCCTTCTTCCTCTATTTCACCCCCGTCGCCGTTCATCAGCCCGTCACCCCCTCCCCCGCCACCCACGGCACCAGTGCCGCCGGTCCCCTCGGCGATTGGATTCACGATCTCGATAACTCCGTCGGCCGAATCCTCCAAGCACTCGACGACGCGAATGCAACCCAGGAAACCCTCCTCGTCTTCACCAGTGACAATGGCGGTGTCCTGCAAACCACCGGGGATCGCCCCGAAGCGCTCGCCACCCAGGCCGGACTCCACGTCAACGGCCACTGGCGCGGCGGCAAGCACGGCATCTATCAAGGCGGCTTTCGCGTGCCGTTCCTCGTCCGCTGGCCCGGCAAGGCACCCGCCGGAACCACTTCCCACGAAACCATCAGCCTCGTCGATCTCCTGGCCACCTTCGCCGCCGTCCTCGGAAAGCCCCTTCCAATAGCGAAAAACGCGGCCGCGGACAGCTTCAATATGCTCCCCGCATTTCTAGGGAAATCTCCCCAAACTCCCATCCGCAACGCCTTCATCACCCATAGCGCCGATGGCGTGTTCGCCATCCGCCAAGGCCCGTGGAAGTTCATCGAAGGCAAAGCCGCCAAGCCCTTCGATCGCGTGCCCGCCCCCCGCCGTGCGGAATTGAACCCCCAACTCTTCCACTTGCCCGCCGACCCGCGCGAACAAAACAACCTCGTTCAGCAACACCCCGAGGTAGCCCAGCGCCTCTCCGCCCTCCTAAACGAAGGGCGGGACAAGGGCTACACCCGCCCCTGAGCAGGTGCAAGCATCAAACGCCATCCTACCGCCGCCAAGGCCCTGTAATCGCAAACGTGATGCCCGGACTCTGCATATTTACAAACATCGTCGATCCGTCCGGAGAGAAGCAAGCCCCACACATTTCGCCGCTGTTCAAGGCGTTCACCGCAAACGAATACGCCTCCCCATCCTGCGTTACCAGCACCACTCCATTCGGCCCCGGCCCGTCCTCGCAAAGAAACAGATCGCCCCAAGGCGCAATCACAATATTGTCGGGGTTGTCGATAATGCTCGCGTCGTTCGGCTCAAAAAACAGCTCCAAACGGCCCGGAAATCGGATTTCCCCGCGACGGCCTTCATAAGGGCTGGGCACATAACGCCAAACCTGTCCCTTCCCCGCCCTGCCCCCGTCCGTCGAAACAAACCACACCGCCTCCGGGCTCGTCCACGCCCCTTCTCCCCGCGAAAATCGCGCCGCCCCTTTGCTGAAGCCCTGCGCACGCAAATTATCGCCCGGCGACTCGGGCTGCTCAACGTCCACCCACGCGCAGTCTAAAACCTCTCCCACCGACACCGGTGTCTGCGACGCTGCGTTGTTCCGCGTATCCAGGCCCAGCCGGTCCCGCACCACCAACGCCTGCAGCCGCCCACCGCGCCATAACTCCCCCGGAACCGCCGGAAGAAACCGATAGAACAAACTGTCTCCCCGGTCCTCGGTCTGGTACACGATCACTCCCTTCGGGTCGAAAGCCACCGCCTCGTGGCTCATACGCCCCATGGCTTTTAAAGGGAGCGGCTCCAGCAACCCGCTCTGATACGCGTTCACTTCGAAGTTATAACCATGGTCCGCCTCAAGCGAGTTGTTCGCCGCCGGCCGAAGGTTCGTCTCCTCGGAACTAATCCACGTATTCCACGGCGTCACCCCACCGGCGCAATTTCGAATCGTGCCGGTCAACGTCAGAAAATGCTTCTCCAGCCGTTGCGTCTCCGTGTTGAAATACAGATTCGTCGTCCCCCCCAAACCCGGCGTCAACCCTTTCCCCGCGTCGTAAATCAGCTTCTGATCCACGCCGGCATGCATCGGTGCCCCTTGGCTCATCTCGTGATTGCGAACGATAATCGTCCGTCCGTCTGGACCGGGGAACGCCCCCATCCCATCGTGCAAACCGGGAACCACCAAGCCGTCATCCATTCGCTCCCCCGTCCGCGAAATGGCCACATAGCGAAAGCCCGCCGGAAGGTTAAGAAGTCTGGCCGCATCGGCGACCAACGGGCCGTACGGAGAGCCCGTTTGAGCATAAGCTGATTTCTGAGACAGCGTCTTCAGCCCCAGAAAACCAAGGGTAAGGGCGGACGTTTGACGAAGCAGGGACCGACGGTTCATGAAAAAAAAGGATACCTAAAAAACGTTACAAGCAAATGGCAATCCCAACTCTTCCCACTTCCACTAGCCAACTCGAAATGGATCGATAATTCTTAGACCCTCAACCACCTGCCCGTGGTTCAAGTCCTCCGTGTAAAGCGTATCGCAGCCCTGCGCCAGAGCGGCAGAGAGGATCATGCTATCCCAAAAGGACAAAACATGCGCATCTCGAATGCGCAGCGCCTCTTTGAGAACCGCTAAGGTCATCTCCTGAATCGGAAATCGCGACCACTTCTCGATCAAAAGTACCGCGACCGCATAGAGGAAGGGAGTCAGTGTGACTGGCACGAGTCGCCTGAACGTAGAACTCCTGTAAGACCTGAATCGACAACACCAAATCGTGGCCGTCCAAAAGCTCAATCGCGCGATCTCGCTTCACCGATTCAGGCCCGGCTCGATCAACCGCGCGGGTTCCCGTCGGAAGACCACATCCGCACATCGGTGTGGACAAAATAATTGCCCTTTGCCAAAGTTTAATTGCGCGGGATGCCCGCTGCCCCTCCCAAAATCCCGATAGCGCTTGACCTGGCGTCACCTCTACGATCTTTATACCGGCCTCAGCCAGAAACTCATCCAATCGGCGACTCGAAACGGGGCTACGTGGCCCATCCACCAAAACTCAGGTCTCCAGGTAACTCGCTGCGGACAGCGCCGTCCGCCCCTGCTCCGCCGATATCGCCGACGTGTCGACAATCACTTCGGCAGACCCAGCTCGTCGTACAAAAGCTCCCCATGATCAATGCTCAAATAGGGCTCTTTCATGTGCTTGGCGCAATCGCGGCCAATCTCCAGCAACCTTGCCACGTGCGACCCGCTCGGCTCCACACGGCTAAGGGAATCCCGCAAGGCCTCCGTCACCCTCTGCGCCATCGCCTTTCCATATTGAGATTCATCCATTCCCCCAATCCCATTTTACTTGCATCACTTCAAAACCCGATACCCCACCCCCCGCACCGCCCCCGTGCTGTTATACGAAGCAAACCCCAACGGCGACGACAGCCCGATATCCCCCCGCCGCAACCCAATCTCCCGCCCCTGAATCTCCACATCCACCACCTTCTCCTCCCCAATCCAAGCCCGAATCCGTCCCGGCGTCACCTCTAGCCGAATCGCGTACCACTTCCCCGTCTCAAACGTAAAATAGTTCCGCGTCTCATTGTCCGACGCGTCCCACCCGTCAATACTCGAAACCCCGACCATATCCCCGCCCCATCCCCCGGTTACCAAGGTCGCAAACGACTCCCCCACTGGAAACGTCAAACTCGCAAAAAAGTCGCCCCCCGCCCGCCGCATCCCCTCAAAACGAAGCTCATAATTCATCTTCGGAAACGACCCGCCCCAAGTAACCCCCGTCAACGGAGCCCCCGCCGCCATCACCATCTCTCCACCGGCCATCGTAACCACGCCCTTACGCGGAAACGCCGTCTCTTTCCATTCCCCGGAGAGCACCCGCCACTCCCCCACCTTCGGCTGCGCCGCCAATCCCCCCGCCACCAAAAGCATTACCAAACTAAGTCGTCTCACGCCCGAAGTCTATCACCCGTCCTCGATCGCATACAATCTTTCCCTGACGCGCCTTGCCGTTCTCACCCGCGCCGAATACCGCTACACCTCGAACGCCACCCCGGTGTAAACCTCGCCCAACGACACCGCGCACCCAATACTCCCCAACTCCGCCACCGCCTCCATCCCGCTCCACTCCCGCAGCGACCAACTCCCGCCTTCAGCCCGTGTATAGACCTCTACCCGGGCCTCATCACTCGCAACCAACACGTACTGCTGAAGAGTCCGGTTCTTCCGATACTGGGTCGCTTTCCTTCCACGGTCCCGCCCTTCCGTTGACGGCGAAAGCACCTCGACCACCAGCACCGGATTCGAAACCACCAACCGCTTCGGCCCCACAAACCTAGGCTCCCCACAAATCACGATCACATCAGGATAAGTGAGGAGCCCGTCTTCCGCCGCCTCGACAAGCAGATCCGAGCCGATTACACGACAGGGCTGCCCCCGCAGTCGCTCCCGAAGCACCCCCATCACATTAGACGCGATCAGAGCAGGATCGTACGTCCCCCCCGCCATCGCGAACACCTGCCCATCCCAATACTCGCTTTTATGCGTAGCGTTGGACTCCAACTCCAAAAACTCGACCAAACTGATTCGAGGAATATCCTCCGCCGACATGCCCCCATCATACCCTACAGGGCCCGCTTCACCCCGCCCGCAAACCGCTCCAGCAGCCCCTCCAATTCCACCGACTTCGCCTGCCCTGTATGCAACCCATTCAACGGTCGAAGCGCCATCCCCCGAACCCACCACGACCGCGACCACACCAAAAGAGTCCTCTTCCCGGAATCCCAACTCCAGTCCTCCAATTCGCTCCAATACATTGCCGTCATTCCGAACACGATCCCCTCTTCATGCACCGAAAATCCTCGACTAAACCATCCGAAGAAACCCGTCGCGCTAAACATCCCTAGCCGAAGAAGCACCGACCCTATCGACTCACCGCTCCCATATCCAACAACCGTACTTAAACTTAGCAGCAGCGACATCCCAGCCAACAACCAGCGAGAACTATCTGTGTAAGTGAACAGCGCCGGTCCCATTCGACGCTGCCGACTGAACCGCAGCGAACCGACGGTTACGGAAATCACGACGAACAGGCCGAATAGATAAGGAAACACCAACCCAAGCGTCGACAGCAATCCCTCCTCGCCTCGATATTGGTTCCCGGTCTACACCCTTCCAAAATCCACCAGGGAGTATGATGAAAGACTGATGACCTCTCCCTTCCGTCCCCTCCCTGCTGTCGCCCTCGCCATCTTCGCCGCCGCCTCCCTCCCCCCGGCCACCTGGGCCCAACCCAATACCCTCGCCCCCGCCCCGCCCGAATCCCTCGGCCTCTCCCCCGAACGCCTCGCCCGCCTCCACACCGCCATGCAGCGCCTCGTCGACGAAAAACAAGTCGCCGGCCTCGTCACCCTCATCGCCCGCCACGGCAAAATCGCCAGCCTCCAAACCCACGGCCCCCTCAAAACCGATTCCATCTTCCGCATCTACTCCATGACCAAACCCGTCACCGGCGTCGCCATGATGATGCTCTACGAAGAAGGAAAATGGCAGCTCAACGACCCCGTCTCCCGCTACATCCCTGCCTTCGCCCGCCTCAAAGTCTACACCGGCAAAAACCCCGACGGCACCCCCAAACTGGAAGATTCCCCCCGCCCCATGACCATGCGCGAACTCATGACCCACTCGGGCGGCCTCGGCTACGTCCTCAACCCCGCCTCCCCCGTCGACAAAATGATCATCGAAGCCGGCCTCCTTAACTCGAGCGCCCCCCTCCAAACCATGATCGACGGCCTCGCCCAGGTCCCCCTCCTCGCCCCGCCCGGCGCCCGTTGGTCCTACAGCATCGCCGTCGACGTCCAGGGTTACCTCGTCGAAAAACTCTCCGGCCAACCCCTCGCCGACTTCTTCCGCCAGCGCATCTTCGCCCCCCTCGGCATGAACGACACCGCCTTCTACGTCCCCCAAGAAAAGCTCCCCCGCCTCGCCCCGGTCTACAAGGGCGCCGGCCCCACCCTCACCGTCGACGAAAACCGCCCCGACCCCACCGTCGTCCCCCTCGGCCCCTCCGGCGGAGGCGGCCTCTATTCCACCGCCCTCGACTACGCCCGCTTCTGCGAAATGCTCCTCCGCGGCGGCCAGTTCAACCGAACCCGTCTCCTCGCCCCCCGCACCGTCGAAATGATGCGAACCAATCACGTCAACCCCGAACCTCTCAAGACGATGCCCCCCGGCACCGGATGGGGCATGGACGTTCAAGTCGTCACGGACGCCGCCGCCGCCGGCACCCCCGTCCCCAACGGTACTTATAGTTGGTGGGGCATCGCCGGAACCTGGTTCTGGATCGACCCCGCGAGCGATCTCTTCTTCGTCGGCATGGTCCAGCACCAAAACATCGACACCTCCCGCGCCATCCACGCCCTATCCAGAAGCCTCGTCTATCAAGCCCTCATCGAGTAACATCCGCCCGCCCCGGCAACCAACATTCCAAGAACTGCGCTAACCTCGCAATATGAAATTGCTCATCACTTTAGAACGGGACGAGACGGGCATGATCATCGCGGAATGCCCAACCCTACCCGGGTGCGTTTCCCAGGGCTCTACCGAGGCCGCGGCGATCGAAAACGTTCGAGAGGCCATAAAGGGTTGTCTTTCCGCGCGACGGGCCAACAGCCTGTCCCTGTATCTAGAGGATACCCATTACAGAGCCGCGCGCGTCAGCGAGCGGTCTCTCACCAAGGACGACGAGCGTCCTTGCCCGTAGTCTCTTTCGAACAAGCGGTCAGAGCGTTCGTCCGTCCAGGTTGGACTCGCAATCAGCAGTCTTGTCAGTGCCCCTTCACCGCGAACGGGCACCCGGGACACTCCGCTCTCTGATTCGCGCATCCGGCATGTCGATCCAACAGTTTCAAGACCTACTCTAAGTAAGCCCTCTCAAAGCGATCGTCGACTAGCGATAAACTAGTCAGCGATGGGCAACACAGATCAAGAAGAGTCCGAGGAATTTCGCATCGACCGCTCCCACTTCTTCGTAGCCCGCCTCACCGATCCGGACGACGCGGTTGCCTACTGGCTAACCCGCCCGCCCGTTGAGCGACTCCAAGCCCTCGAACTTCTCCGCCGAAGCTTCTATGGCAATACCAGCGCTACCGAGGGACTTCAAAGAGTTCTTGAGATCGCTCAACTCAAACCGCATTGAACACTAGCTGATCGGCGACTTCGCGGTCGGCCTCCATCGCCACATCCGAACGACGAATGACTTCGTGGAGGCCATCGAAACCTCGATAGCCGCCAGAACACCAAACACCCCATGCCCCCCGCCCTTAACTCTTCAATTGAAAGTAAGAGTGAATGTGCGGCACCCCGCGAAAGTACCAAACCATATCCGGACCCTCAATTTGCCACGTGTCCCAAACCTCGTCCGAACCGATGTCGTATTTCCCCCCATACCAGGAAACCGAAAGCCGATCGACGACATTCTTCTTCTGAATGGTCTGGATCGTCGCATTGACATCGTCCTCGCGGAACATCGCCAACATACCGCGCATCGTTTCGACAAGTAACTTCTTCTGGTCCGCGCTCAGTTCCGATCCAGGCAGCCCGCGCTTCTCCGCCGTGATCTGTACGACCACATCGGATTTCTCACTTCGAGGCTCGGCGGTAACCAAGCCCATCTTCCGCTGACGCCCATCCAGCGCCTCCACAAACCGATTGAACGTCGTCCCCTGATACCAGTAAGGATTGCCGACATGATCCTTGGTCTCGTTAAAGTTCTCCCGCATCTCTTTTGCCGGGTGCGGGTAGTGCCCATAAAAAATCGGAGCCCCGCCAAATCCCTGGCCTCTGTCGAAATGCGCATTGCAACGCCGCGTCACATGGTGCCCCGTGTAGATGAACTCAAAGTTCTCGTCCGCCGGGGCTCCGAAGAATCCCGCCGACGGCGCGTTCTTCTCCTCGCCATACTGGTCGATCAATACCTGCCGATTCACCGCGTCCCGCAGCCCCGGACTATGCATCGAATTGAAAATCTGCCGAATCAGGTCTTGTTGCTCCGCACTGAAGGAATTCGGGATCCGGTGTTCCGGATGGATGTACCACCAGTTGTTGATGTATTGCCGCTTCGGGTCATCCACGGCCAGCACGAGCTTTTGCCTCTGTGCCTCCGTCAGGCTCTTATAAAGCTGCATCGGCAAGGAGTCCCGCTTGCCTTTTCCTGCGGCGCTTTGCCCGAAAAGCCGTTCCGCCGGGTCGATTGTGAAAAGTCCGGCAGAGGCACCTGCCGCTTGGATCCAACTGCGACGAGTCAACGTGTTCATAGCTCACCGTCCCATTGAAACCAGAATGCATACTTTGGCTCCCGGCTTCGCAGGAACAGTATCATGGGCCACCGACGCAGTCAACGGTGGCCACGCCCCAAGAAGCCCAAACGGCAAATTGAGCAGCGCCAAACGCAAGAAAGATGAGAACAACAACCAACGAAGAAAACGGGGAGTTTCGGCTGGACCGCACCCACTTCTCCGTAGCGCACCTAACCGATCCCGACGACGCGGTTGCTTACTGGCTCAGCCGTCCGCCCGTCGAGCGGCTCCAAGCCCTCGAACTTCTCCGCCGAACATTCTATGGCTATACCAGCGCTACCGAGGGAATGCAGAGAGTTCTTGAAGTCGCTCAACTCAAACCGCGTTGAATACCTGCAGCAACATCGTTCAAGAGAGCGAATATTCTGGTCTTGCCATGGCCCAGGACCTCAACGACGCCCTCCGATCGGCTATCTCCCACGCCAGAGCCAGAGAATCCGCCACCGTCGATCCCGACCACCTCCTCCTCGGCGCGCTCACCGTCCTTTCCCGCTTCGCCATCGCCCGCATCGGCCCACTCGCCCTCGATCTCGAACCCTTCGGCGTCCAGTGGACCCAACCGCCCACCCCGCTCCCCGCCAAGCCGTCCTACTCCGATCAAACCGTCGCCCACCTCGACGCCGCCTCCGCCGTCGCCCTCGCCGACGGCGCCCCCAAAGTCGCGCTACCCCACCTTCTCGCCTGCTTCGCCCACGTCGAAACCGGCCTCATGGGCCAACTCCGTCAGCGCTACAACCTCGACAGCGCCGCCTGGCGAGCCGCTCTCACCCTCCTAAAAACTGCCGAAGAAGACCCTCCCCCCACCCTTCAGCCCTCCGGCCGACCCTATGACACCCCCGAGGAAGCCGCCGCCTACCTCGGCGTCCACATCCAGACCATCCGCGGCTACATCAAATCTGCCAAGCTCCCCGCCCTCCGCATCGCGGGCGAACGCGCCATTCGCCTCCGCCGAGAAGACCTCGACGCCCTCCTGGAGCCCCTGCAGCCCCAGGAAATCGATAAACCCAAACCTTAACTGAGGAAATCACCATGCCCCTTTACGTTGTCGAACGGGAACTCCCCGGCATCACCCCCCAGCTACTCTCCAGCGCCGGCGTCCGCGCCAAGTCCTGCTGCGCTGAAATCTCGGAAGCGCATAGGCCGCGCAGGCACGGCACCAACGGGCGAGGAACTCGCCCATCCTGCCGGGCCGAAGCGAGTCCGTTGTGCGCGGCTCCTCAAAAGCGCACAGGCCGCGCAGGCACGGCTCGAGCGGGCGAGGAACTCGCCCATCCTGCCGGGCCGAAGCGAGTCCGTTGTGCGCGGCTCCTCAAAAGAAGGCCGCTCCGTGCACTGGATCCGCAGCTTCTTCCTCCCCGCCACCGCCCAAACCAACTGCTACTTCGAAACCGCCAGCCCCGAAGTCGTCGCCGAGGCCAACCAGCGCGCCAACATCCCCTTCCTCCGCATCGCCGAAGTCGTCGAAATGACCCCGGAGGCCCTATGCAAACCGTCCTCGTCCTCTTCGCCCTCTTGGCCTCGGTCGCCAGCGCCCAAAAGCTGCCCAGCATCCTGGTCCACGTCACCCACGGCCCCGACGCCCCCACCCGCGCCGCCCTCGCCTTCCTCGTCGCCCGCACCGCCGCCGAACAAGGCCACCCCGTCTCCCTCTTCCTCGCCGGCGACGCCGTAACCCTCTTAAAACCCGAAGTCCTCGATTCCCTCAACGGCCTCGGCACGGGCAACCTCCGCGAGCACTATGACGCTCTCGTCAAAGCCGGCGTCCGCTTCTATGTCTCCGGCATGTCGGCCAAAGCCCGCGGTCTCGGCCCCGAACTCCTCGCCAACAAGCCCGCCGAGTTCGCCCTCCCCGAACGCCTTCTCAAACTCTCCCTCGCCCACGACCGCCAGTTTACGTACTGATCCCTAAATCCCGGGCGTGGTCCCCGTCCAACCCATGCCCCTCCCGTCAATCGCCAGGCAAAGACCAATCGTCAGGAAAGCGGCGCGATCATTCCTGCTCCCCCAAAGCAGGGACGGAGACTCGCGCCACCCCAATGGGGACTTCCTTCTCTAGCCGCTCGATTGCAACGTCGGGAATGCGTACCCTGAAAACCCGGGGAAGCGAGTGCCGTCAAACTCTCTTATACTGGGGGATAGCGGCATATGAGAGCTTACGAGGCAGGCATTTCCACTACCAACTTCCATCCTTGTCTCGCGAAGCAGAGCCCCCCCGAGCTCGATTTCCACCAGAGTTTGGCTGTTCTCCGCAAGGAGCGAGCACTCATCCAGCAAGCCCTCGCCGATCTAGCCCGGATGCCCATCTTTCGGCTTCGCCGCGATGAAAGCGGCCAGTCCCAGCTTGCCGGGGCTTGGAGCGTGAGCGCGAATTTGCTTCCGTTCGAAGCCGTCTCGCGGCTCCATCCCGAAAAGATGAAACTCCTTGGCTCAGCGATCAAGAGTCTCGTCCGTCGCAATACCGTCAAGCCGGCCGAGCGCCGCGTCACCGCCGATTCCGGAGGAACCACCCAATGAACGATAGCCGTCAGCACGCGCACCAGTTGATTGACCGCATGCCCGAAACGCAGCTCTCCGGCTTGGTGCAGTTTTTGGAAACGATTGTCGACCCCGTCGCCGCCTCTCTGCGCAACGCGCCGTTCGACGACGAGCCAGAAACTGACGGCGAGAAAAACGCCGTTGCCGAAGCCAAAACCTGGCTCCAGAACAACGGCGGCAAGGGCATTCCCCACGCCGAAGCGATGAGGCGACTCGGACTGGAGTAATGGAGATCGAATGGGCAGGGACGGCGTTGGAAGACATGGCCGCTCTCGAAAAGGGCATCGCCCGCCGCGTCATGCAGTCCGTCGAGCGCTTCGCCGAAACCGGTGCTGGCAACGTGAAAAAGCTCCAAGGGATTGACCCGCCCGAGTTTCGTCTCCGCGTCGGCGACTACCGAGTCCGCTTCCACAACAACGGCGAGACCGTCACTGTCCTCCGCGTCCGCAACCGCCGCGAAGCCTACCGCTAGCTTTTAGCCGCGAACAAGGCATCCGCCGTCTGGCGGGTAGGCCTCGTATGCCTCCTTCGAAGTGATCTCCCGCGGGCGGAATCGTACCTAGCAAAGGGTAATTGGTGACGCCAACCGGGAGGTCTAGTTTTCGCCGATCATGTTCTATCCCGCGTCACCTCAACCGCGACCGCCAGCGCTTCCCTTCGCGCCGGATCCGGCTGACCGACCGTCGCGTCGCATCAAACACGATGCCCAACGCGGCGGCTCTCGGCGTAGGTCACGATGGCATGGATCGATTCGATCGGGACATCAAACTGCTCAGCGATCTCCGCGACACCGACGCCGTAGGCAAAGTTGTCGACAAGGGCAGCAACCGGCAGACGGGTGCCCCGAAGGATAGGAGCGCCGCTTTGCACTCCCGGTTTGGTTTCAACCAGAGTACAATCTGGCCAGTCGATACTGTCCATGGCGTGCATCCAGAAGGCTCTCCTCTATCGTGCCACCTTTCCGTCACCACGGAACGGCCCGGCCAAAAACGGGGAAGCAAATCGGAGCCCCCCAAGCGTCCCCTGCAATCGTCGGCTTAGACCATCATTCCGTCGCGGTCTCGAGCCCCCAAAAGCGCCAGAATCAGCGAGTGCCATCGCCCAGTTCGCTCCTGAACAAAACCTTTTCCCACCGCTTCTCGTTCTCCGTCGCCTTTTCATACCAATCCCCCACCGCCTTGATGTTCGGATCCACCTCGTCCTCAGGAATCTCTCCCAAAAGGTAAAGCCCCAACTGCTTTGCGACCGGCGACACATCAGCGCTGTGCAGATATTCAACCAGCGGAGCCCACTCTTCCTTCTCTTCGCTCCGTCGGAAATCCCCAGCAAAGTCGGCCACAATGTTGATCAAAGTGCCTTCCCCGGCACTAAGGGGAGTCTTGAGGATCGGAGTTTTCGTCAAATATTCATCAACCATACTTTCACCCACATCCTCAGGATACCCCCAACGTCAATGATCACTTTCAGGCAATCCATAACACTGCACGCCAGTAAGCACGAGCGAGCTATAAGTTCGGGCGGCCCCTCGGCAGCCGAGTCCTGAACCGATGATCCCGACAAGGACCAAACGTTCTCATGGCCCGCCGCGGAAGAAGATCCTCTACCACGGGCACCAAGAACGCAGCTTATTGCGATTTCCAAGGACGGTGGGAAGGGAGTGAAAACCTGCCTTTGGTTTTCCTCGCTTTCCACGGCCCGCCATTTCCACGGTCAACCTCGGGGCCAAGTACCCTTACTCGCCCCTCGCTGGCGAATTTTGACCGGCGATTCTACCCACGGCAAACAGCGAAGAACCGTTTTCTATAATCCCGTTACTGCTATTCGCGTTTCCACGCGGCCAACAAGAAGCGGGTGAGCTCCCCTCGTCGAATCGGATACTGTCCCAACAGCACTTCCAAATCTCGTGCCTCAACGAGCGCTACATGTTGGAGGTTCGCTTGCTGCCTCGCTGTCGAGTTGAAAGCGCAATTGGTTACCGCCACCTTGGAGAACCTTACCCCGGGAAACTGAGCGCTGTACGCAGCCGCGCCGGCCGACACGTCTTTAACCGCCTCCCAACCCAACTCTCTACCGTCTATTGACGAGCTCTTACACTGGATGAGGACGCCCTCCTTCCCGCGGATCGCCACAACATCCACGCCTCCATCGCCGACCCTGGACGTTCGTATAGTCTTCGAAAAGCCCTGCTTACTCCACAGCACTGCACAGAAAGCCTCGAAAGAATCCGGGTCCAGGGACGCGATAGCATCTGGCTCAATCAACTCGTCCCCAAAGGCATTTCCCCCATCGGGAGCTTCTAAGTCGCCAAAGTCGGCGGGACTAACATCCCCCACCCCATTGAGCATGTCAGAACACAACCCTCGTTTCCAGTTGAGCAGTTCGTCGAGTTTCGCGTCAAACGTCACGAAGTCGTTCGCCACGACAACTGGATAGTAGACGTAGACGTCCTTTTCCTGCCCAATTCGATACGCTCGATCGGTCGCTTGATCCTCCTTCGCCGGATTCCATGTCCGAGTGAAGTGAATTACATGATTCGCTGCCTGAATGTTAACGCCAAAGCCAACAGCGAGAGGCGAAAGCACGATCACGCCAAAACCAGCCTTCGTCTGAAACGCCTTGATTCGCCGCTGCCGGTTGGTCTGGCTCGACGAAGCGACAGTCGTGTCGCCATTGATCACGTCGGGCACAAAGCCGAATCGTTCGCCGATCGCACGCTGTAGAGTCCGCTGCAGATCCCGAAACTCGCAAAAGACAATCACCTTCTCGGAGCGGCTCTCAATCGCCCGAAGTTGGTCCAGCAACCAGGACATCTTTGGTGAGCGTCGAACGATCTCCGAGACTGATTCCGCATCAGTTGACAGGTGCCCCGGCGGACGAGGGTCAGAGCAAAGCCTCCGCAAATATTGCAACAACCCCAAAGGAGAAAGTAGCCCGCTACCGAGGCCGCCCTTTTCCCGCTTTCGAAATGCGGCGATTGCTTCTGCGTACAGCCTACGCTGCCAATCTGACATGGGCAGCGCCCGACAGGAGTCGACCTCTATCTTCTTCGGTAAGTCCTTCGCAACTTCAGTTTTCATGCGGCGCAGTTTTTGCGGTTCGATCTTGGAGCGCAGCTCTTCAACTCGTTGCTTCTCGTCTTCGGTCTCTGCTTCGATGGGCCTTCTATAACGCTCTCCGAATTCCTTTAGCGCGCCAAGCAGGCCCGGCTGAACCAAATCGAACAGACACCATATGTCCGTTAGTGTATTTTCAACAGGAGTACCCGTACACGCGATCTTCAGGCGCGCATTCTGCTTCTTCGCCGCACGTGTGACTAAAGCATTCGGGTTCTTGATTTTCTGAGCTTCATCACAAATCATCGCGGACCATTTTTGCCTTGCCAAGGAAAATTCAAGGTCGCGCATAGTCTCGTAAGTAGTCAAAACCACTTGCGCTGATCCGAGCCAACCTTCTTTTAATAGTCGAGTTATACCGGCACCGATAAGGGCATCCTCCAGTTCTCGTTTTGGTACTCGTTGTTGCGCGAGCGCCGGACCATACAGCGTCAGTACCCTAATCGCACCAGGATTGAAAAACTTGGCGATCTCCTCCTTCCAGTTATCCAAAAGCGACAACGGGGCCACTATCAGGAATGGGTCTGCCTTGCGATCCTCTTCGAGAACAGACGCGACAAAAGTCAATATCTGAATTGTCTTGCCGAGTCCCATGTCATCTGCCAACAACCCGCCTCGACATAAGGAAGGCGAATTACGCCAAAGATTTTGAAGCCATGCCACCCCCACTAGTTGATGCTGCTTGAGGTCAATCGTGGGTAGCAAGCAAATTGGCAAATTTGGTGCCGTTCCGGAAGCGGGAAGGGTTCCATGGACCTCCTCGTAGTCGAGCGAGTCGACGTTCGCCTTCACTACCAAACCCATTCGGTCTAGTCGCTCCTTAACAGGTGACGGAACGCGGGGATCGAAAGTGCCGGCTTGTATACCTTTCTCTGCTTCAATTAAGGTCTGAACCAACTCACCAGCCCAACCGACTGGCACGGGTGTAGAGGAGCCAGGAAACGTGAACGTCTCAAGTTTGCTTTCAATCGCCCCAGCCACTTCGTCCCGTAGCGCATTAAGATTATGCGGGTCGAGGACAACCGAAACAGTCTCACCGCCACCTTCTGGGGTATAACAAATCCCAAAGTCGACATTCTCGGGAAACCAACCAGTGCCGTCATTTCTACGAGCAATGAATGGCGAGCTATAGGGCTTCTCTACGCCAAACCCTTCAATTCGATCAGAGTATCCCGACACGTCGAATAGATCGTCAGGCTTGATCTTTTTCGCCTTGCTCATCTCGGCAAGTGCGAGCCGGAGGATCCGTGCTTGGTCAGCGGTGTCGCCCAGGATTTCCAGATCCGAGCCGTCCCAATGGCAAAAATGAGCGTTCGCCTTCATCCGGCTTTCGAGCTTCACGAGAAATTGCTCGACGTGAGCAAGGCCCTCGAACGCCTTGATCTCAGAACAGATCACACCCTGAAGTGTCTCTTCGACTAACAACGCAATTGCAATTGGCGTCCCCGCGCTGTCCCGCTCAACTCGTGCCGTAAATCGGGCAAATGAGATGCCCGCCGAATCTCTGGCTCTTTCAAATTGATCGGGATCAATAACCCTCGCCGCGTCCGGACCCAGCGCCGCAAAAGGATTCCGGACAAAAGCCTCCGCCCGATCTCCGGCGACGCGCCGTCCCGGCATGCGGCGCACCTCGAGGAGCACCGTCCTTACCTCTGGAGAAAGCACCACATGGACTAATCCATTCCCTTCGGGGATTTCATAGCGATCCGGCACACCGCTCGTCTTGTCGAAAACCTCAAGCCAACGCTCCGGCGCTCCGTCGAATTGGGGCAAGATTTCCACCACTCTAGCGCCCTCAATATCACTCTTGCGCATATCAATCCGCAACCGATCGGGCGTCAGTACAACTGTTTTGCGGAGAAAGTCCGTAAGATCGGAATTGGCCGCCACCGCGAGAGCCCTAATTTTCGCCCACCCTCTGCGATTCAGGTCTGGCGTCCGGGATGATGCTGGTCGATTCCAAAATCCTGAAATCTCTTCCGCGAGTCTCCAGACGCCCTCGCTCAAAATGGCTTCCCGCTTTCCAGCGGTGACGACGGCACCAACTCTGTCAACGTTTCCGGCGTGCTTGCGACCTTCAGGATCGATCCAGCCAGCGATCACCACCGAGAAATCGCTATCGGTGAGCGTCCCTCGGCTGGCAAGTGACACGCTCCATTGATCGATTCCCGGTAGATCCAACAGCCCGATGCTTTGGGCGTCTTCCGACCTAGCAAGCCGATAGAAGTCGGACCATCTTAGGACGAGTCGGTCGTCTTCCGCCTCGAGGTAGCCTTCCTCTTCCAACTGGCGAATCAGCAGTAAAAGCTCGGAGGCCGGAAAGGCCGGCACGCCCTCGATTTGAGGGGCGAGAGAAAACGCCACGCCAACTTGATCCCATGAAACGCTCGTTTCTAACACTAGAGGACCTGCCCTGTCTGCCGATTTACTCTTTGATCGATCCGGGAACCAGCGCATCCGTTACTCCTTGTGCCAGCCGTGATTCGTTTTCCGCTTAAACCCCAGCGCATTGAGTTGGGCAACAACGTGTTGCGGCAGCTCTTGCCCGACTACCCAAAGCGCACCGCCTTTCGCCCTGCGATCATCCACATTAAGTTCATTAGCCACGACAAATCGATTCCATTCAGCAACAGTAAAGGCTCGTGCTAGTGCTCCATGCGGGGCATTCGCAGGCTTCCTTCCCAGGAACGGGAACAGTTGATAGTCGAACCTCTGCTCCCAGCTTTGTCCCGCCGAGCTGCTATGATTCATGGTGGCCACGGCTACCCCAGGATCCTTCACTTTCAGTTCGCCGATTTCAACGAAAGCACGGGCGCGGCCGGATTCTAAAATATCAAGCAGCGATTCATCAAGAGAACCCCACTCGAGGAGATAAAATGCGTTGCCCTTCGCTCCGAATTCGACAGCTAGGTAGTTACCGATTCGCATAACGAACGCATTGTTGTCGGAGGTAGTTTTCGTCAAGTCCAACAGCCTACCTCTGGCTCGAGACCGGAACTCATCAAAGGCAGCGCCGCGTCTAGACCGAGCATCCGTTCCAAGGGCAAACCACATGTCCTCTATAAAAGGTTCGTATCGAAGCCAGTAGTCAAGCCTTCTTGGGTCGCCCGTTCCGTCGTAGCTAAGCAACAGGAAGAAATCCTCAATAAGTCGACGCTTCAGCCAGCCGTTAACCATCTCGCGGGCGCGATCATCTGGTTTTCCGTTCGCATCCGTGACCCTTGCGTCCCACTTCGCCCTGTTTAGCCATGGATTTCCGATCGTGGATGTGGAAGCATCGCGTAACGCCATGTTCTCTGGCCTATCGTTACATCCTCCGTAGCGCGAGACCAGTTGAGCCACACAGCGAATTCGTAACCGCTCACCGATCTTCACGCCGCCCTTGCCCATCGCCAATTCCAGAAGACTCGGTATTAGCAGCTTGAACTTATCGTCGTTGACTTTTACCGCTGCCCGAATGCGCGCATAGACAGCCTCTTCCAACACCCAAGACTCTTGAGGTATCGCCAAGGCCTTCATCGCATCATTCAATCCAGACGAATCGCCGTTCAGCAGGGCCGCTCCGAACCTCTCACAAGGCTCGTCGCTCAACAATTGTACGTGGCGTGTCAGATCGCCAAACCATGGCGGCTTCGGTTCATTGGACAGCAAGATCCGTTGGCGCTCCGCACGAAGCCACAAACGAAGCTCGCCCCACCCCTGCACTGCGGGGCTCAAGGCATCGCCATTGTAAATTGGGAATGTCCAGTAGCTCGACAACAGAGCCTGAAAGCACCGAATGCGCCGACGCATCTCTCCCTGCGATTCCACGAGTTTGAACAGATAGTCGCGCGACCAAGCATCGGCGAGGACGCACCACCCCCGCGAACCCGGTACTCCAACACCAAGACAGACATACTTAAGGTTTCGAAGTCCCTCGATCTCGCTCGTCCTCTGAAACGCGTCAATGGCGGACATAATCGAGTGACGGTCGCCTGCTATTCCGGCACCGCCATGATCCCGCTGTACTCTCGCCAAGGCGCGAGAAATTGGCAACAGGTCTCTCCACCCTTCGGGTGCCCGAACGGCTTCAGCAAACGTTCGGGTGAGTCCGAGTTCCAAAGAGATAAGTGCGTCGTTCATCTCGAATCGTTGGGACACTTTGCATCTTCATCCCACGGGATTTCCCGCCCCAACTCGCGCTCCGCTCCTAAGTCCCGAAATTCCAATTTCAACTCCACTCGCCGCATTTCTGCCGGGCTCTTCGATACTGTATTAAATGAGGATCCTCCGGCGAGAAAAAGAGTTCGGATCTGTTTACGATCAGCGATAGCCAGCGAGTTTTCAGCTTGGGAATCCAGAAGAACGCAGAGGACGCGCTGGGATCGCAGAAAGCTCAGATTCAAATTGTACAGGTACGAACCAACCTGACTAGCGAACCCTTCGACGACTACCCGTTTGAGCCATTGATCGCAGCTTTTGTGGCGAGCCACAACCAAAACCTTTGGAACAAAAGCGCGAACGAGCCGTTCCTGGTCGGAATCCAGCCGATGATCGTTATTTTTAAACTCGGCCAGTGTGCCGAATTCAATCGAGTACCCTCTCAGCGCGATGCCCTTGAACTCGTCGCTCTTGGTCAGGGCCTCAACGTCGCTCAGGCAACTGTTGATCGTCAACTGTCGTTCCTGCTCATTTTTCTTGATCGCTGCAAGTCCCTGGGTAACCGCCATAAGAGCGACCGCCATAGCGACTAAGAAAAGTACCATGAGCGCAGTCATTAAGTCAGAAAATGAAATCCAGAATGGCTTCTCGGCCTCCTCCTTTCCGCCTTTCCCCGCTGATGCTCTGATTCCAAACATACTCATCTCTTTTTAAGTGCGATCTCGTCTGCGACGTCGCCGAGGTTCCTTATGGCTCCCGAGAGCAACTCGACCGCCTTCGAAAGCTCATCCTGAAAGTGCCGATTGCTTTCACGCATCGTTTTCCCAACATTCTCGGCGAAGGATTCGTGGGATTTAACAAGCACTTCGGAGACGCTCTTCAGGTAGCTCTCGGACTGAGTCTGGGCCCTCGCAAGCTGGGAAGTAGCGGCTTCGATGCGTCCGATCAATGCAGACGTCATGGAAGCGTCTCGTTTCGCATTATCGAGGGTCACGTTTAGTTCGGAGACCATCCGTGCAAACGTATCCCGGGTCTTGCCGTAGTCCTCCAACACCGCCTTGCTGCTATTCGTAGCCAGTACCAACTGGCCAGCAGCCACTTTAATGGTCTCAACGGCTACGGTTGATGCCCGCATTGAATCGGAAACTCCCTGCCCAGCTTTCGCGAAGTCGGTTGCGGCTAGATAAAGCGTCTCCGCTCCGGAGTTCATTCCCGTAATGGATTTGTCGGTGGCCGCCGCTAGTCTTTCTACGGTTTCTTGGAGCGCTCTGTTCGTCTTAATCGATTGATCGAGCAGACGCTCAATGTGTGCCGAAAGCGCTCCCATAACGTCTCCGGTACTTTTCTCAAACCGCTCGTGGCGTCGGCCCTGAGATTCGGCTGATTCTTCTGCCTGCTTTCGCAATTCCGCAACCACTCCCGCGACCTGCTCGCCGACAGCGCCCAGAACTGTCTGAAGTTTTTTCGACGATTCAGACTGCGACTCGGCAACCAGAGAGCGGATTTGCTCGACAAATACCCCGGTTTGATGGTCCATGGCCTTCTGGCGCGCCTCCATCGCTTCGAGCGACCGATTCAGCCGCTCCCCCATAGCATCGACCGCCCCGGTGCCGGCCTTGTCCATATTTTTAGCAAGCTGGCTAAACTGTAACGCCGTATCCGTCATTGCCTTGCTGGTATCCTGAAGGAGATCGGACATCCCTTTCAGCTGCCCGCCGAACATCTCGCCCATCTGTGCCGAGAAGCTAGTGAGCACATCGGTGAGCATCCTATTCACCGCGTCCCCTTGATTTGCGCTTACTCCCCTCACGGCCTCGGAAATCGTTCGAATCGGTTCGCCCAAGCTATCCGCGATAGCCTTCCCTACGTCGAGTGAAATCTGACCAGACCGCACCGATTGGGCCGTGATCTGCTGCGTGGTCAACTCGGTCAATATCTGCTTAAGGTCGCCCACCAGGGCGTCTTTCAAATGGGCCGCCTGTGTGGCAGAAGTCTCTGCAGCCGTGACCAACCGCGCTAGATATTCCTCACCAGCCCCCGTCGTAAAAAAGCTGTCGATCAGTTCGCAGAGTTCCTCCACCTGCCGATAGCGACGAGTAACGGTTAATTTCTCAATGAATGTGATAGCAATCGCCAAAATGATCGCCGTTGCTGACACGAGGAATGCATGACCGACGGAATTCACTAAATTGCGGAGCTGCTCTTGCGCTTTGGCTGGATCTAACGAGACATCGAATTGGTTCAATCCAGAGATTAGGCCTAAGAAGGTTCCGATAATGCCGAGACCCGTCAGAATTCCCGGCACGTGCTTGAAATACTCGGAATGAAGTCGAGAGTCTACGATCGCCTGCTGCGTGAAATACGATCCGGCGGTCGCCGTCGCTCGCCACTCAACGATCCTGCTCTGACCCGATTCATCGTCTCGTTTCTGGGGATGGAGCGTTTTGATATACTCTTTCCAGAGCTGAAGCAAATACTGCTTCGTCATCACTTTGGACGCAATCTCGTCGAGATCAAGGACCTTTCCGGCTGCCCGTTTTCTGATACTTTTTAGTTCGGCGATTGAGTTTTTCAACTCCTTCGACAGGCCCCACGCCTGCATAGCGAATCGCAAGAAAAAGTCAATTGAAATACCGAGCAACCCTCCCCCAATAATCAAGAGTTGCCAATAATCGACAATAAACTTGGTTAAATTGCCCACGGAATTATTCCTTCGACTTCGAAGATCGCCGCCCCAGTATATTCAGCCAGAAAGCCCCTCCGCCCTTCAGTGATCTTTGAAGCTTATAGCTTACTATACGGTCGGCTGGATTTCGAGCCGACCTAAGCGCAACTCGCCAAAACCTCGCAGTTTAGCACCGCCCCCGATTTCGAACCGAGTGCCGCTCGGCCCAGTGCGCCGCGCGTTCTCTCGCCGTAATCAATAGCAAATGTGTTGTTGTCGTAGAAGGAAACGGAGCGAGGTGCCCGCTCCGGCCGACTCTTTGACGACTCACAGAACGCTTCCCTCTGCATTGACCGCCCCGACCGATACGTCGTATTTCCCGCTAGATGACCTAATGGCAGGGCAACTGGCCAAGATCGGAAAACCAGGGCGAGCATCTAAACACCTGCCCTCGTATCCCAGGGGACCACCGTCCCGTCAGCCTCCTGCGACGCCCCCGATCAGGCCCGAATAGAGATTTTCGGGCGCCGGAGCGGAGGGCGTTCACGGATCATTCAGATTTATTTTCGACTACCTAAGCCATTTGTTTGCCACAAATTCCTACCAAGTCACCCCACTGCTCCAGCGCAATTCCTTGACACCCCCATGATAGATTTTGAGTGCGAAGGCGCTCTTCCAAACTTGCTGCTCGGCAGCGGTTCGGCAGCAGCGCCTTTTTTCATTTCCAAGGAAGATTTCTATGTCCAACCAACCAACGGATGAACAAAAGCAACGTCGTGCCGAAGCCTCTCGGCAGAACGGTCGGAAGAGTAAAGGGCCCGTCTCGCTCGCAGGTAAGTACCGCAGCTCCATGAATGCGATCACGACCGGCCAACATGTCGAGTTACACAAAGAGGATCTGCCGGCTTTCTTTAACTTGCTCTCTCTCGATAGTCGGGCGGATTACAACCGCAGTATCCAGGCCCACTACCGGAAATTCAAACCAGACTCGGAAGTCGAACAAGGCTTCGTCCGACGCATGGTCTCGGAAATGTTCAGTTTCGATCGGAATACATCGCTCTACACCCGAGCAATGCAGGAGGAACTCGATACCGTCCTGCGCGAGTACCCCGATATCGATATCGACACTCAGTTTCTCAACGGGCACAAACGGGCGACCGCCCAGAAGGAACTCTTCCGGACCATCGAGCGCAACAAGAAAGCGCATCTCCAGGCCTACGAAAAGTTAATGAAGCTCCTGGCGCAATCCAGGAGAATGTTCCCGTTGCAGCCCCCGGAACCCGTTGATATCTCAGCCGACACAAATACGTTGCAGGACCCCGGCCCGACGCCGGAAGTAGTCGCCGAGCTGCTCGCTTTGGCCGACCAAGCCAAAAAGGAACCTAGCTTTGTACCGCCGGCCTATGTCCTTACCTTCTTGGAAGATAAGGATGTTATGCGGCGCGTGGCCCCGCATTACGATGTTGAGGATCTGCTCGTCCGTTTCGGTCGGGTCAAGCCGCCGATTGCGGCCTAGCTCATGCCAAAATCATCGGAAATCCAAAGGTCGTATCCCCGGGTACACTCCAAAAGTCCGTCCGCGGCCGCGGGTACACCCGAAGTGTGCCTATCGGCAGACCCCGTCGCCTGGGCCAGACAGGCACTCAACTTCATAGCCGACCGCAAACAAGCCGAAATCCTCGCTTGCTCCGCTGCCCGGGTCATCGTCGTCACCTCGCGCCAGGTCGGCAAGAGCACGATAGCGGCTCTGCGAGCCCTCTATCTGGCCCTTCAGTACGCCAATTCGCTCATTCTCATGATCGGCCCCGTCGGCTCCCAAGCCGGCGAAATCCTCGGCAAAGCCACGCATTTTGCCGCCGAACTGGGCCTGCCCATTCGTGGCGACGGCATCAACGAACGGTCGCTCCAGTTACCCAATGGCTCCCGTCTGGTCGCCCGGCCTGCCGTGCCCCAGTCGCTCCGCGGTTACTCCCAAGCCCGGCTCATCATCGTCGATGAAGCCGCCTACGTCCCCGAAGCGACTTACCGAGCCATGTCTCCCATCTTAGCCACCGGCGACGGAGCCCTCTGGGTCATCTCCACGCCCAACGGGCCCCTCGGCCGCTTCGCCGAACTCTGGCACGATCGAACCAACGGCTGGACCCGCTTCGAAATCTCCGCCGAAGAGTGCCCTCGGCTAAGCCCGGCCTTTCTCGCCGCCGAGCGCCGGCTCTACGGAGACCTCTACTTCGCCCAGGAGTACGCCTGTCAATTCATCGCCGCCGGCCTGCAGTTACTAACCCGGGCCCAGATCACGGCGGCCACCATCGCCCAGCCGGCCGAAGTGCCCTTCCAACTCCGCGAGAAAACCCGTATCTATCTCGGCCTCGACCTCGGCAAGCGGCAGGACCACACCGCCATCGCCGTGGCCGAACTCCGCTGGCGCTTCGGCCCGAAGGACAATGTCACCCAGGCGATCGCCCAATATCCAACCCTTGTCTTAAGTTACTCAACCCGGTTGCCGCTCGATACCGAGACCACACGAATTCCCCAGTTAGTCCGCGACACCTTGCAGCGGTTCGCCCCGGCCTATGGCGAACCGGCCCGCGTCGACAAGCTCTTAGTCGATGCCACCGGCATCGGCCATACCATCGTCGAACTGATCCGCAAGAATCAGCCCAAAGCGCAGGTCAAACCCGTCACGCTAACCAACGGGCATGTCGAAAGACAACTCAAGGACGGCTACCTCAGCCTGCCCCGTCCCGATCTCATCAATAGCCTTAAGATGGTTTTCGAACTCGGCAACATTCAGTTACTCGACTCTGCCCCCGGCTTCGTCGACATGGAACGCGAGTTAGTCCAGTTCCAGCCCTCGGGCGATCAGCAGGAGCACGACGACCTCGTCATGGCCCTCGCCATGGCCGTCTGGCAGGCCGCCAAAGACTACCCAGCCTTGCTCCGAGCCGCTGTCTGAAAGTGATCCAATAGGCCGGCTGTGATCCAATAAATAGGTGCTCACCCGACGCGCCCTCCTCGCCAGCCCACTCCTTGCCCTACCCGCCCAAGCCGCCGCCCCCGCCGCTCCCGTCGCCATCCAACGCGCCCGCACCTACGGCCCCGGCCTCGAAAACGTCATGCGCCGCCTCTTCGATGGCATCGGCGGCCTCGAAAAGCTCGTCAAGAATAAGTCCGTCGTCATGAAGGTCAACCTCACCGGCAGCCCCGGCCAGCGCCTCTTCCATGCCCCCGCCGAACTCGCCCACTGGACCCATCCCCGCGTCATCGGCATGACCTCCTTCCTCATGCACCGCGCCGGAGCCCGCCGCATCACCATCGTCGAGTCCCCCTGGTCTACCACCGACCCCCTCGAAGAGTACATGTACGCCGCCAACTGGGACCCGTCGCTCCTCCTCAACGCCGGCGGCCCCATCAACTTCCTCAACACCAACTACCTCGCCGGTGCCAAGCAATATACCCGCTTCAAAGTCCCCACCGGCGGCCACCTCTTCCCGGCCTACGACCTCCATCCCATCTTCCGGGATTCCGACGTCTTCGTCTCCCTCGCCAAGCTCAAAGAGCACGCCACCACCGGCATCACCATGTCCATGAAGAACATCTTCGGCATCACCCCCTGCACCATCTATGGCGACGGCGCCGGCGAAAAAGAGCCCTCCCTCGCCCCCCGTGGCGGCCGCGGCTCCGTCTTCCACTCGGGCAAACGCGCCCCCAGCCGCAGCGCCCCCCAGGAGCTCAATCCGAACTCCCCCCGTCAAGACGGTTACCGCATCCCCCGCGTCGTCGCCGACCTCAACGCCGCCCGCCCCATTGACCTCGCCATCATCGACGGCGTCGAATCCATGGCCGGTGGCGAAGGTCCCTGGATCAAGAACAACCTTCGACGCTGCTCCCCCGGCGTCATCATCGCGGGCACCAACGCCGTCTGCACCGACGCCGTCGCCGCCGCCGTCATGGGCTTCGACCCCATGGCCGGTCGCGGGACAGCGCCCTTCGAAACTTGCGACAATACATTAGAGCTGGCCGAGCAACACGGCATCGGAACCCGCGATCTGAATCGCATCGAGGTGGCCGGCTTCTCGATCACCGACGCCCTATTCTCTTTCCGTAAAGCATGACCGACCTGAAAGCCCTTCCTACCCCCGTCCTCTTACACATCGCGAAACTCCTCGCAGTCTCGCTCCAAAGCCTGGTCTCCACCATCGCCCTCTTCGACGAAGGCGGCACCGTCCCCTTCATCGCCCGCTACCGCAAGGAAGCCACCGGCAACCTCGACGAGGTCCAAATCCTCGCCATCCAGGAGAAGCTCGAGTACTTCCGCGAACTCGAAGACCGCCGAGCCACCGTCCTCGGCTCCATCCAGGAACAAGGCAAGCTCACCCCCGAACTTCAGGCCAAAATCGAGAAGACCTTCGACAAGTCCGAACTCGAAGATCTCTACCTCCCCTATAAGCCCAAGCGCAAAACCAAAGCCAGCGTTGCCCGCGAGAAAGGCTTCGAACCCCTCGCCATCTATATGCTGGAACAGGTCCACAACGGCCAGTCCCTCGCCGACTTCGCCGCCACCTTCGGCGACCCCTCCGAAGCCCTCGAAGGGGCCCGCCATATCGTCTCCGAAATGGTCGCCGAAAACGCCGACTACCGCAAGGCCGTCCGCACCATGATGGGCGAAAAAGGCATCGTCGTCTCCAAAGCCATCGAAGGCGTCCCCGACCCCGAAGACAAGTTCAAGATGTACGGCGACTTCTCCGAACCCGTCTCCAAAATCCCCTCCCATCGCATGTTGGCCATCCGTCGAGGAGCCAAGGAAGGCATCCTTCACTTCGAAATCGAACTCAACCGCGATGAGGTCTGCGCCTCCATCCGCGCCAGAGTCTGCCACACCCCCGGCGAATGGCAGCACCATCTCCACGAGGCCATCGAAGACGGCTACGACCGCCTCCTCAACCCCTCCATCCAAACCGAAATCCGCCTGGAGCTTAAAGACCGCTCCGACGAAGAGGCCATCAAAGTCTTCCGCGACAACCTGGAGAATCTCCTCCTCTCCCCGCCCGCCGGTGCCCTCAACGTCATCGGCGTCGACCCCGGCATCCGCTCCGGCTGTAAGATCGCCGTCGTCGATGATACCGGCAAGTTACTCGAACATACCGTCATCTACCCCCTCGAACCCAAGAAGGATGTCGCCGGTTCCGTCAAGACGCTCGCCCGCCTCATCCAGCAGCACAACGTCCAAGCCTTCGCCATCGGCAACGGCACCGGCTCCCGCGAAGTCGCCGACATCATCAAAGCCGCCAACCTCGGCCCCTTCAGTGTCGTCGTCTCCGAAGCCGGAGCCTCCGTCTATTCCGCCTCCGACGTCGCCCGGCAGGAGTTCCCCGATCTTGACCTCACCGTCCGCGGCGCCATCTCCATTGCCCGCCGTCTCCAGGATCCCCTCGCCGAACTCGTCAAAGTCGACCCCAAATCCATCGGCGTCGGCCAATACCAACACGACGTCGACCAGCGCCGCCTCAAGCAAGGTCTCGAACAGACCGTCGAAAGCTGCGTCAACCGCGTCGGCGTCGACCTCAACACCGCCTCCGCCCCGCTGCTCAAACAGGTCGCCGGCCTCTCCGAACGCGTCGCCCAAAAGATCGTCGAGTTCCGCAATGAACACGGCCGCTTCAAGAGCCGTGTCCAACTCATGGCCGTCTCTGGCTTCGGCCCCAAAACGTTCGAACAAGCCGCTGGCTTCCTCCGCATCCGCAATGGCGACAACCCCCTCGATATGACCGCCGTCCACCCCGAATCGTACTCCGTCGTCGAAGCCATCGCCGCCTCGCTGGGTCTCTCCGTCCCCGAACTCATCGCCAAGCCCGAGGTCGTTGAGAAGGTGAAAATGGAAGGGTTCAAAACCGAGAAGGTCGGCATCTTCACCCTCAACGATATCCGCGAGGAACTCCGCAAACCCGGCCGCGACCCCCGCGATAAGTTCGTCGTCGCCACCTTCCGCGAAGACGTCAAAGAGATGAAGGATGTCTCCGCTGGCATGATCCTCGAAGGGGTCGTCACCAACGTCACCAAGTTCGGGGCCTTCGTCGATATTGGCGTCCATCAGGACGGTCTAGTCCACGTCAGCGAAGTCAGCCACCGTTACATTACGGACCCCGCCGAACTCCTCAAAGCCGGTCAAATCGTCAAGGTCGCTGTCCTCGCCGTCGATCTAAAGGCCAAACGCATCGCCCTCTCTATAAAGGCGCTCGAACCGAAACCGTCTGCAGGCGGTCGTCCCCAGCCACAGCAGCAGCGACCGCAGCAGAATCAGCCCTCCATGCAGGACAAACTCAGCGCCCTATCCGGGAAGTTCCGCACCCGGTAACTGCCGCGCCTGCCACAAATGCCTCCGCCCATGGGCTGCCGTCGATAGCATTGCGCAGCCCAGCGGCAGCTGGATCATCGAACTCGGCGGCGAGATGGACCCGTCCTATCAGCGCCTCATGCGCCGCCGCCACATCCGGCCGCACCCTCGGCTCAAACGCCTTCGGCGCCCGAAACCGCCGCTTCACCGGAGGCTCCAGCATCTTGAGAAAGAACCGCCAAACCCAACCCTAACGGGGTTACGCTTCGTATGCCCCCCCGTCTCCACACTCTCGATCTGACGTCGATAGTCTTCCAGCACCGACGGTAACATCCCGTTCGTCACTTTACCCCCTGATGCTTCTCCGCACCCCGTTCCATAAACTCAATCTCCCACAGCAGCCCCTGTGAGGACATCCGCGCCTCAACGATCAACCGGAACGTCGCATAAGCCAAAAAGCAAGCCCCGCCTAACCCCATCGTAATCGGCATCCAACTCAGTCGCTGCACAAACACCGAAGCAATCCCTATCGCCACACTGGTCCCGACGAACATCCCCGCCGCCACATAGAGCACCTGCATCACCTGCACCAGCAACCGAGCCCGTCGACCCAGAATCTCCACCTGCCCCAGCAGCATCTTCTTCCGCTCGGGGTTGATGTGCATCTCATGCGTCGGGTCGAAGTCGTTCTCCAGCACTTCGGATATCTTTCGAATCCGATCAATGCATCGACCCAAGCGGTTTGAAGTCGACAAGATAAAAGTACCGGTCGCCGAAAGCAATAGGGCCGGCGTAATCATCGATGTGAGCACGGCCAGCCCCGCCGACAGCGTAAAGAACTCCGGATTGTTCAAAAACGGAGGAAGTTGAAGCACCCTTATAGGTTAGTCGTTCTTCTTCTCAATCCGCATCCGCTGGATGATCGGACCCATCAAGTCCTCGGTCGCCGCCGTGTAGTCCGCCCGTCCGCTCCGGCGCCCAGCCAGGTCCAGAACTTTTACCCCAGCGACCGCATCACCGCCCGCCGGATCGGATCCGGCAAGGCGTAGTCCCCAAATCGCGCCACCGAACACCACGCCGTCTCCCGTACCTCGTCCGATCCCGCAACCACCGACGTCGCCGCCCGAAACCGAAAAATCACGTCATGATGTAGATGGTACGGCTCCTTCTTCCGACCCGGAATGCCGTGTACATCCAACCCCACCATCACCGGCGTACAACCCGCATCCAGTATCACTCCCGTCTCCTCCACCGCCTCCCGCCCTGCGCTGCCCGCCAGCGTCACGTCGATATCCGATTCGACGTGCCCACCCGGCAACAGCCATCGATCCAAACGCCGATGATGCACGAGCAACACCGCCGCCTCCGTCGGATGCATCACGCAAGCCGTCGCCGTCAAATGCCCGGGCGCGAACTGGTTCCGCGCAAAAGGGTACGGCGTCTCCCGCAATAGATGCAGAATCAACTCCCGGCTCTTCCACGCCTCCCCGTCAGAATCCTCCCGCCAACTCTTCACGAGCGTCTGCACCGCCAATGGCTCCATCACCCTACAGATTCCTCTTCAGGAAGTTGATGATCTGGTAGCCGTCCATAAACTTGAAAGGCGATTCGCCCATCGTGTAGTGCCCGCACGGTAACTCCACCACCTTGTGCGGAATCTTGTGGTCCGCAATCGCCCCCACTATCTGGCGGCTAAACTCAGGCAAAAACGTCGTATCGTACTTCGTGTATATGAATAGGTTCTTCTTATGCTGATGCGCCGCGTACTGCCGCAGATAGTTCATCGGGCTGATCGCCCCCCACAATCCTCGCAACCGATCCCGATCCAAATGCTCCTCAAATCCCTTCTTCACGTGAATCGTCGACAGACCCGTCCACACCACATCGGCCACGTACGAAGAGCAATGGTTGTATACGTTCACCTTGATCCGAGGGTCAAACGTGCTCGCCAAAAACGCGTAGCACGATCCCAAACTCGTCCCCACTATCCCAATTTCAGAGTACCCCTGCTCAATCAGCCAATCCACGCAGGCCCGAATATCCGCTACCGCCTGCCGCGTCGCATCCAGCGTCCGCCCAACGTTCGACGAAACCGCATAATCGGCCCGATGCAACTCCGCCGGCATCCGGAAATCGTGATACGGCAAACTCAACCGCAACGCCGAAATCCCAAACTTCGCGATCCCCTTCGCCAACCCCACATGCTGCGGCAACGCCGAATTCCAATGCGGCAAAACAACTACGGCTTTTCCCTTCGGCTTCTCCGCCGGGCACCACAGAGCATGGACTAAATTATTCGACGGATGCGGACTTACCAGCGGCGTCCGAAAACGCACCCAATCCCCTTCCAACCGAAACTCTTCCGGCTTCTCATAACTAAAAAACTCTTCCGGAGCCGCCAAAATCGCCGCGTTCAAGCTCCGAAAATACTCCTCCGGATTCGCCTTACTCCCCCCCGCCACCGGCCATTTTTCGGTCCATTCCATCCCCCACTCAAAAGGCCGTACCACCCGGTCCGTCGACCGGAAGCAAAGTGAAGATTCCCATTGGGTGATCCAGTTTTCGTACCAAGTTTGGAGCATAAAAAGAACTATCCCTCATTTTAGCAGCGCTCGTGCCTAGGGTGAATCCCCCCGTTGCAGCGGAATAAATACTGAGCGCTGTTCCAAACGGGCATATTGCAAGCAGCGCCACAAACCGATAGGACTAGTCCGCAGGCTAAAGGACCGCGAGTATTGCTCCGACACCCATAAGGCCGCCGGCAGAACCAATTCTGCGCGGGTTCTCCGCGAACTCGGCGAACTCCACTACAGCACCGTCGATCCCTGGAACGCTACCGATGAATTCATCGAATCCGCGGCCAATAAACCTCCGTCAAACGTCGCCTCCACCGCTACGGTGCTCGCTCTACTCGCCCTGGGGGGCGTGCTCATTTTCTCCTTTGACTATCCAGGCGGCAATACCAGCGGAGCACCGGAGCCAGCGGACCGCCGTCCCAGTTGGTTCGCGCAACAAACTTCGACACTCCTCCGCTACTTTCCAAAAAATTCGTCCGGGGTCGAACTCCGGATCGATTTTGTCTCCTCCAATCTCTCTGACTGGCAGGCCGCGGCAACCTCGGCTAGCTCCGGCGGGAGCATCAACAACGGACTCCTCCGGCCTAGTGGCCTCCGCATCTGGACCGATTCCCGCCGCTTGGCCGACTACCGCTTTCAGTTCGAAGGCCGCATCGAAAACACTTCCGTGAAATGGGCAATTCGTGCCGACGATCACCGCAACTACTACGCTACAAAAGTGATGCTCTCGAGGCACAGCAGTTCGAGCGCCACGGAGCTGGTCCGTTTTTCCATGATCGGCGGCAAGGAAACCCGACGCGTCCGGCTCCCCTTACCGATCAGTCTCGACGACAAGGCCTTCTACAACTACGAAGTCCGGGCCACTGGCGATCGGTTCATCACCATCGTTGGCGGACGTGTCGTCGACACGTTTCGAAACCCGAGACTCCGCACCGGCGGCGTTGGATTTTTCAGCGAGGGCTCCGAGCGCGCCTCGATCCGCTGGGCCAAAGTCTCCACCGATGATGACTTCGTTGAAAAGCTGCGCGGCTTCCTTACCTTATGGCCTCATCCTCCCGCCGATGGAATAAGTGCTGCTAACGCAGAAATCATGCGTCTTTTCGCTGAGCCCAAGGCCGCCACCTGCCGTTCGGCACGCTCCTCGACCCCTTCTACCCTTTTGACCGCCCACGATCTCGTCGACGTCACCGGCAACGATTCCCTCGCTCGCTGCCGCCTTGCGCTCAACTCGCCGTTCATCGCCGACCTCGAACGCGGGGAAACAGCCAACATCATCTTCCGCAATCTGGCCCTCAGCGTGTTTTTTTGCCTCAGTGTCGGCGACGAGTAGATCCCCACGCTTCGCCCCGACCAACAGCTCGCCCTCCTCCAACTTGCCCGGCAGATCAACACTGACCGTCCCCCCCTCGCCGATTCCGTCGCGCTCCCGGTCCCTTCGATTCCCTTATTCGTTTGGACCCCTCCACCACCAAAGCCACCTATGGACGGGCTTACGCCATCGCCCGCCGGTATACGGCAGGGCACCTGAACCCCTTCTTCAATCTGATCGACCGTGCTCTCTCGGATTCCGACCTCCGCACCCCCAACGCCTTCCTCTGGCAGCGCAGCCCCTTCCTACTCTTCGGCGGACGCGCCGGCACCACCGGCTACGCCGGCGTCGACTACATCCTTCCCTACTGAATGGCCCGCTACTGCGGTCTTATTCCGTTCCTGGGCGTCCGGCCGAACTCTTCTGCGCTTCCTCGTCGCAAATCAATCTGCGCGTCCCCGCCGCCATCGCCCTATCGGGACCCGCCTTCACCTGCCCCTGCCTCTGCCTACCCGTCCCGATCAGCCACCCCGCCGCGCTCTCCCTCTTCGCTACCGGCCTCCGCCGCGGCCGCCAGACTTCGGCCACCATCGGAGGTCTTCCCACTACGGTGTTCTAAACCGGCCCGCAGCCTAGATTCCCGGGCTCGATCAGGTCAACCTGGACATCCCCCTCGGGCTGCACTCGTCGAAATCTACCTCACTGTCGACGGCGTCGCCGCCAACCCCGTTCTGATCTCCATTCAGCACACGAAACAGAGAGAATGGGCCGCTATCGTAGCTCGCCATCTCCTTCTCGCGCTCGTCAGAACCACCCTGGCCGCTCAGGATCTCCAAGGTTTCTACACCGGAAGGCTCCTCGACTACGCTCGCGCCCCCGACGTTCAACAACTCGTACAGAAAAACTGCACTTCTCCGTTCGCGGTGCTATCGCGTAAGAAGCATTACCAGTTCGACGTCCCGTTCACTTCGTTCGCCGCGGCTCAAGCCCTGCAACGCCAAGCCTCTCTTCCGCTGCCTCCCGCAACCAACCGCCTGCTCCTCGGCACCAGCGACAACTTCGCCATGGAGTTCTCGCCCAAGTGACCGACAGCGGCCAGCAAAACGACCGCTACGTCCCCAAGGACCCCGCTTGGACGCCGCTCAGGGAAGGCGAGTTAATTGGTCCCCGGCAAGCACGATTTTTACTACGGACCGGAGCGCCTTCGCCAACATGGGCGCTCGAAAAAACCGTCCTCCCCTGGCTTCGGCGCTTTCCCATTCGCAGCCTCAAACGAGGCATCTTCCACCCCCTACTCTATGACCAGCCCGAACCCAGCAGCCGACCTGCCTTACCCATCGCCGAATTCACCGTCGACGACGAATTCACTGAAAAGGTCACTTGGCGGCACCTTCCCAAAACCTTCCGGCTCAAGGCCAACAAAAGCTCTGCCGTCTGCGTTTCCTTGCCCTGCAAAGCGCGGCCCTATTGCCAGTCCTTCGACGTCGCCAACCAGTTTTTTCAATATCCCGACGACGACGAAAAGAACATGTCCGGCAACAAGCGGATGAGCAACCGCCCGTATCGCACCCGCAGGGACGAAGCGCCCACCCTCATCCCGCCCTACGTTATCCATCGAGCTGAAACCGCCGTCATCCTGGGCGTCGTCGCCGCGGCCTGGAGCATCAAATCGGCAACCTCAACTCCCAATGGATCAACCGATGCCCGACCACCGACAGCAGTACCGTCGGCTTCGACCCCGCCAAAGTCTCCGACGCCCGCGGCCACGCAACCCTAGTGGTCGTGCCGCGCGAGCTCTATGAACATCCCGCCACCTCCGTGCGACGGAAAACCGTCGTTCTCCGTCGGCGCGGGCAGGACATCGGGCCCACCGATCGCAGTAAAGAGCACTTCACCACCATCGTCAAACCATCGACACGCCGACATCACGCGGCTACAGGAGCGCGATGTTTTCGAAGCCACGACGCGCCTGACGAACTGCCTCGCCACCCCGCTCGCCCACGAGCAAGCTCGCGTCACCGTCGACTCCATTCTTTGGAGTGGCGACTTCCTGATCACCCGCTCGGTGAAGGGTTCGGCACTGAAAGCTGCGCCGAGAGAGTCCGGGCGCATCCTCGAACTCGAAGACACTCTGCTCTATTCGGTCGCCATGTCCGATTTCCTCGCCCTTGGGGATACCGGCTTCGGCACTCGCGAAGAATTGACCAGCCCTACTCGCCGAAACTTTACCACCAACCGGCCCCGACTGCGCTGCCTCTCCGACGAGCATGGGCTTGTGGCGCTCGGTCTGGCCGCGCGGGCAAAACGTCGGTGCCTAAACCTATGCAACTATATACTCGCCTGCGGCACGGATGAGGAAGGTCCCGCCCGTCGGCATGCCACGCAGCATGATCAGTTTGTGATCTGGTCAAATCTATTCGAGCAGAGGTGGTCAATTCCTGGGGGCGGCGAGGGATACCGGCTACCCCGACCTGCAACTTCCCGCCGTCCCACCGGCCGAACAGATTAGAGACCGGACCGAACTGCCTCATCTGGCCGACCTCTTGCTGGAAGCAATCGGCCTCTCCACCCCGAAACGTCGCTTGCCGATCTCGCAATATCTCGACCATATCCGACACAATGCCTTCGACCCGCTGCCCCCTGCGTCGATACCGCAGCAGGTCTCCGGGCTACTTTACGAGACCTAACAGCAACGCCGACCGAACCTCGCTCAGCCTGCCGACGTCCTCGGCCAATCCCGCCCTTACTGCCACTTTTCGCTGGAGAAAGGCGAGTTCGGCTGGAGTGACTACTCCCATAACCAAAGTACCCAAGACGAGTTTAAGTCGCAGTTGCCGGGCATTCCAGAAAGCGGGGTCCTTAATCGGCAAAGCGGCGCGTTCGCCAGTAGCGTCTAGTTCGAACTCCGCCGCGAATTTGCCCGCCGGTATTTCTTCACCCAACTCGAAGAAGACTTCGTACGTGACGAAACCCAGCAGGAAGGCTGGGGCTTTACGCGTACCCCGTCCATGCGCCAACGAGCCTGGCACTCGGTTGGCGCGTCTCGGTAAACGGTGTCACGCGATTCCGCAGCCCCTTTCAGGACCTAATGGTCAAGCTCCCGACGAGCAGCCTCTCCTTTCTAGAGCACTCCGCCCGATCGAGTCGTGCAAACTCTCGCCTTTCCCGCCGAGCCGTTCGCTCTCCAAACGCAAACCTTCCAGGGTCTCGAAACCGGCTTTTTCTTCAACACCAACATCCGCTGGACGCTAACTAAAGCCACGGGACTGGATCAACTCGTCGTCGAGCATCGCGGCCGTTGGTTTTTCAACTCCCCCCAGGATCTCGCCTTCGACACCTGTGGCAACAACCGTGTCTCGGTTGGGCCGGTGATCAAGCTACTTCTCAGCCTCAGCTTCAAGCCGACGTACACGATCTTCTTTTTCCAGAATCGGGTGACGAACTCGTTCCTGCTCGGCCGTACTTTTGATTTAAGAATTGAATACCGCTTCAGCCGGTCGACCGGGGTATCGTGGACGCAAGCGCTGAAGTCCGGCTGGGGTAGGTAGCCTTCGACTAGTTCAGCTTCTTAATCCGAATGTTGCGAAAGCGCACTTCCATCGCCGGCACGGCTTCTATTTCGAACGCCAGCAGTCCGGCGAACCGGGATGCCTCCAGCCCCTCCTGCTTCACTTCTCCATTCACCACCACCTTCATCTTGCCGTCTTTGCACGTCAAGAAATACTCCACCCATTCGTTGGTCTTAACCACCTTCTCGGCATCGGAGATCTCCACCATCGGGCCCGTCACGACGCCTTCGGTTCGTTCCTCAGCCTGAACCCAAAGCTTCGCCCGACCGTTTCGCAGCCGCACTTCCATTCGCAGTTCAAAGTTTTTGAACCGCTCGCCCCGGTGAATCAGGGCCAAACTGCGTCCGCGCCCGGTCATCTTGTCGGTCGAACCCCAGATCCGGCCACCCTTTTCGATCTGCCAAACCTGCTCGTCCCCTTCCCAACGGCCAAAGTCCTTTCCGTTAAACAGCGGCACGAATCCGTCGGCCGCCTCTCCCGGCATCAACACCTGCGCGTGCAGGGTCATTGCCAAACCGAAAATTATCATCCAAGGCATCTTCTCAAAGGTACACTAAACGATGTGAAAGCCTTCGACTATACCGCTCCCGTCACCCTCCCGGAAGCCGTCGGTTTGCTGGTGAGTCAACCCTCCGCCCGGCTCCTCGCCGGCGGGACGGACCTCATCGTGCAACTCCGCTCCGGCCGCAAAGAAGCCGATCTCGTCATCGACATCAAAAAGATTCCGGAACTCAACGCGCTCGAATTTGACCCGCTCGCCGGACTCACCATCGGCGCCGCGGTCCCCTGCTATCGGCTCACCTCTCACCCTGTGATCCAGTCTCATTTCCCGGCCTTGGCCGAAGTTGCCTCCTGGATCGGCGGGACCCAAATCCAAGGCCGCGCTTCGCTGGGCGGCAACCTTTGTAACGCAGCCCCGAGCGCTGACTCCATCCCGCTTCTGATCGCCCTCGGCGCCAGCGCGCTGATCGCCGGGCCCGGCGGTCGCCGCACCGTCGCCATTGAGGATTTTTGCACCGCCCCGGGTCGCAACCAACTCGCGACCGGGGAACTGCTGGTCTCCATGAAGATTCCCGCACCGGCGCTCCAGTCGGGTTCGTCCTACCTCCGCTTCATTCCGCGGAACGAAATGGATATCGCCGTTGTAGGCGCCGGCGTCTCCGTCTCGATCGCCGGAGGCGTTTTCACCGCCGCTCGCATCGCGCTTTCAGCGGTCGCCCCGACGCCGCTGTTCGTGCCCGCGGCTGGTGCCGCGCTAGTCGGCCAAGCCGTTAGCCCCGCTGCGCTCGAAGCCGCGGCTCAAATCGCTCAGTCCGCCGCCACGCCCATCTCCGACATGCGCGGCAGCGCGGCCTATCGCAAACACCTCTGCGCGGTGATGACTCGCCGCGCCCTCGAAATCGCCGTTACCCGAGCCCAGGAAAACTAAAATGGCCCCGAAAGTTCAAGTCCAAACCACCATCAATAACGAGCCCGTTCAGTTCCTCTGCGAACCGCGCCAGACGCTGTTGGAATGCCTGCGTGACGTCGTTGGCCTGACCGGCACCAAAGAGGGCTGCGGCGATGGCAACTGCGGGTCCTGCACCGTCAAACTGGGCGACCGGATCGTCACGTCTTGCCTCGTCCTCGGCGTGGAAGCAGAAGGCGAAACGATCACGACCGTCGAGGGCCTCGCGCACGGCAACACGCTGCATCCGCTGCAAAAAGCGTTTCTGGAACACGCCGCGCTGCAATGTGGCATCTGCACCCCTGGCTTTTTGATCGCCGCCGATGCGTTGTTGCAGCAGCATCCTCATCCGACCGAAGATCAAACTCGCTTCTGGCTCTCGAACAACCTTTGCCGCTGCACCGGCTATGACAAGATCATCCGCGCCGTGCAAGCCGCAGCGGTCGAAATCAACGGAGCACCCCAATGAGCGTAACCACTTACAACGTGATCGGCACGCGCCCCATTCGGCATGATGGCGCGGACAAAGTCACCGGCCGAGCCCTCTATGGCGCTGACCTCCAACTCGCGCGCATGGTCCACGGGGCGGTACTTCGCAGCCCCCATGCCCACGCTCGCATTCTCCGTCTCGACACCACCAAGGCAGCGGCGCACCCCGGTGTGTTCGCTGTCGTGACCGCCGCGGATTTCCCCGCCGCCCCGACTGATAAGATTGTCGACTTCGGCGAAGGCGATACGCTGCTGTCTTCGCTCCGCGGCAATATTCTGGCCTCGGGCAAAGTACTCTATAGCGGTCACGCGATCGCCGCTGTCGCCGCCGTCAATGCCCACGTCGCCGCGGAAGCCGTCGCGCTCATCGAAGTGGACTATGAGCCGCTGCCTTGCGTTCTGACGGCGCCCGCCGCGATGGCCCCGGGTGCGCCCCTGCTGCACGAAGGCCTCGACAATGGCAACGTCGCCGAAACCATCCGCCATGAGATCGGCGATGTGGCGGCTGGCTTCGCGGCTGCAACGGTGATCGTGGAACGTGAACTCGACACGGCCACGGTTCACCAGGGCTACATCGAGCCGCAGAACGCGACGGCATTCTGGAGTTCCGACGGCCGCGTCCACATCTGGTGCAGCACCCAGGGTAGCTTCGTCGCCCGCGACGCCAGCGCCGCCGTGCTCGACATCCCGGTCTCTCAGGTCAAGGTCACGCCGATGGAGATCGGCGGCGGCTTCGGCGGCAAGATCAACGTCTACCTGGAACCGGTCGCCGCACTGCTTTCGAAAAAAGCCGGTCGTCCGGTGAAGATGGTGATGTCGCGGCGCGACGTCTTCACCGGTACCGGGCCCACGCCTGGCTCCCGGGTCCGCGTAAAAATCGGCGTGGACGCCGCCGGCAAAATCACCGCCGCCCAAGCGTGGCTCGCCTATGAAGCCGGGGCCTATCCCGGTGCCATGGTCGGCCCGGGGGCGATGACTGTATTCGCTTGCTACAACATCGAGAACGTCTTAATCGAAGGTTTCGACGTCGTCGTCAACAAGCCCTCCACCGCGGCCTATCGCGCTCCTGGCGCGCCGAACTCGGCGCTGGCGACGGAGACGGTGCTGGACGAAATCGCCGAAAAGCTCGGGGTGGATCCGCTGGAACTCCGTCTGCGCAATGCGGCGAAAGAAGGCACCCGCCGCGCTGACGGCCCGCGCTATAAACGCATCGGCTGCGTCGAAGTGATCGAGGCCATGCGGGCTTCGGCCCACTACAACGCTCCGCTCCCGGGCCCTTCCTGCGGCCGCGGCGTCGCGATCGGTTACTGGTTCAACATCGGCCTGCCCTCCTCCGCCACGCTTTCGGTGAACGCCGACGGCACGGTTAACTTGATCGAAGGGTCCACGGACATCGGCGGCTCCCGCACGTCGCTGTCGATGCAAGCGGCTGAGGTTCTGGGAATTCGCGCCGAAGACGTGCATCCGACAATCGTCGACACCGACTCGGTCGGCTACACCGGCGTCACCGGAGGCAGCCGCACGACGTTCGCCACCGGCCTCGCCGTCTATGAAGCCGCACAGGACGTCGTGACGCAGATGAAGGCCCGCGCGGCCAAGCTGTGGGCGACCGAGGAGGTCGAGTTTGCCAATGGCACCTTTTCGTCGGGCTCGAACAACCTTTCGTTTGCGCAGCTTGCGGCTCAACTCGGCGCGACGGGCGGCCCCGTCGTCGGCAGCGCTGCAGTCAACCCGCGCGGCGCCGGTGGTTCTGTTGCTGGTCTGATCATCGACCTCAAGGTCGACCCCGAAACCGGTAAGACCGAAGTCCTCCGGGTCACCTCCGTCCAGGATGCCGGAAAAGCGATCCACCCAGCATATGTCGAAGGGCAGATGCAGGGCGGCACGGCGCAGGGAATCGGCTGGGCGCTGAACGAGGAGTACTTCATGGATGCCTCTGGCGAGATGCGTAACGGAAGCTATCTCGACTACCGCATGCCGACCGCTCTCGACCTGCCGATGATCGAAACGATCATCGTCGAGGTGCCGAACCCTGGCCATCCCTTCGGTGTGCGCGGCGTTGGCGAAGCGAACATCGTCCCGCCGCTTCCGGCCGTGGCTAATGCGCTCTACCGGGCGATCGGCCGACGCCTCCACTCGGTCCCCATGAACCCGGCGTCCATCTTGAATCTCTGATGGCCACCGTTTTCATACCTACGGTCGTGCGTCCCCGTCTCGGAGGCCTCGCTCAACTCGAGGCCTCCGGTAGGACGGTTGGCGAACTACTGATCGATCTCGAAGCCCGCTACCCCGGGCTTTCGCAGTTTCTGCTCCGGCCGAGCCTCGCCATCTCGGTCGATGACGAGGTCACCCCGCTTGGGGTTCTTGAACCGGTTCGCCCGGATTCGGAGGTTCACTTCATCGCGGCCATCTCCGGCGGCTAGCCCTTCTTCTCTTTCTCCCGCCAACCGAAGAACCGTCGTTTTTTGATCACCTCGGCGATTTCCGAAGGCACCATCTCCTCCCACGAATCATCCTGGTCTTTAATCCGTCGGAGCACGTCGCGCGAGAAGATGTGCAGCACGCTTTTGTCGTAGTTCTCCATCGACCGGATCCGCCCGCGCTCGACGAGATGGCGATAGAGATTGCGCAACTGTTCCGGCATTTCAATATTCTCGGCCGTCGTTAACTGCCCCGTCGTCTGTTCCAGCAGCGGATATACATAGACCCGTAGATCCCGGGTAAAGAGCCGCCCGAACGCCTCCAGAATGCCGCCTTCCAAACCATCGTAATACTCCTCGGTGAACAGGTCCCGTAAGCTTTGCGCGCCCATCGTCACCGCGATTGGCTCGTTCGTGTAAAGCCCCAAATAGGCAGCCAGTCGATAGTATTCGAAGTAGTCGGAGATCAGTACGGTTTTGCCCGCCGTCGACAGCAGATCCGCTCGGGCCAGAAAATCGCGCAGGTCAATATCGCCCGACACGAGCAGGTTGCGCATCGTAATCTCCATGAGTTCGACGACCTCCTTACCCTTCACCTCGGGTTCCTGCGCGAACTGTTGCCTGGCGCTTTCGATCATGTCGATATTCACCTTCGTCACGGGCCGGAAGCTGCCGCGTTCGACCAGCACCGGCTTCTTCCGCAGTACCTCCGACGGTTGCAGCACTTCTCCTTTGGGCCCGAACATCGCCGCGCCGCTGAGGCCTAACTGCACCAGCTTCAAACTCATCACCCGGTTGTCAACGCGACGGAACTCAATGCCCGAGAAGTCGATCATGTCGATTTCCAGACGGTCCGTCGTCAGATTGTCGAGCAGCGATTCGAGCATCAGGTTCGGCGTGTGGTGCAGGAAAAATGCGGCGTAAAGCAGGTTCACCCCTACAATCCCCAGCGCCTCCTGCTGCAGGGGGTTCTCGCGATCGAGCATGCGGACGTGCAGAATGATCGTATTGTCGGCGTCCCCGGGGAATGCCTGATACTTCACACCCATCCAGCCATGGCACTCGTTTGTGCCCTTAAAGTTCAGTGCCGAAACCGTATCGGCGAAGGTGAAGAACGCCGTCGAATCGCCCCGTGAAGAACCCAACCGCTCGACGTTCAGACTGTGCTCGTAGTCGAGCATTCGTTCGAGCCTTTCGCGCGAAACGTAGCGCTTGCACTTGCCGTAGATCGCGTCGCTCACCGTCATGTCGTATGCCGAGATCGACTTCGAGATCGTGCCCGCGGCGGCACCCACTTTAAAGAACCAACGTGCTACTTCCTGCCCCGCGCCGATCTCGGCGAACGTGCCGTATCGCGCGGGGTCCAGGTTAATGCTCAATGCCTTCTGATGCGTACTGAAACGCGGCCGTTCCGCTTGCAGATTAGTTCCGGAGGATGTAGCCATACCCAAGTCTAGCGACTTAGAAGATGACGCGTAGCACCACTTCATGCTGGCGATTGATGTTCGCCTGACCTGAGATTTGGCCGAACTGCGCCACGCCAAACGTGGTGTTCGGGCCGGCGAAAACAGCGTGGTTCATGAGGTTGAACGAAGAACCGCGGAGGTTCACTTTTAGACGCTCGGTGACCGCGAAGGTCTTCGTCAACGTAAGGTTCCAATTGTTCATCCCCGGGTTGCGCAGCCACGAGGCCCGCGCCGGTGCGTTGCCAAACGTGAAGTTCGCCGGCTGGGCAAACGCCGCGGTATTGAAATATCGGAGTAGCCGATCCTGCACGCCGCCGCTGATGCCGGCGTTGGGATCTCCCACGACGTTCGGCCGCTGACCGCCCGCGCCCGCCAAAAACAGAGTATTCTGATTGAGCCCAAAACTGAGCGGAAAGCCGCTCTGGAAGGTATTGAACATCGCTACGTTCCATCCGCCGATCACGGCGTCTAAGGATTTGCTCATCTGCTGGCCGACGGCCCGGCCCCGCCCAATTGGGACGTCCCAACTCATGGTGGTGGTTAAGCGCTGCGGCACATCAAACGCCGCTGGGCCGCGCTCGACGCTGCGGTTGTAGGTGTTCTGATAGGGTTGCAAATCGGTGAGATTCTTGGCCATTGTGTACGAGACGATCGTGGTCAGCCCCTTGTAGGACCGTGTCTCAAACTTGGCTTGGAGCGAGTGATACGACGAACTCCCGAAGGTTGGAAGGTTCCGCGTAATGTTGCCGTAGGCCGGAAACGGCCGGAGCAATTGTTGCCGCTGTACCGTCGCCCCGGCCAAGGGCCCGCTGGTCAGGGAACCGAAGTAGGGATTCGGCACCACCGTCAACAAACTCTGGCCTTCGGACAGGAACCGGGGATCCACCTGATTGAGGTTCTCCGAAACGTTGTTCCCGATCGAGACTTCGCTTGTCAGCCGCACGCCTTTGCCACCGATGTAGCCCACTTGCACGAGCGACCGCGCAAACAATTGGCGCTGCAGGTTTACATTCCAGGTGTGATAAATCGGCGTCCGGTCGGCCGGATCGACATAGCTGACATTCTGGCCGAGGAACGCGGCCGCGTTCGCACCCACCGTGTTCAACTGCTGCGGGAACGGATTCGACAACCGATTGAACGGGTTGATCCCATCCTGTGAGGTCACCATCGGCGTGGTGACCGAAAAGCCGACCGCATCGACTGAACCCACCACGGGCACGTAGTTGAGCCCATATCCGGCGCGGATGACGGTCTTCGTATTCCACGAATACGCCAAGCCCAGTCGGGGTGCGAAGTTGTTCCGGTCCGGGTTGTAGATCCCGCGCGCGGAGTCCGTCGCGTAGGCGAGCGCGCCCTGCACGGTCTGGGTGCCTAAACGGTTCGTAGCCGTCCGATCGAACCCACGCGTCGCCCGGTTGTAGCGCTCGGTTCTGGGCGTCTCGTACTCGAAGCGCATTCCCAGATTCAGGGTCAACTTCGAGGTTACCCGGAAGTCGTCTTGCAGGAAGAACGCGTAATATTTGTTCAGAATGGAGACGCCGGTGTTCCGGTCGATCGACCCGCTGGCCGCGGTGCCGAGCAGCATGGAAGCCATGGGGAAGCCAGTGGTCGCCAGCGGCGTGTCGGCCCGCGGCCCGTTGGTCCAGGCGTTGGTGAAGCTATAGGTTCCCGGCCCCGAGAGGTTGCGGAAGAAGTTCCCATAGAGTAATCGCAGGTCGGCCCCGTAACGGAGTAAATGCTTGCCGTGCTGCTCGGATACGCTCGGCTGCAGGGTGTAGGTGTAACCCGGATCGTTGACCAATCCGCTGCCGGCCAAATTCATGAACCCGTTCACGCGCATGAGCGGAAACGACGGCGACTGCAGGGTGCTGACGAACGAACTCGGGAAGCCCACCGAAGCCAGATCGAACCCCGCTGACCAGGGTTTGTTGTCCTCCTTCGCCCGCGCGTAGCCGAGCCGTATATCCAACGTTCGCCGGGGACTGAGTAGGAACGTGCTGCCCCACGAAACTCCGAAATTGGGCCGGTTGACCACGTTTCTTCCGTCGGAAGCCAACCCGTCGAACTGGAAGGGGAAGATCAAAAGGGCGGTGCCGTAGTTGACGCGGACGAAGGTGGTGAACCGATCGCTAAACTTATGGTCAAACTTCACGACCGTCATGTTGTAGTTCCGCGGCCATTTGCCGCCGAAGGAAAAGTTATTGGCCCAGGGTTGGGCGGTGACGGGCGGGGTCCGGTTGGCGGTTGGAAAAAAGGCCATGATCTTTTGCGCCACCGGGTCCTGCCGGTTCTGCGGAATCACGTTGCCGGCAAAGGGGGTGCGCGTGGGAGCGCCATTGACGGTCGCGACCGAAAACGGATCGTAGATCACCTGCGGTGCCTCACTGAAATCACCCGCCCTCATTTTTGCCGTCGGCGTTGAACCGATGAAGTCGATCCCATTCCCTTCCTTCGATCCTTCGAAGTTCATGAACCAAAACGACCGGTTCCGCCCGTCGTAAAGCTTGGGCAGAAACACGGGTCCGCCGAGGGCGAACCCATAGGTATTGGCTCCAAACGCGGCCAGTTTTCGACCTTGGCCCCGCGCAAAATAGGCGTTCGCATCGAGCTTGGAGTTCTTGAAAAACTCATACATCGATCCGTGAATTTGATTGGTTCCGCTCTTGACGACGATGTTGGTCATGCTGCCACCGGATCGGCCGAACTCCCCGGACAACGAACCTACTTCGAGCTTGAATTCGCCGATTGCATCGACAGCGGGCACCCAGCCGGAGATGTTCACGCCCCGATTGACGTTGACGGTATTGGCCACGCCGTCGACGAAGACGTCGGTTGCCGCGACGGGGGCCCCGTTGGCTGAAAACAGGATATTGGTAATCGTGTCGTTGGGCCGGGTATCTTCGCCGTATCGGTTATTTACGACGCCCGGGGTGAGGGTGAACATGAATAGGGAGCTGCGCCCTTTCAACGGGAGGTTGTCTCTGACCTCTTGCCGGATCGCCGTTCCCAGCGAGGTAGTGTCGGTCTCGATCGTCGCGACGCTGGCACTCACCTCTACGGTCTCGGAGGTATCGCCCAAGGCCAACGCCAGGTCCATGCGCACAGTTTGCGTGACGTTTAGCTCAATCCCGCTCCGCGCCAAAGTCCGAAACCCGGGTGCCTTTACGGTGACCTGATATTTCCCGGGCGCAAGGAACTGAAACAGATAGGCTCCATCTCCGTCTGTCTCGATCGTTCGATCAACGCCCGTGTCCGTATTCTTTAATACGACTTGCGCCTTCCCAACCGAGGCCCCCGTGGGGTCCGTTACCGTTCCCTGTAGCGTCGCTCGAAAATCTTGCGCAAGGGCTAACCCGGCCATTGCGAGTACTGCAACTCGAAGAAAAATCATGAGTTATAGTTATATCACTCTACGCGAAACCGCACAAGCCGCCCCTTTTCCATCTCCGTGACATATACAGTCTTGCCATCGGCGCTGATGGCAACATTGCTCGGCTTCTTACCCAGCGTTTCGATCTCCCGGATGACCTTCCCGGTGGGAGATACCATCGCCACCGTTCCCTTTCCGTGGCGCGCAATCAGGAGATTCCCCTTCCGATCCATCCGCATTCCATCCATCGAAAAGTCCGGAAACTCCAGCAGCAATGTCTTCCCGCTCAGCGTCCCATCGCGGTCGACGCGAAACCGCCACACCTTCCGCTGCACCGACTCATTCACATACAAATACTTCCCATCCCGGCTGAGCTCGATTCCATTGGTCGTTCCCATGCCATCGGCCGCTCGGACCACTTTGCCATCCCGGGAGATCCGCCAGATCTGCCCGGTTCCGTTGCCCCAATTCGGGTCCGACGCCCACAGGGTTCCGTCCTTAGCCATGGCCAAATCGTTTGGCTGATTCATTCTCGCTTCATGGGCAAAGACGCTGATCTTCCGGGTCGCGGGGTGAACTGTCAAGATGTTGTGGCCGGTGTAGTCGGCGACAAACAGGGTGCCGTCCCGTCCGATCCGAATGCCGTTGGCGAAGCTCCCCGCGGGCATCTCGACAAAGACCTCGCCCTTCCCCTGAGGACTTACCCGTCCGATCGTGTTCTTCCGTTTAAAACTAACGGCGTACACGTTGCCGACTTGGTCCACCGCCGGCCCTTCGATCTCTTCGGTAAAGCTCTTCTCGGCAGTAAACGGCACCGCCACAAATAAAATCTCCGCTGCTAGTAAAAAGACCATCATGTCCATGCAGTATAGTTCTATCAATGCGTCTTCAACCGAAGTGGCTCCTCATCCTCTTGCTTTGGTTTTGTTACGTATTGAATCACGCCGACCGCCAAGTCCTGTATACCCTGTTCCCTGCCCTGCAATCGCACTTCGGCTTTTCTAACTCGACGCTCGGCCTGACCGGCGCGCTCTTCCTTTGGATCTACGGGCTGTTCTCTCCGGTCGCCGGCATCCTCGGCGACCGTTGGCCCAAACCCGCTCTCATCGCCGGCAGCGTCGCCATCTGGAGCCTGTTCACCGTCCTCTCGGGCATTGCCCCCAACGGCCCGATTCTCCTCCTCTGCCGGGCTCTGCTTGGCATCGCCGAATCCTGTTTCATGCCGGCAGCGTTCGCTCTGATGGCCAACGCCCACGGCCCGGAGACACGGTCGAAGGCGATCGCCCTGTTCGCGACAAGCCAAATGGTCGGCGTCGCCTTTGGTGGCTCCATTAGCGGCTACATCGCCGAGCAGTTCCATTGGCGGGTCGCATTCTGGACATTAGGGGCCATCGGGATTCTCTACTCCTATCCGCTTTATTTTTTCCTCAGCAGCCTTCCTGACGCGATTCGCATCTCACCCCAATCGGCCGCGCCCGCCAGGCTGGCCGACTTCGCCAGGCTCGTCCGGATCCCGACGCTCCAGGTTGTCTCCGCCTACGTTGCAGTGGCCACCTTCGGCCTCTTTCTTGTCTACACCTGGCTGCCCACGTTTCTCTACGACAAGTTCCATCTCACGCTGGCACAGGCCGGCTACGAGGCGGCGATTTATCCGCAAATCGGCAGCCTCACCGGTCTGCTCTGCGGCGGCCTGATCGCTGACGCCGGCTATAAGCGGACCAAGGCCGCGCGGTTTTGGCTGATTCTGGCGGCCTTTTGCGGGGCGGGGCCTTGCATCTTCCTGCTCGGGAGCGCGCCTTCGCTGCTGTCGATGCGGATTGCCGCCGCTTTCTTCGGCTTCTGCGCTGGCCTAGTTACCGGCAACCAAGCCGCCTCGGCCTTCGACGTCGTGCCCAGTGCGTTCCGGGCCACCGCGATCGGTGTGCTCAATTTCCTGGGCTGCTTCATTTCCGGCTTCGCGCCTTATCTCGGCGGAATCGCGCGAGATACGATCGGCGTTGGCCAACTGATGACCTTCACTGGAGGCGCCTATCTTCTGACCGCGGGCCTTATTCTGTACGCGACGCTGCGGCTATTTCCCAAGGACCACGCCGCCGCCCAATGATCACCCGCCGCCACATCCTCTGCGCCCTCCGAAGGCCGTTCTCGCTGCAGCAAGCCATCGACGACGCGGCCCGGCGAGGTGGTGGCACCGTTCACATCCCCAGTGGCCGTCACCCGGTCGCCTCCATCAACCTCCGCAGCAACGTTTCGCTGTTCCTTGACAACGGTGCGGTGCTCGACATGAACCCTCGCGACGACGCCTTCTTCGCGCCCGAAACCTTTCCCTACAATCCTCACGCCGATAACGACACTTCGCTGTTCCGCCCCGCGCTGTTCTACGGCGAAGGCCTGGAGAACCTCTCGATCCACGGGTTCGGGGTTATCGAGGCGAACCGCCGCGGCTCTGGGGGACCCAAGCCAATCGCCCTACGCCGCTGCCGCCGGGTTTCTATCCGCGGCATTAAAATCCAGCACGCCGGCAACTACGCCATCAGCCTGCTCGGCTGCCGCGACGTGGAGATCGATGGAGTTACGATCGCCAACTCGTACAAAGACGGCATCGACCCCGACTGCTGCCAGAACGTCCGGATAGCCAACTGCTTCATCGAGTCGGTGAACGACGCCATCTGTCTGAAGTCATCGCCGGCCTTGGGCGAAAAGGTCCTCACCGAGAACATCACGGTGACCAATTGCACGCTGCGCACCGCGAGCATTCATCTGAAGTGCGGCACCGAAAGCTATGGGGGGTTTCGCAACATCACATTTTCGAATTGCACGCTCGAAGGGGGCATGGGCCTTCGGCACGGCAACCCCGGTATCGCGCTTTACGCTGTCGATGGCGGGTCACTCGAAGGCGTCGCGATTTCGAACATCACGATGCACAACGTGGGGACGCCGCTGGCGCTTCGCCACGGGGCCCGTGGACGCGGGCCGCTTTCGCCGCAGCCCGGTCGCTTCGTTGGCGTTACCCTCAGCAACATCGTCGCCCGCGCCGCTCACTTTCCAAGTCTGCTTTCCGGGCTCCCGAACGCCCTGCTCGAAGACGTCTCGCTGTCTAACATCCAACTCCACCAGACCCACCCCGGCCAGCCCTCCGGGCAGCCTGTCCCCGAACTCCCGACGGCCTACCCGGACCCTGCCGCTTTTGGACCGCTGCCCGCCTCGGTGCTCTACGTGCGCCACGCGCGGGGCCTTCGTTTGCGCGATCTCGTCTTCCGTCCCGCCGAAGGCGATTCCCGCCCGGTGCTGGTCACCGAAGACGTCACCGACTGATTCAGTAGCCGATGGCCTTGCCGCCTCGGCGTCCGTCACTCCAGCCCAGACGCATGCCGGTCTTTGGCTCGACAGCCACCGCGTGGACATCGCCTTGCGACCGCAGCGCGGCACCCACCGTATGCCCCATTGCCCGCAACTTGTCCGCCACCTCGCGCACCAGCGCCCCGGGCTCGGCGTCGATCCGGTCCGGCGTGCCTTGGTGATGAATCCGCGGATACTCAATCGCATCGCGCAGCGACATTTTGAAGTCGATCATGTTCACGATCACCTGCAGCACCGTGTTTGGAATTGTCTGGGAGCCCGGGGAGCCGAGCGCCACCCACGGCGTCTTATCCCGGTTCAAGACGAGCACCGGCGACATCGACGAGACGGGCCGTTTGCCGGGTCCGATGGCGTTACGGTCTCGCGCTCCAAATCCGCTCATGATGTCGTTCAACAAGACGCCGGTGCCCTTGGCGATCACCTGCGAGCCGTAGAATCCATTCAATGTGTAGGTGTTCGAAACGATGTTCCCTTCGCCGTCGATCACGCTGAAATGGGTCGTCTCATTCGATTCCTTGGCGCCCGGCCGCACGGCCGCTTTGGAGGCCGCAGTTAGCGAGATGGTTTTCGCCAACGCGGCCGCATGCTCCTTCGAAATCAGCCGAGCGGTGGGAATGTCAAAAAACGCGGGGTCGCCGCTGAACTCGGCACGATCTCGGAACGCTCGCCGCGCGACTTCGACATGCAGATGCCGCGCCTTCACGCTTCCTTCGTCGCCCAACCCGAGGGGGAATTTTTCCAAGATATTCAGCATTTCGATGACTGCCGTCCCGCCCGAACTCGACGGCCCCATGGCGAGAATCGGGTGGCCGCGATAGGTCCCCTGCAACGGCGCCCGCTCCATCACCTTGTAGTTTTTCAAGTCTTCGAGTGTAATGGTGCCCCCGTTGGCTTTCATGTCCGCCGCGATCAGTTGCGCCGTGTTCCCTTCGTAAAACTCCTTAGCCCCTCCTTTCTGAATCCGCTGGATCGTCGCCGCCAACTCGGGTTGTTTGACGAGTTCTCCCTGCTTGAGTGGCTCCTCGCCGCCGTGCAGAAACAGCCGAGCCGTCTCCGGGAACTGCTTCATCACCGGCACCTGCAGGGCCAGAATGATCTCCATCCGCTGCGAGGCCGGGAAGCCGTCTTTGGCCAGGCGCCGGGCCGGCTCCAGCACGTCGGCCCACTTCAAGTGGCCGAATTTTTGATGGGCCAGTGCCAACCCGGCGACGGTGCCCGGGACCGCCGACGCCTTGTACCCCACGCGCTGCTCGTCTTCGACTTTGTACATCCCCGGATGGGCCGAGGCCGGGGCCATCTCTTTGTAATCGATCGCCGAGGCCCGCCCGTCGGCCATGCGGATCAGCATGTAGCCGCCGCCGCCTAGATTCCCCGCCTCCGGATGGACAACGGCCAAGGCGAAGCCGACGGCCACTGCGGCGTCGACGGCGTTTCCACCGCGTTTCATAATCTCGACGCCGACTTGGCTTGCCAACTCATGGACGCTGGCGACCATGGCGTGGCTGGCCCGCTCCGCCTGGGCGACCAACGGCCGTTCGGCCTGCATCGCTCGGCCGCTTTGCGATACCTCTTGCGCGCTCAGTGCGGCAGCCAAAACCAATGCAAGCCAGAATTTCATGGCGTCTCCTTTACCAACTCATGGTGCCGCTTCCGCGCCGCCAAAGCCTTCTCTCGCTGCCCTTGCTTCGCGTAGAGTTGCGCCAACGCGTAGTAGGCCGGGGCGTAATCCGGGTTCAACGCGACGACGCGTTCGAGCAAGTCGACCGCCCGCGCGGGCTCCGCCTGCTTGTGCAGCGCAAACGCCGCCGGCCAGAATTTGTTATCCGACACCCAAGCCTTCTCCCACAACGCCGCCTCCCCACGCTCCAGGCCCAACAGATACCACCCCAGGGCTGAGTCGGGGTGTGCGGCGACGTACTTGGCGAGCCTTGCCTCCACCGCCTTGCCGGCGGGCAGGAGCGTTTCGAGTCCGGCGTACAAACTCTCTTCGTTGGGCGCCAGATCGACCGCCGCGACGAAAGCCGTCACCGCGGCCGCGTTGCGCCCCTGGGCGTAGAGCGCCAGCCCGAGCAGTCGCCAGAGTTCCGCTTCTTTCGGGAACGATTTCACGGCCACTTGCAGCACCGCTTCGGCTCGTTTCTCCTGTCGAGCGTCGAGCAGCCCCTGGCCGACTTCGCCCATGCGACGGGCGAACATGGCGCGGCCTCGGTCGACGATCGGGGAGGCTGGTGCGAGCTTGGCGGCGCGATCGAGGGCGGCGACGGCCAGCGCGGCGTCGCCGCTTCGGAGCCTGGCGTCGGCGACGGCCAGCCACATCACGGGTTCGGCGGGGGCCAACTTGACGGCCTCTTCGAGCGCCGTTCGGGCCTCCACTGCGTTGCCCGCCTTCAATGCCGCGATTCCTTTTTGTAACCACTCCTCGGCCCCGAACAGGAGGAACGCCAGGACTAACGCCACGCCGTCCGCCCTACGACCCCGGCTCCTTCCTTCATGCGATATAGTGCTCCTGCCTCTAGCTTGCCCATCACTTCGATTTCCCCGTTCGGCCATCGGACCTCGACTCGCTCGGCCTCTTTCGCCGCGCCCAGGCCGAAGAGCAACGTGAAGTCGTGCTGGGACCCGTAGCTGCCTCCGCTGCGGACCTCGTCGGTTTGCGTTTTTCCTCCCACGGTCACCGTCACCCTTGCGCCAATCGCGCTGCGGTTGCCCCGCGTCCCTTCCAGACGAACGCCCAGGCTACCGCCCCGCTTGCCGTCAACTTTGAAGACTGAAGGCGCCGCGTTCATGTTGGCCACGACGACCTCGGCGACGCCGTCTCCGTCGAGATCTGCGACGGCCAGTCCGCGGGAGGCCGTTGCCGCGCCGGTGCGGAGGGTGGAGAACGCGCCGCCGCCGTTCCAGTACAAGCTCTTGGCTTGGCGGTATGCCGCTTTGAGTTCGGGATAGATGTGGCCGTTGGCCATGATGAGATCGGGGCGGCCATCCATATCGAAATCGAGGACGCCGACGCCCCAGCCGACGGCGGTCGAGTCGCGGCCGAGGCCGCTTTCCTGGGTCGCGTCGACGAAGAACCAGTCGCCGAGGTTTCGATATAGGCTGGGCGTTTCGTCAATGAAGTTCGTCTTCACGAGGTCGAGACGACCGTCGCCGTCGACGTCGACGGCGGCGACGCCCATGCTGCCCAGTTCCTCGCCGTCAGCGCCATAGGCGGCTCCGGCTTCGACGGCGACATCGGTCAGCGTGCCGTCGCGGTTGTTGCGGAGGAGGATGCCGGGGGTCGAGTCGCAGGCGATGTAGATATCCATCCAGCCGTCGCCATCGAAATCCGCGGTGACCACGCCGAGGCCGTAGTGGAGGCCGGTGATGCCCTTCAGCGTGGTTTGGCTGACGTCGCGAAACTTTCCTTTGCCGTCGTTGTGGAGGAGGATGGGGCGGTCGGTGGGGAAGCCGCGGGGGCCACAGAAGACTTCGAGGCCGAGCCAGGTGCAGTACTTGGTGGCGCCGGGCTGGGCGGCGGTGGAGAGGTCGAAGGCGACGTAGTTGGAGATGATGAGGTCGAGGAGGCCGTCCCGATCGTAGTCGACGAAGGCGCAGCCGGTGGAGAAGCGCTTGCCTTCGACGGGCAGGCCGGCGGCGGGGGTGATGTCGCGAAAATTGCCTTTTTCGTTGCGGTAGAGACGGCTGGCGCCATAGTAGGTCAAGAGGACGTCGGTCCATCCGTCGTTGTCAAAATCGCCGGCGCAGACGCCTTGGCCCCAGGGCCGGGGCGTTAGGCCGCTGGTGGGCGAAACGTCGGAGAAGGCTTTACCCGTGTTGCGATACAAGACCGGGGCCACACCATCGTTGAACAACAGATCGGGCTTGCCATCGTTATCGAAATCGATGATGGCGACGCCGTTGCCGGTCATGCTGAGTATGTACTTCGAGGTCCCGTCGCCGTAGCGGTGCTTGGCGGTGAGGCCGAGCGGTACCTCGCGCAAATAAAAAGCGGGCGAGGCCACTTTGGGCCCGCCCGCTGGTTTGGCCGCTCGCGGACCGCCGCCCATCCCTTGGAAGAGCAGCAGTCCCGTGAGTAGCCATGCTGTCATTGTGTGTTTAGAAGGTCAACTTCAGCGCCATCTGCACGAGGCGTGCATTCACCGAGGTCCCCGTGATCTGTCCGTATCCCGCGTTGTCGATGTTGTTGCCCGGGTTGCCGAAGTTGGCTTTGTTCAGCACATTGAACATCTCGGTCCGGAACTGCATGTTGAACCGCTCGGCAAACTTGAAGTCCTTGAACACCGAGAAGTCCACGGTGCTCTGTCCGGGCCCACGCAACATGCCGCGGCCGGAATTGCCGTAGGTGCCGCGGGGGGCCCGCGTGAACGCGGCCGGGTTGATATAGGTGCGCAGGTTGTCCTTCAAGTTGCCGGTGGTGACCAGAGGAACGCTCGAGTTGACATTGGCGAAGAACGGGGCGGCGGGGTCGGTCGCGATACCACCCAAACCCTGGCCGCTATCCCGGTTGAAGACCGTAATAGGGGTTCCGGTCTGCGCGACGAAGAACGCGTTCAGGCTCCAGTTGTTGAGCAGGAATTTGCCCGCTCCGCCCGTGAACTTGCTGGGCAGGTCCTGGTTCAGAACAACGGTCAACCGGTGAGTCCGATCGAAGTTGGCCGGGCCTTTGGCGCGGCTCAGGTCGTTCCAGGGCGTGGGGAAGATGCTCGTGAAGAATCGGGCGTTGTCGTCGCCATTGCCGAGCGTTTTGCCCCAGGTGTAGGCACCCTGCATCGTTGTCAGCTTGCTGCGCTTCTTTACCGTCGTTTGGAACGAGTGGTAGGTGGAAGAGCCGTTCTGCGCGGTGATGAGCAGCGTACCGAAGCCGGGGTAGCGGCGCACGGCGGAACCGTCAGACTGCGGAATGATCGGGTTGAAGTTCCGGCGGGCCATCAGGTTGGTGCCCTTCGTGCCGACGTAGGCGGATTCAATCAGGACGTTGCCTTTCAGTTGCCGCTGCACGCTGAAGTTGTACTGCCAAGCGTTGTCATACTTGGTGTTCTTTTCGGTTCCCCAAACCTGCTGCTGGTCAGTCGTACGGGTTGGGAACGGAATCCGCTTCGGGTCATAGCCCGGATCGATGTAGGTCCAGTTGTCGGGAGCGTTCAAGCGGCACGGGGACCCCGGGGCCGAACAGTCCGCTTCCACCTGGGCGAAAGTCGGGGGATTGTTGAAAGCCTGTTGGGCGATCTGGCCCGTCCGGGTGTCGTAGTAGAGCCCGGCACCGGCCCGGATCACCCACGCGTCACCGACGCGATAAGCGAGACCGACGCGGGGGGCGATGTTGTTGGCGTCGTTATAGACAGCGGCTTTGGGAACGCCGTTGACGCCGCCCTGCACGATGCCTGATCCTTCCAGTGTGCCGACGCCAGTGTAGCGATCCGGCCACCAGTTCACCATCCCGAGGTTGTAGGCGGCGGGTTGGATGTGATACTCGTAACGCGCGCCGTAGTTGATGGTAAGGCGCTGGCTCACTTTCCAGTCATCGTTGACGAACGCGCCCATTAGGTTATCGCGCATCTTCAATTCGCCACCGATGCCTGGCGCGCCGAACTGCTTCAACCGCGCGTGGCTGAGGAGGAAGTCGGCGTATTCGTCGCCGCTGGCTTGGCCGTTGTACTGCCATAGGCCACGGCTAACGAGAGCATTCTTCGGGTTGTAGTCCGACATCTGGCTCTCTGCCCCGTACTTGATGTTGTGTTTGCCGCGAATCCAGGTCATGGTCGCGCCCATCGTGTAGCGTTTGATGAAGTCCGACCAGTTGGCTTGGTTACCGAACTGTACGTAGTTCAGGATATTGATGCGCGGCATGCCGTCGAGATTCGTACTCGACAGGGGCTTCAGCCCGACGGTGGTCGGAGCATCCGAATTTTTCATTTGCAAGAACTGGGAGGAATCATCAAAGCCGAAGCGCCCTTCCAGCACTTGCGTTGCGCTGAACAAATGCGTGTAGGTTATATTTCCAGAATCTTTCTGGCGGTTAGCAACGGTACCAAAACCCGGCAATCCATTCCCAAACGGCGTCAAATCACCCTGTTTGCTCTTGAACCAGCGGCCGGAGATGGTATCGTTCTGTCCGAAGCGATGGTCGAACTTGACGGTCCACATGTCGATATCGGTGGCGATCGATTGCGCGGCAAAAAAGTTGTTGGCGCCGAGCGAAAAGTTCGGCACTGGGATGAACTTGTCCTGAATCGACTTCGAAATCGGGTTGATCCGCGACGCAGGAATGATCGCGCCGGGGAAGGGCTGGCCGGTCACTGGGTCGTTGATCACCCGGCGCTGGGAGAAGTCACCGTTGCGCATCGCGAGCGTTGGCACAATGCGCTGAATCGCGGCATTCGAAGAGTTGGCATTCCGTTGCCGGGAACTTTCAAAGCCGAAGAAAAAGAAGGTCCGGTCTTTGCCGTTGTAGACTTTCGGAACCAGCACCGGGCCGCCGACGTTGGCGCCATATTGGTTCTGGTTGTTCTGGCCGCGGACGGGGTTGAAGAACGGGCGGGCGTTGAGCTTCGTGTTGCGGAGGAACTCGTAGGCCGAGCCGTGCAACTGGTTGGTTCCGCTGCGGGTGGTGACGTTGATGGCCGAGCCCAAGTTGCGGCCGTATTCGGCGCTGAACAGGCTCGTCATCACCTTGAATTCGCTGAGGAACTCAATCGACGGGGTGCCGTCGCCGTCGGGCGCATTGTTGAGAGGGTTGGTGGTGGGGACGCCGTCGACGAGGAGGTTATTGCTACCGCGGCGGGCTCCGTTGACGCTGACGCTGGCGCTGCCGGTGCCGGGATTATCGGCGTTGTAGACGTCGCCGACGACGCCGGCGGAGGTGCCGAGAATTTGGGTGAAGTTGCGGGTGGCGAGCGGGATCGATTGGATGGTCCGCTGTTCGACCACTTGGCCGATGGTTACTTTTTCGCTTTGCAGTAGCGGCGTTTCGGCCGTTACGTTGATCGTGTCGGTCAATTGGCCGACGCTCAGGGTGAAATCGATGCGGGCGCGTTCGCTCGTGTTGACGGTCACGTTGGCTTGGACGACGCGTTGGAATCCCTTGCTCTCCACCGCCAAACGGTAGTTCCCTGAACGTAATAGTGGGAACTGATAGCTGCCTGATTCATCGGAAACGGTGCGGAATTCGCCACCGGTTGCCGAGTTGCTGGCCGAGATGGCGGCCCCCACGATTACGGCTCCGGTGGGGTCTTTTACCACGCCGGTTATGCTGCCTGTTGTTTCCTGAGCGGCCAAGACGGCCAAGCTCAGAATAGTCCCTATCGCAAAGCGCTCAAAACGAGTCATGAAAGATATTATATTACACATCGTATTACCATGATGTGACTCCGGGATAGGGCACCGAGAATCCTTTGGCGTCGCCCCAGAGAATCCGGTTCAGCTTGTCGCTGGGAATGTCGTCAACATCGTCCCAGTTCATCTTGGCGGACTCCTCGGCGGCCCAGCGCTCGCGGCCGCGGAGGGCTTTTAATGGCGGGTTGAGTTCGTCGAGCTTCAGTTTGGCCGGGATGTGAGAGTAGGGCGTCAGGTCGGCGTCCTTGACGAACAGGCTGTTCATGGCACGGGCGGCGACGAGGAAGCGGGTGCGGGGGGCGATGCCGAAAATGTCCTGAATCGTGCGGACCATGCTTGTCTGGGTGTAGAAGTTGGAATCGAGCCCTTTGCGCTTGACGTGCGGCCCGATGGCGAGTGCCACCGTCCGGTTTCCGGCCACGTGGTCGACGCCATCCTGCGCGTCATCCTCGACGACCAACACGAGCGACTTCGCCCAGATTTTACTTTTGCTGATGGCTTCGACCATGCGACCGAGGGCGAGATCGTTATCGGCGACCATGGCGCGGGGCGTCGGCGACCCGGGCGTTTTGCCGACGGTGTGGTCGCTCGTCATCGTGACGATGGTCAGATTCGGCGTTGAGCCATCACTCTCCCATTTGGTGAGCCGCTCGAGGAAGGCATCGGCACGGATTTGGTCGGGAATGCGCATTTCGCTGCAGGGGAACTTTTCGTCATAGATGCCCTTCAGCGCGGGCACGCCGCACTTGGAAGCGATGACGTTGCGCCAGGTTCCCTTTTTATAGTGTTCCCAATACCCGGTCCAGGGCAGGAGGGTTTCCGGGTCGTCGACGTCCTTGACTAAGCCTGTTTTGGCGTCGAACTCGGCTGGTAGAGACAGCGGCCCGAGCAGGCGGACATTCAACGGCCGCCGGGCGTTTTGCCAGAAAAAGCCCTGCGGCGAGACGGCCAGGCCATCGGCCATGTTCCAGGCGTAGCCGCGGGGCGCGGCGCCGAGGGCGCGTTCGACGTGGTCGCTGACGAAGCCCATCATGAGCCACTGATGGCCTTCAAAACTGATGGCTCCGCTGGCGTAAAAGTTGTCGATCAGGACGAACTGTTCGGCTAGGGCGTGATGGTTCGGGGTGACGTCGCCGCCGTAGATGGCGAACTCCTTTTTGCCGTTGCCCTTGGCGACGTCGCCGAAGACCTGGTCGTAGGTTCGATTTTCTTTGATGAGCAGGAAGACATGCTCGATGCCGAGTTTGGCCAGCTCTTTGACCCCGCCGTTCGGCGTAAACTTCGGCGCTCCGGCGAGCTTGACTTCGCGCATACCGGCGGTTAATTGAGCTCGGCTCGGGGCTGGAATGCGGAGCAGGCTTCCTTCGTAGGACCGGGTATTGAAGACGCCCGGCGACTGCTCCGTGTTGCCGGTGCCTTTGATATTGACGACGCGGAGGTCGCCTTGGCCGTCGAGCGCCAAGGCCGATGGGAACCATCCGGTCGGCACCGCTCCGATCATTTTGCCGCCTTCGATGACGGCGACGGCGTTTTCGCCAGCGCAGGCGACGTAGAGCCGGGAGCCGTCAGTGCTATATAGCACCGCGATGGGTTGTCCGGCGGTCTTGACGGTGGTCGTCTTTCTGGTTTTCGTATCGAGGAGGGTTACCGTGTCGGAGTGGCCGTTGGCGACGGCTAACTCGGCTCCGTCCGGGCGCAGGGCGAGGCCGGAGGGGGCGCGGTCGACGCCGATGTCGTTCCGCTCGCCGGTCGTGGTGTTCAGTGTCGTCAGGGTGCCGGGCAGGACCGAGCCGTTGGCGTCCACCGGGACGTCGACTCCGCCGCTGGGGGCGGTGGCGGCCCCCGGCGCGATGCTGGATCCGGCACGGTTGGTGATGTAGGCCATGTCTCCGCGGACGACCACAGCGAAGGGGGCGAGGCCGGTTTTCCAGCGGCGGGTTTCCTGGCGGGCGGCGACGTCGAATTCGACGAGGACGTTGTCGCGGTGCATGGTGACGTAGGCTTTAGCGCCGTCAGCGGAGAAGGCGATGCCGGTGGGAATCGGATGGCCTTTGAGCTCGATCCGGCCGGTCGAGCTGATTTTTCCATTCGAAGCCATGGTCAGGATGAGCAGGCTGTCCGGCCCGGTCCTGGTCGTCTCGGAGGCCCAGAGTTGTTTGCCGTTCGGGGTGAAGGCGATGCCAGCGTAGGAGGTGGTCTTGGACGGGCCCCGGTCGATGACGCTGCCGCTGGCGGCGTCGAGGACGAGCACTTCTCGACTGCTGAGCACGGCGAGCCAGCGCTTGGCGGGGTCGAAAGCGAGGTCGACGGGGCGGCCCTTGAAGAACGTTTGGGTGCCCCACGGCTTTACGAGTTGATGATTTGCGAGTAAAAAGCTATTGTCGGACTGCTTCCCGAGCAGGGCGGTGGAGACGAGCGGGGCGGTCGTGGCAGCCAGCGCGGCAGCGGCGGAGAGGAGCAGAACGGTACGAAGGGTCATCGTCGCCAGACTAACAGACAAATGCTACAAGACCATTTCAGGTGAGCTGGACACCTCGCGGGCACCCCGAATTCCCTGTTACCCTATCGATATGAACTTGATCGAAGCCATCGGCAATACGCCGCTCTTCCGGCTCGACCGTCTCACTTCTCATCTTCCGGGCATTGAACTCTACGGCAAAGCCGAATTCGCCAACCCGGGCGGTAGCGTCAAGGATCGTCCGGCCCTGAGCATGATTTTGGACGGCGAACGCCGGGGGCTGCTGACGCCGGACAAGATCATTCTCGATTCGACGTCCGGGAATACCGGCATCGCGTATGCCATGGTCGCCGCGGCTCGCGGGTACAAAGTGAAGCTCTGCCTGCCGATGAACGCTTCTCCGGAGCGGAAATCGATTCTGAAAGCCTACGGGGCGGAGCTGGTTTTGACCGATCCCGACACGGGCTCCGATGGAGCGATTCGGGAGTGCAAGAAGATCTACGCCGCCGACCCGGACCGTTACTTCTATCCGGACCAGTACAACAATCCGGCGAACTGGAAGGCCCACTACCTGACGACGGCGCCGGAGATTCTGGCGCAGACGGAAAACCGGATTACGCACTTCGTTGCCGCGATGGGGACGAGCGGGACCTTCGTCGGTACCACACGGCGGCTGAAAGAGGTCAACCCGGACATTATCTGTATTTCCTGCCAGCCATCGACGGGCTTTCATGGCCTGGAAGGGCTGAAGCACATGCCGACGGCGATCGTGCCGGGAATTTACGACCAAGCGCTGGCGGATGAGAATCTGTGGCTGGAGACCGAAGACGCCTACCGCATGGCTCGGCGCTTAGCTCGGGAAGAGGGCATTCTGATTGGGGTCTCCGCCGGAGCCAATGTGCATGCGGCCCTGCAGATCGCCGAGCGCATCAAGACCGGCGTCATCGTGACGATCCTTTGCGACGGTGCCGAGAAGTATCTCTCCGAACCTTTCTGGAACGACCCCCAATACTCATGATCCGCGTACAACCTGAACCCTGGGCCACGATGGTCGCTTACGCCCAAGCGACCTATCCGAACGAATGCTGTGGCGTGATGCTCGGCTCGATCGACGACGACAATAAAGTGGTTGAAGTGGCGATCAACTTGGAGAACGCTTACAGCGGCCCGCAAAACGAGCACTACGAAGTGCGACCCGAGGACCTGCTGATGGCGGATCGGGAAGCGCGCAAGCTGGGCATGGACGTGATTGGGATTTTTCATTCTCATCCGGACTGCGACGCTTATTTCTCCAAAACTGACCTGGAGAACTCCTGCCCTTGGTACAGTTTCATCGTTCTGAGCATCCAAAACGGAACGTTTCATCATGCCAATAGCTGGCTCCCGAATGAAGAGCGCACGCATGCCGCCCAAGAGTCTTTAGAATATTAGGAATTAAGTAATGGCCAAGATCCTTATCCCCACCCCCTTGCGGCAATTTGCCGAGAAGAACAACTCCGTTGCTGTCGACGCCACCACGGTCGGCGAAGCACTGGCGAGTTTGACGACGCAGTTCCCTGATCTGCGGAAGAATTTATTCAATGACGAAGGCAAGCTTCGCAGTTTTGTAAATGTCTACGTGAACGACGAGGACATCCGCTACCTGCAGAAGGATGCGACGGCAGTCGGCGACGGCGACACCATCTCCATCGTTCCTTCGATTGCAGGCGGCCGATGCTAACCCAGGAAGAGGTATCGCGCTACAGCCGGCACCTGATCATGCCGGAGGTTGGCGTGGACGGCCAAGAGAAGTTGAAGGCGGCTAAAGTGCTGTTGATTGGCACCGGCGGCCTCGGGGCTCCGGTGGCGATGTATCTAGCCGCAGCCGGGGTCGGCACGATCGGGCTGGTGGACTTCGACGTGGTCGACGTTTCGAACCTACAGCGGCAGGTGATCCACGGGACCAAGGACATCGGCAAGAAGAAGATCGATTCGGCTGAAGAGACGATGCGGGACATCAACCCGCTGATCAAGATCGTGAAGCACGAGGTGGCACTGACGAGCGAGAACGCTCTCGCCATAATGTGCAATTACGACATCATCGCCGATGGTACGGACAACTTCCCGACGCGTTTTTTGATCAATGACGCTTGCGTGATGCTGAACAAGCCGAACGTCTACGCCTCGATCTTTCGGTTTGAAGGACAGGCGACGATTTTTGCGGCGGAGGGCGGGCCTTGCTACCGCTGCCTGTATCCCGAGCCGCCGCCGCCGGGTTTGGTACCGAGTTGCGCCGAGGGCGGGGTGCTGGGGATTCTGCCAGGCGTGGTGGGTCTGATTCAGGCCACCGAGGTGGTGAAGCTGATCCTGGGGGCGGGCGAACCGCTGATTGGCCGGCTGATGCTTTATGATGCTTTGGCGATGCGTTTCCGCGAGTTGAAACTGCGGAAGAACCCCGAGTGCATCTGTTCGACCGGTAACGTGACGCTGATCGACTATGACCAATTCTGCGGGATTCAGAAGCCGGAGCCGCCGCCAGTGGTCGGGGAGATCAGTCCGACTGAAGTGAAGACGATGATCGAGACGCGGCAGGATTTTATTCTGATCGACGTGCGGGAGCCGCACGAGTTTCAGATCGGAAGGATTCCGACTTCGAACCTGATCCCGCTGGGCGAGTTGCCGAAACGGATTCCGGATCTGGACCCGGCTGCGCACTACGTTGTCCATTGCAAGATGGGTGGCCGCAGCGCTAAAGGCTGCGATGCTCTGCGGGCGGCTGGCTTTAAGCGTGTCTTCAACATGACAGGCGGAATCACGGCATGGTCGGAGCAGGTGGACCCCACCGTTCCCAAGTATTAGGCGTCTTCCTGCTCGCCCTGGTCTGGTTAGGCTGGGGCGTGCGGGAGGTGACGCTGGCGAGCGGCTATACGGACCCGGTCCGGCAGATTCGGACGCAGGATGAGGCGTTGTATAGTTCGATCGCGATCGGGATGGCGGAACGCAACGAATGGCTGACGCCCCGGTTTCTGGGGCGTTTGGCTTTTGTGAAACCGATTCTGGCGTTTCTTCCGGCGGCGGTTTCGGTGGAGCTGTTTGGCGTTTCGAACTGGAGCTTGCGGCTGCCCTCGCTGTTGCTGGGGGCGCTGGCGTTGACGCTGGCTTGGCGGATGGCCGGATGGGGCGCGTATTTTCTGTTGGCGGCGAACTACACGTTTTTCACGCTGGCGCGGGCGAACATGACGGACGTTCCGCTGCTGGCGTGTACGATGGCGGCGATGTACTGGCAGCGCGGCGGCTGGCCGTGGGCGGCGGCGGCGCTCCTTTGGAAGTCTGTGGCCGGGCTGCCCGCATTGCTTTGGCAGCGGGGGCATTGGCGGTGGATTGCGCTGGCGGTGGCGCCTTGGCATCTGTACCAGTTGGCGACGCATACGGAGTGGTACTGGAAGGAGCATATCCTGGACGAGCATCTGCACTGGGGGTTGGCGGCGGCGGCGCAGGAGCCGGCTTGGAGCTTTTACCCGACGCGGGCGTGGGAGCTTGACCCGTGGCTGGCGGTGGCCGCTTTGCCGATGCTGGTGTGGCGGCGCGACGCGTGGTTGGGGCTGAGCATCGGCTTGCTGTTTTTGTTTGGGTATCGGAACCCGACCTATCTGCTGCCGGTTTTCGCGGCGACGGCGGTGGCGGTGGGCCGGGAGTTACAGGGGCGCTGGGCCTGGCTGCCGGTGCTGCTTTTGATTTTTCGGGCGGGGCCGTTGCACCAGACGCCGGTGCCGGTGCCGAGCTACGCGGCGGGGATGGCATACGCGGCGCTGCACCGGACGCCGGGGCTGCTGGTTTATGGGCTGGCCGATGAGTTCGTGCTCACGACTTTGCCTTTGACCCGCGTTCAGTATGTGCTGGCGGGCAAAGAGCCACCGGCGCATACGCTGGATTTTCGAGCGCGAGGGATCGTGCTGTTCGGGGACGAGTACCGGGCGACCCGGGCGCCGGAGGGAACCGTGTTTTTGGTCCGTGACGCGGCGGAACGGGACCGGATTTTCGCGGCGGCGGTGGACCACGATTTGTTTCTGCCGGAGGGGATGGAGTCTCCGAGCCATACGCCCCACGTGGCGGTGGGTGGGTTTCGGATTTGGCTTTGTCATTAACCTTTAACCGATGCTGCGCTATACCTTAGGGACGTCTATGAGTAAAATCTTGTGTTTTGTGATGGGGCTGGCGGCAATGCCGCTATTGGCTCAGTTCGACTCAGCCACCGTGCTGGGAGTCGTTCGTGACGCGTCTGGTCTGGGGGTTCCGAAAGCGAAGCTGAAGCTGAGCAACACGCGGACCGGCATTGACGTGATTGCAGAATCGGACAGCGGAGGGAGCTTTCAGTTCCAGACCGTGAAGCCTGGCTTTTATAAAGTTTCAGCCGAATCGGCGGGTTTTAAGACCGCGGTGGCGAAAGAGTTTGAAGTGACCGTGAACGCCCGGCAGCGGGTGGATTTGCAGTTGGAGGTCGGGTCGACGACCGATAGCGTGACCGTGAGCGACGCGGCGAAGATCCTGGAGACCGATTCGAGTTCGCGGGGAACGGTGATTGGCACGCAGCAGGTGGTGAACCTGCCGTTGAATGGCCGGGCCTACGCCGATTTGGCGTTGCTGGCGCCGGGCGTGCGGCGCAGCGCGATTTCCGTTTCGCGGGACGCTTCGTTCAACGTGAACGGGATGCGGAGTTCGCAGAACAATTTTGTGGTGGATGGCGTGGACAACAACGCTTACGGTACTTCGAACCAGGGATTTTCGAACCAGGTGGTGCAGGTGACCCCGGACGCGGTGCAGGAGTTTCGGCTGGAGACGAGCAACTTTTCGGCTGAGTTTGGCCGGGCGGGCGGGGCGGTGATCAACGCTTCGATTCGCAGCGGAACGAACGAGTTGCACGCTTCGGCGTGGGAGTATTTGCGGAACACATCGCTGAATGCGACGGGCTTTTTCAAGCCGGTAAACAACCAGAAGCCGACGTTGATTCAGAACCAGTTTGGTGTGGCGGCGGGCGGGGCGCTCGTGAAGAACAAGATGTTCATCTTTGGCGACTACGAGGGTTACCGTCGGGTGAGCCGGGTGATTACCTATGCGACGCTGCCTTCGATGGCGATGCGGCAGGGCAACATGGGCATTCCGATTCGGAATCCGTACACGGGCGTTGTTTATACGGACGGGGTGATTCCGGCCTCGGCGATAGGGCGTTCCGCCCGTGAGATTTTGGCGGACCTTCCGGCCCCGAACCGCGTGGGCACCGGTCCTTTGGGCGTCGGTAACAATTTTGAGTCGCAACCGAATCGGACCGACCAGAACGACAAGGGCGATATTCGTTACGACCAGTATTTCAGTTCGAAGCTGACGGCATTTGCGCGTTATAGCCATCGTTTGCTGAATAATCTGGAGCCGCCGGCGATTCCGGGTCCGTCGGGTGGTGACGCCAACGGTACGGTGCGGGTACGAAATGAACAGATGGCGGTGGGGACGACGTACACGTTGAGCCCGACCTCGCTGGTTGAATTCCGGTTGGGCATTTCGCGGACCGAGGGCGGCAAGTTTCCGCTGTTTGTGGGGACGCCGACGATTGGCGAGCGGTTTGGGATTCCGAACATTCCGAACGATAAGCGGTTCACGGGCGGGGTGATGAGCACAGGTATCAACGGCTTCACTTCGATCGGGGTGCAGGGTTCAAATCCGCAGTTCCAGAATCCGTTCGTGATAGACCCGAAGGTGAACTTTGCGAAGATTCTGAACAAGCATAGTTTGAAGGCGGGCTACGAGTACCAGAGCATTGATACCGATATCGACGACTTCAACCCGAAGTACGGGGGGAGCAGCTTCAGCGGCCGCTTTTCTCAAGCACCCGGCACGGCGGCCGACGATCGGCAGTTTGTGGCCGATTATCTGATGGGGGCGCGTTCGGCCTATCAGCTCAACACAGCGACGATCGTGAATTATCGGCAGCGGATGCATTTCCTATATGTGCAGGATGACTTCAAGGTTTCGCGGCGGCTGACGCTGAACCTGGGGTTGCGTTATGAGTTTGCGACACCGCAGTGGGAAGGGCAGAATCGGCTTTCGAACTTCGACCCGTCGAATAACACGATGGTTTTGGCGAAGGACGGTTCGTTGCGGGACCGGTCTGGGGTGAACCCGGATCGGAACAATTTCGGGCCGCGGATTGGAGCGGCTTACACGCTGAACGATAAGACCGTGATTCGGGCCGCGTTCGGGGTAAGCTACCTGCATTTCAACCGCATGGGCGGCGAAAATCTTTTGGCCTACAATCTGCCGTTTATTCTGAATCCGAACATTAACCAGGTGGCACCGGCGGTGCCGAGTGGCGGGCAGGCGCTGTGCCCGACGACGGGGAACTATAACCCGGCGACGTGCTTTTTGCCTTTCGAACGGGGCTTTCCGGACAACTTCCTGACGATCGCGAACGTGCGGACGAATACGGTGCGGACGAACCAGATTCCGTTCAATCTGCCTTCGGCGTCGGTGAAGAGCTACCACGTGACGATTCAGCGGCAGATCGGTGCGGGGCTGGTGCTGGATGTTGGGTACGTGGGCACGATTGGCCGGAACATGATGATTTTGGGCGACCTGAATACGGCGCGTCCGAACAACCCGGGTGAAAATCTGTCGGTGGACGCGCGGCGGCCGATTGTCGGCTACAGCTATATTCAATCCGCCTTCGCGGGTGGCTTCCTGGATTATCACGCTTTCCAGGCGAAGCTGGAGCGGAAGTTTGCGAACGGTTTTTATCTGCTGAATTCGTTTACCTGGTCGAAGGCGATTGACAACGCTTCGGGCCATTTGGAAGCGAACAATGGGGACAACAGCCGGGTGAACTACCAGAACCTGGCTGCCGAGAAAGGGTTGGGCGGCTATGATCAGCCGTTTAACAATGTGACGACGTTCCTGTACGACTTGCCGTTCGGCAAAGGCCGGAGGTTCGGTTCGAGCTGGAATAAGGCGACCGATTTGGTGGCGGGTGGTTGGCGGCTATCGGCGATCAACTTCTCCGGCAGCGGAACGCCGGTGAATCTGACCTGGGGCCCGTCGGCTCAGTTTCAGGTGAGCGGCGCGCCGAACTATCGGCCGAACATCACGGGGAACCCGGTGATGCCGGAAGGGCAACGGACCATTCAGCGCTGGCTGAATCCGGATACCGTGGTGAACCCGACGGATCCGCGATTCCCGTTCGGCAACGCGGGGCGGAACATTGTGCGGGGTCCTTCGATCCACCAGTTGAACTTTGGGCTGCACAAGGACTTCCACATCACGGAGAAGTTGAAGACGGAGTTCCGGATGGAGGCGTTCAATTTCCTGAACAAGACCAACCTGGGGAATCCGAATGCGAACCGGTCGAGCGGTGGATTTGGCACGATTACGGGGTTGAACACCCCGGCGCGTGAAATCCAGTTTGCGCTGCGGATTGCGTTCTAGTTCAATCCGTCAAAGTTTGTAAGCGACGGATGGACCCGAGGAAGAGGTGGCGTTAGCCGCCCCTTCCTTTGGGTTCATCCGTTTTTTGGGTTCTGGTGGCTTTGGTCCGCAAGCTTTGTTTATCTTCATTCCCATGGATCAGGGAACCGATGTGCAGCTCCAGCGTTCGCTGCTGCACCGGCGGTCGACGATCGTCGCGATCGCGCTGGTGGCATTCTTTAGTAAACTGGCGCTGGATTGGTGTACGACCGGCACCAACGACATGCGCATCTGGGAGGCCGATCGACAGGTGATCCGCGCAGAGGGTGGCCCCGCGGTTTACGCGGAATTCGCCCCGATTTATGAAGACGGCAAAGTAGCGCATCATCGGGTTTTCAACCATCCTCCGATGATATTTTTCCCGCTCAGCCTGTGGGGTCGGTTGGAGGAGCTGACAGGAATCTCTTTGTGCACAGGGCTGACGGCGACTTCGTCGCTGGCCGATCCGGGGACGCTCGCACTTTTACACTTGGCCGCCTGGAGGGACGTTTGGCCCATCGGTACCCCGTTGCTCTGCGTGTTCGCTGGTAGCCCGGTAGCCATTTTCGGGTCCGGGTTTCATGGCAATCCCGACCCACTGATGCTCGTCCTCATCGTGGCGTCGGCGTTTATGATGGAAAGTCGGGGCGTGCGGCCTGCTGCTGAGCGTAGCGATGGAGATCAAGACAGTACCCGTGATCTTGTCCGCTACAATCCTACTGATTCTGACAACTTACCGCCCGATTGCGATGTGGGTCGTCAGTAAGGAAGCCGGGGGCTTTCCTATCTACACAAAGCGCTGCGCCTGCCGCATCCGTACGGCGCTCATTTTGCATTGAATCGTCGATCGTTGCGGTGGCCCTTTTCGACCATATCGGGTGTTTCTGTTTCACCGTTGGGGCTCGACGCTGTTTCTGATACTAGCGACGGCCCCCAGCTTCGGCATTCCCTACTTGGGGTGGCTTTCGCCGTGGCCCGCCGCGATTGGCCTGCGGGCGATGGTCGTCTATCACGCCCCCGCAAGTTTCTTCATCGGCAGTTCCAATCCACTATGGTCGAGCGGGATTCCGCGGGACTGGGCTAACTCGTATCCAAACAGTTGGTGCGGCTGGTTCACCATAACCGTCAACACGCTGTTGTTTCTGCGGCGGGCGAGTCGACCTTTCCGCATAGTGAAGTAAACGATTCGAACTTCCAACTACCGGGAGAAGCGCGAAAGGCCCCATTTTACTAGGGCCGTTCCACTAGACTAGTTTTGTTTTCCGAATCGGCAGTTCCCGGACCCGCTTGCCGGTGGCGGCGAAGATCGCGCTCGTTATGGCGGGCGCTATCGGTGGGACTCCGGGCTCGCCAATGCCGGCGGGAAGAGCGTTACTCGGCACGAGATGGACGTGAGTCACAAGCGGCGCTTCCGGCATGCGGGCGACGGGATAGTTATTGAAGTTGGACTGGACGATTCTGCCGTCAGCGGCGGTGATCTCGCCCATCATGGCGAGGCTGGTACCGAAGACGGCGGCCCCTTCCAGTTGCGACTTGGCGCGCTCTGGATTGATGATGCGGCCGGCGTCGATGGCGATGTCGACCCGAGGGATGGTGACGCGGCCGCGTTCGTCGACGACGACTTCGACCACAGCGGCGACGTAGGAGAGGAAGCTGCGATGGGCGGCGATGCCGAGGGCCCGACCCTTCTGCGGCTTCTTATTCGCCCAGCCGGATTTTTCGGCGACGAGTTCGACAACCCGCTTGAGCCGGGCCGTGTCGACGGGATAGGTATCCTGCCCCTGATCGTTATTCCAATACTTCATGCCGACGGGTTCGATCGGCACTTTGCGGTCTGGCCCCAGCAGATCGAGGATGTACTCGACGCGGTCACGACCCGCTTTGGCTGCCAGTTCATCAACAAACGAGTGGATGGCGAAGGCGTGATAGATGTGCGCGACGGCTCGCATCCAGCCGATGCGAACGTGATTTTTATGGGGCCCGTTTTCGGCGCGATGATTGGCGATGGCATAGGGCAGATCGACCCAGCCCATGCCCATTTCGAACTCCTGTCCGTACTCGGCCGTCGCGTCGAAGGTGGACCCGATCGACGGGAAGACGCTGCGGTGGAGCCAAGCGGTGGGTCGGCCTTTTTCGTCCAGGGCGGCCTTCATGTACATGCCGGCATTGGCATGGTAAAAGTCGAACTTGATGTCGTCCTCGCGGCTGAAGACGACCTTCACCGGCTTGCCGACGGTCTTTGAAAGCATCGCCGCTTCGCAGACGTAGTCGGGCTTTGACTTGCGCCCGAACCCGCCGCCGAGAAGGGTTACGTGGCAGGTGACATCCTCTTTCTTGATGCCCATGGCGGACGCGACGGATTCCTGCACAGCTTGCGGATTTTGGGTGGCGGCGTAGGTGACGACCTTGCCATCCTTCCATTCGGCGACCGCGGCGGGCGGTTCCATGGGAGCGTGCGAGAGCAGCGGGATGTAGTAAGACGCCTCATGCAGGTTGGTCGCCGCGGCGAAGGCTTTGTCGACGTCGCCGATGTTGCGGACAACCTTGCCCGGCTGCATCGCCTTTGCCATGATTTCGGCTTTGTCTTTGGCCGAATCAAAGCTGCCATTGGGGCCCAGGTCCCACTCGACTTTCAGCTTCTTCCGGCCCTGGGCCGCGGCCCACGTGCTATCGGCCAACACAGCGACACCGCCCAACGCCTGGAAGTTATGCGGGGGTTTGAAGGCATCGATGGTTGCCGTCCGCACGACGCCCTTGACCTGCTTGGCCGCGGTGTCATCGAAGCTTTTCAACTTCGCGCCGAGGACCGGGGGCCGCTCGATGGAGGCGTACAGCATTCCCGGCATCTTCGCGTCGATGCCGAACTTGCCAGCGCCGCGGGTATGGTCGCCCTGCTCCATGGTCGGCATCTCTTTGCCGATGTAGCGGAACTCACTTTCGGGCTTCAGTGTCCACTCGCCTTTTTTCGGCACTGGAAGAGTGGAAGCTACTTTGACGAGTTCGCCGTAGCCGGCTTTCTTGCCACTTTTGGCGTGGACGACAAAATGGTTCTGGCCTTTACATTCCGAGACTGGCACGTTCCACTTCTTGGCGGCGGACTGTTCGAGCATGAGCCGGACGGTGGCGCCGGCGGCGCGCATAGCATCGTAGAAATCGCGGATGGAGCACGAGCCGTCGGTATTCTGCGAGCCGTATTTCACGTCGCCCAGCGCCTGCTCGATGCGCACCTTCTTCCAATCGGCTTCGAGCTCATCGGCGACGACCATCGGCAGGACCGTTCGAATTCCGGTCCCCATCTCGGACCGGTGGGCGACGATGACGGCGGTGCCGTTCGGCTCGATGCCGAGGTAGACGCTTGGCATCCAAGCCGGAGTGGCGCCTTCGACCTCGTTGATTTGCACGCCGAGCACGAGCGCACCCGCGCCGAATGCGGTGCCTAAAAAGCCACGTCGGGAAACTCGTTCAATGCGATTCATGCCTTCACCTCCGCGGCAATCTTGATGGCCTGCCGAATTCGCTGGTAGGTTCCGCAGCGGCAGATGTTGCCTTGCATGGCGGTGTCGATGTCCGCGTCGGACGGCTTCGGTTTTGCTTTGAGGAGCGCGGCGGCCTGCATGATCTGCCCGCTTTGGCAGTATCCGCATTGGGATACGTTGCATTGCTTCCAGGCCGCCTGCAGAGGATGTTCCTGCTTGGCGCCGAGCCCTTCGATTGTAGTGATGGCTTTGCCGGCGGCATCTTTCATGGTGGTGACGCAACTGCGGATCGCCTCGCCGTTTACGTGGACGGTGCACGCGCCGCAAAGGCCGGCTCCGCAGCCGAACTTCGTTCCCGTATAGTTGAGCACATCGCGGAGGTACCAGAGCAGCGGCATCTCCGGATCGCCGTCAAACTTCCTGGCCGAACCATTTACTTTGAGCTGAATCATCGCAGTCTCCCGGCATTGAGACTATTCCTTCCGGGGTCCGGAGTCAATTCCTGTGTGTAGCAAGAGCGCTTCGTCTTCAGGATTTAGACGAGCGCCGGGTCCATGTATCCGTATCGATCGGCGATGCCCAACACGACGAACTTCTTGTTGCGAAGTCCGGATTTGAGGGTCTTCTTGAGCCGTTTCCGATGAACCTTCTCCATCACGAAAACCACATCCGCCCATTCGACCAGGTCGGGAGAGAGTGGATTACCCGCGTCCGCGCTGGTCCAGGCCGACACGGTCTCGACGCCTCGATATCTGGCCCAAACCGCCTCGGCCGTAGGGCTCCGCAACCGATTCCGGCCACCGACAACAAACATCCTCATCAGTTCAACTCGGCTCCTGCCCGGCGTAGAATCGCCCGCAACATACCGCGATCCAAGTCGGTTATGATCCGGACCAAAAATAGATTTTCGCGTCGAACAGCGATATGGCGGTCTTCCTGGCGACCCGCAGGGTCTCCAATCGCTATTCGGGAACCGGCCAGGGATCGGCGTCAAACACCGCAATATCCAAGCGACTCCCCCTGCTCCGTTAGAGCCCGGTTTGTTGCTCCTAGGCACCTGAAGTTCTTGTCGCGCGATTTTCACTTTTCCGTCACTTGCACGACAAGCTCGGGCGATAGCGTGGATTAACATTATGCGTAAACTCATCACGTTTTTCGTCCTATCCTCGCTGCCCCTAGCCGCCCAGTTTGAATACGGTGAGGTCCTGGGCGTGGTTCGGGATTCGTCTGGTGCGGTTATCGCCAAGGCGAAGGTCCAGATTCGCAGCGCCGACACCAACGCTGAGCGTTCGATTGTAACCAATGACGAGGGCGTTTTCGCCTTTGCGGGCTTGCGCATTGGCGCGTATAAGGTTCGGGTCGAGCAGGCGGGATTCAAAGCGGCCGAGACCTCGATCCCGGCCTTGCGGGTGGGCGACCGCCTGCGCATCGATATCTCGCTGCAACCTGGGTCGATCAACGAGCAGGTTACCGTTCTTGCCGACGCTACCCCTCTTCTTGAAACCGACACCAGTTCGCGCGGACAAGTGGTCGGACTGAATGAGATCCGCGAGTTGCCGCTGAACAAGCGCGACTACACGCAGCTTGTCCTGTTGGCACCCGGCACGGCCGTGAATCCCCGCCAGCGCATTGGCGGGGCGATAAACGTTAACGGCAACCGTTCGCTGCAGAACAACTACATGCTCGACGGGGTGGACAACAACTCCAACGCCACCAGCTTCCGCGGGGAGCGGGTGGACGTGGTTCGCCCTTCGGTCGACGCCGTGGCTGAGTTCAAGGTGCAGACGAACAGCTATTCTGCTGAATACGGGCGCAGCGCCGGCGGCGTTGTAAACGTCACCATTAAGAGTGGCACCAATGGTTTCCGGGGAACCCTATGGGAATTTTTTCGCAACGATAAACTCGACGCCAAGGGTTGGACTCCAACCGTGGACGGCAAAAAGCCGAAGTTGCGTTTCAACCAGTTCGGCGCCAACCTCGGCGGACCTATCCGCAAAGACAAGACCTTTTTCTTCGTCAACTTCGAAGGCGAGCGCGAGCGTCAAGGCACGACGTACACCCGTACCGTTCCCACCGTTCAACTGCAGCGCGGCGATTTCAACAACGTGCCGATCACGGGCGCGCTGCGCATCGTACCTGTTGACCCGACGACGAACACGCCTTTCCCCAATGGCCTGATTCCAGCCAGCCGCTTCGATCCCGTCGCGGTGCGGATTCTTGCGGACAAGAGCTTTCCCGTGCCCAGCACCATCGCGACGCTGCCAATTCCCGGACTCTTTCTCAACACCGTCACCAACAGCAACCGTACCGATAAGTTCGACGCCCGGGGCGACCACTACTTCAGCGACAAGCTGCGACTCTTCGCCCGCTACTCCTACTCTGATCTGGAAATCTTTCGCCCCGGTCCGGTCGGTGGTTTCGTCGAGACGTCGAACAACGATGGCTTCGGAACAACAGCCACGAAGGCGCACCATGCGGTGCTGAGCCCCAACTGGACGGTGAATCCGACCACGCTCTCAGAATTCCGGATGGGCTTTACGCGCCTGAACGCGGCGGTTCGGCCGCCGAACGCGGGCTCCGCCGGCGCCAGCGAACTGACGGGCATTCCAAACCTGCCAAATGCCGCCGCGATCAACGGCGGCTGGCCCAAGTTTCTGTTCGATGGCATGGACGCTTTCGGCCGCCACACCTCCACCCCGCAGTTCCAGATTCCTAACGTCTATGTGCTGAACAACACATGGAACCTGCAACGCGCCAAGCATTCGTTGCGGTTCGGGGCTGAGAAGCAATACATCCAGACCGCCGTCATGGATCTTTCGGCCCTCATCGGAACCTTTCGGTTCTCGCAGAATATCTTCTCCAACAACCCCTGGGGCGACTTTTTGCTGGGCATGCCGGCCACACATTCGCAGACCTCCTATTCGGTGATCTATAACCGCAAGGACCTGAACTTCTTCTTTTTTCAGGATGACTACCGACTATCTTCGAGACTCACTCTCAACCTGGGAGTCCGGTATGAATATGGTCGTCCAATTGTCGAAAAGTTCAACCGGTTGGCGAACTTCAATCTTGGCGACGGAACCCGCGTCTTCGCCAAGGACGGCGACACCTTCTCTCGCGCGCTCATCAAACCCGACCGCAATGATTGGTCCCCCCGCATCGGCTTGGCGTGGACGGCGATGCCGCGTCTGGTGATTCGCACGGGCTACGGCACCTTTTACAACTTCACCAACCGCCAGGGCCGCGAAGGCTTGCTTGGCATGAACGCGCCTTTTGTCGTGGATCTTGCCCGCACCCAAAACCGCGCCACTCCCGCTGCGCAGTTGATTACGTTGCGTAGCGGCCCCCCGGCCAACTTTCTTGCCACCGCGACGCCTCGCGACCAAATATTGCGTGGTAACGATCCGACCACATCGAATCCGCTGGTACACCAGTGGAACTTTACGATGCAGTATCAACTCGCCAAGGGGCTACTGCTGGAAGCTGGCTATGTTGGAAACCGCGGCCTGCAACTGTCCCGCTTCTACAACGCCAACCAAGCCCGCGTTCCGGGCCCGGCCCCGCTCGCGGATCGCCGACCCTATCCCGCCTTTAACGATATCCAATACATGGATTCCGGCGGCTCGACGTCCTACCATAGCTTTCAGACGCGGATCGAAAAGCGCTGGAGCAGCGGCTTCAGCTTCCTCAATTCCTTCACCTGGGGCCGGGTTTTGACCAACGCTCCCAACTGGGGCGATGGCGGCGCATCCACGCAGGACGCCTACAATTTCGCCAATGAATGGGGTCCCGATCTCATGAACGTCAAGTTCAATTCCGTTACCAATTGGGTCTATGAACTGCCCTTTGGCCGCGGCCGCCGGATGGCTTCGAATATGAATCGCATGGCGGATGGCGTCTTCGGCGGATGGGAGGTGAGTGGCATTTGGACGGCTCGTACTGGGCTTGTCAACACCGTTTCCAGCGCTGAATGCGGAACCAACTGCCAACTGGGAGCCGCGGAGCGTGGGCAGCGCGCGGACGTGGTCCCCGGGCAAGCCATCACCGTTGACAATCCAACCAACTTCCGCTGGTTCAATACCGGGGCGTATCGGCCCGCGGTGACGTCTTACGGCACGGCTGGCCGCGGTACGGTCTATGGCCCCGGTCTGCGCAATTGGGATTTCACCGTCGCCAAGAGTTTTCAACTCTCGGAGCGCTTTCGGCTGCAGTTCCGGTCGGAATTCTTTAACGCCTTCAATCAGGTCAATTATGATCAGCCGAACACCAATGCCTCCAGCGGAACGTTCGGCGTCATCACCTCCGCTCTACCTGGCCGCAGCATTCAACTTGGATTAAAGGTGTACTTCTAAAATGTTGCTCCCGCTTCTGCTGTTGGCCCAAGTCGTAGGACCCGAACCCGGCGGAACCACACTGCTGAACACTGGGTGGCGCATTCAGCCAGCGGGCGTTTCGATTCCCGTCGGAACAATGCCGATGTCGCGAGTGGCCACCTCGGACGGCAAAACCCTGTTTGTACTGAATGGCGGCTTTCAACCGCCTTCGATCTCAGTGCTGGATACGGTTGGGCATACGGAACGGCAGCGCCTTCCGCTTGCCAATGCCTGGCGCGGACTCGCCCTCGCCGCCGATGGCCGCACTCTCTATGCATCCCTCGGCCCGTTGATGCGCATCGCGCGCTTCGCGGTCGACGCCGCCGGAAGGCTGACCGCCGCCGGAGAAATCGATCTCACCTCAATCGCCGCCGAAGCGGGTCAGTCGCACTTGCTGGGCGATCTGTTGCTGGTCGGGGAGAAGTTGCTCGTGGCGGATCTGCCACGGAATCGAGTTCACGTCGTCCGTCTGCACGATGGCGGGGTAGATCGCAGCATCACCACAGGTTCCGGGCCGTATGCGCTGCTGGCGGACGCCAAAGATGCAGATCAGGTGTGGGTTTCCCACTGGACCGGTGCTGGCATGGCCAGCTATCGCATCAGCACCGGTGAGGCTTCGATGACGGTTCCAACGGGGCCGCATCCTACCGAACTGGCTTGGGTAGGTCCGCGACTCGCCGTGGCCACGGCAAATACAAATCACGTCGAATTCTACGAGAAGCGGCAGAACTCCTGGAAACCAAGCGAGACCGTTAACCTCGCATTCACGGCGAAGCAACCAGTTGGCATGACCCCCAGTGCGCTGTCGCTGTCGCCCGATGGCAAGACACTGGCGACCGTCTGTTCGGACGCCAATACCGTGGCGCTGATCGACGTTTCGCGAGCCCCGGTTCGCCTAACCGGATACATTCCGGCAGGTTGGTATCCCACGGCCGCGGCTTGGGTTGCGAACGGACAATTGGCGATCCTCAATGGACGCGGCGGCGGCTCGAAACCGAATCCCCGCGGGCCTCAACCCTCGGCCACGCCCGCAGATCCCACCACGGTTGAGTACGTTCTTAGGATCCAGAACGGCACGGTGCAGTTCGTTGCCCCATGGGATGCGGCAGCGCTCAAGGCCCACCGGGAGCGCGTGCTTTCGCTCACGCCCTATCGTGACGCGGTACTGCAACGGAAGCCTTTGCCCGCGCCGATTCAGCATGTGATCCTGCTGATGAAAGAGAATCGCACCTACGATCAAGTGCTGGGGGATCTGCCAATCGGAAACGGCGACAAGTCGCTGGTGCTTTTTGGGGAAGCGGTTACTCCGAACCATCATCAACTGGCGCGGGAGTTTGCACTGCTCGACAACTTCTATGTGAACGCCGACGTTAGCGCCGATGGATACTACTGGACCACCTCCGCTATTGCGCCCGACACAACACAGAAGACCATGCCGATGTCGTACGCGCGCCGCGGTCCGCGCGGTAAGGCGGAGCCCACCAAGGAAGGGATCCGCACCGCGCCCGGCGGCCACATTTGGGATGCCGCGTTGCGCGCCGGCAAGACGATCCGCAACTATGGATTCTCCGCGGTAAATCTACCGGAGCCGCCGCCAACCGGTATTCAGATCGCGAGCGTGACCGATCCCGTGCTCGCTCCCCACACCGCCATGAACTTCCGCCAGCATGATCGGGCCTTTTCCGACCAGATCCGGATGCAGGTGGTGATCGATGACCTCCGCAAGTGGGAACGCGACGGCGGCATGCCCGACCTGACACTCATCACAATCGGCAACGACCACACGGAAGGAACCAAGCCCGGGGCATGCACGCCGCAATCCTGCGTAGCCGATAACGATCAAGCTCTCGGAATGTTGGTTGAGGCGTTGTCGACGAGCAGGTTCTGGAAAGACACCGCGCTCTTCGTGCTGGAAGACGACGCGCAGACAGGGCCAGATCACGTCGATTCCCATCGGTCTCCCGCCTACGTGATCTCGGCATACACCAAGCGGGGTGTGGTGGATTCGACTCACTACAGCAGTATCTCGATGCTCAAAACGATCGAGGTGATTCTGAGCCTGCCTCCGATGACCCACTTCGACGCTGCCGCGCCGCCGATGGAGTCAGTCTTTCAGAATAAACCCGATCTTCGCCCCTACAAGCGTCTGTCGGCGCGTGTCTCGCTTACCGACAAGAACCCCGAAGTATCCACTACCGCGAGCCGATCCGCCGCGCTGGACTTCGACGGATCGGACCGCATCGACGACGCCGAACTTAACGACATACTCTATCTGGCCATTCAAGGACGCCCGGCGCCCGCGCCCGTCCGCAGCCGGTTCGTCGCTTCTCCTCCCCGACTATGAAACTTGCACTATTTGCCCTTGCCACGGCGGCGCTAGCCGCCCAGGACCCGCATCAGAAGTGGATCGCGCATCGCGGTGGCGTTGTAGACGGGAGGTATTCCGAAAACAGTCCGGCATCGCTCGAAGCCGCGGTCAAGCACGGCTACTGGATGATCGAGTCCGACATTCGCGAGACTCGCGATGGAAAGATCATCACCCAGCACGACCCCGACTTCATGCGCTTCTATAAAGATTCCCGCCAGGCCGTCGACATGACGCTGGCCGAAGTGCTCCTGCTCCGCGCCAACCCCGGCAACACCGCGCCGATGACTTTCCATGAACTCGTGCGGGCGTGTCGCGGACGCTTAGGCTTGATGCTCGACATCAAGGAACCAGAGCATGGTGAGGCCTTCTATGATGAGATCGAGAAGGAACTGCGCGCGGCCGGAATGCTGGAGTCCACGTACTTCATCGGCCTGGAGTCCGCCTGGAAACACTTTCGCGGTAAGGCCCGGGTAGCCGTCAACACCAAGCAATTGAAGGAGGCCGTGCTAAAAGGGGAAGATGTCTCCAAGCTGTACTTTCTTTTCGAATGGGGCAAGACGCTCACGCCAACAATGGTGAAGTTCGCACAAAGCCATCAGGTCGCCGTCGTTCCCAGCATCAACACCTTTCACTACGGTAGTGATATGGCGGAATCTATTCGCATCGGCAGCGATGACGTGCGCCGGATGAAGAAGCTGGGCGTCACCGAGTTCCAAATCGATTCTGTGTACGAACCGGCGTTCCGTTAGCAGCCTTTCCCGGAGTCACTGGATTGCGGCGGTTCGCCTGGATCCGCCGCAGCAACTCATCCTCCACCCGCGTATCGCCCAACGCCGCCGCCATCTTAAACATTAGATCAGTCTGATCCATCACACCCGTAAAGAGCCAGGCTCCGGCCCCCTCCGCGGATACCGGCACATTAGAGCCAGCGTGTTCCCCCGTGCGAAATCCGACCGCTATTCGCAATCGCCCTTTGCCATCGGCTTCCCGGTTTTCCGGATATCCATCGCCGTTGGCATCCTGATAATCTGGAAAGCCACCTCGCAGGGCGCGGGCCTGTTCCTTCTTGCGCGGGGGGCCGGGAACGCCGCTGGAATTGGGGTCCTCGCGGGCAGACCAATTGTATGGGCCGCGAACATTGGTGACGATATCGGCATGCACTCGAGCGCGTTGGCGGCCAATCGGGCTTTCCACAACCATCTCGTAAATGGGTTCGCGGCTCTGCAAGTCGGCATCCCCGATGTCCGCGACTCCTAAAATGGACATGGTTTGATCGTGGTCGGCGGTAGCAAGCAGCAGCGTGTCGGGCCGTTTCGAGATCCACTCGCGCGCGACGCCAACCGCCTGATCAAACTCAATCGCATCCCAAATGGTGCCAGCCGCATGGTTGCGATGCGACTGTTTGTCGATCGAAGCACCTTCGACCAGCAGAACAAAGGGGGTCTTGCGGTCCGGACTACTCAATGCCTCAATGGCGCGGCGGGTCATCTCCGGGAGAAAAGGTTGGTCGGTCCAACTCCCCATTTCCGGTAAAGGCTCGCTGCCCGGTCGAATCAGTCCCAAGCGGTCATAGGCGACATCCATGTTGCCGTTGGCGGTTGCGTTCAGGCCCAGCGGACCCGTTGCCACTTTATTGGGTTTTCGAAATAGACCCAGGATCTTCGGTTGGTTGGCGGGAATGGCACGCAGTTCTTTGGCCGTGGTGGCGACTCGATAGCCCCGCGCTCGAAACTCGCTGAGCAGATCCCGGCGGTCCTGGCGAATCCCGGACTCGAAGTCCTCGAGCCCGCCGCCCATCAGAACATCGTAGGAGGGCTTGCCTTCGAGAAGTGGATTCTCAACGTATTGGCGCGCGATCTCGAAAGAAAGCGCTCGGTTGATCGTGTGTGATCCTTCGCCTGCGGAGGTCGCATCAGCGACATAAGCCGTCGTCACCACTCCGGTGCGATAGCCGCGCGTCCGCTTGAGCAACTCCCACAGCGTCTCGATGCGCGGATTGTCCGCGGCCCAGGGCATGCCCTCCGGCCCGAAATTCGCGGCCAAGTGACAGTCCGTGCCATCCGGCCAAACGCCACTCGCGCCGTCCACTGTCTTGTTGCCGGTGGACCAGGCTGATGCTGTTGAGGACGAGTCCGGAACCAATGATCGCAACGAGTGCGTCAGCACCGATCCCGTCACCGGCATCTGATCAAGATTCTGCAGTTGCCGATAGAAGCCTTCGGCGAGTCCGGGCTTGCCGTCAGGCCCCGGGACGCTCTTCGCGACAATCCTTGCTGCATCGCGGTATGCCCAGCCGGTTCCGTCTCCTACAAACAAAATGATGTTCTTCTGCTTGGAATCAGCGGGAAGCGGAATCACTTCTATTTTCCGTTCAGTGACTGCGGCGCCGGATTCGGCACGCAAAAGAGTGCTGCCTGGGAAGCTCGTGAGATTGAGCCGGACTCGCCAATCGGCGACACCATCGCAATCCAGATCGACTGGCTCAGGAGCCGAGAAGCGACTTGTCCAAACTTCACCGTTCACCGTGATACGAAGCGGCGCGGCTAGCGGGAATCCACGGGCCTCCAAAATCAGGTCGACACGCTGCCCGGCAAGCAGGCGCGTTCTCTCGGGTATTACCCAAGTGAGCGTCTGGCCAAGCAGAACCCCTGGAACGAAAAACAGAAGAAGTCGCAGCATCAGTAAACCCAAGTCTAGAACGCGAGTGTGAATTCTTGATTAGCCTCGGATCTGGTCGGGCGCTCCCTTCTAAGGAACCGCGCACAACGGACTCGCTTCGGCCCGGCAGGATGGGCGAGTTCCTCGCCCGTTGGTGCCGAGCCTGCGCGGCCTGTGCGCTTCTAAGGAACCGCGCACAACGGACTCGCTTCGGCCCGGCAGGATGGGCGAGTTCCTCGCCCGTTGGTGCCGAGCCTGCGCGGCCTGTGCGCTTCTAAGGAACCGCGCACAACGGACTCGCTTCGGCCCGGCAGGATGGGCGAGTTCCTCGCCCGTTGGTGCCGAGCCTGCGCGGCCTGTGCGCTTCTAAGGAACCGCGCACAACGGACTCGCTTCGG
>Ga0209086_10000079_pt1 | contig 88658 bp, 73 predicted proteins | sample M_130207_XF_Meta_FD_187312 | JGI IMG/M metagenome (GOLD analysis project Ga0209086, IMG submission 187312) | Freshwater microbial communities from Lake Montjoie, Canada to study carbon cycling - M_130207_XF_MetaG (SPAdes) (version 2) | ecosystem: Environmental > Aquatic > Freshwater > Lake... | reverse complement strand
AGATGCTGTGAAAAACCTCAAAAGATACTGTGAAAAACCTCAAAAGATACTGTGAAAAACCTCAAAAGATACTGTGAAAAACCTCAAAAGATACTGTGAAAAACCTCAAAAGATACTGTGAAAAACCCACACCGAGTTTTTTGCTCCACTTTTTTTTAAAAAGTGGATTTTTTAAAAAGTGGATGGATATATATATGAAGAACAATAATATTCATCGAATCATCCAAGAAAATATAACTTTAGTATCTATTTCCTTATTTTTAGTCATCTTTCTAATTATTCAGTATGTTAAACCTGGATTCCTATACAATCGTGATGGAAGTATAAGACAATTTGGTATTGGTTATCGTAACAAAACGATTTTACCTGTTTGGTTACTTTCCATTATTTTAGGCATTCTTTGTTATCTTTTTGTTCTTTATTATTTAGTTTATCCAAGATTACATTAATAATTTAGTATTTACAAAGAATTTGTGTTTTTACACCTTCGGCTATTTCAATACCCTGGTAACTGTTACCTTTGTGACTGATTAATTGCCGACTAGTCGGTGATTAATCAGTCACAAAGGTTTAATAAAAAGAAATTATTAGCATTGTCGTAATAATAAAAACAAATTATTATTATTATTATTATTATTATTATTATTATTATTATTATTATATCGTCTTGAAAAATGATATAATAAAAGTAAAACATTTTTATTTTCCTTCTATACAACTGTCATACAAAATGTTTTTACTAACCTATTTTTTATCTTTTATCTTTATATAATAAAAAATGTTTTATAATATATTTTTTATAATATCATATATTATAAAATGTCGGGTCCAAATAATGAACCTCCATATTTTGCAAAAGGTTATGCAGAATCACTGAAAGAAAATTTGTATGGACTATTATTTAGTGCAAATGCTGAAGCAACTGCAACTTCGTTAGACAGTCAACTTGATGCACTAATGATTGCGAATGAAATTGCACAAACAAATGCAGATAATACTGCGTCATTATTAGTAAATTTAAGTGATGAAGTTATCCAATATGTATTAAGATTTCCTGGACCACAAAGTGGATATACTGGATATACTGGATATACTGGATATACCGGACCAACAGGATTAAAAGGAGACAAAGGTGATCCTGGAGGTTCCACTGGTACCACTGGTTATACTGGACCTACAGGATCTACAGGAGATAAGGGTGAAACTGGTGATAAAGGTCCTCAAGGAGATATTGGAGGATTTACTGGATACACTGGTTATACTGGATATACAGGTTATACTGGATCTACCGGTAACAAAGGTGCAACTGGTGACAAAGGACCAACTGGAGACCCTGGAGGTGAAACTGGTTTCACTGGTTACACAGGATATACCGGCCCTACCGGCACAACTGGAGCACAAGGTGATACTGGTGCACAAGGTGATATTGGTGCACAAGGTGATACTGGTGACACTGGTCCAACAGGTTCTACTGGTTATACTGGTTCAACAGGATATACTGGTTACACTGGTTACACTGGCCCTACGGGCACGACAGGAGTAACAGGATACACAGGATACACCGGTTATACTGGTCATACTGGTTACACTGGTTACACTGGTTATACTGGTTATACTGGTTACACAGGTTACACAGGTTATACAGGTTACACTGGAGTAACAGGATACACAGGATACACCGGTTATACTGGTTACACTGGCCCTACGGGCACGACAGGATACACAGGATACACCGGTTACACTGGATACACCGGTTACACTGGTTATACAGGTTACACTGGTTATACAGGTTACACAGGTTACACTGGTTACACCGGTTACACAGGTTATACAGGTTATACTGGATACACTGGCCCTACGGGCACGACAGGTTATACAGGTTACACTGGATACACTGGTTATACAGGTTACACTGGAGTAACTGGATACACAGGTTACACTGGTTACACTGGATACACAGGATACACAGGATACACCGGTTACACTGGATACACAGGTTACACTGGATACACAGGATACACAGGATACACCGGTTACACCGGTTACACTGGTTATACAGGTTACACTGGTTATACAGGTTATACAGGATACACTGGTTTTACTGGTTTTACTGGTTTTACTGGTTTTACTGGTTTTACTGGTTTTACTGGTTACACAGGTTACACAGGTTACACTGGTTACACAGGTTTTACTGGTTTTACTGGTTTTACTGGTTACACTGGTTACACAGGTTACACTGGTTACACAGGTTATACAGGTTACACTGGTTACACAGGTTATACAGGTTATACAGGATACACTGGTTATACAGGTTTTACAGGTTATACTGGTTACACAGGTTACACTGGTTATACAGGTTTTACAGGTTATACTGGTTACACAGGTTATACTGGTTACACAGGTTACACTGGTTATACAGGTTACACTGGAGTAACTGGATATACTGGTTATACAGGTTATACTGGTTATACTGGTTACACTGGAGTAACTGGATACACTGGATACACTGGTTATACAGGTTATACTGGTTATACTGGTTACACTGGAGTAACTGGATACACTGGTTATACAGGTTTTACAGGTTATACCGGTTACACAGGTTATACCGGTTACACAGGTTATACTGGTTACACAGGTTACACAGGATACACTGGTTACACAGGATTCACAGGTTACACAGGTTATACTGGTTACACTGGACCAACAGGAGTCACAGGTTACACAGGATATACTGGATACACTGGTTACACTGGACCAACAGGCTTAAAAGGAGATAGAGGTGAACCTGGAGGAACCACAGGATATACTGGATATACTGGATATACCGGCTTTACAGGATATACAGGACCTACTGGTGATAAAGGTCCAACAGGAGACCCTGGAGGTGAAACCGGTTTCACAGGTTGGACAGGATACACAGGATATACTGGTTACACAGGTGAGACAGGTTACACTGGTTTTACAGGTTTCACCGGATACACAGGATATACAGGATACACAGGTGAGACGGGTTACACTGGTTTTACAGGTTTCACAGGTTTTACAGGATACACTGGAGAAACTGGACCTACCGGTAATTTTGGTATGGGTACATTTACATTTGTATCAAGGGATCCTAATTATATAACAATTACAGATTCCGGTTCAGCAATCGCAACGCCATTAATAGATACTGTTGATGATTATACTTATAATGTATATTCTATTGAAAGATATGATTTACCTGTTTATATGTCATTCCAATTAGGAACTCTTACTAATTCTTTTGTTGCTGGTATTAAATCTAGCATTACATCAGGTTCTCCTAGTACTTATCCTATCGCTTGTTTTAACATTGTGAATGACCAATATCAAGCAATAAGTAATGGTATTATAAAAACGTTTGGAACTGCACTTACTATAAATGCTAAATTAGCAATTTATTATGATGGATATAATGTTATTTGGTATCTAAATGGTTCAGCAATTGCTACTCAATCAGTTACTACTACTAGTCCATTATATTTAAATGTTTCTTTTCCTGGTATTTTTGATGACCCAAGTGGTGAACCTCAACCTGTTCCTAACGCTGGCGCAATTATTAAAAATGCACACATATTTCCAGTATATTTAGGTAGAACTGGTTTTACTGGATACACTGGGTATACTGGTAGAACAGGTTATACAGGTTTCACAGGTTATACAGGTTTTACTGGTTTCACAGGTTACACTGGATATACTGGTAAAACAGGTTACACTGGTTTTACAGGATATACTGGTTTCACAGGATTCACCGGATTCACAGGATTCACCGGTTACACCGGTTTCACTGGTTTCACAGGTTACACTGGTTTCACAGGATATACTGGTGATACTGGTCCAACCGGTTATACTGGTTTCACAGGTTACACTGGTTTCACTGGATACACTGGTAAAACAGGTTACACTGGTTACACAGGTTACACTGGTTACACAGGATTTACAGGTTACACTGGATTCACAGGTTACACAGGTTACACAGGTTACACAGGTTACACAGGTTATACAGGATACACAGGTTATACAGGTTACACAGGTTACACAGGTTACACAGGTTACACAGGTTATACAGGATACACAGGTTATACTGGTTACACCGGTTACACAGGATATACAGGTTATACAGGATACACAGGTTATACAGGAGTAACAGGATACACAGGTTACACAGGTTACACTGGTTACACTGGTTACACAGGTTTCACTGGTTTCACTGGATACACAGGTTTCACTGGTTTCACTGGATACACAGGTTTTACAGGTTTTACTGGATTTACTGGATACACAGGTTTCACTGGTTTCACTGGATACACGGGTTTCACCGGATACACTGGTAATTTTGGTATGGGTACCTTTACATTTACCTCAAAAAATAGTGATTATGTAAAAATTACAAGTTCTACAACAGCGGTTGCAACCTTATTAATAGATACGGTTAATGATTATACTTATAACGCATATTCTACTGAATTATATGCTTCACCCGTTTACATGTCGTTCCAGACTGGAAATACTGCTTATTCTTTTGTTGCTGGTATTAAATCTTCAAACTCGTCTGGTAGTGCTGATACTTATCCAATTGCTTGTTTTAACATAGCGGGAACTCAATATTCAGCGATTAGTAATGCTTCTATACAAGCTTTTGGTACTATAACTACAAATTCAGTATTGTCTATTTATTATAATGGATATAATGTCTCATGGTATGTAGATGGTGTAACAGTTGCAAGTGTATCTGTTTATAATACTAGCCCATTATGTTTAAATGTATCTTTTCCTGGTAGTCTTGATGGTGGTGCTTCTAATGCAGGTGCAATTATTACCAATGCTCATATCTTCCCAATATATTTAGGAAAAACTGGTTCTACTGGTTACACTGGTTTTACAGGTTTCACTGGTTACACTGGTTTCACAGGATACACTGGTTTCACAGGATACACTGGTTTCACAGGATACACTGGTTACACTGGTTTCACAGGATACACTGGTTTCACAGGATACACTGGTTTTACTGGTTACACTGGTTTCACTGGTTTCACTGGTTTTACTGGTTTCACAGGATACACTGGTTACACAGGATACACAGGTTACACAGGTTTCACAGGTTACACTGGTTACACTGGTTACACCGGTTATACAGGTTACACTGGTTATACTGGTTACACTGGTTATACTGGTTACACTGGTTATACTGGTTACACTGGTTATACTGGTTACACGGGAGTAACAGGTTACACAGGTTTCACTGGTTACACCGGATATACAGGTTATACTGGTTTCACAGGATACACTGGTTTCACAGGATACACTGGTTTCACAGGTTACACAGGATACACTGGATACACAGGTTTCACTGGATACACTGGTTACACAGGTTACACAGGGTTCACAGGTTACACAGGTTTCACCGGATACACAGGTTTTACCGGATTTACTGGTTTCACTGGTTTCACTGGATATACTGGTTTCACTGGTTTCACTGGTTTCACTGGTTTTACTGGTTTTACTGGTTTCACTGGATATACTGGTTTCACTGGTTTCACTGGTTTCACTGGTTTTACTGGTTTCACTGGTTTCACTGGATATACTGGTTATTTTGGTATGAGTACATTTACATTTACATCAAGAAATAGTAATTATGTAACAATTACCAATTCAGGAACAGCGGTTGCTACCTCATTAATAGATACCGTTCCTGATTATACTTATAATGCTTATTCTAGTGAATTGTATGCCTTACCCGTTTACATGTCATTCCAAACTGGAAATACTGCATATTCTTTTGTTGCTGGTATTAAATCTTCCAATGCATCTGGTACTGAGAATAGTTATGCTATTGCTTGTTTTAAGATAAGTGATAATCAATATATTCTTTATACAAATAGTGGAACTTTACTAACATCTGGAACTATCGATACAACCAATAAAGTATTTGCTATTTATTATGATGGATATAATGTTGCATGGTATGTTGATGGCGTAGTAGTAAATACTTATTCTATTGTTAGTAGTGCTCCATTATGTTTAAATGTATCTTTTCCAGGTGTGGGTGCTCCTGGTCCTCCTACTCCTCCTAATAATGCAGGTGCAATTATTACAAATGCTCATATCTTTCCATTGTATTTAGGAAAAACAGGTTCAACTGGTTACACTGGGTTTACTGGTTTCACAGGATACACTGGTTTTACTGGTTACACTGGTTTCACTGGTTACACTGGTTTTACTGGTTTCACAGGATACACTGGTTTCACAGGTTATACAGGAGTAACTGGTTACACAGGAGTAACTGGATACACTGGTTTCACTGGTGACACTGGACCAACAGGTTCCACAGGATATACTGGTTTCACAGGTTTTACAGGATACACTGGTTTCACAGGTTATACAGGAGTAACTGGATATACTGGTTTCACAGGTTTCACAGGATACACTGGTTTTACTGGTTACACTGGTTTCACTGGTTACACTGGTTTTACTGGTTTCACAGGATACACAGGAGTAACTGGTTACACCGGTTTCACAGGATACACTGGTTTTACTGGATACACAGGAGTAACTGGTTTTACTGGTTTCACAGGATATACTGGTTTCACTGGATACACCGGTCCAACAGGTTTCACTGGATACACAGGTAGAACTGGTGATACTGGTCCAACAGGAGTAACAGGTTTTACTGGATACACAGGTTTTACTGGTTACACAGGAGTAACAGGTTCAACAGGTTTTACTGGTTACACAGGAGTATCAGGTTCAACCGGTTCAACCGGTTACACCGGTTTTACTGGTTTCACAGGATATACTGGTTTCACAGGTTTTACTGGTTACACAGGAGTAACTGGATACACTGGTTTCACTGGTGACACTGGACCAACAGGTTCCACAGGATATACTGGTTACACAGGCGCAACAGGTCCTACAGGAAGTTTCACACCATTAGGTACAAATTACGGTGATTATGTTTACTGGAATGGTACCGAATGGGCCGTTGGAGATTCACAAATTTCATTAGGTAGTGGAGCAGGTCAATTCTCGCAAGGAACTAATGCAGTCGCGATTGGTACAAATGCAGGTCAATCCAATCAACAATCTAGTGCGATTGCCATTGGTACAGGTTCTGGAAATGTTACTCAAAATGAAAATGCAATTGCCATTGGTCAAAATGCTGGACAATATAATCAACAAACATTTGCAGTTGCAATTGGTCAAGCTGCTGGATATACTGGTCAAGGTACAAATTCCATTGCCATTGGTCAATATGCTGGTTATTCTGGACAAGCTTCAAATTCCATTGTTTTAAATGCAAGCGGTATTACATTAAATGCAGGTAATAGTGGATTTTTTGTTCAACCTATCAAGATTGATCCAACTATTCCTCCTGTTACAGGTGGATTATATTGGAATCCTGTAACAAAGGAAGTCATTTCACAATCCACAAAAACATTCGTCATTGATCATCCAACCAAAAAGGATAAATATTTAGTCCACGCTTGTTTGGAAGGTCCAGAAGCAGGTGTTTATTACCGTGGAAAAGGTGAAATTACAAATAATGTTTCTACCGTGATTGAATTACCAGACTATGTTTCTAGTTTAGCCGATGAATTTACCATTCAAGTAACACCTATTTATAACGGAGTTTCTAAGAATTACTTAGAAGTCAGTAAATTTGAGAACAATCAATTCAACGTTTATGGTGATAATCGTGAATTCTATTGGATTTTACAAGGTAAAAGACAACATGTGGAGACAGAACCGGATAAAGAAACAACGGAATTAAAAGGTGAAGGTCCTTATAAATGGATTTAAACCGATGAAGATTTGAAATAAAAGCCGTTTTTTACTAATATAATTGTCAAAAGATGTATAAATCAAAAATGAATTGATATTTTTTATATAAAAAATATCAAAATATATTTCTTTCTTTTTTCTTTCTTGCTAGAAAAAAGTAGATTTACATATATGGTTTACGTGATTTACGAACATAATGTCCCTTACGATGAAATACACGACTTCCTTTCTTAGTAGTAAAGTCCTTTCTTCCTTTACGTGTTTTTGACAAGGAACCCTTATGATAACTATAAGGACGATGTGTCTTTTTTACGTAATGACCTTTACGATGATAAACCTTGTCACCTTTCTTGGTGGTATAATTTTTACGACCTGGATGAGTTTTAGAAGGAGTTCCAAAAAAAGAATTCATTATAATATACCAAAATATAATTTTTTTCTTATTCGGTCTTTTTTGTGTATACTTTTGGTTTCTCTCCTTCAGCATCTTCTTCTTCCTGAAACTTCTTATCATTCGCTTCCATTTCTGCCATATTTATTTTACACCCATTCGATGAAATTTTATATTGAGTAATAAATATCATTAAAATACCCGTATACAAATACCACATTAATTCGCCAATCGTATCTTTTGTAACCACTAAATCAAACATTTGATTTTTTATTTGTTGGGAAGCCTCATTATTTCCCTGATACTTATCTTTTACCAAAGGTTGTAAGAGTCCCCAATATTCCATAAAATTGGTAGGAGTCATTTGATTAATTAAAATCGACGTATTTCCACATATTTTAAGAATGGTATCCGCCGCAGTTTCTAATTCCCGTTTTTTATCTGGATTTCCTTGACTTGCCACATTTATTTTACTAGATAATTTCGGGTCCACTAATAATTCTGTTAACAATTGATTCGCTTTTCTCGATACATAAAAATAACCAACGACATCTGAAAAAGCGGATTTCAATCCTGGAAAAGCGACTAAAACAACCATCATTACACCAAAAATTAAAAACCAATTGAAAAAAGTAATTGACGCAGCACTTCCAATATTTTGACTCATATTTCCGCCACACATTGAACTAAGTACTGCACAGTTAATGATAAATTGTACCAATGTTACAAGCATAAAATAAATTCCTAAAGATATTAATTTCTGTTTTCGATAAGTAACTTGTGCATCCAAATTACTAACAAATTGAGATGTGAGTTTCGGTCGGATGGCCATAAAATAAAGAACCGTACTAATGATAAAAAAAAAGAGATTTAAAAAGGAATAATTCATCTTCAAATGTCGATTTAAATCTAATAAATTATCATTAGATTATAAATCGCTTATTTTTTCGGTTTTACACCTTTGCACTTTAAATGTGCAAAGGTGTAAAAAGAAGACAAATTAAAATCTTCAACTGTATCATCGAATACTTTGACGATATTTAAATATATTTAATGGGTCATACTTATTTTTTATTTTGATTAATTTCGTTTTATTCTTTCCATAATATTTTTCCATATAATCTACAATATCATAATCAATTAAATTAGGAAAACAATAAATTGATGTATACGGCAATACTTTCTCATATAAATCTTTTAAAAAAAGTTTTGAATCATCTGTATATTCCGGATAAGTCCATTGCATAAAATAGGAAAGAACCATAATTGCATTTTTCGGAAAATACGAACTGTTCCCATTTAAAACTTCACCTCCTAATTGAGTAAAATTAAGTTGATAATTTAATTTATACCCTTTTTTCAAATATATATCAATCGAATTTACTAATAACTCTACTCCTTTTTTTTGTAAAGGTTTAAAAATCATAGATGATTTTATTTTACTAAAAGGCGGATTTTCTCCTTTTTCATAATCTACCCAACAATCAGTTATTTTTGAATAATATCCATTACATGTTGTAATGGTTGGATTATATAAATTTTCAAATATTTTACTTTCAATGAGAGGACTTTTATCAAATTTTATAAACTTTATTTTAAAGGATGCTGTTCCATTATTATAGGTCATATTAAATTCAGCGCTTACTTTATCAGAAAAAGATAAAATCACCTTTTGATATAAAATAAATATTTCCTTTGCTTGTTCTGGATTCCATTCCCAAGTGAATGTTTCAAATTGACAGTAAATATCCTCATATACTTTCAATTCAAATTCTGTAATAACCCCAAAGTTACCACAACCAGCCCCTTTACATGCCCATAATAAATCGTTGTATTCTTTTTTATTTACTTTTATAATTTCACCTTTATAATTTATCATTTTTAACGAGACAATATTATCACAAGTTAACCCATATAATCTAGTTAAATTTCCTTTTCCACCTGCTAAACTCAACCCTGAGATACCTACACACGAATTTTCACCTGTAGGTGTAATAAGAGAATATTCTGACAACTTTTCAATGACATATCCTAGTCGAAGCCCAGAACTTATTTTAGCGGTCTTTCTATCTTTACTTATTTTTATATAACCTGGCATATTTTTAACATCTAAAATATAACCAGAAGATAATGAAGCCGCTTCATAAGCGTGTCCTCCACATCGAATCGCGAATTCTAGATTCTTAATTACAAAATTTTGAATAAGATAAGATATATCTTTTTCACAACGAGGATAAAAAATGGCATGAGGAAAATAGTTAAGAAGTTTATTATAAACAAATCGTAAATCATTATAAATGGCTTCATTATTTGGGTAAACTGCATAATCTAAACCTTGTAATTCTGTTGGTATTTCATCCAATAATAATTGATAATTTTGAATTAAATTACAAATATTTTTACTATTATTTGTAGTATCACAACAATTACCACATACTTCTTTTATTTCTTTCTTCGAATCAGGATTCTCCATCAAATTCAATATATTTTTTTCTTTGATACAAAAGGTTTCTGGAGAAATCATTTCTTGTAAACATTGATGAATTGTATTAACATGATATAAACATTTACCCGTAGATGAGTAAGTTGATATTTTACGATTATTTTTATATAACGCAGTAAGTTTTAGTTCAGCAAGCAATTCTAACAATTCAACCATATATAACAATAATAAATTAATTTATGAGTATCTAAAAAAGATTTATAATAAAAAGATTTATTAGTATTTTTATTCGATGAGTTATTTTGGTTCAGAACCACCTATTCCAAAACCGAGTTTGATTGAGCCAGGTGTAAAATATTTTTTACGCGAAACCTTGAAACAATGTCATCATTTTAAAGAAAAACATCATAATTTTTTATTAAATCTAGGATTATTTGCTCTTTTTCTATTCATTCTGGGATTCATATTACTTTATAAATATAAAGGAAGATTAACTCCCGCAGAAAAAGAACAGAAAACGAGAGAAAAACAGCAATATATTTTGTCAAAAATAAAAACATTTGAACAGGCGAAAAAACAGGCCCATCAAGAACTGATTACTGGATTACCCAATTGGGAAAATGAATATGAAGATATTCGAAGAAATCAAAAAGTTTATTTATAAATTCATGAGATAAATAGATAAAAATCTAAAGAATATATAATACAACCGAATGGCCACAAAACAAATACAAAATAATTATAATTTTAAAGAAGCGATGAATGAATATTTTAAATTAAAAAATAAATATGAATCAACCATTCAAAAGGAAATAAAGAAAATTAGTCGTGATAAAAATTTAACCAAACGAGAGAAAAAAACAACCTTCCAATCCTTCAAACCTAAATGTATTAATTGTAGTCGTCCAGTTGGAACTCTTTTTTCGTCCAAAAATGATAAAGAAAAAAATTATCGTGTGTTAACCGCTTTTTGTGGTGACATTGTAAATCCTTGTGATTTACGAATCGTAATTAATGCCGGTAGAGGTCTAGAATCTTATTTAGATATCATTATGGATGTTGAAAAAAGTATTCAAAAATACAAAAACGATTTAATTCAGGATAAAAATGACCTTCTTTTTGGATATATTACCACCGAAGAAGCGTTGAATAATTTCGAGTTTTTAAAAAAGGAAATCAGTGAATTTACGAATTCATATTCTTTCCATTTAGGAGAATTCAATGATATTACGAATAATAAAGCAGAAAAAGAAACATTAGATAAAAATCAAGAAACCGCTTATATACTGATAGATGAAATGAAAGAACTTCTTGGAAAATTTAATGAAACAAAGAATCAATCCTTTGTCAATGATTCGGTCGAAATTTATGTCAATCAACTACAACCACTTTTAACCAAAATACGTAATTCGAAATATATGAGTAATCGTGTAGAATTAGAAGATCAAATTTATCATTTAATCCAAGAAAAATTCACCTTCGAAGATATTGAATCGGCTAATGTTTATCCCGAAGTATTGGAATTTCATTTAGGAAGCGGAAATCGAATGAATCAACCAAAAACGAGGAAAGCGAGAGAAACAATTGGGGTTGTAAAACAACAAACGAAAAAGAATCGTCCTTTACAAGAAAAAGCAAAAGAAGAAGATGAAGAAGATGAAGAAGAAGATGAAGAAGAATAGAATTACAAATATTTATTTTTTTTGTAAAAGAATAATATATCCTTATTATTTATGATATTCAACCATATTTCTCTACCTATTTTTATGATTAGTTTTGCAATCGGTCTTTTTTTCGCTTATGTAATGGGTCCAGATATGAAAGTAATTTATGTATATCCTACTCCTGAAAATGTGAATAGCATCTTATTTAAAGATAAAGCAGACAATTGTTTTCAATTTAAACAAGTAGACGTGAAATGTCCCAATGATGAAGGTTTAATTAGTTCGATCCCGATGCAGAGTTAACGTTAAGGTTAAAAGAACCTAGGTTCTCTCATGTGTTTGCTTTTTCTTTGCATTTTTTTATCATATATTATAGTAAGTAACTCAATCATATATGATACATTTTAGTAAATTTTTTCATAGTCAAAATGGAAAATATATCATGTCCATTCTTTTAGGTTTTGGTCTCGCTTCTCTCTTTCGCGTAGTTTGCAAAGATAAAAATTGTATTCTTTTTCATGCGCCCCCTTTAGAAGAAATCAAAGATAAAATATACCAAGGAACCGATAATAAATGTTACAAGTATGTTACTGAAGCCACCAAGTGTGATTCAAAGAAAAAAATATTGCGATTCAAAGATGAAGTAAATTAATTTCTCTAATTCGTACGATTAAAAGACAAGAATTCTTTTTCTTATTTATGAGTGATACAACAAATATTATGGATTTACCAACCGATCCCGTTGGCGGCGGAAATGTATCAAACAATATTTCTTTATCAATTACTGAACGAATGGACCCAAATTCGGTAGGACAGGGTGCAAATGTAAATGTCAACTCCGGAGTTAGTTTAGACCAAACAACGATCAATCAAATTGTAAGTGGACTTCAACAAGCGAGTTCCACTGGTGCAACATTACTACCATCACGAAATATTCCTCAAATGACTGCTCCTTTAACCCAAGACCCAAATATTCAGCCGAATTATATTCCCCAACCTCCACCAAATGTAACAAATGATTATATCAAAGATACGGAATATGAAACCAATGAAGAAATTTTAAGAAAATACAACAGAAAAAGTGAACAAGGAAATTCCTTGGATGATATTTACAATGAAATTCAAAATCCATTTCTTTTAGCGATTCTTTATTTTCTTTTCCAATTACCTTTTTTTAGAAAAATCTTATTTCAATATTTTCCAGCACTTTTTCATAAAGACGGAAATTTCAATTTAACTGGATTCGTCTTTTCAAGCGCCCTTTTCGGTTTTGTTTATTATTTCTTGGAGAAAATTATGACTTATACAAACCGGTTTTAGGTCCCTTACTCCTCCTTGTTGCCAAATGATTGCTTATGCGTATTTAAAAATACATTCTATTCGTTTTTTATTTTATACCCAAAAATCTAGTGTATAAAATAAAAAATGTATCAAAAAATGGTTGAAAAATTAATCGAAGGTTTGTCAGTACCGGAATCATCCACAACGAGAATGGATTTAATACTCGAAGGCGGCGCTTTTAACGGTAGTTATATGTTGGGAATTCTTTATTTTTTGAAAAATATGGAAGAGAAAAAGAAAATCAACATTGAGAGAATTTCAGGGGTAAGTATTGGTGCCATGTTGGGTCTCATTTATCAATTAGACTGTCTAGATTTTGCCGTTGCCTTTTATAAAAATGTGTATACGCATTTGAAAAAGAAAAAGAATTTGATGATTGTTCATACCTTTTGCGATGAAATTCGAAAATTCATTCCTGATGATTTTTATTTAAAAATAAATCGCAAATTTTTTGTCACCTATTATGATTTCAAAAAGGGGAAAAAAATAGTAAAATCAACATATAAAAACAATCAAGACATTTTAAATACGGTTATTAAATCGAGTTATATTGCTTTTATATGCGGAAAATCGTGTTTTTATAAAAATAGATATATGGATGGTCTTTTTCCATATATCTTTAAAACGAATCAATCGTCAGAGACAAGAAAATGCCTTTACATTAATCTCTCTCATTACGATAAAATATTTGATATGTTCATTATTAAAAAGGAAAAGAATAATATTCAACGAATCTTGATCGGAATTGTAGATGCTTTTTCCTTTTTTGATAAAGGAGAGAAAACAATGATGTGTAGTTATCTTGATCAATGGAATATCATCAATCATAGTTGGCATTTCTTAAAAGTATCCATTGAACGTTTTATCTTTTGGAGTTTCTGGTTCTTTTATCTTTTGGAGAGATATGTTTTGGACGAAATGTCACACACTTTTTATCATCAATTATTTTATCGTCTATTACATCATTTTAATAAAACGATGATTGAATATCTTTGTGTCTAGGAATCCATTCATTCTTTCTATTCATTCTTTCTATTCATTCTTTACCAAAAGGTTACTTTTTTGGTTTTTCGTTTTTTTTCTGGGTTTCGTTTTTTCGATTTTATTTTCTGATTTTTTTGTGTTTTCGGTATTTTCAAAGGTTTTTTCTCTCCAGGTCGATAATTCAAAAACCATTCTTCAAATTCTTTGGTCCCTCGTTTCGCTGAAAGTTCTTTATATTTATGCGCTTTTTCTGCACGCATTTCTTCCACGGATTCTTGATGTCCATAACAAATAATACTGAATCTGCGTAAAAGCCCTTTTTGTTCTAAGCGATTCTTATATTGAACATCGAAAAGAAATTTGGACATACAAAGAATACGCTCTGGGTCATAATAAGGTCGGTCCGCATATAAAAAAGCCAAATAAAAACTCAACATGGTATCAATGGTTGCAATTTTGATTTTCTCTCCATCTCTTGAAAGAATATTATAACTATGACAAGCAACGGGTTTGTAAATAAAGGCAATGGTATTTTTACCTATTTTAATTTCATAATGAACTGGAATGACTTCTCCGATCGGTTCCCTTTTCAAAATCTGTACATTGGTAACACCTAGGTCTTCCAATCGTTCTTTCACGATTTCTGCGCTTTTTAAAGGGTCTTTGGAGATGACATCAAAGTCAGGAATATGTTCGACTTTTCTACCGATCGATTTGGGCATATATTGCGCATATTGAGAAATGGCGTAACCACCAAAAAAAACGACGCCTTGATGAATAAATGATTCTTTGACCGTTTGATAAATTTCATCAATTGGTGGTGCTTTTTTTTCAGTTGTTTTTGATTTGTTAACAATAACCGTTTCAAAATCTCTTTGGAATTCCACTTTTTTACAATTTTCGTCTTTCAAAGGATATACTTTATTAATCAACATCAAACGTTTCAATACTTTTTCCCAGCGCGAGGTATCCCCACTTGGTCTTGATAATTCAAGGAACATGGACATTTTCAAGAAGTTGGGGTCGGTATATAAGAGTCCATTGACTTTCACGGCATTTGCCTTAATTACTTTGAATAATTCTTTGGGGGAATGGGTGATATCTGCAATGGGAAGAAAATTGACGAATACTTTATAGGTTCCATGGTGTTGTCCGCTTTTGGCTTCGACTTCTTTGTACCCTTTTTTATAAAAAAGGTCTGCTAAATGTTTGGCGTCTTGAAGGGCGTTGGGAGAGAAAAAGTCGTAATCTGGAAGGTCAATTTCTTCGTCGTAGATTTTATCTTGGGTTGGGAGCAGTGCATTGATGGCAATCCCGCCATAACAGACGAGGGCTTTTTTTTGAATAAAATTTTCTACAATTTCAAAAAGTTTCTTAATTTCGGGAGATTGCACAACACGTCTTGCCATTTTATCTTGCGCTTGATCTACTTGCATACGTAAAATGGCAAGTTCACAATCTTCATAAGTCATTCCTTTGGCACATATCTTTTTACTAGATGTCATTTTTTTCTTTTTCTACCTTTTTATATATTACAAAACATTTTAGTAGGGGGGACGTATGTCCCCCTACTTAAAAGTTGAACTTGTAATAATCCGTTTCGACCGTTCTCGTTTTATAAGATAATTCCGGATTTTGCGGGGTAGGTTCAGATATGGTTACTGAGGCAGATATTAAATTCTTTGGTTTCAATCGAAAAGCATATCCATAATTATCAAAAAAGGCAATATTATTTTCCAGATATTCATCTACTTTTTGATAACGCATTGCCACCATTTGACACCCGGATTCTCTTGGAACAATTGGATTCGGATTATTCGGATTCGCACCTTTGTCTGGTAAAACAATCGTCATATTCGCTTTATTAAAATCTTGTAATTCTTTACTATCCTGTGAATATTCAACATCATAATATGTAAGGACACGCATAAACATTGAATTACTTGTCATATTCACAAATTCCATAAAATCTTCATTTTGTAAAAAGGTATTATTATTTCGGTCAACAATAATAATTATTTTCCCTAAAACTTCTAAAATAGGTATACGTCCAATATTTTTTCCATAATTTTCATAACTGTAATCTTTACCAAGGAGTAGATTTTCATAAGATTTGAATATATGAGATAAATTGGTATACATGGTTTGATTATTACTCATTATTCTTAAATGTAAAAGAATCGGATCTCTCGGATTTGGTGCAGTACTGTTGGAAAATGCATAATTCTTTAATGTTTCCATGACTTCTACAAAAGGAATACTATTGAAGGTTTCCTTTACATAAAAATCATTCATTGTAGAGGTTGCAACCATTGGTTTATCATCAATGGAATAGATTTCGAAATCTAAACCACGTACCCCTTCTTTTAAAATACTTTTTAAATTACATATACTCACAAAATCGTTTTTATAAGAACCACCACTACAAGCATTATAGGCAGTTTTGATATAATAATCATTTAGATTTCCACTAAAGTCGGGGTTGGAAGAAGAAATGGATTTTAAATGTTTGTTCAAAGAACCATACAAACGATTCATATGACTGCATTCTATTGACTCTAAACGTGAGAGATAAATCATGTAAAAAATCATTGAAACAATAATAAATACAATAAAAACAAAAATCATAAAAGCAATAAAATTTTCGTCCAAATCTTTCAACCTTTTTATTAATTGTAAAGGGTCGAACAAGGAAGAAGCATTACTTGAATTCATAGGTATGGATACTCTTATTATAATATATTATTTATTATTTTTATAATTTGCAGATGAATAAATTATAAAACAATAGAAAACACATAAAAATAAATACTTACTATATATATCTTGAAAGAATGGCTGGAGGATTATTAAATTTAGTAAGTGAAGGACAACAAAATATTATATTAAATGGAAATCCATCCAAAACTTTTTTTAAAACAACTTATGCAAAATATACGAATTTTGGATTACAGAAATTTCGCGTTGACTTTGAAGGTTCCAAAACGCTTCAAATGGCTGCAGCATCTACTTTTACTTTTAAAATACCTAGATATGCGGATTTACTAATGGATTGTTATTTATCGGTTACTTTACCACATATTTGGAGTCCTATTTTACCGCCTGTTCAAATAACCCAACCAAATGGTGAAACCGGTGTTTCAAACTGGGCTCCTTATGAATTTCGCTGGATTGAATATATTGGTGCGTTGATGATTGCGAAAATAACCATTACTTGTGGAAATCAAACGTTACAAGAATTTTCAGGTGATTATTTATTGAATATGGTACGTCGTGATTTTAGTGCAGATAAAAAAGCACTTTTCTATGAAATGATTGGTCAAGTTCCTGAATTGGTTGACCCTGCCAATTCAGGAAGTCGTGTCAATTCTTATCCTAATGCTTTTCATACCGATAGTCCTGCTGGACCAGAACCATCGATTCGCGGTCGCACTTTATATATCCCATTAAATGCTTGGTTCAATCTGAAATCCCAAATGGCCTTTCCATTGATCTGTTTACAATATAATGAATTACATATTAATGTTACCATGCGTCCAGTGAACGAACTTTTTCAAATCCGCGATGTTTATGACCAATATAATCAATATCCTTATGTTGCTCCTAATTTCAATCTTTTTTATATGCAAATGTATCGCTTTTTACAACCACCTCCAGATGTTGAAATCGGTATAAATTCATATCTAGATACAAGAACTTTATGGAATGCAGATATTCATTTGAATTGTACGTATTGTTTTCTCTCCAATGATGAATCTCAAGTGTTTGCAAAAAACGAACAGAAATATTTATTTAAACAAGTTCACGAGAAAATCTTTTATAATGTTACTGGAGCGAATAAAATCGAATTGGACTCCATTGGTATGGTGATTGATTGGATGTTTTATTTACAAAGAAGTGATGCCAATTTAAGAAATGAATGGTCGAATTACACCAATTGGCCATATAATTATCTTCCTCACGACCTCATTCCTGGTGCGACTCAAACGGCTTATCCCATTTTAGGTAGTTATATTGGTCCAGGAGTTAACCCGGATGGTTCATTAACCGGATATTTCATTACGGGACTTTATACGGAGGCCAATCAAAAGGAAATTTTAGTTGCCTTAGGTATTTTATTTGATGGTCAATATCGAGAGAATCTTCAACCGGTTGGTGTTTTTAATTATATTGAAAAATATACGCGTACCGCTGGAAATGCTCCGGATGGGTTATATTGTTATAATTTTTGTTTAGATACCAATCCACTCAATTTACAACCGTCAGGCGCAATTAATATGAGTCGTTTTAATAATATTGAACTAGAATTTAATACCGTTATACCTGCATTGGATCCATTGGCTCAAAGTTTGACCATTTGTGACCCGGAAAGTGGAAATATTATTGGTATTAATAAACCGACTTGGCGTATTTATGAATATAATTTTAATTTTGTTTTATTTGAAGAACGAGTCAATATGGTGAATTTCATTGGCGGCAATTGTGGATTGATGTATGCACAGTAGGGGGACGGAAGTCCCCCTTACGACCCCCTCCTTGTGAAGGGCGATTGCTTTTTGGCGCGCGAGTATCTACAAAGTATGGGACAATCATATTATGCGTAGCACAATATCATTGTAGAAATAGTTGTAAAGCCCCGCGCCGAGTTAGCAAAGTAAAACAGCAAGGAGGGGGTCGTAGGGGGGACACCCGTAGGGAGTCCCCCTACAGAGACGGCAAAGGAGCCAGACATAATTTAATTTCTCCCAGACTTGCCACATTATATTTCACCACCATTGGTAAATCATTTTCCAAATAAATCTCGATTTGATCACATAAATTGGTACATTTAATAAAATATCCCAAATTCTTCAAGGAAAATTCTCCTTGAATAATTTTCGATGAATTCTGTTTTAGAATAAATTCCATACTTCCATCCGCTTCTGTACGATGAACTTCTGCAGAGGCAAATTGACCTGCACATTTAAAAATCAATTCATTTCCAACGGATTTAATCTCTAATTTATCCGAGATACAAGACAAATCCCGAATAATTTTCTGGAAATCATTCGAAGGTAAATTAATGACCGAAGAAAATTTCACATCTGGATACTCCAATTCTTCCGGATCAGGTTCAATCAAACGCAACTTCTGGGTTTTACATTGTTTAATATCTCCGTTTTCAAACTTCAATGCCAAATAAGAAACAATTCCATCCGCATAATCCGCATTTTCAATATAAATAGTCAAAGTATCATTATTATCAATGGAATTAATGAGTTTAAACAAATGAAACATATTGACCCCAATAATAATTTTTTCTTTCTTACATTCATAAAACTCGAAATTTTGGGCTTCTAAAAAAAGATGAGCCAAAATAGTATGTGATTTATCCATATTAATAATTCGAATACCATCAGGACAAAAAGTAATATTGGTTTCTAATAAAATATCTTTTAATGCGGTCATGAGAGTTCGAAAAGGAGAGATTTGTACCGTTTTAATGGTTAATACATTTCCTACCACATTGCCAGTTTCTATGTCTGCGTTCATATTCATTTTTATTTGTTTATATCTTACTTTTTTCTTTACTCTTTAAATCCTTATGAGTGAAAATTAAAAATCGAATTATTGCAAAAATATTATACTTTCACTTTAGGCGTTTTTCTTAATGATTTTCCATATTTTCGAATCGCTTTTTTGGCCATTTTCAGGCCTTGACTTCCTGGTTTACATCCATTTTCTAAAATAGAATAATCAACGACCGCTGCTTTTCCGGCGGTTAAGGCGCTTGCTAATCTCGCGATTCCCCAAGATTGCGCGGTTTGATTCGGTCTTGAACCAGAGGAGAAATAGGCGCCTTCCCCTTTTTGAATGATTTTTGCCAATGCTTCTTTTGAACAACCGGAAGCCTTGGCCAATTGATTGGTTGCATCAATTTTCTCTACTTTGTACATTTTCTCTGCTTTTCCTAGATATTTAGAGGGTTTTGAATGAAATGATGATATTTTTCGTCTTGTATAATAATTGCCTTTTCGATACGCTTTACGCGATTTTAATAATTCGTTTTTTGCTTTGGTACGGTCCTTTTTTGTAAGTGCTCCTGGTAAATACCTTAAAGGAAACTTTTGGGATTGAGTTTTAGTTTTAGACATATTATGGTTTTTTTCTTGATAAAGTTAAACTATAATATATTACGATTAAAATAATTTATATTGAAAGAAAATGGTCTTTAAGCAGCGTTACCTGCAACGAATTGTAAATCAACGCCTGAAGTTTGAGTAATACCACTGATTTCAGAAGGACTTAATGCATAATTGACACCTCCATAACCTCCGCGCATTTTCTTTGATTTACCTTTGAAAAGTTTGACGGCGCCGAATTTTCCTTTCTTGGTTCCGTAACCTGCTTTCAATAAACGTTTTTCTTTTTTGGCGGTGTGATGTTTGGCCTTGGAAACAAGACGTCCTGATTTATTTTTTATTAAATCCTTTTTCATAAGACCTCCTGAAGTCTTACGTGCTGTTCCGTGCCAAACTTCAGCGCGGGAACCAACGACTTTGTCATAAGTTGAACCTTTGACCATAACTTTTCCGTGATGTCTGGTGTAATGCTTCATTATATATTTATGTAAAGAAAATAAGGGGAACCTAAGGTTCCCCTTTACCCCCTCCTCTGCCCTTCGGGGAATTATTTTTAATGATATATCGGCGCGCGAGTATCTTACAAAATATTGACAAAGAAATCGCGTAGCAAAAATGGTTGTATAAATTATGTAAGAACCCGCGCCGAATTAACAATGTAAACTGTCATCAGGGGGTCGTAGGGGGGACGTATGTCCCCCTACATGTTACGTAAAGGCCTTCCGGACCCCCCCGGTTGTCCGGGAGTTCTTCCTAAATAATTCACGTTGATTGGTTCATTCAAATAAAAATTGCCAAAATGAAGTTTTCCTCCTAAAGTTGAACTAATAACTTGGGCGATTCGTCGATTCGCTGAAATATTGGAAACATTTGAATTCGAATCATATGAACTACTAGTAAGATTTTCACTTCCACAAGTAAAATTTGGACACACGTTTACATGTTGTAATTGAGTATATAAAATTAGTTTTGATGCATTGGACCTTCGTCCAGGATTAAAATGTTGATAAGACCTCATTCTTTTCTATTTTCTATCTTATATAAAAAGGGTTAGAAATTAGGGGAACCTAGGTTCCCCTATGACCCCTCCTCCCTTCAAGACCCCTTCGGGGAAGGAAAGTGAGTGTTTTTTGGCGCGGGAGTTTCTACAAAGTATGTGGGATGGACTGCCCCTACCGTTTTGATTTGGTGTATTGGCGCGCGAGTATCTACAAAGTAGTAGACAATCATATTATGCGTAGCACAATATCATTGTAGAGATGGTTGTAAAGCCCCGCACCGAGTTAGTTATATTAACTGTCATCAGGGGGTCGTAGGGGGGACGTATGTCCCCCTACCCCTTAACACCAAGTAAACCTTCAAAAGCAACTTTTATAAAAACATAAGTAATAATAATGATAAATATCCAGGTGATAAATTGTTTGATAAAATTTATAAAATCAAATTTGGTTTTCCCAGGCATCATTAAAAATTTGGTTAAAGAATCAACATTCAATTTTAATAATAAAAAGATAATACCAGGAATAATGACATCACTTACTAAAGATTGAATCACATCTTTGGTTGCAAGAGCAATGGATACACCCGCTGCAGTTCCAACAATGTTGTTATCTACTAAAAATCGATTCAATTGTTCTACCCAAACTTTTTGTTCTTTTGTATTGGTATTGGTATTGGTGTTAGTGTTAGTGTTAGTATTGGTATTGGTGTTGTTTGTTGTATCATTCGAATAAGAAGACATTTATTTTTCTATATACTATAAGTGTATAAAAAATTGATTTAAAAAAAACAGTGGAAAGAATAAGAACAAAAGAAATATAAGAAATAATATAAGAAAGATGAACTCAAAAGTAGAAACCGATTTAACCAACAAATATCAGCAAAAAACCGACAAACAACATATCTTAGATAATCCAGATACCTACATTGGTTCTGTAGAAAATGTCGATGCGGATATGTGGATTTTGGAAGAAAAAGAAGGAAACCATCTAAAAATCGTAGAAAAAAATATCCGCTATATTCCAGGTCTCTTCAAATTATTCGACGAAGGTATTGTGAATTGTCGTGACCATGTGATACGACAAGCGCAAGCGATTCTAAATAAAGTAGAAAATGCCATTCCAGTGAATAACATTGAGATAACCATTGATCCAGATGGAACCATCATTATGCAAAATGACGGGAATGGCATTGATGTTGCAGAGCATCCAGAATATAAAATCTGGATTCCAGAATTGATTTTTGGTCATTTACGTACTTCCACCAATTATGATAAAACCGAAAAGAAAATTGTTGGTGGGAAAAATGGATTTGGGTTCAAGTTGGTTCTCATATGGTCTACGTATGGGTCTATTGAAACGGTCGATCACATCAGAGGTTTAAAATATAAACAAGAATTCAAAAATAATTTAGATGAAATTTGTCCGCCAGTTATAACGAAATGTAAATCCGCCAAACCTTATACCAAAATCACTTTTAAACCGGATTATACGCGTTTCGGTATTCCAGAAGGACTAACCGAAGACCTGATTCAAATGTTAAAGAAACGTGTTTATGATATTTCGGCAGTAACCGATAAACAAATCAAGGTGAAATATAATGGGCAAGTGATTCAAACAAAGAATTTCCAGCAATACATTGACCTTTATATCGGTTCCAAAGAAACAACTGCACGAGTCTATGAAGAAGCGAATGAACGCTGGGAATATGCAGTCGCTATTTCACCTAGCCAAGAATTCATTCAAATCTCCTTTGTCAATGGTATTAATACGTACAAGGGCGGAAAACATGTAGAGTATATCTTGAGTCAAATCACAAGAAAATTGGTTGAATATATCGAGAAAAAACGTAAGATGAAAGTCAACGCGAACTCCATCAAAGAACAATTGATTCTCTTTTTACGTTGTGATATTGAAAACCCTGCATTCGATAGTCAAACGAAAGATTTTATGAATACACCAATGGCCAAGTTCGGTTCTACTTGTACAGTGAGTGATAAATTTATTGAAAAAGTTGCGAAAATGGGTGTAATGGACTCTGCTTGTGCGCTTACGGAAGTAAAGGAAAATAAATTGGCAAAAAAAACCGATGGAGCAAAAAGTAAGAATATTCGCGGTATTCCAAAATTAGTCGATGCGAATTGGGCAGGAACCGATAAATCCAAAGATTGTATTATTATCTTTTGTGAAGGAGATTCAGCGAAGGCAGGTATTATCTCCGGACTTTCTGCGGACGACCGAAACACCATTGGAGTTTATCCAATGAAGGGAAAAATTCTCAATGTCCGCGGTGAAAACATCAAACGAATCAATGAAAACAAAGAAATCGCTGAAATCAAGAAAATCTTGGGATTAGAAACAGGAAAAGAATATACGGATTTAGCAGAGGTTCATAAATGTTTAAGATATGGTAAAATCCTTTTTATGACGGATCAAGATCGTGATGGTTCACATATCAAAGGTCTTGGAATCAATTTATTTCAAGATCAATGGCCCACCCTCACTAGAATACCTGATTTCATCGGTTTTATGAATACGCCCATTTTAAAAGCGAGAAAGGCAGATAAAGAATTATTGTTTTACAACGAAGGTGAATATGAACATTGGAAAAAAGAGAATCCAGAATCGTTTGTCAATAGTTGGAAAATCAAATATTACAAAGGTTTGGGAACAAGTACAGGGAAGGAGTTCCGTGAATATTTCGAAAATAAAAAAATGGTCGGTTTTGAATTTAATCAAGAAACAAGTAATAATTCGATTGATATGGTTTTCAATGATAAACGTGCCGATGATCGTAAAGATTGGTTGGCAAAATATGATCGTGATTCTTATTTAGATACAAGTAAAAAATCTGTTACCTATGATGAGTTTATTGATAAAGAACTCATTCATTTCTCCAAATATGATTGTGATCGAAGTATTCCGAATTTAATGGACGGACTCAAAATCAGTTTACGTAAAATCCTGTTTTCCGCATTCAAACGCAACTTGACGCAAGAAATCAAAGTGGCGCAATTTAGTGGGTATGTATCGGAACATTCCGGTTATCATCATGGGGAGGCTTCTTTGAATGCAGCGATTGTAGGAATGGCACAGAATTTTGTGGGATCAAATAATATCAATTTGTTATTACCACTTGGTCAGTTTGGAACTCGTATTCGCGGTGGTCAAGATAGTGCAAGTGAAAGATATATTTTCACTGCTCTGAATCGAATGACAAGAACCCTTTTCCCGCAAGCAGATGATGCAGTATTGAAATATTTAGATGATGATGGACTCTTAGTAGAACCAATTTATTATGCACCTATTGTCCCAATGGTATTGATCAATGGTTCCAAGGGAATTGGTACAGGATTTAGTACAGATATTATGTGTTATCATCCGTTAGAAATCATTGATTATTTGAAAAGTAAGTTGGCAACCGATTTATTACCACCAAGTCCTGTTGAATTTAAACCTTACTGGGAAGGTTTCAAAGGAACGGTAGAAAAAATCCAAGGTTCGAGTCCAGCAAAATATTTAATTAAGGGTGTCTATGAAAAAGTAGGAACCGATAAGGTTCGTGTTACGGAATTACCTGTAGGATTTTGGACTGAAAAATTCAAAGAACATTTGGAATCGCTTCTAGATCCAGTAGATAAAGCCGGGAAAAAATTAACCTCTGTGATCAAGGATTATGATGATATGAGTAAAGACGTCAATGTGGATTTTACCATTACGTTTGCCAAGGGTAAAATCGAAGAATTGGAATCAACCGTTATCGATAATGGATGTAATGCATTGGAAAAATTATTAAAATTATATACAACCAATAGCACCAGTAATATGCATTTATTTGATGCCAATGACAAATTAAAGAAATATGAAAATGTTCAAGAAATTATTGATGATTATTTTGGGAGTCGATTAGAGTTGTATGGAAAAAGAAAGGAACATTTAATTGATTGTTTGAAGAAAGAATTGATTTTGTTGTCGAATAAGAAGCGTTATATTTTGGAGAATTTGGATGGCACCATTGATTTGAGAAGAAAATCGAAACAAGAAATCCATGATTTATTAAAAGAACGCGGATACGATGTTTTGGAAGAGGATACAGACTACAAATACTTGGTGAAAATGCCGATGGATAGTGTTTCTCAAGAAAATGTGAATCGATTGGAAAAGGACCATGCCAATAAAGAAACGGAATTGAAAAATACAAAGACGAAAACCATTCAACAAATGTGGTTGGAAGAATTAGACCATTTACGTCGTGAATATTTGATTTTCAAAGAAGAACGAGTTGCCATCAATGAATCGACAACGGTAGTCAAAAAAACGGTGAAAAAAACAGGAGATGTAAAAACGGTGGTAAAAAAAGTAAATAAAAAGTAAATAAAAATTTGAATAAAATGTAAATAAAATGAAAGTAAAAACTTTATTATATGTTTTCACCATTACTATGAAATGAAAACATATGAATATCTATATCTCTATTATTTACTTTTTTTTCATTATAAACCACATATCTAATCCCAAGGTAATCGTATATGTAAATTCACAATTAAAATAATTACAAATTTCAGTTAATAATTCAGGACTATAAACATAATGATGAAGACATCTATTATCAAAATTATGTATACTCCTTACTGCAAAATGATGAAAATTACCAGCAGCCAAATCCATGGTCAAATCGTGATTCATAAAAATTTCATAAAGAGTAGATAAATCATCCTCTCCTACATTTTTTTGATACTGAGATAATAAAGTTGAAAAACTAGATACATTTCGTTTATGATCAAAACATTGAGATTTTTCAGGAACTACAATAATGATATAACCGTCTTTTTTAATAATTCTTAACCATTCATTTACCGCTTTTAATGGATTCGCAATATGTTCTAAAGAATGAGAAGAAAAACAAAAATCGTAACTTTCATTTTCAACCTCTGAAATATTTACTGCATCATTAATGATAACTTTTCCTTTTTTACCATGATAATAATTATATTCATCCGTATGATTACTCCAAATTGTATTATTTGAGAAAATTACATTATCCATATTAGTGGCATTTTGATAAATAATAGGACCTGAACTTGAAGGACCGCCAATCTCTACACCTATTTTATCACTTGTTATTTCTTTTAAAATATCCTCTAACATTTTATTTTATAAAATATAAAATTATTCATTTTATAACTAATAAATAATCCAAATTACACCCTTGAATATTTACAATGAGACACAAGATGTGAAAGGGCAACCGTTACCGATAAATCAGTTGAAAGGCAATCCTGTTAGGGAGGATTGCCTTTCAACTAATTTATCGGTATATATTTTCTTTTTCTAAGCATATACATATGGAGTCTCCATGTTACAATTATAAAGAAATCATTTTTGAAAAGGGATTTTTAGATGATTCAGTCGATGCCACTTATGTATTACATTTAGAAGGGAACGGTCGTTTGCCCAATATTTATGAACAATTACATACTTTCCACCCAAGTAAACGAGTCATCGTCGTATTCAACAAAGGATTCAAAAAATGTAAAAAGAATTTATATAAAAAGTTATCAACCTATGATTTAGTTGATGCTTTTTTTAATGTCTTTCAAGACGCCGAAGAAAAAAAATATAAAAACATTTTGGTCTTAGAAGATGATTTTATATTTAATCCAAAAATACTTGATTCCAAAAACACCGATGCCATTGCCGAATTTATGAAAGAGAGAAATGGGAAAAGAGAGAGTTTTATTTATGCCTTGGGTTGTTTACCCGCTTTACAAGTGCCTATCAATTATTACAATCGACGAGTTCTGGCAAGAATGGGAACTCACGCATGTATTTATACCCAAGAATGTAGAAGACAGATTTTACATACCGACCAAACCACTATTTATGACTGGGATGTTTATACGAATCTCTCTTTTACGAATTATATGTTTTATGAACCCGTTTGTTACCAATTGTTTCCAGATACTGAAAATAAAAAAAACTGGGTCTATGTCTATTTATTTACCGAAGTCTTCCACGGATTTTTGAATTATTTGGAATTGGATCGAAAAGTGGAACCCGGATATTCCTTTTTTTATTCGTTTTCTCTCTTTCATTTTCTTTTGTTATTTGTTCTTTTTTCCTATGTCATTATGAAAGGTGGTATCTATTTATTCAAGTCAAAGAAAAGATAAAATTAAAAATGTTACATATTGACACATTTTAACTGCATTACCAAAAAATAAATATTTATATTAATATATTATATATATTAGTATACTAATTTATGACAAGTAATTTAGTTAATAATCAAAATATAAATCTTGATAATGTATTACATTTTTATTTATGGGTTTCTCATGGAGAAAATGTTTCAAGTAATCGTAATTACTATCCAATCGAAACTAAATTTGCAGCACTAACCTTTTATTCACATCCTTTTGAAAAAGTGTATGAGCATTTTTTATTGAATTTAGAAAAAGGAATTAAATCTCAAGATATTGAAGGTGGATCCAATGATATTTGTAGACTCATCAAAGGTTCATGTCCTATTATTCCAATTATAAATAAAGATACAAAACAAAAAATCGTATTTTTACCATCACTTACCTTTTATGTAAACCCACCAGCGGATCAAGTAAAAGAAGGTTATTTAGGTGAAACAGATGATAAACAATCTGAAAAATTTATGGGTCTTTACTATTTTTCTTTAATACAAACGGATGTATCGAAATGTAAAGTCATTGACTACCAAGAAATTTTAAATCACGCGGATTTATTAAAATTACAAACCTATACTTATTCAACGATCTTTCAAAAAGTATTACAAAATTGTGCAGAAAAAAAATTAGACCCGGATAATGTCATGTTAGGAATTTATTCTTGTCAAACAAGATATAAAAAATATATTCCAGAATATAATCAAACAGATATTACAAATTTGATTCCTAAATATGCAAATATATCGCTAGAACGTGCTTCTACTTTAAATAGTATGAAAGATTATAGTGAAACGGCAACTTGCTTTCCTTGTTTTATTATTGATTATAAACCTTTACCTGATTGGAGTCCACTTGGAAACATTAAAACACAAGGATGTGGTTTAAATCTTTTATCCTATTATGGTCTTATTCCTCAAGCATCTACACGTGAAGAAATATCGTGTTTATCTATGAAAGGAACTTCGATCTTTAGAATTCTTGATTATATTAATAAATATTATTTTATCCAAAAACACAACCTTACCAATATGGAATTTTTTATTTTAAGAAGTGACATAAAATTTGGATTAACCATCATTATTGATTTTATGAGAGCATTCAAGACAAATTATAGATATGCTATTTTATTTAGAGTTTATAGTAGTGATAAATACCCGGATCCAAAAAAAGGGGAAATTACTAGTGATATTGGTCATAGTTCATCCATTTCGTGCTACAATGATGAAATAAGGTATATTGATCCTATCTATAAAATTAATACGATACTTCAAGGAACCAAAGAAGAACAAGTAAATCAAGCATATCAATTTGCATCGGAGGGTACGCGTTTTAAAATTATGGATATTATTTTTGTTTATAATAATAATAACAAAGACGTAGTTAATACTAATTTACCCACAATTACCAAAGCAAATCTTGAAGAAGAAATAAATAACGGAAAATGTTTTATAAGACCTAGACCAGTTGATTTATTTTATGGAGGAAAAAATAAAAATAAAAAAAAGAAAACTAGACAAGAAATCAAAAAGAGAAATAATAAGACAAAAAATAAGACAAAAAAAAATACAAAAAAATATATATATACTAAAAATAAATACGATAATAAAAAGAATAAACAATATGGTGGTTATGACACATTTGAAGAAATTATGTTGAATATTGATAAAAAAAATGGAATAAATAGTAATATTGTTTTACAGTCATAAATTTTGCAAGGATGTAAAGGAACTCGCCTTTCTGTGACAATCCCTATAAAAAATGTATTCATTCATAAGTAAACCCATTACGAATAAAAACTTCGTTGTGAGCGCATTTACTATCAAAATGATATCCATTTTCGATCAAATGTTTTCTACATAATTCATCTTTTTCTGAGAATTGGTCTAGCATTTCAATTAAAATCACATCAATCGGAATTGAAAAATCCCACGATTGAAGTACTTCATATTCGTGTCCTTCTACATCCAAAGAGAGAAGATCAATATGTTCTAACCCAGTACTTTTCACGATTTCGGTCAAGGTTTTTGGTTTTATCATGATCGAACCTTGTGGTAAAGGTCGATTACATTCATTATCAAAATAATCTTTAAAATGATGGTCTGTTAATGTATTTTCTACGCCAGATACGGGTGCGTAACAATGAACAAAATACCTGAATTTTAATTCTTCTTCGTGACAACTTACTAAATCGTTAAAGAGAAAATTATTGGATCGATTATTTTTTAAATACTCAAAAATATTTGGATGAGGTTCAATGAGAATTCCTTTCCAATTTAGTTGGTCTTCAAAAAATTTGGTATTTGAATATGCAATTCCATCTAATGCCCCAAGTTCAATATAGGTACCGTTTTTTTTATTCTTAAAATAACGTTCATTTAAAAAAACGTCTTCTTGACATTGAGAATAATACATTGGGTATATATTCCACTTTTTAAAAAAAAGTGGAGCAAAAAACGCGGGAGATGTTATAACCAAGTAAGAGAAAAAACGCGGGAGATTTTTATAAAAAAAGTTATAACAAAGTAAGAGCAAAAAACGCGGGAATAAAAAAAGTTATAACAAAGCAAGAGCAAAAAACGAGAGAGATTTTTATAAAAAAGTTATAACAAAGCAAGAGCAAAAAACGAGAGAGATTTTTATAAAAAAGTTATAACAAAGTAAGAGCAAAAAACGAGAGAGATTTTTATAAAAAAGTTATAACAAAGTAAGAGCAAAAAACGCGGGAGATTTTTATAAAAAAACACGAAAGGATCTTCCTTACAGTTTTTATTTATTAACTCAGTTCGGGATTGACAACAATTTTTCACAATGATATTTTGCAAAGCAGAATATCATTGTTTTTTTTCTTTTAGAAACTCTCGCGACAATACAACAATCAAAAACATCAAAGAGGGGTGTATCCCTCCCGAAGGGAGGAAGGGGCAGTCCATCTCCCTTTGGGGGATGGCGTAGTGACTCCCTACGGGTGTCCCCCTACAATTAGAACCATCCATTAAACACCAACTCACGATCGGTATTATCCGTCATGACAGGATGAGCAATTGGTATTGCCAGTGTACTCACATCATTCAAATATTTCATATATCCTTGTGCTTCACTATAGACTTGTTCAATACAATAATCGAGTACCATTTTATTTAAATTTTCTACTTGCTCAGCAATATGATGTAATTGATTCGCCGAATATTGTAAAAAAATACTACGCATAATAATTTTCAAAGAATCACAATCCTGTTCTCCAATAAAATATTGTCCGTTGGACTTTTTATAAATGGCCGCTCTTATTCCATTTTGAATGATTTGAATATTGGCTTGACAGAAAAAAGCAAACGATAATTGTGTATCATCCCATAAACCCTCTGTAGGATTACGAAAGGTAGAACATTGATGAGCAGGAATTTTATCATACATTGAAAAAAGATCAGTTGTATTTGGTGTTTTAATATCTACACGTCCATTCAATTGATTATTTATATTGGATTGATAATTTGTATTCATTGGATTTAATGCCCCTTTTTGAGAATTATCGGATGACATATTTCTTATATTTTGCATTTTATTTTTATTTTTATATATATACTTTTGAGAAAAGTATATTCTAAAGTTATATATTATAGATGGCTTCTTTTCAAAAAATAGTAATGATTTCGGCAATTGTGATACTTATCCTTTCCCTCATTTTCATAAGTTTCGCTTTCGTTTATTCACAAAAAAAAGTAGCATGGCCTCCCATGGTAGGTGACTGTCCAGATTATTGGGTGGATACTTCAGGAAATGGAGCAAATTGTGTAAATGTAAAAAATTTAGGAAGATGTAAACCAGCGAACGGACAAGACTATTTAACCATGAATTTTAATACTTCTGTTTTCACTGGTTCCGACGCAAATTGTGCTAAATATAATTGGGCAAAATCTTGTGGTGTATCGTGGGATGGAATTTCTTATGGGGTAACTCCTCCTTGTTAATCTCCACTTTTGGAAAAGTAGCGCAAAACATACACCTTGGGATAACCTTGGAATATCTAATACTAAACTATTTAAAGTTTAATTAAAAAAGACGAGCGGGGGATCATAAGGGGGGTGCACCCCCTTAGTTTTGCTCCACTTTTCCAAAAGTGGATGGGGATTTAAAAACAAATCAATATATATATTTATAGCACCTCTTTTTATAAATATATATTATGGAATTATTAGAAAAAATCATTTCTCTCCCGGATGTATTAATTAATTGTATCAAAGAATATATTCCTTTCAAACAAATGGTTTTTTCTAGTAAAGAATATTATCTCTTATATCATCCATTTATAAAAAAAATGATTCTGAAAAATAATTACGAAAACTACATTCGGGATACCATAAGGAGAGACCATTATTTTGTTTTTGAACAAATGACCAAAGAAAACTGGAAACGATGGTTATCCATCCGTGATTATCGTTATAAAAACTCTATTTATTCGAATTATATTTATTTCTTGAAAGATTTTTGTTTAATCAATGATTCTACCAATTGTAGAAATGTTTTGAATTCCTTTTTAAAAGAACAAGGAATTGGTAAAAATCAACATAAAAAGAATATTGTTAAGAATATAAGAAATAATTAATATCCATCTTTCCATTTATTTTTAATCAATCATGGATAACTCACACGCACAAAGACAAAATAAAACGGATGAAAATAAAATACGCGATTTAGATTGGAATGAAGTATTACATCGAACTGCACAAGCAGAAGAAATTAAAACGATTTTAAAAAATATTGATATATCTGATATTCATTCCAAAAGAGGGGTTTATCTTTATGGGAACTCGGGGATTGGAAAAACCATTTTTATGAAAAATATTTTAAAAGAAATGGATTATAATATTATTTATTATGATGTCGGTGATATTAAAAATAAATCCATCTTAGAAGAAATTTTGAATAATAATATTTCTTGTAATAGTGTCATTAGTATGTTTCATAAAAAACCTAAAAAAAATATCATCTTTATCGATGAAATTGATGCAATGAATACAGGTGATAAAAGTGGATTAAATACACTTATTAAATTGATACGACCGAAGAAAACAAAGAAACAAAAAATGGAAAAAATATCATTGATACCGATTATTTTTATTGGAAATTATTATGTAGATAAAAAAATAAAAGAATTAATCAAAGTTTGTCATACGGTCGAATTAAAAACACCGACCAATGGAGAAATCGAAAATTTATTAGAGTATTTTATAAAGACAACTTCTCTCCAGAAAAAGGATTCCTCTTATCAATTATATATGGTACAAATGATTCAATTTATACAAAACGATTTTCGAAAATTAATGATGATTGTCGATATTTTTAAAAACGAGAAATTTAAAAATCATAATATTTATGATATTTTAAAACATATTTTTTGTTTGAAATCCTACAATGAAAATTCAAAAGAAACAGTAAGAAACTTAATGATTCATTTACATTCGATTCCAGAACATAGCGTCATTTTGAATGAAACCGAGAGAACGATTATTGGTCTTTTATGGCATGAAAATGTAGTAAATAGTCTAGAGAATCAAACGATTGAAAATGCGATTCCTTTTTATTTGAAACAGTTGGAGAATATGTGTTTTTCCGATTACATTGATAAAATAACCTTTCAAAATCAAATCTGGCAATTCAATGAAATGAGTTCTTTGATAAAAACGTTTTACAATCATAAATTATATCACGATAATGCTTGTCAAATAAAAAATGTTTATACGGTTGACAACAAAGATACGGAAATTCGATTCACGAAAGTGTTAACTAAATATTCTACGGAATACAATAATTTTCTCTTTATTCAATATTTGTGCAATCAATTGAGTATGGATAAGAAGGATTTAATTACGTATTTTACGGAATTAAAAGAAAAACACGAGGATTTTAATGAAGTATTGCCTCTGTTTGAAAACTATGAAATTAGTAAATTAAATATTCAACGCATTTATCGTTTTTTGGAGAATAATATTAAAGACGACAAAGTCACGATGGAATTGGAAGAGGATATGGACGATTTTGAAGAATGAATCATTCGATTTCATCAAAATCAAAATCTTTGAATAATCCTCCGTTTTTCATGTTTTGATTGGAAATCATATTTTTATCATATTTTTTTATCAAGGTTGTTTTTGAAACCGTGGAAACGTGGGGATCTTCTAGATAAGAAAGGAATCTTTTTTTCATGAAAAATAATCGAATTTTCAAGATTGTTTTGTATTCTTCTGGATTGACCTTGTATTTTTCATCATTTTTATTGTTCTCTTGCAAAGGTAAATCTTGCAACTCACTTAAAATGTACGAAGGTGTTAATACATTATCATTGTCCCATACTGTGAAATTCGAATAAAAAGGAGAAAATGAATAAAAATCAAAGTCTTTCATGGACCAATTTCTTTTATGATTCTGTAGAATTTTTATATGTGATTCTTTATGAATATTATGATAGAATGTATTAACCAAAGTATATAAAAAAGGAAAAAATAACATATAATTTATATTATATTTATATGTTATTTTGTATTTACATTGATTTTATTTTTTTTAGAGTGAAGACTTTATTGATTTCTCAAAAAGCATTCTCTTTTTCATCCATTTTTCCTTGATCTCTGTGGATAACTTCCCGTGTTGATGTCGTTCATATTGTTCTGGAGAATCATAAAAAAGAGGATTTGAATTACCTAATGTAATTTTAAAATAGAAATCCTCACTTTTTGAACCAACGATATCTTTGGTAGAAATCCCAGTTTGTGCATTTCGAATATAATTCCCGATTTGTCCAGAAGCATAATATTCAATCAACACTTTTTTTTGGCAACGGTAACCGGTTTCATCTTCGACGGTAACCATTTTATTATATTTATGATAATTTTTATCTAAAGATTTCAAATTTTGCAAGGTATGATTACGTCTTGAATCATAATCGTCGAAATCATTACTATCTACAGGGTGGAATCGATCGTCGTAGTACATTTGTTTTTGAAAAAAGTCTTTTTCTTATAATCCAATTCGTGAAATTATCTTTAAATATTATTTTTGGTATTATATAAAACTTTCAATTCAATCATTTCTTTAATAATTTTATTGATTTTATCTTCCAGATAAATAACTTTATCTTTCAATAAATCATTTTCTAATTTCAATTCATTGTTTTTTTTCTCGTAATTTATCATTGCGTTCAAATAATTTGGTGGTGGTGGTTGCTGCTGTTGTTGTTGTTGTTGAAGCATCACTTTCTCTCTTTGAACGCGCATTTCTTCCAATTGTTTTGCAACATCTGGTTTGTTTTCAGGTCTGCCTGGTTGATATTTCTCCAATAATTGGTCAATGTCTTCCATAAAGAATTGTTTGATATCCGGTTCTTTGACAAAATCATCGACGGTTTTTACTGTTTCTTTAATAAAAGGATTATTGGCCACCTGATTTAATAATGTTTTCTTATCAAAAGAATTATGATTATGTGAAAAAACCAAAATCGATTTCAAAGGATCCAATTGAACAAAAGGAATGGTATAATTTTTCAAAAAATGTTTTTCTTCGGCCAAAGAAGCCGTTTCTTCATAACTGGTTTGTTCCAATAATCGGCGATGAAAGGCAAACGTAGCAGCAGTGGCATGATTGGGACCATAAGGTCCGAATTGAAGCATTTTATGTATATGTTTGAAATAAATATACATCTCACTGGAACCCGCACATAATGCATGCGGGTTTTTTTGTAAAGTTGTAACGGCATGACTAATTCTTTCGGGAGGATAATAATCGTCGTCGTCAATGTAAACAAGAATGTCTCCAGTGGACTTTTCGTGCATTAAGTTACGTTTTTTTCCTAACGTCATTTTTTCAGGGTAAGCAAAATATTTTACTTGAGGAATATGGGATACCAAATCGCCTATTTTATCTGTACCATCGTCAATAATGACCCATTCAATACGATCTTTTGGATAGGTTTGATGTTCGAAACATTGAATCATAAATGGAATGAATGGACGTCGATTAAAGGTAGGAGTACAAAGAGTTACTTTCGGATAGAGAGAGTTTTTAGAATCTTCTATTTTTAATGACTCTTTTCCAACCTTATTCTTCTTTTTATTATTTTTACCCATATAAATAATAATAAGAGAACCTTTTTATATTATTATTTCATTCTTTTATACAAAAATATTCAAACAAACAATTTCTCTCTTATACATTGATATTCAACCGTTTACTAAGTTTTTTCAAAGAATGGATAAATTCACCTTCTTGGGAACCGCCCGTTTGTTGATTCGGGGATCGAAAAAGATTCCATACACTTGAAGCAACCGTTTTTTTGGTTTCATTGCACGTCTTTTGGGCAACGTGATAACTGGTAACTTTGGATAAATTTTCGGGGATTTTGTTGATATATAAATTATTTGGAATTGCGCCGAACCAGAAAAGAATAAAGATGATAAGAAAGATAATACTTACTATTGGATTGAAATAAGTGAGAGAGGAGAGAACCACAATGATGGAGAAAATGAGCATAATCATTTGTTTCTTATCTTTCAGTATATCTTTGAAAAATTGAAACATTGATATTTTATGGAATGCATTGTTTAACTTTGTGAATCCAGTGATACCTAATGGGGTAAAGAAAGTATAAAATAAAGAAATGAACAATAGAGTCGAAAAAATAAATCCAAACCCTAGAATGTAAATCCAAAAAAATACAAATAGTAAGAACCAAGCGAAAAAATAACTGAATGGTTCTAATAAATCAACTGATTTCCAGATTGGTTTTCCGGTATCGGTATTATTGACATTTCGTTTGAATAACCACGACATATTGCTAAACCAGGCATACATAAAATAAAAGAAATCGAGAAAGATGAAAAGGAGGAAACAAGGGAGAAGGAAAAAAGGACTAAAAAGCATAATGATGGATTCGGGTAGATAGGTGTTTAATATACTATAAAAACCATTGGTTAAAGAATAGTTGAATTGGATAAAAGACATGATGACATCCACTAAAAAAGTAGCAACCGAACTCGCTTTGGGAGATTCCTTGATTTTTCTCAAAAAATCCAAGAGAAAGTTTTTTTTGTTGTATTCATAGGGAAAATATATTTTTTGGGAATATTTCTCTCCTTTTAGATAAGTGGTGTTCATATTGATAGGTATTTCTTTAATGGTTGGGTCGTTTGATTGATAAGGAAAACATTGGAACTCGGTGGGTAAAATATTGGATTGAGATACTTTACAACCATACAAAATGGCGGTTCCTACCAAAAGAACAATAAAGAGATTAAGTAGTTGATACATGATTGAATTGAAAAAAGAAATCGTGTTTTGGACAGTTTCTTTACTCGTATTTTTTGGAGTTGTATCTGTGGAATCGTTATTTTCTGATTCTTGATTCGTTGAATCTAGATTTGTTGAATCATTTATCGAAGTGGAAGACATTTACTTATAATAAAAGAATAATTTAATTTATAGAATCTTTATTTTTATTCTTTATCATTTTTTATCATTTTTTATAATTATAAAAAATATATTGTTTTATATAAAGAATGAAAAAAGAGTATTTTATTTATTTTCTAATGTTTCTCTCTTTGATTTTATTGGTAGGCATCATTCAATGGGGAGATTATTTAATCAAAAACGGATATGTAGGTCAAGAAGCATTTGATCCTTATATGCAGCCCTTTTTAGATACTGGTAGTCCATTAACAAGTCATAATGTTGATTTACCTTTAACCACTACGGTATCATGTCAAAACAAATGCGGACCAAGTGCACGTTGTTATTTAACTGGACAACAATGTACTGCGGATATTGATTGCCCTGGATGCCGTCCTTATCAAATTTTTCCAAAACCTGCTTCCACCTATATAAGAGGAGAGAATGATGCGGGTAAAATTGGTTATTTAACTCCTCAATATTCAAAATTGACAACGGATATAGGAACACAAGCAAAATTTTTTGGAAAAAAAGTATTGGGAAAACCGGCAGAACCCAATCACGGTATAAATACTTGGAGAACCAAATGGAATGTAGGGAATAAATTATTTAAAGAGAGATATGCAGATGTTGGTCTACCAATGCAAATGAATTATCCTTCGCGTTACTTGATGAGTGGAGAATTTATTGAGAATGGACCTTTGGCGGCAAATGCATATTTGTAGAGGCAAATGCATATTTGTAGAGGCAAATGCATATTTGTAGAGGCAAATGCATATTTGTAGAGGCAAATGCATATTTGTAGAGGCAAATGCATATTTGTAGAGGCAAATGCATATTTGTAGAGGCAAATGCATATTTGTAGAGGCAAATGCATATTTGTAGAGGCAAATGCATATTTGTAGAGGCAAATGTTTTTTGATAATAACAAAAATGTATTTTTTTATTATTATTATATTTTCTATACCAAGATATTCACTTGAATGTTTTTATTATTTGAATAAAAGAAAGATAATATGTCAATATTACACCGACCGGAAAGAAAAATGAGACAAACTTTCTGTAAAAAATAAAAAATTATCATAATTCTTTCCAGTAATGTAAAAGCACCCTAAAGGGCATTAGACATATTTGACGATTACATTAAGTAATGGTTAGTCTATTTTATTGGATTTTGTATTCTCTTTTATACTTTTCAGGTCTTTCTCCTGTTTCCATATAAGAATTGAAACCAATTCCATTGAGGAATTTTTTAGTCAATTAAAGTATTATATCAAAAAGGAAAGTCCAAATACTTATGAGGATATTCATTCCTTGATAGATAAGATAATAGAAAAGAAGATCACAAAGGAACATCTAAGTAATTACTTGAAACATAGTTATAAAATATATAAATCATAACTACATTTTGTCTCATTTTTCTTTCCGGTCGGTGTAATATTAATAATATAAATTGTATTCCGTTTGACTTATGATTTGAATAACTAATATTCTTGTTGATAAACCATCAAAACCAGTTGTTACACCAAAACCAGAACCTCCTGCTCCAATAGTACCTATATCTATTCTACTATTAATAGATGTATTTTGTGAGTTAATAAACAATTGAAATGTAGTTCCGAATGTTAAAATGGGAAATAATGTATTTGCTTGTGGAAAATTAAGTACTACTACATTTGTTGGATTTGTTAATGTGATAATTCCAGCAGCAATATTTGCTGCTGTTAAATTAACTATACCAGATGCATCCACTAGAGTAACTAATGTTGAACGTATTTGATTCGAACCAATTTGTAAAAAGTTTCCATTCACATATAAATTACCACCTACTACAATATCTCCAGAATTTTGATAAATTTCACTAGAAGTTAATTCATAAGTTAAAGGATAGGACCCGGTTGAACCAGTTGAACCAGTTGGTCCTGTAAAACCGCGAACTGGATTTACATAAAAACCAGGATTTGATCCTGGTAATGTTGCTCCGGATGCATTAATTACAATACTATTATCGGTTTGTCCTATTGCTCCGGCATTACTACCGATGGCAATTGCATTTGTTCCTTGTCCTGTATATCCGGCTTGGTAACCAATTGCTACTGATCCAGTACCTTGTGAATATACACCACTTTGATAACCAAGAGCAACTGCAAAATCTTGTTGACCACTTTGTCCTGCAAAAGAACCCAAATGAATACTTGTTCCACCTACTTCCCAAGTGGATGTATTATTATTCCAATATACATAGTCGCTGTAATTTGTTCCTAATGCAGATATAAATCCAGTTGGACCAGTGTAACCAGTCGTGCCCGTAGGGCCGGTGTATCCGGTGGAACCAGTGTATCCTGTTACTCCTGTATATCCAGTGTAACCAGTGTATCCAGTGTAACCTGTATAACCTGTGTAACCAGTATAACCTGTTACTCCTGTGTAACCTGTGTAACCAGTGTATCCGGTGTAACCAGTCGTGCCCGTAGGGCCAGTATAACCTGTGTAACCAGTATAACCTGTTACTCCTGTGTAACCAGTGTATCCGGTGTAACCAGTGTAACCAGTCGTGCCCGTAGGGCCAGTGTAACCTGTATAACCTGTATATCCTGTATATCCTGTATATCCTGTATAACCAGTATATCCTGTATAACCAGTCGTGCCCGTAGGGCCAGTGTAACCTGTATAACCTGTATATCCTGTATATCCTGTATATCCTGTATAACCAGTCGTGCCCGTAGGGCCAGTGTATCCGGTGTATCCGGTAAAACCTGTTACTCCTGTGTAACCAGTCGTGCCCGTAGGACCAGTGTAACCTGTATAACCTGTATATCCTGTATATCCTGTATATCCTGTATAACCAGTCGTGCCCGTAGGGCCAGTATAACCTGTGTAACCAGTGTAACCTGTTACTCCTGTGTAACCAGTCGTGCCCGTAGGGCCAGTGTAACCAGTATAACCAGTGTAACCTGTATAACCAGTATATCCAGTCGTGCCCGTAGGGCCAGTGTATCCGGTGTATCCGGTGAAACCTGTTACTCCTGTATAACCTGTATATCCTGTATAACCAGTGTAACCTGTATATCCTGTATATCCTGTTACTCCTGTATATCCTGTATAACCTGTATAACCAGTATATCCTGTATAACCAGTATAACCAGTATAACCAGTATAACCAGTATAACCAGTATATCCTGTATAACCAGTATAACCAGTTGAACCAGTTGAACCAGTTGAACCAGTTGAACCAGTATAACCAGTATAACCAGTTGAACCTGTTGGACCAGTATCACCGGTATTACCAGTACGTCCTGTATAACCAGTATAACCTGTGTAACCAGTATAACCTGTTACTCCTGTTGTGCCAGTAGGGCCTGTATAACCTGTATAACCAGTATAACCAGTGTATCCAGTGTATCCAGTATAACCAGTATAACCAGTATAACCAGTATAACCTGTATAACCTGTGTAACCTGTATAACCTGTTACTCCAGTATAACCAGTATAACCTGTGAAACCTGTGTAACCGGTGTATCCAGTATAACCTGTATAACCTGTTGAACCTTTTGGACCAGTGTCACCAGTATTACCAGTGCAACCTGTGTAACCTGTATATCCTGTATATCCTGTAAAACCAGTATAACCGGTGTAACCAGTGTAACCGGTGTATCCTGTGTATCCTGTTACTCCTGTATAACCAGTGTAACCAGTGTAACCAGTATAACCGGTGTATCCTGTTACTCCTGTCGTGCCCGTAGGGCCAGTGTAACCAGTGAAACCAGTGTAACCTGTGTAACCAGTATAACCAGTATAACCAGTATAACCAGTGTAACCAGTATAACCGGTGTAACCAGTATAACCGGTGTATCCTGTTACTCCAGTATAACCAGTGTAACCTGTGAAACCGGTGTAACCAGTATAACCGGTGTATCCTGTTACTCCTGTTACTCCTGTCGTGCCCGTAGGGCCAGTGTAACCAGTATAACCGGTGTATCCTGTTACTCCTGTATAACCTGTGTAACCAGTATAACCGGTGTAACCGGTGTATCCTGTTACTCCAGTATAACCAGTGTAACCAGTATAACCGGTGTAACCAGTATAACCGGTGTATCCTGTTACTCCAGTATAACCAGTATAACCGGTGAAACCAGTGAAACCAGTGTAACCTGTGTAACCAGTATAACCAGTATAACCAGTGTAACCAGTGTAACCAGTGTAACCAGTATAACCAGTATAACCGGTGTATCCTGTTACTCCAGTATAACCAGTGTAACCTGTGAAACCGGTGTAACCAGTATAACCGGTGTATCCTGTTACTCCTGTATAACCTGTGTAACCAGTATAACCGGTGTAACCGGTGTATCCTGTTACTCCAGTATAACCAGTGTAACCAGTATAACCGGTGTAACCAGTATAACCGGTGTATCCTGTTACTCCAGTATAACCAGTATAACCGGTGAAACCAGTGAAACCAGTGTAACCTGTGTAACCAGTATAACCAGTATAACCAGTGTAACCAGTGTAACCAGTGTAACCAGTATAACCAGTATAACCGGTGTATCCTGTTACTCCAGTATAACCAGTGTAACCTGTGAAACCGGTGTAACCAGTATAACCGGTGTATCCTGTTACTCCTGTATAACCTGTGTAACCAGTATAACCGGTGTAACCGGTGTAACCTGTATATCCTGTATATCCAGTGTAACCAGTATAACCAGTGTAACCAGTATAACCAGTAAAACCAGTGTATCCAGTTACTCCTGTATATCCAGTGTAACCAGTAAAACCAGTGAAACCAGTAAAACCAGTGTATCCAGTTACTCCTGTATATCCAGTGTAACCAGTAAAACCAGTGAAACCAGTAAAACCAGTGTATCCAGTTACTCCTGTATATCCAGTGTAACCAGTAAAACCAGTGAAACCAGTAAAACCAGTGTATCCAGTTACTCCTGTATATCCAGTGTAACCAGTAAAACCAGTGAAACCAGTAAAACCAGTGTATCCAGTTGAACCAGTTTTTCCTAAATACAATGGAAACATATGAGCATTTCTAATAATTGCACCTGCATTAGTACCGCCAGGAGCACTAGTACCTGGAAAGGATACATTTAAACATAATGGATTGCTACTAACAATAGGATAAGTATTTACTACTACGCCATTAATATACCATGCAACATTATAACCATCATAATAAATGGCAAATACTTTATTTGTTGTATCGATACTTTCAGGTGCTAGCGCAGTTCCTCCATTTGTATAAGGAATATATTGATTATCATTTATCTTAAAACAAGCCACATCATAACTATTTTCACTACCGGAAGCATTGGAAGATTTAATACCAGCAACAAAAGAATATGCAGTATTTCCAGTTTGGAATGACATGTAAACGGGTAAGGCATACAATTCAGTAGAATAAGCATTATAAGTATAATCAGGAACGGTATCTATTAATGAGGTAGCAACTGCTGTTCCTGAATTGGTAATTGTTACATAATTGCTATTTCTTGATGTAAATGTAAATGTACCCATGCCAAAATTACCAGTATATCCAGTGAAACCAGTGTATCCAGTGAAACCTGTAAATCCTGTAAAACCTGTAAAACCTGTAAAACCAGTGAAACCAGTAAACCCTGTAAAGCCTGTAAATCCTGTAAAACCTGTAAAACCTGTAAAACCAGTGAAACCAGTAAACCCTGTAAAGCCTGTAAATCCTGTAAAACCTGTAAAACCTGTAAAACCAGTGAAACCAGTAAACCCTGTAAAGCCTGTAAATCCTGTAAAACCTGTATAACCTGTATAACCTGTATAACCAGTGTAACCTGTATATCCAGTATATCCAGTTACACCTGTATAACCTGTATAACCTGTATAACCTGTGAAACCTGTATAACCTGTGTAACCGGTATAACCTGTATAACCTGTGTAACCGGTATATCCTGTGTATCCTGTATATCCTGTGTAACCCGTTACACCAGTATAACCGGTGTAACCTGTGTAACCGGTATAACCTGTATAACCAGTGTAACCTGTATAACCTGTGAAACCTGTGTAACCGGTATATCCTGTGTATCCTGTATATCCTGTGTAACCCGTTACACCAGTATAACCTGTGTAACCGGTATATCCTGTGTATCCTGTATATCCTGTGTAACCTGTATAACCTGTGAAACCTGTGTAACCGGTATATCCTGTGTATCCTGTATATCCTGTGTAACCTGTTACACCAGTATAACCGGTGTAACCTGTGTAACCGGTATAACCTGTATAACCAGTGTAACCTGTATAACCTGTGAAACCTGTATAACCAGTGTAACCGGTATAACCTGTATAACCAGTGTAACCTGTATAACCTGTGAAACCTGTATAACCAGTGTAACCGGTATAACCTGTATAACCTGTATGACCTGTATAACCAGTATATCCGGTGTATCCGGTGTATCCGGTGTAACCTGTATAACCTGTATGACCTGTATAACCAGTGTATCCAGTGTATCCTGTATATCCGGTGTAACCTGTATATCCGGTGTATCCGGTGTATCCTGTGAAACCAGTGTAACCTGTAAACCCAGTATATCCGGTGTATCCGGTGTATCCGGTGTATCCTGTGAAACCAGTGTAACCTGTAAACCCAGTGTAACCTGTAAAACCAGTAAAACCTGTGTAACCAGTGAAACCAGTGTAACCAGTTTTTCCTAAATATAATGGAAACATGTGAGCATTTGTAATAATTGCGCCTGCATTAGGACCAGGAGCACCCAACCCTGGAAAAGATACATTTAAACATAATGGATTGCTACTAACAATAGGATAAGTATTTACTACTACGCCATTAATATACCATGCAACATTATATCCATCATAATAAATAGCAAATACTTTATTGGTTGTATTTATACTTTCGTATGATAATTGAATCCCATTATTAGTAAACACATAATATTGGTTATCACTTATCTTAAAACAAGCAATAGCATAACTATTCTCAGTACCAGATGCATTGGAAGATTTAATACCAGCAACAAAAGAATATGCAGTATTTCCAGTTTGGAATGACATGTAAACGGGTAAGGCATACAATTCACTAGAATAAGCATTATAAGTATAATCAGGAACGGTATCTATTAATGAGGTAGCAACCGCTGTTCCCGAATTGGTAATTGTTACATAATCACTATTTTTTGATGTAAATGTAAATGTACCCATACCAAAATAACCAGTTACTCCTGTGTAACCAGTATATCCAGTAAAACCAGTGTATCCAGTAAAACCAGTGTAACCAGTTACTCCTGTGTAACCAGTATATCCTGTATAACCAGTGTAACCAGTATATCCAGTATAACCAGTTACTCCTGTTGTGCCCGTACAGCCAGTATATCCAGTATAACCAGTATATCCAGTATAACCAGTTACTCCTGTTGTGCCCGTAGAGCCAGTGTAACCAGTATATCCAGTATAACCAGTATATCCAGTATAACCAGTTACTCCTGTTGTGCCAGTAGAGCCAGTATATCCTGTCGTGCCCGTAGGGCCGGTATATCCAGTTACTCCTGTATAACCTGTATAACCAGTGTATCCTGTGTAACCAGTATATCCAGTCGTGCCCGTAGGGCCAGTTACTCCTGTGTAACCAGTCGTGCCCGTAGGGCCAGTGTATCCAGTTACTCCTGTATAACCAGTATATCCTGTGTAACCTGTGTAACCCGTATATCCAGTCGTGCCCGTAGGGCCAGTTACTCCTGTATAACCTGTATAACCAGTATATCCTGTGTAACCAGTATATCCAGTCGTGCCCGTAGGGCCAGTTACTCCTGTGTAACCAGTTGTTCCCGTAGGGCCAGTGTAACCAGTGTAACCTGTCATGCCTGTAGGGCCGGTATATCCAGTTACTCCTGTATAACCTGTATAACCAGTATATCCTGTGTAACCAGTATATCCAGTGTAACCAGTATAACCAGTATATCCTGTGTAACCAGTATATCCAGTCGTGCCCGTAGGGCCAGTTACTCCTGTGTAACCAGTCGTTCCCGTAGGGCCGGTGTAACCAGTGTAACCTGTCATGCCCGTATGGCCGGTGTAACCTGTGTAACCAGTATAACCTGTATAACCAGTATATCCAGTAAAACCAGTGTAACCTGTCATGCCCGTAGGGCCGGTGTAACCAGTATAACCTGTATAACCTGTATAACCAGTATATCCAGTTGTGCCCGTAGGGCCAGTGTAACCGGTGTAACCTGTGTATCCTGTGTAACCTGTGTATCCTGTGTATCCTGTGTATCCTGTGAAACCAGTATATCCTGTGAAACCTGTATATCCTGTCGTGCCCGTAGGGCCAGTGTAACCTGTGTAACCAGTGTAACCTGTCGTTCCCGTAGGGCCAGTGTAACCGGTATATCCAGTCGTGCCCGTAGGGCCAGTGTAACCAGTATAACCAGTATAACCAGTCGTGCCTGTAGGGCCAGTGTATCCTGTGTAACCTGTAAAACCTGTATATCCAGTATAACCAGTATAACCAGTCGTGCCCGTAGGACCAGTGTAACCTGTTACCCCAGTGTATCCTGTGAAACCAGTGAAACCAGTTGTACCAGTAGGGCCGGTGTAACCTGTGACACCTCCTCCGCCAGGTGAATTAATGATTGCTGTAATTCCACTTATATCAAGAGTTAAATTTGATCCTACAAAAATTGTAGTAATAGATGTAGAACTAGTTGATCCATCTGTTACACGTATAACAGCAACTCCTGTAGGTCCGGTTGAACCTGCCTGGCCAGTAGGGCCTGTGTAACCAGTGAAACCAGTATAACCAGTATAACCGGTATATCCTGTATCACCTTGTAGACCAGTAGAACCTGTTACTCCAGTGTATCCTGTAAAACCAGTAGAACCTGTTACTCCTGTATATCCGGTATCACCTTGTAGACCAGTAGAACCTGTTACTCCAGTATATCCAGTACCACCTTGTGGACCTGTGAAACCTGTAAATCCAGTAGAACCTGTATATCCGGTATCACCTTGTAGACCAGTAGAACCTGTATATCCGGTATCACCTCGTATACCAGTTGAACCTGTTACTCCAGTATAACCAGTATATCCTGTGAAACCAGTTTCACCTCCAGGATCTCCTGTTGGTCCCTTATCACCAGTTTCACCTTTGTCTCCTGTAGGTCCACTATAACCAGTATATCCTGTATATCCTGTATATCCAGTACTTCCTCCACGTTCACCTGTATCACCTTTTAATCCTGTTGAACCTGTATCACCTTTTAATCCTGTTGAACCTGTATCACCTTTTAATCCTGTTGAACCTGTATCACCTTTTAATCCTGTTGGACCTGTATAACCAGTAGGTCCAGTATAACCAGTTCCACCTCCACCACCTCCATTAGAACGAATGGTTGCAATATTATTATTAATATTAAGGTTTAATCCATCCCCTATAAAAACAGTATCAATGTTTGAACTACTAATATTTCCATCTGTAAAATTTATGACTGATGGTAAAAGTTCATTAGTTAAATTAATTAATGTATCTACTTCATCTTGTGCGACTTTTGTTGCAATTTCTTTTGCTAAAGAATATGCTTGGCTATAACTTTCCCCAGTAGCAGTTGCACTACCAGAACCAGTTATTTTTAATCCACTTTCCGTATAACCGTATGCATCTGCTTTTGCGTACGCTATAAATACCATAGGATTATTATATATAATAATACGATAATAATTTTCAATAAGCAAAAATTAGATATTTTTATTTTTATTTGATAAAAAATAAAAATAAAATCTGTTTTACCTCCTCCTTATCTTATATGAATCAACATTCATTTTTACTTATAATGTTATGAATGGTTGGAAAAAAAGCCAACTCATTTAGTATTTTCTTTTTTTCCTGACGAATAATATCAATACGTTGTGACCACCAATCTTCCTCAATTGCCTTTTTAATCAATTCATACGATTTTTCAAAATCATACATATCTAATTGAACATAAGCCAAAGGGTTAATATACGTTGAAACATTTGGACAACCATAATAAAATACCAACGTTTCACATAAAATGGGTTCCCATAATTTTTCCGTAATAAAATTCTCTTCAAAATTGTTTTCCACCATAAAATAATATTTATAAGGAACCACCCCCTTACTCTTATTTACATAATGGTCCAAACCTCCGCGATAATTCTCAAAATGATGATTATTATCCCAATTATAAATATCTAATTCAAAATCCGGTTTTTCAAATTCCTTCATACGTTTTTCCACATATTTCAAGAAATCAATACGCAATATATGTCCTTCATCGAAATATTTGGAACTACACATAGTACTTAAAACATTCTTTTTATCTATTTTATTTACATCTAATGAGATAATTTCATTCAAAGTCATTTCGAGTTCCCAAAAAGCGTTATTCCAACAATCATTATGTCTTCCACGAACGGCTAAAAACTTTTTCTCATCCGGAACAGCCCATTCTCCCCAACTTTTCACTCCCCACGGTTTCGAATGATCACTAATCCAAGGCTCCATTTGAAAAACAATGGTTTTACAAGGTTCATAATATTCACCATGTTGTGCTTTATTAATAATAACATAATAATCAATATTTTCATTCTCCCAAGTAATTTCTATATTTTTCCAACGAAACAACAAAGGTTCTTCACACATATTTGACCATCTTCGGCACAATGTTTCACTTGAACACCAATTACATAACATTTTTACTCTTACTTTTCTTTCAAAATCTATTTTATTTACAATACTATTCGAACATGATTCCACATCAAATCCCTCATATATTTGTCTAGGATATTCCACCATATAATGATTTACATTCGAATGATACATATTAAAATATTTTACGGAAGGTTCAGATAAAACAAAGAATTCAGCATCGTGTTTTGTTTTTACCTTACTTATCTCCAATTTATTCATATATCCACTTTTTACCCACCAAAAATTACCGGAAAAATGCGGGTTTCTATTACCATAACAATCATTCTCAAAATAATTACAACCAACCGTATCATATCCATTGGAATCTAATTTTTCCAAACATTCCGTATGTTTTTCTACTAAAAAGTACAACATTAAATCAACCCAATCTTGGATTTTTCGGTGTATTTCATTTCTAGAAATACCTTTTGTATGTAAATATAAAACATTACAATCATCATTCCTTTTACAAAAATGATGTAATAAATGAATGGTAGGTACTTCAAATAAATTGGTTCGTTTTGAAAATTGCAGAATTTTAATTTTCTCATCCATCAATTTTTGGATGTCATCTGGAATCAATTCTCCATGATTAATAATAAAAACTTTTTCCATAGAATTCAATATTCCTGATTTCATTATGGTTGAAACCAAATGATTGAATACATCCAACCCAGAATCCAAAAGATGACAACTATGAATAAAACCAAAATTTTTATTCTTTGTTTTTTCACTATCATACTGATTGATAAAAGAAAAACAAGATTCTAACATTTTATTTTGTTCCTCCATCATTTCTTTATAATATGTTTTTTTTACCCACAATCCATCATTTTCACCAAAATAAGGGGATTCTTTTAATTCTTCGATTTTATCTTTAAAAAATCCAAGGGTATTAAAACAAACACACTTTTCATTTTTCCAAGCAATATCCATACATTCTTCAACCGAGCCTCTGTGATATAAAATATCACACCCTCCTTGGTCCATACCCTTCACAAAAACAAAATTATCTTTTATATCCACAATGGAAGAAAAATCCATTTGTTCAAAATTATGTTGAATATTACTGTCGATTTGTCTTCCATCTTCATTCCATACAGAATAAACGATTTGAGGTTGTAATTCATAACAATTCAGTTCTTTGTAAATCTTAAATAACCAATCAATCCCGTGTTTGATTCCATTCTTTTCAATATATTCAATCATTTTTCTAGCACCGACCTTATTTAAAGAATAAGCATAAAATCCACCAATATATTGAGCATGATTCAAACCATTTATTTCAAAATCTTTTGATAAATTATCCATATTTGTTTCATGGTTACCATATAATTCTACATTTTGTTCTCTGAACTTGTCAAACATATGATATCCCAAAAATAAACAATCTCTTTCTTTCATTTCTTTTTTCAAAGAATCTATCTTTTCTTTTACTTTTACATTTTCACCCCCTTTTATAAAAGTAAAATCATCTTCCATAATCAAATAGAAATCATTGATCGGATCATTTAATAATTGTTTCCATAAAGAAACATGACTTAATGCCGCGCCAATAAATCCTTTACGACTTTTGAAATCATTACCTTCAAATAATTTCTTTAATGCTAAGGTAGGCTCTAATGTATACCCATCAACTGCTTTCATAAATTGGTAATCAGTATTTTCAGTAAAACCTTGTTCTTTCAAAATCTTCTCCGTATTTTCTTTACGGTCCGTTCTTTTCTCAAGATTCACAATTTGAATATAAGATTTTTTCTCTTCTTCTATACCTCCACCCATACTGTATTGACCTTCATTATTTAAATTATACGCATTCGGTTTATTTGGGTCAGCCCTCTCACTTGTTAAACGTCCAATATGACGACAAGTAATTTTATTAAAAAATCCGGTTTTATAACCGGCATTTGTCCAACGAAGAGCATAATCCATTTCAAAAAATTCATTCGCTGAATCAAAATTACCTAATTTTAAAATCGTACTTACATCAGTAACTCCAGGACGGAAACTAAAATGCGGCCAATAATGACTATTTTGATACTGAAAATCACCCTTTTTATAATCATGAACAGAAAATCCATTATTTTGGTTGATATGACTTTTACAGTGATAATTCTCAATCGTCTCTCCATAATTCAAATTAAAAATAATCTGTTTTACATTTTCCGACTTTAAGGATTCTAATCCTCGGATACCTTCTTCCAAATAATCCATTTTATTGTGAAACAAAAAGTCATCCTCAATATGAATCCAATACGTCGGTTGCAATTCGTGTAATTTATTCCAAATAATATTCATACTTTTTCGATGTCCCTTCTCTCCCGGACTTTTCATATAATATTCAATCCAACTATATTTCTTTCGCATAATTTCACGTTCTTCTTCGATTGAATTATCATCTACACAAAACCAATAATCCACTTTTTCAATATTTTGCCAATGATTTAAAATCGAAGCCATGGTTTGTTGAAATAAATCATGTCGTTTACAAGTTGTAAAAGTAACTACTACTTTCGGTTTCAGTTTCGAAACATCTATTTTATTTTTTTTGGATTTATTATCAATATTATCATTTACAACACTGATATTATCATTATAAATATCCCGAAATTTTAAACAAAGAGTAACTACTTCTTTTTTAGATTTATCCATATCAATCAATAAATTCATATTCTTTTGAAATAATAAATTCCATATCTCCAAAGTATGAGATGGAATATTATCATTTCGATTGATTAATTCGGATAATACTTTATCTACACCATAAAAAAAGGAAAGAGTATCTCCACTATCTTTTTCAATATATCCTTTATAAAATTGTAAATTAACAAGAGTAATAATCAAAAAATGCATATTGGCAATTTGATTGGATAATAGTGCTTTACAACATACGTAACCAGAATCAAAATCTTTGGAATAAAAAGCGGCCACTGAATTTTCAAATTCCATTTCATCTTCATACAAAAAATTATACAAAAAAAGTTTTCCTTCTAAATCCTTTTTATAATTTTTATATTTATGATAAAGAGCATTTGTTAATACAAACATCGAGTCTTTGTTGAATTTCTTCATTGCAAAAACAACACCATCAATTCTTTCTTCATCATATTCTGCTGCTTTTAAAAAATATTTACTTGATTTGTATTCATCTTTCTTTTTCTCGTACATTTCACCCAACATTAAACACGAATGATATTTCTCTTGAACCCATACATTTAATTCCAAACATTTTAAATACCATTCAATCGCATCATCCGTATGATTACAATCTTTATAACTCTGCGCACAATAAAAAGCATATCTACCAGACAATCCGTCCGGTTTTTTGATTTCTTCTTCAAATGCATTTTTCAAAATAATAGCATCTTTTAAATATTTATCTGGGTCTTTATTTCTAGCACCGCTTCTACCAGATTCAATAAAATAATTACCTGGAAATACTTCGGATGATTTTATTGGGTCAATATTAGATAAGAATTCATGTAATACTCCACGAAATTCCCATCTTAAACGATTATTAATCAAAAGTGGACGATGATAAGTAAATCCTCTGCCAAATACAAAATCATATCTGTCCGCGGTCAATCGATGAGGCATTACAAAATCGCCTCCAATCGAATCATCTGCGTCAAAAATAAAAAGATAATCTGTTTTTTTATAAGCACATTCTAATGCTTTTGAACGATTGTAACCGAAATCACGCCAAGAATGTTCTACCAATTCTCCAGGGATATTTCGGTTTTTAAAAAAATTTCGAATCATATCTTGTGTACCATCTGTCGAACCTGTATCAGAAATAACCCAATAACTAATCGGTATTTTAGATAAAAGATGGTCCAATGTGATTGGAAGTACATGTGCCTCATTTTTGACAATCATATTCAAACAAATGGATTGAGGATATGTATTTTTCTTTTTCGAATGGTCAATTTCTTCGACGATTAATTTCATTTTATTTGTATAAATAAATATCTTTAAATTCTAAATCGAACGTAAAGCCCGTAATTTCTATTTTTTAAATGGGAATAATATATAATATATAATATAATATGGCAAATACTCGATTTAATTATGATGAATGTAGAACAGTTAAAAAATTACAACAACAAACCGACCCAGGAAGATGGATATTAAATGTTCCTGGAAATGGTTCAAATCCTTGTTATATTGAAGACCCACAGATTATTATTCAAAAATGGGGTGCCAATTTAAGAACCAATACCATTGATTTAGAAAGTAGTCTTTTAGGAGTAAATCGTAATTTAACAAGGGATTGTTTTCAAGATAATTATAAAAATTACAATGTTCCTAATGAACCGATTTCTTATCCTAAATGTCGCGAATTATTTACCGAACAATCTCGTGCAATTGCCCCTGCTTGGATGGTAAGAGATTTAGAACAAGTAGATTGGTATTATCCGCCATTAAATCCGCAAGAAAATACCTGTTATCCATTTGAAAATAATTTAAATACCCGTATTTTAGAAAAAGATTACTTTACTGCCAAACGTCCTTGTGTTACTACTGTTTCTAATGACCAATTGCCTGTTAATTATATGACCGTAAATAGAAATCAAGTGTTATGTAATAATACCAACTCTTGTGGATTGTAGGGGGACTCCCTTACCTACGGGAGGGTGTCCCCCCTTGCCTACGGGAGGGTGTCCCCCCACCCTCCATCCGTCCCGTAGGGAGGGAGACCCCCACATTGCATTTTAGGGCGCGAAGTTTCTACAAAGAAAAAAACAATGATATTATGCTTCGCAAAATATGATTGTAGAAATATTGTTTTACACCCCGCACCGAGTCATTTAGGGAAAAGCGATGAGGGGGATTTCCGTAGGTAAGGGGGGACACCCTGCCGTAGGTAAGGGAGTCCCCCCACTAAAATAATAATATAATATAATATTATCAATATGGAATTAGCCATACCGTTATTAGCATTAGGAGGAATGTATGTAATATCAAATCAAAATTCTTCTTCTTCAACAAATAATCCAAATAACATGACTAAAAAAAAAAATTTCAATGCCAAAGAATCCGTTCGAGAGAATTTCGAAACTGCTGGAAGAATGCGCAATTATTTACCGAATACAGATATTCCTCCTCAAAATTATCCTGTGACAAATCGTAAAGAATTAGTAAATACAGTTCAAGAATATGTAAATCCCAATACAGCAACTGACCGTTATTTTGATCAAAATGCATATCAAAATCGTTCTAATGCTGGTAAACCAGTAGGTAATACTCCTCAAGAGATTTATTCTTTAACCGGAAATTATCTTGATTCACAACAATTTAAGCATAATAACATGGTTCCTTTTTATGGAGGAAAAATCAAAGGGTATACTTATGATACCAATATCGCAGAATCTGTTTTAGATAATATGAATGGTTCCGGTTCTCAAGTCATTAAGAAGATTGAACAAGCACCTCTTTTTAAACCGGAAGAAAACGTTCAATGGGCATATGGTGCACCTAATCAAAGTGATTTCTTTCAATCTCGTGTAAACCCCGGTATGAAAAACAATAATGTCAAGCCTTTTGAAACGGTTAATGTTGGTCCAGGTTTAGGAAAAGGATTTACCACAAGTGGTTCTGGAGGATATAATTCTGGTATGGAAGACCGTAATGCCTGGCTTCCTAAAACGGTTGATGAATTACGTGTTGATACGAATCCAAAATTAGAATATAGTTTAGTAGGTCATCAAGGTCCTGCCGAAGGGATTGTAAAAAATGTAGGAATCCAAGGTTTAGTAGAAAAACAAAGACCAGATACTTTCTTTATTAATACCCAAGACCGTTGGCTTACTACTACTGGAGCAGAAAAAGGTGAAACTTTACGTCCCATTCAAGAATTGGGTGTGATCCGTCGTGACGATTGTATGAGTAATTATGTTGGTCCTGCTGCTAATCAAGACCGTCAGGTAGGTCGCGCTCCAACTGAATTTGAACACAGTAAACGCCATCAATTTGGAGCAAAAGATGTACCGATTTCTTGCGCTGTTGGTCGTGGTCCTATTACCGATGGAGATGTAAGAATCCAGAGTTTTACGAATTATACAAATAATCGTATGTCTGTAAAACAACCTGATACAATGCGAAGTGGTTTTAGTGGTGCAATAGGTGCAGCGATTGCGCCGATCTTAGATGTTTTCCGTCCTACACGTAAAGAAGAAATATCACATAATGTACGTATTTATGGAGATGCAACTTCGAATGTGAAAGGAAATTATGTCATTAATATGAATGATACAACTCCGACTACCGTAAAAGAAACCACTCTTTATTCACCTGAATTTTTCATTAATAATCAAAAAGAAGGAATTTATGTTAATAATTATACTCCTATGGATTTAACCCAGAGAGATACAACAAGTTGTCCTGTAATGGGTAACGTGGGAGGGGCTTCGAATCAATATGGTGATATGTTATACGAGGCGGATTATCGTCAAACAAACAATGATATTAAATCATCTACCATTTATAATCAACCTAATCCTGGAGGAACACAGATTTTTAATCAACAAATGAATGTGAATATTGCGCGTAATGATGTATCCATGGACGATGGACGTTGGTTTACGCCTAATTCCATTACTCCAATGCCTCCTTCCAAGGAAAATTATGGAAAAATTACTATGCCTCAATACTACAATGAATGTATTGGATGTGAAAGAATTGACCCAAATCTTTTGGACGCATTCCGTTCGAATCCATATACCCATAGTTTGACTACTTCCGTTTAAGGGAACCTACGGTTCCCCTATGACCCCTCCCTTTGCCCTTCGGGGATGGATATTATTGCCTAACTCGGCACGCGAGTCTCTACAAAATAGTGGACAATGATATTATGTTACGCACAATATAATTGTAGAAATTATTGTAGAGCCCGCGCCGAGTTAAAAAGATAAACTGTCATCAGGGGGTCGTAGGGGGGATGTATATCCCCCTACCGCGGAACAATAATGATTTAAAAATACCTTTCTTCTTATAATAAAGTCATCTTTTTATTTTATTATAATGAATAGCATAAATACAAACAATACAACAAATACAAATCATACCCTCATCGAACCAAAACCAATTCTCTCCATTCATGAAAATATCAAGGAAAAACTCGATTATTTTATTTCGATTCAAAAAATACCCAACATCATTTTTCACGGATCTCCCGGAAGTGGAAAAAAAACATTGTTAACCGGTTTCATTGAACAAATTTATCAAGGAAATAGAATCAAAATGAAACAATATACCATGTATGTGAATTGTGCTTATGGAAAAGGGATTAAATTTATTCGCGAAGAATTGAAATTTTTCGCCAAAACCAATATTCAAGAAAATATATTCAAATGTATTGTATTACTCAATGCGGATAAATTAACGGTTGATGCTCAGTCCGCACTACGTAGATGTATTGAATTATTTAATCATAATACTCGATTTTTCATTATTATTGAAGATAAATATAAATTATTGAAACCGATTTTATCCCGTTTTTGCGAGATTTATGTTCCACAACCGATACTTCATAATGAAGAAATAAATTTACATCAATATCATTTGAAAAATAATGAAATAGAAAAAATAGATAAAAAAGAAACGAATTTACATTCTCTTGAATCCCTGAAAAAACAACTCAAACAAATTTCTACCAAAAAAAAGAAGGACGAATTGAAAACCAAAGATTTGATTCTTTTTTCAGGACAATTTTACGAGAAGGGATATAGTGGTTTAGATATAATGACCTTATTAGAAAATCATAAATTTATGGAAAAAGAAATTACCATTGAAAAAAGATATGAATTATTAATTTGTTTTCATAAAATGATGAAAGAAATACGAAATGAAAAAATGATTCTTTTTTTTATGTTAAACTTTCTTTTTTTAAGTTTAGATTGTTCTTTGGAAAATATTTTCTTTATGTAACAACCAAGAAAACCAAAAAAAAGAATGGATGATTTTAATATAAATTCTTTGAATGAATCGAAAAATGAGTGGTCTGCAAGATTGATTCATATTCTTACTCCTTTAATTATTGATGGCTATAAATCCATTTTAGAAGAAGCGGTCAAATTATGTAAAGAAAATGGGGAGTATGATAAATATTTAATGACTTTTCAGAATTTTATTAGTCGTGTTCCAAAATGGAATCCAGATATTATAGAAAGAGAGAGAAGTCGTATTTGTGAAAAAAGTGGATGTACTTATTTAGAAGATTTAGTGGTTTGTATTCATATTATTCAATTGAAAATTTTAACTGCGGTTCGTGTAGGACAAAAACAGAAAAAGATAGAAATTAATATCCCGAAATTAGATGATTTTATTCATAAAGTATATATTAATGTAGCACGTAAATTATATAAAAATGTATATCTTTTTGAATTGGGGATTCAACCATTACAAATCCAGAAAAATCATCGAGAATTGGAAATGATGGTTCAAGAGTGTATTTTAAACACAGTGAGAGAAAGTATTCCTGTAGAAGCAATTTTAAAAGCGTATATGGATGAAACGGTAGAAGAAGATGTTGTAGAAGAAGTAAAAGAACAAGTGATTGAAGAACCTGGTCAAACAGGTGGTACCAATACAAATCTAGATACAAATACAATTGTTTCTCAACCGATTTCCTCTTCATTATCATTTGATAATATCGATTATGCGAGGGACGAATCTGGAACAGTTCATCAAGTGGAAGCGCCGAAAACCATTGACCGTTTAGAAGAAATTAGTGAACAACGATACCAACAACGAAAATTGGAAACGGATAATGAGGAGGATGAAAATCAAAATGAAAGGTTGAATATAAGTGATCAGACGGTTGATTTAACCCATTTAGACATTCATAACATTGAGCCACCAGAGTTGAATTTATTGCCTGATTTATTAATTGATGACATTGAGATTCTCGTGTAGAGTAGGGGGACGGAAGTCCCCCCTACGACCCCCTCCTCGCTTTTCCCTTGATAACTCGGAGCGGGATATTTACAAAGAAACAATGCTTTGCGCAAATTCTTTGTAGATACCCGCGCGCCAACCCCTCCCTGTTTTTCATCCCCGAAGGGCAAAGGGAGGGGTTAAAGGGGAACCGTAGGTTCCCCTTGCGTAAGATAAAAAAGAACATTGTCCTTTCTTATTTTATATTTCCGTTTTCTGTTTATTTGTTGGGAATGGATAACATTTTTTTTATTGCTTGTATTATTTCTCTCGTCTTCCTCGTTTTTAAATTCATAGAAATGCGATTTGTCGATAAAGAAAGTAAACCATTGAAATATTTGATTCGCGATACTTTGTTAGTTTATGCCAGTGTTATTTTAGGTTCTTTTGTGTTAGACCAATTAAGACCCGTATTAAATGAGGTCGAAGGAATTACAGGGGGTGGTCCACCTGCAGTATTTGTAGACAATCCTTCCTTTTAGTAGGGGGACGGAAGTCCCCCCTACGACCCCCTCCTTGCTGTTTTGGTTTGGTGTATTGGCACGCGAGTTTCTACAAAGAAAAAGAAAATAATATTATGCTTTGCGAAATATTATTTTAGAGATGGTTGTAGATCCCGCGCCGAGTTTATTAAGTAAAAAGCAAGGAGGGGGTCGTAGGGGGGACTTCCGTCCCCCTACCTACCGACCAGTCCATACTTTGACAACAGGTCTTATTACCTTTTTATTATTCAAGAGTTTTTCGTATTCATCAAAGGTATACCCCCAATTCATGTATTGAGTAATATTTCCAAAAATCGATTTTAAATGGATTAATTGTTTAAAATGATGACAAAAAAGTGTACCCATAATTCTCTCTAAACAACATCGATCTGCTCGACAATGAACATGATTCAACATATTAAAAAGATTATAATAATTTTGTAAATAAGCCAAAAAACGATAATTAATAAAACTTTGAACTCCGAAACAACCAATCCATTTTTTTTTATTCATTCCTAAAATCATATCTTCACCCATATTTATTTTTTTCTCAATTTCATAACTATTTTTCATTGTATGAACAATTCGAAGTGTATTATGAATATTTTCTTTATCTGCTTGAAAATGCCATAAAGGTATCACCGGTGTACCTAGTAAATTTTCAAAATTGACTCTTTTATGAAAAAATACACTATCATGAATAATGACCGCATTGTTAAAAAAACGGTATTTATAAAAATAATAATAAGGCAATAACTCGCCTCTTCCAGGAAATTCACTTTGAATAATTTCCACATTTTTATAAGGATACTCTTCTTTTACTAATTCTTGATGACTATTGTCATCAATGACAACTATTTTTTTGTAAGGATAAAACCTTCGAATACATCGAACGGCTTCATTCCAATATTTATTTGTTTTCTCTGAATTTACATGTCTTGTAATAATAAATCCATAATTTTGATTTATATGACTCGCCATTCAGAATTACTACTATAATTATATATATTTTTTTACAATAAAAAATGTATTGAGTCTAAAAGCCCCTCATCCTACTTAAATATGAAATATAAACGCCTTCGAAGAAATTTGTTTTTTCTCAACCCTAAATTTTTTAAATTCTTCTCTCAATAATTGAGCCTGTGGTGTATGATGATGAACATATCGAGCAATCATTTTATATAATTTAAAATCTGGATATCTTTCCTCCCCATTATTCTTATATAATACATTCACCCCTTTATCGTCTAAACACCATTCTACAATTAATCTTGTCACTGGACTACAATTTTCTAAATCCCGTATTTGTTTAAAATCATCAATCACGTAATCAAAAATAGAACACGCTAAACGACATAAATCGAAACTGTAATTTGGTTCAATACGTTGTTTCTTGACATTAAAGTAAGGTTCGGTATTATATTGAGTTGCAGCATCTCCTCCTTCTTCAAAACTATCACTACAAAATAATTTACCGTCATATTGATAAATACTTCTTCCAAAATCAATGATTTTAAAAATTCTTCCAAAAGTTGGTACTTTATAATAAATACCTTCATAGCAGTAATAAAGAAACTTCTGTTCCGTTTCAATATACATAATGTTGTTCGTATGTAGGTCATTATGTGTAAAAGAAAATAACTTTTGAAAAGTAATCAATATTAGTATTACTTGCATGAATGCAGAAAACCATTGTTCTTCCGTCAAATCATCTTGAACAATTAAATCGTCCAAGGTACTCAAACAATTTTCCATACAAATTACTTGAACCGGAAAATGCGGCAAAGTAACTTTTACTTTTTCGTCTTCGTCTTCGTCTTCTTCATCAATGGTTTCATAATCATCTTCGTCTTCTTCTTTCTCTTCGAAGTTTTGAACCGTATTTTCACTATCACAATTATCTGAAACAGAATCAGAATCCAATTCATTTTCGCTTGGATTTATTATTAAATTACCTATCTCTGAAATATCTGTATGAGAAGTTCTAGAAGAACAAGAAGAATGTGATTTTAACGTAGTTGTTTTATCATTTTCAACAAAAGAAAACCCTTCTTCAAATTCAATGATATTTTCATCGATTCTTTCTCCAAAATTTTCAGTTTCTAAGGATTCCAATAATTCATCTACCAATAAATCAACGTTGGAATCCGAATCAGGATGATTATAGTGAATGTTTAATTTTGATTTTTTGGTTTGACTACTTGTACTTTCATTATCTTTATTACTTTCATCTTCTAATAAATGTTCAAAGTCTTCGATTTGAAATAATACATTCTTATTTTTCATAAAAAAATCAGACTGCACTAAATATTCTAAATCATCCAATACGTCAAGTTGATAATCATTTTTAATAGATAAAAAGGAACCATAATAATCAACTCCATGAATAAAATTGCGTTGATGGATTAATAAACTGTTTAAATACAAGAAAAAACTATCAATATAAGCAGCATTATTTACACACATGTACTTTTTCATGGTATTTTCTTCAGTAGATTGCAAATTTGGTAGAGAGAACAATTTATCGTCTTTTAAATTATATTTACCTATCAAATATTTAAAAGGATCTAATAAAGGTGCAAATTTAAAAAATACTTCTCTTACTTCTCTTTTGCCATTTTTCTTTTCCTTTTTTTCCTCCTTTTCTTCCTGTTCTCCCTCTTCCAACCTTTCTAAAAAACATTCATAAATATTTTCTTCTTTTTTTTCTTTTAAATCAGAAAGATACCAAGGATGATTCAAATTAATACTATTATAATTTTTGTCATTCAAATTGAAAAAACGATTATAAATAGGAATATAATTCTGGGTTTTAGAGAGAAAAAGATTCTCTGGATTTTCTAAACTCTTGAAAAGTTTTTGATTCTTTCTTTTTTGATAATTAATCTTCATCATTAATATTTACAAAATATATAAATTAAAGTGGATTCTAACGCTGGGTAGGGGGACGGAAGTCCCCCCTTCCCTACGGGATACCCCCTCCTTGCAGTTTATATTTCTAACTCGGTGCGGGGGCGACAACCATCTATACAATCATATTTTTGCGAAGCAATAATTATTGTCATTTTCTTTGTAGTAACTCGCCCCCCGATTTATCAAGGAAAAAGCAAGGAGGGGGGTATCCCGTAGGGAAGGGGGGACGTATGTCCCCCTACTAAGACAATGATATTCTGCTTCGCAAAATATGATTGTAGAAATGGTTGTACAGCCCGCGCCGAGTTAACTAAGATTTAACAAAGTAATAAATTTGTTCTATATATTCTCCCTACAAAATGCAATGGCTTTCCTTCCCCGAAGGGCAGCCGGAGGGTTCATAAGGGAACCCGCCGGGTTCCCTTAATTCGTAAGAAATCATCGATTCTTTTTCTAAGGAAAATATAATAAACTTTATTCATTTCATTTCTTTCTGTAAATAAATGACTTTAGAACTTAAAAAATTCGATATGAAAAACATTAGTTTCAAGGCAAATGAAGCGAAAGGCCCCGTTGTTGTCTTAATTGGTCGTCGTGACACTGGTAAAAGTTTTTTAGTAAGAGATTTACTTTATTATCATCAGGATATTCCCATTGGGACTGTGATTTCAGGTACAGAAGAAGGAAACGGATTTTATAATAAATTGGTACCCAAACTCTTTATTCATAATGAGTACAATACCGCTATTATTGAGAATATCTTAAAGCGTCAACGTAGTGTATTGAAACAAATCAAAAAGGAAATGGAAACTTATAAACGGTCCACGATTGACCCGCGGACGTTCGTGATTTTAGATGATTGTCTTTATGACGCGACATGGACGCGCGACAAGATGATGCGTCTCTTGTTCATGAACGGGAGACATTGGAAGGTAATGTTAGTCATTACCATGCAATATCCATTGGGAGTACCTCCGACCTTAAGAACCAACATTGATTACGTGTTCATTTTGAGAGAACCTTATATCGCAAATCGAAAGCGTATTTATGATAATTATGCGGGAATGTTCCCCACGTTTGAATCGTTTTGTCAAGTCATGGATCAATGTACCGAAAACTACGAGTGTTTGGTCATCAATAACAATGCAAAGTCGAATAAATTACAAGACCAGGTTTTCTGGTATAAGGCCGAAGCACACAATGATTTCCGTCTTGGCTCCAAAGAATTCTGGGAACTGTCAAAAGGTATGAATAGTGACGACGAAGACGAAAAATATGACCCGGGAAATGTGAAAAAACGCGGTCAAGGACAAAAAATCAGTGTTAAAAAGACAACCAAATGGTGAGTAGTACGACATCATAATACGTGTCATTTTGGTTTGATAAAATATCTGTTTTTCAAAAGGGTATCCATTCTATGGATACCCTTTCGACTTTTTGGACAAAGGGTATCCATTTTCTTTATACCCTTTGTAAATTATTTATTGAATAAAAAACAATTTAAATACAAGGGTATATTTATTCTATAATATACCCTATGGAAGTTGTAAAACAATTTACTTCGAATGACCTTTATACTGAGATAAATATTAAAGGTAGTCACGAAAAACCTTTATTTCGTGCAGGTGATATTGCTTTAGTATTAGATATAAAAAATATAAATACCACAATACAGAATTTCAATGATACAGAAAAAACATTGATTTATTTAACGACAACCGGAGGTCAACAACCAATTAATTTTCTTACAATAAAAGGATTATATAAATTACTTTTTCGTTCAAAAAAACCCATTGCAGAAAAATTCCAAAACTGGGTTTGTGAAGTTATTGAAGAAATAAGGTTGAATGGAAAATATGAACTGGAGAAACAACTTCAAGAAAAAAATAAAGAATTGGAAGAAAAAGAAAATGAAAAAAAGGATTTGGAAGTAAAACTTATGGAAGAAAAACAAAAAAAGAAATCATTGAGTGTTCCTAGTATTTATATTTATAATACCGATGTTCAATGTCATCCTCCAGAATTAAAAATAGGTATTTCCAATGATTATATTAAACGAATCCAACCTTATAAACAAATCTGTAAAAATGGAAAATTAGAATTGGTTGTTGAATTATTCGATGTTAATATGAAAAGTTTAGAATATCATATTCATAGTTTGCTTTCCATCAATCGTCTAAAAGACGAAGTATTTAAAATGGATGTCGAAGAGGCCAAACTCATTATTTTAGACGTGGTTGATTTATTGAAAACTTGTCAAATCCTTGACCCAGTAGAGAGACAATTAAAAGTCAAAAAACGATTTGAATCTACAACGGAACAAAGAGAAGCGAGAGAGAAAAAAATATCCCAAAATACGATTGCTACGCAAACCGATTACGACCCCGAAGTATTTTTATCGACGCCTCTTATACAAAAAGATACGGAATTGAAAAATAAGTTTAAAGAATTCATACAAAATCATTGTATTGTTCGTGAAGATGTAGAAGTATCCACTAAAAAAATAATAGGCCAGTATCGTTTATGGAGTAAGAACGATAAAAAAGAAATCACTACTGCCTTCAAAGATTATTTAGATCGAAAATTCAAATATACGAGATTAAATACGCAAAATCAAAATCAGGTTGTGAATGGTTATGTAGGTATTTGTTTGAAAGAAATCGTGTACCAGAAAAATGTTTTATCAAGTGACGCTCAAACTTTTTTATTTGAAAGATGTATTTTTTCGCCAGATAAAACGGTTTTGTATAAAGATTTGGTGGAAGAATATATTTTATGGAAAAAAAATGTATCCAAAGAAGAAACCAAAAATGAAGCGAATGAAATTCGCGATTACTTGAAAAATTGTCATTATGTTTTTTATAGCACGGTCTGGTCACTTAAGGGAGGAGGACAAGGATATTATGGATTAGGTTTAAAAACGGAAGAAATCAACTATAAAAAGACTTCTTCTACTGGAAAACAAGTTGAAAAAAGAAAAATAAATACGAATGAATTGTTGGGAACGTGGGAAACCATTGCCAAAGCAGCAACCGTTGAATGTATTTCAGCGGCTAAATTAAGTTTAAGTATTCGAAATAAAAGAGTTTTTAATAATGATTATTATTTCCACTTTTTGGAAAGTGGAGCAAAAAACTTGATTGAAAATTGATTTTATATATTTTATAAAAATATGAAAAACACCATATTTTTATAATTATTTCCACTTTTAGGAAAAGTAGAGCAAAATGCTAAATAATCAATATAAAAACTTCTAGGATAGGAGGGATCATAAGGGAACCTAGGTTCCCTTAACAAAAGGCCCACTGACCAATTCACTTTGTCCGTAATCGGTTTTCCCCGTAATAATATTGTCGCCTTCAAATAATTCCGCACGAATATCTGCCGTAGAAATCTCTTCATTTGCGTTCTTCTCCGTATTAAATGTATTTTCATCAGACAAATTATTAATTCCTACCAAATTTCCTTGTTCATCAATCGTTTGTGTCAAAACATTTCCATTCTTCTCCGCCTTTTGAATATTCTCTTCAATTGCCTTTTGACGCGTTTCTTTCAAACGTTTTTCGAATTCCATCTTGGCATTGGTTTCATTCTTTGTCTTCTCATGCATCAATTGATTTAATTCCTCCTCCATATATTCCACACTACCTGTTTTATATGGCTCCGGATCCCAAGGAAGCCATAACCCGACTTCTCCTACAAAAATATTATGATTCGGGTCTAATTCCCTTAACATTTTACAACGAAGTTCTGCTTCTTCCTTGGTAGGATAACTACCACGTACCTTAATTCCACGGGTAGTGGTTTGAAAATTATGTTCCAAACTGAAATTCTTCTCTAATTCTTCTTCACTAGTATCTAAGAAATTCTTATAATCATCTTCCAAACAAGATTTCATAATATTTTCTCTTTCCTCTTCAATAAATCCTTTAAAATCATCAATGACATCATCAAATTTCAGTTTGTATTTGTAAGAAATAAAATTCAGAAATTGATGGAATTTTTCCATGGATTTATTCATATCCCATTTCTTTAGGAATTGTTCAAAATAATACAACTCTTTTTGTTTCAAAATATTTTCTGGAGAAACAAAAGAAATACATACAAATTTTTGTCCAGCAATTGGTTTATCTTCTTCTAATAGGTCGACATATTTAGGATTGGCATTTCCCTTTTTATCGGTTTTTTTCTCGTACTTTGTAGATTTTGTGGTACTCATATTTATTTAGTTTATTGTGTTTCTTTTAAGTAATTATTTTTAATAATTATTATATCCACTTTTTAGAAAATCCACTTTTTAGAAAAAAGTGGAGCAAAAATCTTTTGCAAAAATCTTTTGAAAATCCACTTTATCCACTTTTTTATAACGAAGTAAGAAAAAAGTGGAGCAAAAATTTTTTGTGGAAATTCACTTTTTATTTATCTATTCATATTTAACACCTTTTTTCTATTTTTTTCTTTGGTTTTATTATAAATGAACGGTTTAGTTAACGTGAGTGAATTAGTGAAAAGAGTTATCAAGTATTTAGTAGAAGGTTTAATGGTAGCCATCGCTGCTTTTGCCATTCCAAAAAGATCTTTGAACATTGAAGAAATTGTTTTGATTGCTCTTACTGCCGCGGCAACTTTCAGTATCCTTGATACCTATATCCCATCCATGGGAATGAGTGCACGCACAGGTGCTGGATTTGGTATTGGAGCGAACATGATAAAATTTCCTGGGGGATTTTAATAAGACCATAAATCGTAACAAATAATTATAAAAATTTTTAAAAATAAAATTATGGTAACATAAAACACAATTTTATTTGATTCTACAAAATGATATAAAAAATTAATATTATAAAATAAGAATGGATGAATTATTTAAAGAAAATGAATTATTGAGAGAAAAAATCAAATTATTAGAAGAAGAATTAAATAAAACAAAAGAACATTTAAAAAAATATACAGCACCTTCAAGAAATAAAAATTATTATCAAAATCATAAAGAAATAATTATAGAAAATGTTAAAAATAATCCTATTGACCCTGAAAAAAAAAAAGAATATAATCGAAATTCTTATTTACGAAGAAAGAAAAAAATACAAAATGAACAAATATAAAAAATAAGTTTTAATGCGCAAAAATACTTAAACGTAAATCTTTAGTAATATAAAATGAAATATAATATTCAAAATTTAGAAAATTATTGCCAAGAACATAATATTTTATTGATAACAGATTATACAGAAAATAATATAAATCGAGAAAGTTATTTGGAAGGAAAATGTAAAAGTGAAAATTGTATTTATAATTTCAATAAATGTTTTCGTCAATTAGTAAAAACGGGCTCTTATTGTGCGGATTGTTCGATTAAAAGAGGCAATGCAAAAATTAGAGAACAAAAATGTAAATATGATTATAAAATGTTAATCGATTTTTGCGAAGAAAATAAAATTAGTCTTACCGAAGACTATTCCTCAATTTTTGTAAATCGAGATACAATTATTAAAGGAAAATGTAAAACTGAAAATTGTAGTCATCATTTTGAAAAATCTTTTAGAATGTTATTGAAGTTAAAAGATTATTGTTCGGATTGTTGTAAAGAATTAGGAAAGGAAAAAATAAAAAATACAAATATAGAAAAATATGGTTGTGAAAATGCAATGCAAAATAAAGAAGTAAGAGAAAAATTTACGAATTCGATGATTGAGAAATATGGAGTTTCACATATTTCCAAATTAGATAGAATTAAAAATCAAAAAAAAGAAAAAAGTATTAAAAAATATGGAGTAGAATATACTCTTCAATCTCCAAAAATAAGGGAACAGATTGTAAATACTAATTTAGAAAAATATGGCACTGAAAATCCTATGCAAAACAAAGAAATACAAAATAAAGTACAAAAAACAGTTCAAGAAAGGTATGGTGTAGATTATTCGGGTCAAACCCAAATAGTAAAAAATAAAACAATAGAAACAAATATGAAAAATTATGGTGTTTCATATCCAATACAAAATGCTGAATTTGCAGAGAAACATCTAAAATCGTGCTATAATATTAAAAAATATACGTTACCTTCTGGTAAAATCATTGATTATCAAGGTTATGAGAATTTTGCATTTGACGAATTATTTCAAAAAGAGGGAATCAATGAAAAAGAACTAATAACAAGTCGTAAAGACGTTCCTGCAATATGGTATAAAGATAAAAACGGAAAAGAGAGACGACATTTTGTAGATATGTATTTACCATTGCAAAATAGATGTATTGAAGTCAAATCTACTTGGACGAATCAAGAAAAAAATAATGTATTAGAGAAAAAAGAGGCCGCTGAAAATTTAGGTTATATTTACGAAATCTGGATTTATGATAATAAGGGTGTAAAATCCACTTTTTTACAAGGAACTAAGAAAAAAGTTGAGCAAAAAATATAAGTCAAAAATTTATTTATTTATTATTTGTAAATAAATTTTTATTCAGTTTTCAAATCATTTTACATTTAGATTTTGTTCCACTTTTCCTAAAAGTGGATTTGCGCTACTTTTTTCTTACTTCGTTATAAAAAAGTGGAAGGATAATTGCCTTCTTACGTATTCTTCACTACAAGCCATGAATTCCGCAACTTTTCGATTCGAACGAATCTTATTAAATTGTGAATCATATTTTAAATGAAAAATGCGTTTTTGAAAGGGTGTTATATCCATTGAATGATTTATTTTATACCACATTTCTTCATACGTTTCTTTGTCGACAATGGTTTGCAAAATTCCATTTTCATTATGATTCAAGTTTTTATCAATCAACCAATCATCGTTTCCTATAAATTTTGTATTCAATAATTTACGATACAACATTTTTTTCATAAATAGTGCTTTTTTTTCAGTCATGATTGAATTTTCAAAACTTTCCAATTGCAGTTCTTTATTATCACCATTCGACAATGAAGAAGACAAAGGCAAAGGCGTAATTATTGAAACTTTTTTTTTTTCAATCCGTTCTCTCTTTGAAACGGGACAAATCGGATACAACTCGGTTAACCCCTTGAATAATTCCCAATTTATATACTTATCTAAATAAGAACTAAAAGGATACTCTGGATTGTATTTTTGAATTGCTTTATGTAATCCCATTTTGGAATACAAAGATAATTCGGCGAGAGAAATATCTCGACATTTATGGGAGTGAAATTTCTTGAATTGATACGCCTTCCAATAAGCCATTTTTTCATATTTTGCATACAAAATATGTTGAACCTTTTTTTTCATTAATGGGGGAGTATCTTTATGTTTTAATATATTTTTGATGTGGTCCCATTGTTCAATGGTAAGTTTGTCCGGTCCTTGCGATTGATAATTTTGTGAAGGTTTATACTGATACTGATAACTGGATACCATACCAAAGAAAAAAAAAGACAAAAAGAATACCCACATATATTTATTATACGCGAATTTTTTATACCTTTTTAGAATTGTTTATTTTCTTTGGTATAGTTAACTCATAAAGTTCTGATAGAGTTAAACAAGGAGGGGGTATCCCGTAGGGAAGGGGGATGTACATCCCCCTACCTAAATGGTAGGAATAAACTCCCAATCCAATTCTTTACATATTTTCTTCCAAATCACATCTTGTTCCACAATTTTATCACGGTCTTTCAACATTGGAAAATGCGGTAAATAATATTTCTCATCTAGTAATTCACATAATTTATAGGCCGTATAATAATAATTCAAAAAATTAACACGGTCATCCGGACAAAATTTCGAATAGGGTGCTTGTAATTCGATAAAAATATTACACAACGTTTCTTCTAATTCTTGGGACATCACTGGTGGTTTAATACCCAATTTATCTTTGATAAAAGGAATATGTTCATAGTATTTATTATACCCCAATTTTTTCAAAATTTCCTTGGTTTTCAGATTCGTAATTTGTTCCAATTGAATTCTCTCCTTTTTAATTTGCAATTTGATATTTTCAATCACTTCCGGTGGGATTTGAGTCGTTTCCTTTCCTTGAAACTGAGCCAATATTTCTTTGAAATGATTAATACGCTTATAAGCATAAAAACATATTTCCTTGGGTGGTTCTTTGTAAGAAGGTTTTTCATTTTCAATTAAATAAGGGATGGTACGTGAACACATATTACATATTAATAACCCGTCATCTTCCAAAGGAATTAATTCACCTTTGAAACAATATTGACAAATATCCGTTGGATAAACAAACGAATTCATATCAATAAAAGTTTCATCTACATTATTGAAATATTTTTGAACACTATTATTTAGACCATTATTTCCAAGATTATAAAAAGGATTCAATTGTTTTTCTTGTTCCTCCTTGGTTTCATCGTCCTCTCTTTTAATTTTAAATAATTTTTCAATTGCCTTATTTTTTGTAGTAACTGTATGATTTATGGAATCTTTTCCGGTAGAGATATCCTTTTTATTTTCAAAATAGTCAAAAATGTATTTAGAATTATCTAAAAAATACTCTTTTTTTTTAGTCTTTATATTTTTAATTTCGATTTTTATATTTTTTATTTGGTCGATCATATCCAATTGTTCTTCTAAGGAATAACTTGGTTTTTTTAATTTCTTCTTCAATAATTCTTTTTTTTCAATAAGTTTAGGTATTTCTTCATTTTCATCTTTGTCAAATTCATTTAAAAATTCTCGATGTTTTCCATCGATGGTAATTGCATTTTTTTTGGTTATTTTAATTTGTTTTGTATTTTTTGGTTTAAAATTTGGCATTTTTATATGTTAGGTAGTTTTACTTTAATACATTCATATCTCTTTTATTATTTAATTCATTATTTGTCAAATGTATTTTATTTTTTTTCTAATTAGTATAAATTAGTATAATTATTCTTTCTTTTATATTTCAATTTATTAAGAATAAATCGTCTATTATAAAATGGAAAATCATATGATTACAGATAAAATAAATAATGAAAAAATAGAAGTTGACCATATTAAATTTCAAAAAATGCTTCTCATTTTCAATGCATTGAATGAAGGATGGACCATTAAAAAAAGAAATGATTCTTATATTTTTGTCAAAACACATGAAGGAAAAAAAGAAGTTTTTTTAGATAGTTATTTAACCAAATTTATGAAAACCAACTTGGATTTGTCTAAATTACTTTAAATTATATTACAATTTATAATTAGTGTTACCATAATCCATGACAAATAAATAAAATATGTATTATTTTATTTATTATTGATAAGAAAAATGAGTATGAACATTAGAATGTATTTTTATTTAAATGTGACAAATTCTAAAATTTTTTTCTTTAGTGATATTATAAAAAAATGGGAGGTGGACTTATGCAATTAGTGGCCTATGGAGCCCAAGATGTGTACTTAACAGGAAATCCGCAAATTACCTTCTGGAAGGTGACCTATCGCAGATATACAAATTTTGCAATTGAATCTATTGAACAAACATTCAATGGACAGGCTGATTTTGGACGTCGTGTCCAATGTGTCATCAGTCGTAACGGTGATTTAGCATACCGTACCTATTTACAAGTAACACTTCCTGAAATCAACCAACTTATGGGTGTTGGAAGTTATGTTGCTGGACAAGGAACAGGAGTCTATGCCCGTTGGTTAGATTTCCCTGGGGAACAATTAATTGCCCAGGTTGAAGTTGAAATTGGAGGTCAACGCATTGACCGTCAATATGGTGACTGGATGCACATCTGGAACCAACTTACCATGACCGCTGAACAACAACGTGGTTATTTCAAAATGGTTGGTAACACCACCCAACTTACCTTCATCACTGATCCATCTTTCGCTGAAGTCGATGGACCTTGTGATTCTTTAGCACCACGTCAAGTTTGTGCTCCAAGAAACGCTCTTCCAGAAACCACCCTTTATATTCCTCTTCAATTCTGGTTTTGTGGTAACCCAGGACTTGCCTTACCTTTAATCGCCTTAAAATCTGCAGGGCAGAAAAGTGCTACTCCTAAAACTTGTGAGTTCAGTTTTAGGGAAAATAGTTTAGAGTCTCACAATGATTTTTTAAATCATACTCAGGCACTAGTCGCTTGTTACTAAATTTGTAACAAACGGCAACAAGACCAAATTGCGGGAAGTTCCTAAAGACGAAAAGTTAATGAATTATTATAAAAACAATTTAAAGCAATTAGTGGTAAAAATAATAAATAGTAAAATTATGGAGATAATAAAAAAATGTTGTAAATGTAAAATAGATAAAAGTATAATTAATTTTGGAAAATTAAAATCAAGTCCCGATAGTTATAGATATGATTGTAAAGATTGTAGAAAAAATCATAGAATTCTTAATAAAGAAAAAATACAAATAAAACAAAAAGAATACTATAATGAAAATAAACAAGAATTACTTGAAAAAAATAAAAAATATAGACTTGAAAATATTGAACAAATTAATAAACAAAGAAAAGAATATAGAGAACGAGAAGAAATTAAAAAGCATACAAAAGAAAAAAACCAAGAATATCTACCAATTAAAAAAGAAAAAATAAAACAAAAACGAAAAGAAAATTTAAATTTTCAAATATCTGAAATTTTAAGAAGCAAAGTACATAAAATGATTAAAGGTAAAAAAACATCTTATCAAAATATCGTTGGTTGTGACATTGATTTTTTAAAAAAATGGTTAGAATTTCGTTTTGATAAAAATATGAATTGGGATAATTTAGGTAAATATTGGGAAATAGACCATATTCTTCCTATTAGTGCTTTTAATTTTAATAATGAAAATGAAAAAAATATATGTTTTCATTGGACAAACTTACAGCCTCTGTCATCTTTCGAAAATAAATCTAAATCAAATCATTTACAAATGCATTATTATTTTAATAATATTATAAATGTTAACCGCTTTATTGTAAAAAATAATTCAATTAATGGGTACCAAACAATTCGCGAAAGCTTATTGTGGCTCCAGAAAAAAGACTGGAGGTATGGTAAAAATCCCTCGTATAATTTTACTACGAAAGTAGTAAATGAAATGGATAATCCGCAGCCAAGTTCCTAAATCCGTTAATGATAAGGATAAGGAAAAGGTTCAACGACTAAATGGTTTTGGGTTTGAGAAGTCTAATCAACTTCGATGATAGCTTAAGATATAGTCTAATCCCTATAATAAAAAATACACCGAAAGGTGGGGTAAATCGTGATGTGCAGTATCACGAAGTTAAAATCAATCTTGATATCCGCCCTATTGATGAATGTTTATGGGCTGTTACTACCTTAAACTGCAACACCAACCCTTACTCAGGTGTTGCTGGTCAAAGTGCTCCTGGACGTCCAGTTCCTGCTACCATCGCATACAACCAATCCATTGTTGCTGCCTCTTTATACGTTGATTACGTGTTCTTAGATACTGATGAACGTCGTAGAATGGCACAAAACCCTCACGAATACCTAATCACCCAACTTCAATTCACTGGTGATGAATCCGTTGGTTCATCCTCCAACAAAATCAAATTGAACTTCAATCACCCATGTAAGGAATTAATCTGGGTCATCCAACCAGATCAAAACGTCGATTACTGTTCATCCCTTGTCTGCGATTCCCTTCTTTTCAAAGTTCTTGGTGCCCAGCCATTCAACTACACTGATGCCATTGATGCTCTTCCAAATGCCATCCATGCTTTTGGTGGACCTCACGAAGTTGCTGATGATGCCATTGCACGTGCCAATGGTGGATACATCAATGCTGAAGGTCTTTTCCAAGACGCTGGTGCTTTAGATGCTTATATCCCATCTGATTACACTGGATACTGGAACGGTCCTTCTGACCCTTACAATGAGCCTGGATTTGGTGGACCTGCTGTTCCTCAAGTTCCTGGAGGTGATTATAAACCAAACGGTGCTTATCTTGTTGACCCTGGATCCCACAATGCCAACTCAACAGTATCTGATGCCGGAACATTCGTTCTTACTGAAACATCTCTTGATATGCATTGTTGGGGACAGAACCCAGTTGTTACTGCCAAGTTACAACTTAACGGACAAGATCGTTTCTCAGAACGTGAAGGATCCTACTTCTCATGGGTTCAACCATACCAATCTCATACACGTAACCCTGATGAAGGTATCAATGTGTACTCATTTGCCCTTCGCCCTGAAGAGCATCAACCATCAGGCACGTGCAACTTTTCAAGAATTGATAACGCAACTTTACAGCTTGTTCTTTCCAACGCCACCGTTGAAGGAACCAAAACTGCCAAAGTACGTGTCTACGCTACCAATTATAACGTGTTAAGAATTATGAGTGGCATAAAATCATCCTGTGCCAAACAGTTGGCTGCCATATTAGATATTTGCTTTCTAATATGGGTAAACAGTGTAAAGCAAATATACATTCGAAATCTAGAGAATGTATTATATAACCAACTAGTCTCTTTATGACTATCTTGTCAAACGGAGGCAACATTTCTAAATTGCGGGAACATCCTTACAGCCTTTTCTACTACTTCATTTTGTGAAAACATTATGAATACCCGGGGTAATGACCTAGGGCATAGTAATAACGAAAAGGATTGGACAATCTGCAGCCAAGTTCCTAATTGCGACATTGCAAGCATATGGAAAAGGTTCAGAGACTATAATGGAATGGGTCAGAGAAAATTAGCAACTTTCAATGATGGCTTAAGGAATAGTCCAGACTCAAATAGAAATATTTGAGATTAACTCTGGGGAGGGTTAGCGTACTCTAATTAAAGTAACTAATGTAATTATATTATTAGTTAAAATAACAATTTAAAGATATTTATTTTATATAATTTATAAAATGAATAGTGTTGAAAACAGAAAACCTGTCTATTTATTTGACAAAGAACTTAAATGTGGAATCATTGAACATAGTGATAAAAAATATTTTTTTGATTTTGAGGATATGAATAAAATTATTAATTTTAGCAAAAATTTTGTTTTTAATAATGAAGATGATATTTATCCATCCTATTGTATGAATTATAAAAGAATAAATTATCTTGAGTTTCTTTTTAAATTTACAAGTAATAATGTATATTATTCTTTTGATAATGGTAATCCATTAGATTTACGCAGAAATAATGTAAAATGTTATCCATTATTTCATAAAACAATTATTGAAAATTACGATTTTATAGAGTATATAGAAGGTCATTATTGTAGTATGGGACACGAAGCCAATATTATGAAAAATCCTATTTGGAAAGTAAATGAAAATGGTAAAGTAGTTTTATTAATTCTTTGTAAAAATAATGTATTATGTAAAGTATGTCCTCAAGGATATCAAAAAATAATAGAATATGAAAATAATATAAATCACGGTAAAAAAATAACTTGGTTTAAATTGCAAAATGGTTATATCTTGGGAAGTAATAATTTATATATACATCAAATAATTATGAATTGTTATGGTAATGGAAAAGGAACAAAAAATGTTAGTGTTGACCATATTGACCAAGACCCATTAAATAATACATTGGAAAATTTACGAATTTCTACACGAGAAGAACAAGAACAGAATAGCAAAGGTATTAAGGAAGGAACAAAGAGAGAAAGAAAACATAGTGCAAAACCTTTACCAGAAGGTATTAGCCAAGATATGATGAAAAAATATGTAGTTTATTATCACGAATGGTTAAATCCGGAAAAAACAAAATGTAGGGAATTCTTCAAAATAGAAAAACATCCCAAACTTGATAAAATTATTGTAGGAACAAAATCGAATAAAATATCCATCGAAGAAAAATTAAATCAAATTCATAAACTATTAGATAATATTGAAAATTGAAAATAATTTAAAGACAAACGCGTTTATAATATAATATACAAATGGATATTAATAATGACAATTTATTTCATTTATCAAAATTTCAAAATAAACCTCCTCACCCTTCTTATATAGCCGGATTTATAGATGGAGACGGTTGTATTTTTATTCGTAAAATAAAAGATGGTTATCAATCTGGTATTACAATAACACAATGTAGAACAAATATTTTACAAGTAATTCGTTATCATTTTGGAGGGAGTATTTCTTCCTCTCAAAATAGAAACGATAAAATAAATGATCTAATGGTAGATAATAATATGGAAATTTTTCATAAACATAATAAACGAAATCAATATAATTTAATTATACGAAGTAATGAATATGAAATTTTATTAAATTATATAAAAGATTATATTATCATTAAACAGCCTCAAATACAATGTTTATATAAAATAAATAAATTTGTTCATTTACCAAATAAAAAAGAAGAGAAAGAACAATTATATCAAATATGCTTGAACATTAAAAAAGAAAAAATAATAGATAATAGTCATTTTAATAAAATGAATATTGAATATATTCAGGGTTTATTTGATGCAGAAGGGTGTATTTTTATTGACATTAAAAATATGAATAACTATCGAATTAGCATTGCTCAAAAAAATTATTTAGATATTTTATATGAAATACAAAAATTTTTAAATTTTGGTTCGGTGAAAGAATGTTGTAAATATGTTATTTATAATAAAAATGATTGTTTGAAATTTATAAATCTTATTAAAAATGGATTGATTGTTAAATATAATCAAGCGTGTGCATTTGAAACATTCTTAACAACGAATAATAAATCCATAAAAGAAGAAATGTATAAAATTTGTAATGAAGAAAAACATAAAATAGAACATTTTACAGAACTAAATAAACAAACAGAGGGTAAGGAAGGTTATTTAGATATGATACGTTTAAGGGAATTAAAACAAAAAATAGGTAAAGAAATTATATTAAAACAAATTTATAAGGAAAAATCAGAAAAAATGAAAGGAAGTGGAAATCTTAATTTTGGAAAAAAATTATCGGATGAAACTAAAAAAAAAATGTCTACTTCTATTCGAGATTCAAAAGGTGGAGTTACCGATGATATGATTATACAAGTTAGAAATATGATTCAAGAAGAAAAAACGAATCGTGAAATAGCAGAATTATTAAATTTACCAAAATATATAATTTCAAGAATTAAAAATGGTAATATTGTTTGTAGAAATGAAGATAAACTAGAAAAAAAAACATTCACACAGGAAGAAATTAATTTATCTAAAAGAAAAATTCAAATTGATGAAATATTATTTGTAATAGAAAAATGTATCGAAAATATGAAACCCTCCGTTATATTAACTACCTTAATTGATATTAGAGACAAAAATAATATAAAAAATACTTTAACGATTGATATTATTAAAAATATCAAACGAAATATTCAAAAAAATAAAATTCCTTTTTATCCAAGTGAATTGTCTTATGAAAAATATAACGATTATAAAGAAAGAATTCAATTATATGCAAATGAATACGACAAATGTAATGAAGATAATTTATAATATTTATTATTATAAAAATGGATATTCATCCTTGTAAACAAAAATATATTCAAATGAAAACGGAACGTAGAGAGAAAAAAAGAGCAACCAAACGAGATATAACAGGGGAGGAAGTGATTTTTATTTTTGAAAAAATATTAGAAGGCTGGAAAACAATTCGTATTTATAATACAATCATTCAACAAAATCCGGATTCTAACATTGATAAAAAAAAAGTGGAAGTCATTGCTACCGGACATTGTAAAGTATATGAAAGTGAATTATCCAAAGAAAGATATGAATATTATTTATCATTGAGAGAAAAAGTGAGAAATATTCGTACGCATAATATAGTTGATTCTATATAAATAAAGATTAAATAAATTAGAAATAAAGATAAAACGATTTATTCTATAAAATGCAAAATTTACCATATATTCCAAATCATATATGGGATATTATATTTCAATATGACGGAAGAATAAAATATGTTTATAAAAAAGGAATTTTTGTAAATATTATCCATAAAAATGATATTCGATATGAAATTATCAAAACATTTTTAACCAAAAAAATAAAAAGAATGGAAAAAATGGAATTACTTAGAAACGGAGAGAAAGAAGAATTTTATATTGAAATTCCTTTTGAAAATAGTAAACATATGGGATTAGTAATTGATTATCATTGGAGTTATCCTGAACAATTTGAAATATGTTATTATCATTGGAAAAATGATGATATTATTCAAACAAAAAGTTATGTAACATAATGACTTTTTTGATTTTTTGCTCTATTTTTTTCCAAAAAGTAGATAGAAAATTGATTCTAAAAATTCAAAATAATGTGAAAGAATATTCAAATACTTTCATATTATTAAAAATGACTATTAATCCGAAACAAAATAATAGACAAAATTATCTTGTCCCCATCCAGTTCCAGTTAATACATACGCAAAAATCAAAAACGTATCTGGTAAATACGAATTGGACAATCGAAGAATTTATTCGTTTCATGAAATACCAACTCTTTTTAGATGCGGATTATTACGGTGTCGATCTTGAAAAACAACCAGAAATCGATTTTGTCCCTTGTTTTTCCAAACTTTATTTTGATTTGACATCATTTTACTTGAATGAGTATGAAAAATATGATCCGTTACACCTTTGCACATTCAAAACGCCCCTTTCAGGGGCAGTTATGAATGGAGAAGGGGTTACTGATTGCGCATTTCAAATGCGCAATGGTGTAAAACCTTCCCCCGAATTATTCAAGGATTACTTTGACTATCACTATCCTTCTTCATTCACGATTTGTACCAAAGTATCCAATTCTTATTATCCTTATTACTATTACGCAAATTGAATATTCAGGGTTCTCAAATAAGTATGTAATCCAGCGTCTTGAATCGGTAATACATAAGCGTCTCTATCCGTCTCATTATGATGGGAATGCCATAATCCTGGTGGAGTAATAAAAATAGTTCCAGTTTCCCAGTAACATTTTACTGGTTTTTTTATTGTCCCGTCTTCGTTCAATTCTTCGCCAATCAAGGTATAAATACCCTTTTCTTCTTTCTCTTCTTTCTCTTCTTTTTCTTCTTTTTCTTCTTTCTCTTCTTTTTCTTCTTTCTCTTCTTTTTCTTCTTTCTCTCCTTCAATTTTGGTGGGTGCCAAGATACAAAAATCCAAGGCCACCGAATTATGACGATGCGGTTTTTGAACAGTATTTGCAGGTAATACATTTAATAAAGACCATAAGGTGTGAGTAATGGTTTTGGTAGAATATTCCGTTGCCTCATTTCCTAGTAAAATACCTAGTCGATTTAGATTCAATGCTTCATTGGCTTCGCGAATATCGGCCAAGGAACTCCATAATTTCTCTCTACTAAAAAAAGTAAGATGGAATTTTGGAATCTGTGAAACCACTCCTAAATATTTTAATAAAGGTTCGTCGGTGACCCAGAGAAGAACACTATCTTCAATGGCATTATGTTTCATATCAATGTTTCCGGGAACCACAAACAAATCCCCCTCTTTCCAATCAATGGTTTCACGATTCCCCTCTTCACCGTAAATGGTTGAAAACCCGGCTCCTTTGATAACATAAAATAATTGAGAGGTGGCGTTTGCAACGGTATTGATTTTCTCTCTTTCTTGGATTTTAACAAAGGAGGAAAGGAGAGAAGGAGAGGTTGCTTCATATTCTGTTTCTAAAAATACGGAATTGTCAAAGGGGATGATTCGGGTTTCACCTTCTTCATACAAAGAAGAATATTGGTAGGAAATAGGGATTTTGCTTAGTAATGGATTGGATGCGCTTGTATATTCATAAATACGAACACCTTTGGTATTTTCAAGAGACATTTTGATTATTATATAATAGAGAGAAATATTTCTATATTGATGAATCTCAATTATTTATTTTATATTTTATATTTTTCAAAAAAAAAGTATAAAACTACTTTGTGACTTTCCGATTTGATTATGACTTTTCTTACACCAATTCACATTTTAAATGCGCAAAGGTGTAAAAGTTGATTTATTATAATTCTTGGTTTATAAATTTGATTGCTTGATAAAATGCGTTAAATACTGGTAAACATTCATCATTTCTTTCTTTTTGTCTCTTTGCTCGCTCTTCTTCTTCTTTTACTATTTGTTGCTGACATCCACCCCAACCCATTACTCTACGATCTGTTTCTCCATCCCTAGGGTTCATACACGCTTCGTACGTAAATCTAGGATTAATCACTTCTAATGCTTTTCTCTCTTGAATATAATTTTCAATGAAAGCCAAACATTCCTCTATATTTTCAGGTTTTTTATGTTTTGCACAATCTTTTGCAAAATGACCTTCTTTTCCACAATGAAAACATTTATTTTGTGTACTTTTACTCATTTTTTCTAATATTTTTAGTGTTATTTCATCCAAAATTTCTTCACAAAAAGACCCACCACGAACATTTTCAATACCATATTTATCCATATATTTTCTTGTATATTTATCCTCATCATAATCATCACAATCTGGTATGATTTCAATCACACGTAACGGTGGATATTTTGTAGTCCACGTGGAACCATTCGAATGAAAATGTTGTTCCATTCTAAAACTGGAATTATTTGTTTTTCCAATATAATATTTTCCTTCTGTTAATTCAAGTGCATAAATGAAAACCATTTTTGTTTATTTATCAATATGTAAATGTATTCATTTTAATTTCAATTTTTTTATAAATAATAAGAATTAAAAAAGTAAAAATTGGATTCAAATGAAAGTGGTAACATTATAAATTTAAGAAAAACGGTGATAGATAAATATGCAAAACTGTAATATTCTCACTACCCCGAAGGGCAGTTTTGCTCCACTTTTCCAAAAGTGGATTTGTCCCACTTTTTCTAAAAGTGGGTAAGTAAGCGATTCATATTACGCACTTCGGGTTTATCTGTATCTTCTGAAAACAATTTACGAATCTGTTCGTCATCACGAAACCGAACGGTATAATCTTGCTGAACATTACTACGCCCAATTCTCCCCATGGCTTGAATAATTTTCTCCTGCGTCAATTCCAAATCTTTACTTAAATACCCGTGACAAAACTGATAATTGGTTCCATAAATATAATCACTCGAGGCAATAATCATATATAATTTCTGTTCATCGGCCAGCCGTTTCATAATTTCAATGTATCGGCCATTTCTTTTTTCTCCGGATTCCAAGTTCCCGTTTCCGTTCGCAGAATTTGTATTCGTATTACTAAATACGCCGATTCCCATCATCAATAATATTTTCCAATTATCTTCCACCCCATTCAAAAGCATAATCTCATTAATCGTATCTTCTTCAATATGACTAGTAAATGCATTCTTCACATTCATTTCTTCGGCCCATTTTTTCAAATGATGGATTTTATTTGGAACAAAGGTATCATTTAAACAAACGCTACGGATCATATTTTTCAAGGAATTGATTTGTTCTTTCATTTGGTTCATCTTATTCGCTCCACCAGAAGAATTTGTGGAGGAAGCGCCTTCTTTACTCGATTCACGACTTTCCTTTTTCAATTTATGACCGTCTTTGGAAGCCAAGGAAGAACTTGAATTGCTTTTCTCGGTCATAAATTCTAATTCCCGCTCCAATTCATCGATTTTCTCATTCAATGAATTATTGAATTCTATTTTTTTCATAATTTCATCCATGACTAAGGTTGGAATATTGGCTTGCTGGATATAAAATTTAGCGATTTTTTCCACATCATTCGCCAAAAAGATGGTAGGACCATCGGTCAAGGTATAAGCGTCTTTGGTTGTTACATAAACTGCACAATTACCTCCTCCATTAGCAACAATACCAGAAGATGTTATTGGCATTTGTTTTGTCAATTCCCCTGAATACGTATTATGCAATTTCATAAAGGAAGTATCACTATTGGAACGAATAATCGTGTCGCCGCCATGTAAATTGGTCGTTTTACTGATACTACTTAGACTGGATCCAATACTCATACTTTTTTGAGGAATTCGATTCCCCTTGGCGTCCATATAATGATTCGGAAGAATACGCTGGGTTCGATTGATTTTCAAGTAAGTTACAATAGCACCCCAGGTACCTCCTTTGATATTTTTCAATAATTTCAAATAATACAACTTGATGTTTTTCATGGTCAAATCGTCCAAGGTTTCAAAATTCAAGTAAATCAACATTTTTGCATTAATAAAATTATTTTTAATGGCCACATAACTGATAAAATCAACGACTTCTTTCAAATCAAAATAACGTAGAAGCGTCAAATAATTCTCGCAATTGGTGGCGATTTGTTTGACTTCTTCATATTCTTCACTCATAAAATGCGGTAGAATCACATATCCATTATTATTCACAATCGGAATCGACTTCTTACAATCATGACTCACGATGTTATGAACTCGGGTATCCGGAAATTTCTCTTTGAAATCTGCAATGACCTCCGTTAATTCATGTAATTTTGGTAAAGTAGCCGAAGAAAGTACCATATTTGGAATTAAATTCTCTTTCCAGTTCTTATGAATGATTTCATGTATTTCATGATGTTCATAATCCATGGTAATGGTCGGTTCATCCCAGTAAGTAATGATATTGTGTTTTTCGTTGAAAGAACACATATAATACATGGCAGGTAAATACGACTTGATATCACAAATAATGATTTCCACTTTTTCACCGACACTATTATCCACTTTACGGATTCCACCGGTACGCCAATCTTTGGTATAATCTTTCGCCGCAAAATAATGAAGACGAATGTCTTCCGCGGATCCACATCCAAAGGCAAATGCGATTTTCTTATTCATTGAAATGGCGGAACGGGCCAAAGAAATACCTACATGTCTTGCCGCACAAACAAAGATGATTTTATGGCTTTCTGAAAGGGCAATCGGTGTCAGCGTTTTTCCGGTACCGGTAGGTGCAATATAAAGAACTAGGTTTTCTTGTGAACAATTCGATGGTTGATTGAAAACAGTAAATATTTCCTTTTGATGTTCATACAAGGTCATATCCGTATATTTCAAAAGATTTGTATTTTTCTCAATGTATTCAACGGCGTTTTCCAAGATAATAAAGATTTTGATTTTTTCTTCATAATAAGTGAGTATGAATTGAATAATTTTTAAAATATGTCGATTTAAATGTTGAATATTATTTTGGATGAGTTTATAAAGAGTAAAATAATAGAATTCAAATTGATGTGGAAGTTGTTGGATTTTATTTTGTAGTTGGTGCTTTTTTTTCAGTTCTTTTTTTTCATTTTTTTCGATTTTTTCATTTTTTTGACAAAAAGATAATAACTTTTCTAGATGATCTATCAATACGTTTTCATAAATATCTTCCTTGGAAAGACTTTCTTCCGTATTTTTCTGTAATCTTATGGAATCCGCTTTTTTAATGGTTATATTGCTGTTTATATTTAATTTTTTATATTCGGCAACTAATTCTGGTTCTTGAATAATCCCTTCTATTTTCTTCAAGAAATATTTATTGTATAGATAATCTTCCATGGATTCTGTATATTCGATTTTCAAGAATCCAAAGAGAGAAAGATGGTGATTTACTCGAAGATTTACTTGACGATATCCGTCAATAATCAATTGAAGTACTTTTTTTTCTTCTGGAGAAATGGTGATTTCAATGGATTCCCATTCGGCTTTGGTTAATTTGCGTTGATTTAAATCCATTTTAATAAAGAGTTTTTAATAAAGTTAATAGAAACAATGTATTATAAATACATCGTTTTGTTTTTAAATCAATTTTTTTTAAGGGAACCCTCACGGAACCTATGGTTCTGTAGAGGTTCCCTTAAAATTGAAATATTTTTTTCTCTTTTTAGAAAAGAATATAAAATTAAATTCATATAAATAATACAAAATCAAAGAAATGTCTAATAACCAAGAACAACAAGAAGAATACTCCTTATACTTTGACGGTTGCTGTAAAGGAAATCCAGGTCCCGCCGGTGCCGGTTTTGTTCTTTATCAAGGATCGAGAGAAATTGTCTCAAAAAGCGAATTTATTGGCGACAACGAGACTAACAATGTGGCAGAATATCACGCGCTTGTGATCGGATTAAAAAAAGCATTATCTTACGGTGTTCGCAGATTAACTGTATACGGAGATAGTTTACTAGTCATTAAACAAGTGACCGGTAAATATAAAGTAAATTCTCACAATCTAAAACAATATCATGATTATGCCATTGAATTGGCAAAACAATTTGAAACGATTCGTTTTGAACACGTCCTTCGAGAGAAAAACAAACGCGCAGATGAATTGGCAAACTTGAGTCTATCTTCCACTTTTTAAAAAAAAGTGGAGCAAAAATCCGGGGTTAAAACAAAATAAAAAAGTGGATATATATTTAATAGATTCTTCTAGATTTCTTTATCTTTCTTGTCTTTCTAGATTTCTTTATCTTTTTTGTTTTTCTTGTTTTTCTTGTTTTTCTAGATTTTTTGGTCTTTCTTATTTTACCGCCCCAAACTCCTAAATTATTTGTATTTTCACCTGTTCTTTGATTTATTTTTTTTTTTACATTATATCCTCGATTTATTAAAGCATTCAATTTACCTTGTAGAATAGGTCCTTCTTCTAATTCAGCTTTGCCTGTATATATTGCCGTTGGACCAGTATTCGAATCTAATTTTTCCCATTCATCAAGAGGAATGAATTGTTTATTTGCTTTTCGTTGATTGATTGCATCGTTTCTATTTTCTTGAAATTGATATTTATATTGTTTTTTAAAACGATCGTTTCTTATTTTTTCCATTGTTTCTTCCTCCTCATTCAAAGGTTTTATTTCTCTCTCTTCATATTGCGAAACAGGATTAAATGTTATATTTCTCTCCATCTATAAAATAGATAAATATTAATTTTTCCACTTATCCACTTTTTCTTACTTCGTTGTAAAAAGTGGAAGGATTAGTATTCCAAGAGAGAAATTCCAAACGTCTTATTTGCCTTATATTTCAATAAATCCACTTCTTTATTTGTCGTTGGAAATTCCTTGATTCCATAAATGTCTTGTAAAAGCAACCATTCAAATATTCCGCCCAAGTATAAGTGTACATTGAAAAACCCCAAAGAAATCAATTGCGAATATTTTTGATAGATTTTTTCGTCGTTTGTATTTCTTCCGTAAATAATAATGGAAATGTCTTTTCTCCCTTTTTGTAAAAGTCGATTAATGACCGTTTCTTCTTGTTCTGCGGGCAACGTATTCGGTAATAAACATCTCTGTTCTTTTTCCGAAAGCGTATTGATAAATAAAAACTGTTCAGGATTTCGAATCGCATATTGAATGTCTTCGAAACTGATTTTTTGATATGTTGTTTGTAAGGAAGGTATATTTCCCATCGTTTATTCAAGAAAAAGATTTAAAAATACAATATATTTAAATCTTCGAACTATTTTTAAATCCTTTTTTAAGGGAACCTACGGTTCCCCTATGACCCCTCCCTTTTACTTTCGGTGGGTGGAACATATAATTATAAAAAAAACTCAATTGCAATTTGTAAAATAATTTTATATTTAGGAAATATATAATGCCAACCAAAAGATGTCGTAAAGGATCCCGCAAATGCTTCAACGGCAGATGCGTAAAAACAATATCAAAATCAATCAACCCAAAACGATGCAAAAAAGGAACAAGAAAATGCACTGATCGTAAATGTCACCGAATTATTAAGAAATATTCTTACCGATTACGTAACCGTCGTACTTAATTATCCACTTATCCACTTTTGAAAAAGTGGAGCAAAACTTAACGGGTTTTGCTGATGATCAATCAGGAACAAAATACTCTATTTTTACTTTATTTTTAAAGAAAGTAAAAATATAGACCTTATTATATAAGGGTTTTGTTCCTGAACGATTAGAAACAAATATTCATATAATATTTTTGCTTTTATTTTTTGTTTTTAAAAATAAAAGCAAAAATTTATCGCCTTTTGCAAGGAGGGGGTCGTAGGGGGGACGTACGTCCCCCTACTAGTGGAATTGTACCACAATTTCCACTTTTTCCTTCTTGATGCTCTTTGTCGCCGAAATCGACAACTCTTCCCGCTTCTTTCTCGTCTTGGAATTATCACTTCCGACCACCAATTCCTTTTTCTTTGACGTACTATTTCGACTATTCATGTCATTTTCAATCATCTCGTAATTTTCTTCGATGTAATCGATGACCTTGTTCTCTAGCGCCCACTTGAAAAAATTCAATTGGCCAATAGTCGTTTCAATAAATGATTCCGTTTTATAAGGGATACTGATCCGTTCCCATCGACAAAACGGGTCAAAACGACGTTTGCTGTATGCTTTTAATTTCAATTTGTAATCAATGTAGACCTTAAATCGTCTCATGTGTCCAAATTCATCTTTCACTGTATATAAAGTAAAATATTTCTTGGCGTAATTGGTTGCAAACCAATCGACAATACGGAGAGAAATATTGGATTCACCCGTGATTATTTTTAACATACGGCTTAAAATATCCTCGTTTTTATAAAAATCCATTAAATTATTCATTAATAAATCATTTTGAGTTGTATAAGTATTCATATTTCAATTTCTTTTATTCGAATATATCCAAAGTATTTAAATGGTTATTTGTTTTATTTTATATTGTAACCTTATTTTGATGAATTCTTTATTCTTTGAATAAATTCGTTCCTTGCGGTTGTAAAAAATCATTTTGAACGGTGATGTCATTCACATAATCGCTATTGGTTAAAAAAGGATTCATACTTACATTGGCAAACATTTGACGTTCAGACAATTTCTTATCCGTATCTTCTCTCTTATTCACTTGTCGAAAACCTTCATTTTGTGTTTGTATTCCTTGTTGATTCAACATATCCCATGTATATTCGTCATGGTTCAAAGCAACATTAAAAGCATTATTCGCATGTTTTTCTAATTGAGTATCGTCTAATACTTTGTTATCATAAAATTGTGTATCATCAAATTGACTTTGGCCTTGGTTTTCGCGTTGTTCTGAAGTTTGATAAGTCCTTCGACGACTTCTCTCATAAGGTTCTCCTTGGGTCCATTTCCAATGTATCATTCTTATATTACCTTGTACAAAAAGAAAATAGTAAGGGAACCTAAGGTTCCCCTTTGACCCCTCCTCTTAATACATTTTTGGCGCGCGAGTTTCTACAAAGTAGTAGACAATAATATTCTGCTTTGCTAAGCATCGCAAAATAATATGATTGTAGAAATTGTTGTAAAGCCCCGCGCCAAGTTAACAAGGTAAAAAGCAAGGTGGGGGTCTACCGTAGGCAAGGGGGGACTTCCGTCCCCCTACCTGGTGAACATCTCTCTCGAATGCCTGGTCAATATCCATTTTATACAAACAAACACTCGTAACCAAAAGAAAAACAAGACAAAGATTAAAGAACCATTTGGAAAAAAAGACATACCATTCTTGCGAATCTTTGGTAGAATGATTCCAAACATATTTCAAAGAGAGAACAACCAAGGTACAAAAAATAATATTAGGAATATAATGATCCGTATTCTCTAAACCTTCTTCGGGTCGATACTTGGTACAAAATATAATATCACAAATATCCGGCCCCATATTTTTCACAAATTCCCGATGATGAATTTCGTGAACATGATTCACGTGGAAAATCGAATAATTTATATTATGAATGGTTGTATAAAAAAGATAATAATAAATAACGATCCAATCATCAATCAAGGAGAGAAGAGAAGACCAATCAGGAAACCAGTCTAAAACATAATATTTGAAAGGAATGATTCCAGCAATCGAAACAAATTCTAAAAGGATTTGAATGATATGATTAAAAGGAAGATTGAATCGATGATGATAATCATGAATAATATTATGAGGATACGAATGTTCAAAATGATGCCAGTAATGTATTAAATGGGAAGACACCATACCAATGATAAAAGTGATTAAAATGATGGGACGAAAATCACATAAAACAAGGAGAGAAAGAAGTAATAAAATCCAAGATTTATAATTGATTGCGATTGAGTTGAAAATATAAAAAAAATAAGGATAGATACATTCCAACATTTTTATAAAAAATATATATTTTATATATAATTTGAATACATTATTTAAATGGAAAATCCAACTTATATAAGAACTTTGATATTGGTCATATCCATAATAATAATATAAAATATTTTCAATGCAATAAAGGACCATAAATTAATCAACAATTCCAATTGTTTTTCATATTCGTGGTCACATTCATAAACGATTCCCATCTCCTTAAATGATTTCTGTCTTTCTTCTACCAAACTATTATCTAAATACTTTTTCTCCAACATGGTTAAAGGACAATCATGTATAAAAACAATCGACATACAATCCAAAATAATCATATTGAGTAAAACGGACAAATAAAAAATGCGATTACTAAAAAAGAAAACAAAACATCCCACGGCGATGATGATATTATGAATGAATAAATAATAATGACCGATTGTCTTTTTTAAAAAAGGAGAGAAAGATTTGGCATATTCACGAATGATATTTCTTGGAAGTATGTTTTTTTCTTCTGTGTTTTGTTTTTCTTCTTCCATGAATGAAATTATTTATCTATTGGGATATATTTTTTTCTCGTTTTTTCCTCTCTCTTTTTTCTTGTTTCTCCTGTTTTTCTTGTTTCTCTTGTTTCTCCCTCTTTTCTTCTTTCATTCCTTTTTCATGTAAAAAGTCCAATTCTTTTACAAAAAGATCATTGATTTGATTGACCTTGTGATTTAATTTATAAATGGTATATCCCATCATCGTTAAATAAACAAAAATAAAAATAAAAAGAATGATTAAAATACAAATAAAACGACCATCCATTTTTCTTTATATTTTGAAAGAAATAAATTCGCCTTTTTTTCGGTACTAGGAATCGTTCTCTCTTTTGACAATTTTTAATTGTTTGGTGAATAAAAATCCCTCTTTGGATTGACATCTTCTTTTCAAATTGCATTCTAAACAGGCGAGAACGATATTGTCGGTATTATGTCCTAAATCATTATTGATTCGGTCGAGCGTCCATTGTTTACCTTCCCTCACTTTTTCATACAAAACAAACATTTCTGTAAAACAATAAAAGCATTTGGCTTCGGTTTCCAAAAGGGAAGAGAGAACATCTGAATATTTTGCGATTTTGGATGGTTCATAGACTTTCTTTTCCAAGTCTTGGTGTTTGTAACTGGCGATTTTTCTCTCGATTTGTTGAATGAATAATTGATGGATTGATTGTTTTGGGTTTTCTTGTTTTTCTTTTATTTCTTTCAAGACTTTCATTTGATTTTCATAGGTGTAATCTTCGATCGGAATATTCCATTTTTCGGTTTCCTTTCTTTTTTTATCTTTTTCTTTTCCAGTTTTTGTTGCTTTTTTCATTTGATATCGATTGTTGATTCCTTGAAGTATGATTTTCTTTTCTTCTATATTTTCCATAATGAATAAATTATAAATATATTAAATTATATTATTGAAACAAGTTAAATCTAATTTCTTATATTTTAATATAAGAAACGATTTAAAATGGAATTAATCATTGAAGAAAAGAATGAAACAAATGAAAATATAAACAACCAAATCAATGAAAATTTAAAAAATAACAATATACCCCTTTCTTCACTGACCCTTCGGGATAGTGAACAAGGTGTTGCTGATTGCACATCTGAAGTGTGCGATGGTGTAAAAACAAAAGAAAATAATAAGGGCACAGAAGAATGTATGGAACTAAAAAACATCAAATATAAAACCATGTTAATGAAAGGGGTTGCCTTAAAAGATACTTCATCTTCGAATGATCTAACAAATTTGGACAAATTTCTTGATAATGAAAAAACGAATAATAAAAACGACCAATGGTGTAAATTGGATAAAACGGTAAAAACCCAGAAACTATTAGCGTTTGCAGAAGCGTATAAAAAAGAAAATGAATTGGATGAAGAAGAATCGCAAATTCTAATTAAATTTTTCAAGGAGTGTTTGGATAAAAAGAAATTAGCGCGTGTAAAAGACGTGATTTATGATAAGGTAAGCGGAGAAATCAAAGAAATACCTGCACTTTTACATACAAAAAAACATTTTACGCTTAAAAATATGGAAAAACGTGTTTCAACCATGAAGAGTTTAACTCCGAAAAAAATCAATAAAACAACCAAAACGTTGAAAGAGAGAGATTCAAAGAGTGAAGAAGAATAGAAGAGAAGGAAAAAAGATGAATCAAAGAACAGAAGGAAAAAAGATGAATCAAAGAACAGAAGGAAAAAAGATGAATCAAAGAACAGAAGGAAAAAAGATGAATCAAAGAACAGAAGGAAAAAAGATGAATCAAAGAACAGAAGGAAAAAAGATGAATCAAAGAACAGAAGGAAAAAAGATGAAT